>Ga0335078_10002804_pt1 | contig 26276 bp, 19 predicted proteins | sample Lox_Sample_32_FD_206711 | JGI IMG/M metagenome (GOLD analysis project Ga0335078, IMG submission 206711) | Soil microbial communities from Loxahatchee National Wildlife Refuge, Florida, United States - Lox_Sample_3.2 | ecosystem: Environmental > Terrestrial > Soil > Wetlands | place: USA... | reverse complement strand
AGGCGGGCTTTGCCTTCTACGGGCAACGATTCCGGTACGACGAAGGGCAGGAGGCGTCGCTCGTGGCGTTCTCGCGCGACGTCACGGAGACGCAATCGCTTGCCCCGGACGATTGGCTGAAGTATGAATCGCATCGCTACGGCGGCGAGAGTTATGTGCAAAAAGTGTTCCCCGACCGCTTTTCCAGTTTCAAGCTGAGTTACAGCTACGATGTGACGGGCGTGCGGCCGCTCACCGCGTCCACCGGCGATTACTTCGGCGCTCTCCACTCTTTCGGCACTAACAACGCGAACCGGCTCACTGGCATTCACACCAGCAAGGTGACCGCTTCGTTCCTCCACGACACCGTGAACCATCCAATGAGGCCGGCGCATGGCACGATGTTTTCCGCGTCGCTGGGTGTCGCCGGGTTGGGCGGCGATGTGAGGATGGTAGAGCCGGCGGTCGAGGCGAAATGGTTTCATCCCGGATTCTGGCGCCGGCACGTAATTGCCGCGCATGTTCGCGGCAGTTTGCTCTCGGGTTTCGGCGGGCAGGCGGCGCCGCCGTTCGACCGCGATTACATGGGCGGAGAGCAGGAAATTCGCGGATTTGCGAGCTGGGCATTGAGCCCGATCGCATATGTGCCGGGGGTCGCGACGATCCCGGTGCTGAGTGCGGACGGCCAACCGGTCTTTATGCCGGTGCTCAGCGGCGGGGTGGTGACTAACGAACACGTTACGCTGAACATTCCGATCTACCGGCCGGTGGCCATCGGCGGCGATACCAAGATCGTGGCGAATATCGAATACCGAATTCCGCTCGCTGGGCCATTCACGCTCGCGTTGTTCACCGATGCCGGGCTGGATCGCACATTGTTCACCGGCCAGCTTCGACTGAACTCGGGAGTCATCGAGAGCCTGAACGCTGAGTTCCCGGAGGCGCAGTTCTCGCCCCGGCCGCAATTGCAGCGGGGGGCTCAACCCGTCAAGATGTCTTCCGGCGTGGAACTCCAGGTGCTGATGCCGAAAATTCACGCGCCGGTGCGGTTTTATTGGGCTTATAACGTCATTGCCTGCGCGACCGGGGCGTGCAGTGTTCTCGTGCCCCCTGTGGTCGCAGACCCTAACCGATTTCCCAATAACGCAACATTTCAAAGCGCGGTTCAAATGTTCGGGCCGCAGGTTTTCCGCGATCCGCGTTCGATGCTGCGCATTGCGATCGGGTTTGCGTTCTGAGCGCCGCGAAGTTACACCGCGCGCCGAAGTTCCGGGCGCGCCTCGAACTGCTCCGCCTCGGTCGATTCCTCCATCGCCTCGGTGGACGTGTGGCCGCCGGCAACCGCCATCTGCACGGCGTCGAAGTAGCCCGTTCCCACGAAGCGCTGATGCCGCACCGCGGAGTACCCCAGCTCCGTCAATTCGAACTCCCGCTCCTGTAGCCGGATGTAGGCGCTCATGCCCGAGTTGGCGTACTCGGCCGCCAATTCGAACATTCCGGCGTTAAGAGCGTGGAATCCCGCCAGCGTGACGAACTGATATTTGTAGCCCATCTTGCCGAGCCGCCTCTGAAACTCGGCAATCTCCCCGGCGCTCAAGTGCCGCCTCCAATGAAACGAGGGAGAGCAGTTGTAGGCCAGCAGTTTTCCGGGATATTTGGCATGGATCGCCTCAGCGAACCGCTGCGCCTCGTCGAGATCGGGATGCGAAGTCTCGCACCACAGCATGTCGGCATAAGGAGCATACGCGAGGCCGCGCGCGATGGCCGCCTCGATGCCGCCGCGATAGCCGAAGAACCCCTCTTCCGTCCGCGTGCCCGTAAGAAATGGCCGGTCGCGCGGATCCACGTCGCTTTGCAGCAACCTGGCGCTATCGGCATCGGTGCGCGCGATCAGGATGGTGGGCACTCCCGCGATGTCCGCGGCCAGGCGCGCGGCGATCAGCTTTTGAATGAACTCGCGGACGGGCACCACCACTTTGCCGCCGAGATGTCCGCATTTCTTGGCGCTCGAAAGCTGATCCTCGAAGTGTACGGCCGCCGCGCCGGCCTCGATCATCGACTTCATCAGCTCGAAGGCATTCAATACGCCGCCGAAACCGGCTTCCGCATCGGCCACGACCGGCACGTACCAGTAGGGCCGCGGCGAGCCTTCCACTCCGTCCACCTGATCGGCGCGCAAGAGCGCGTTGTTGATCGCGCGCACCAGCGCCGGGACGCTGTTCGAGGGATACAGACTCTGGTCGGGGTACATTTGTCCCGCCAGGTTAGCGTCGCCCGCTACCTGCCAGCCGCTCACGTAAATCGCCTTCAGGCCCGCCTGCACCTGTTCCACCGCCTGATTGCCGGTCATCGCCCCCAGGCTCGCGATAAATGGTTCGCTGTGCAGCAGCGACCAGAGCCGTTCCGCTCCTAATCGCGCCAGGGTGTATTCGATTCTGATGGAGGGCCGGAGTTTCTCCACGGTGGCGTCGCTGTAGGGCCGCAGGATGCCGTGCCAGCGATTGGAGAGTTCGTTTGTGTTCGGTTGGTGTTTTTTCATCGCGGTGCTCTCCTCCAATAGAGGCGATCGGACGATTTCCCGCAACATTGCCGGTACCCGCCGGGCCACTCGTCCGAATCGGCCCACCGGAAGGGCGCTTTCTCGCCGCCTGCGCTACCATCGGCTCGAGAGGAATTTCGCCAAGTGTTAGCTGTTCCATATCGACCGATCCAAATCATCGCGCCGCCCACCGGGTTCGAAACGCGCGTGCTCACTCCTGAAGCCACGCAGTTTGTGGCCACGTTATCCCGGAAATTCGCAAGCCGGCGGCGCGCGCTGCTGGAAGCGCGGCGGCAACGCCAGAGTGCTCTCGACGCCGACTGGCGCCCCAATTTCCCTTCCGAAACAGCAGAGATCCGGAAATCGCAGTGGAAAGTCGCGCCGCTTCCCGCGGACCTTCTGGATCGCCGCGTGGAAATCACCGGCCCCACCAGCCGCAAAATGATCATTAACGCGCTCAACTCCGGCGCTTCGGTCTTCATGGCCGATTTTGAGGATTCCAACTCCCCCACCTGGCAGAACGTCGTCGAGGGCCAGGGCAACCTTCAGGATGCCGTGCGCGGAACGATCGCCTGGGAGAGCCCCGAGGGAAAACGGTACCAACTCTGCGACAAGCCCGCGACTCTGATCGTGCGCCCGCGGGGGTGGCATCTCGTGGAGAAACATTTCCTGGTGGATGGCGAGCCCGTCTCCGCTTCTTTGTTCGATTTCGGCCTGTTCTTTTTCCATAACGCCCGCGCGCTTGCGCGCGCCGGTACGGGTCCTTACTTCTACCTGCCGAAACTGGAGAGCCGCCAGGAGGCCAGCCTCTGGAACGACATTTTCATCGCCGCTCAAGACCAACTCGGCATTCCGCGCGGCACCATCCGCGCGACCGTTTTGATCGAGACCATCCTCGCCGCCTTCGAAATGGACGAGATCCTCTGGGAATTGCGCGAGCACATTGCCGGGCTCAATTGCGGCCGGTGGGACTACATTTTCAGCTACATCAAGAAATTTCGCAATCACGGCGCGTGCGTGCTGCCAGACCGCGCCAAGGTCACCATGACGAGCCATTTTCTCTCGTCCTATGTGAATCTGCTGATCGCCACCTGCCACCGGCGCGGCGCCCACGCCATGGGCGGCATGGCGGCGCAAATCCCCATCAAGAACGACCCCGCCGCCAATGAGGCAGCCTTCGCCAAAGTACGCAACGACAAACTCCGCGAAGTGTGGGCCGGCCACGATGGCACGTGGGTCGCTCATCCCGGGCTGGTGCCGCTGGCCCGGGGCGTCTTCGATACCTACATGCCATTCCCGAACCAGTTGGATCGCGCCGTCACGTGCTCCACCACGGCCGAGGATCTGCTCGAGACTCCGCAGGGTGAGATCACGCCCGAAGGCCTGGCGATCGACCTGGATGTGGGACTTCAATATCTCTCCGCCTGGCTCGGCGGCAACGGCTGCGTGCCGATTTACAATCTTATGGAAGACGCCGCTACCGCCGAAATCTGCCGCGCGCAGGTATGGCAGTGGCTTCGCCACGGCACCGTATCCGAAGCCCAGGTTCACGAAACCTTGCGCCGGACAGTGGAAAGCCTGCGCTTCAAACTACCTGAAGCGCAGCTCGCCATCGCCGAGCGCCTCTATGTGGAAATGCTCAACACGTCGGATTTCCTGGACTTTCTCACCCTCCGCGCCTATGATTACATCGAGTAGTTCATAAGTGAACCCCGCCGCCGAAATTGCGCTGGACCTGGCGCAATTGCGCGACAACCTCGGCTGCCGCCGCATTCGCGCTGGAATTGAAGCCTTGGAACGACTGCGCCCGCAAATCGAGTCATTGAGCCCGTGCCAGGCGCACGCCGGCGAGTTCGTCGGGCTCATCGCGCAATGGGTGGACGCAGGCTTCGATTCCGCCGATTTGCTAGTGAAGTTGCTGGCTCGCTTCCCACCCGCGGCGCGGGCGCGCATGCCGCTACTCGAGTATCTCCACCTGCGCATGGCGGAAAGCGTGATCGCCATGTCGCGCGAAGACTTCGATTGCGCCATCGCCCACCTCCGCCTGGTGCGAAGTTTCGAGAACGAAATCGATGACCGGGAGCTTCTGAGTATCGCCTGGTTTTGGACCGGCCGATGCCTTCGCCGAACGGGCCAATACGACGAGGCGTTCGGCTGCGTCATTCGCGGAGAGGAACTCTCGCTGGCCTGTGGCTATCTGCAAATGGCGGCGATCAACCAGATTACGCGAAGCTGGCTGGCGTTTCAGAAGGGCCAGGCCGATGAGGCCATCGACCTGCTCCGCCGCGCCGACGACGCTGTCCGCCACACCGACGATTTCCTGAACCGCGGCAACATCCAATCGGCCCACGGCCGCATAGCGCGCCGCCAGGGGCGATACGAAAGCGCCGTGCTGTACTTCGAAAAAGCGCTGCTGGAGTATCGCGCCGGCGGCGGCGGCCAGTTGCAGATGGCGCGGGCGCTGCAAAATCTCGCGTTCGTGAAACGCATGCGGGCGCTGCAACACCAGAAAGAGCTGGATCTGGCCGCGGCTTCCCGCCGCTCGGGCGGCGCCCCGCCGGCGCCCACGGCGCTGCTGCGCTCGCGCATCGAACAACTGCGCGCCGAAGCGGCCCGGCATGTGGACGAATCGATGGCGATTTATGAGAGCGCCGCGAACCAGAGGGGAATCGCCGGCGGCCACATCGTCCGCGGATTTCTCCGCCTCGATTCCGGCGATCTGGAGTCTGCTTTATCGGAAGCGGCGGAAGCGTTTCGGCACGGCGCCGAAAAGCACGATTTCTTCATGATGGCGCGCGCGCGAACGCTGGAGTGCATCGTGGAAAATGCTGCCCTCGAGGAACAGATCGGGGACCCTGTCCGGCACTACGAGGCGGCCTCCGCCTTCGCCCGCGAGGCGGTCCATTTTGCCGGCCAGACGCAGAATCGCCGCCTGCTGGCCCGCGCCTATGTGTGGCAGGGACTGACTCTCGCCTCCGGTCCTGAACCCGACCGCGAAACCGCCCGCCGCTCGTGCGAACAGGCCGTGGCGTTGTTGCAGCCCGATGCCGCGCAACAGCAATCCACCTGGGAGGAACTGGAAGCCCTGAAAGCCGCCATCATTCGCGCCGAGCCCATCGAGCCGCGTTTGCGCGCCTGGAGCGCGGGCATCGTGCCGGATACCTCTTTTCAAAAACTCACCGAGGAGTTCGCGCGCATTGTAATCCCCAAGGTTTGGGAGCGCGAAGAGCGCAAGGTCTCGCGCGTGGCGCAGAAACTCGCCATTTCGCCCAAGAAAGTGCGCCGCATCTTACAATCGGTGGGAGAGATCAAATGAAAGCTCCGTCCGAAAGAGTGGCCGTGTTCGACACGACCCTGCGCGATGGCGAGCAGGCCGCCGGCACGCGGCTGGGCAGCCGCGAGAAGCTCATGATCGCCCGCCAACTGGCGCAGTTGGGCGTGGATGTCATCGAGGCCGGCTATCCCGCGTCGTCCCCGGAAGACTTTGCGGCCGTTGAACTCGCATGCAGGGAGATTGAAGGCCCGTCCATCTGCGCCCTTTCGCGCGCGGTGCCCGGCGATATCGAGGCCTGCGGGAAAGCGTTGGCGAAAGCCAGGCGGCCGCGCATCCACACGGGCATCGGCGCGTCCGATATCCATGTCGGCGGCAAGTTCCGCGACGAGCGCTACGGCACGACCCTGGCCGAAAAGAAGGTCACCATTCTTCGCATGGCCGCCGACGCCGTCAAACTCGCCCGCCAGTATGCCGATGACGTGGAGTTCTACGCCGAGGATGCCGGACGCGCGGACCGGTCGTACCTCGTTGAAATGCTCGATGCAGCTATCGACGCGGGCGCGACGGTGGTCAATATTCCCGACACCACCGGCTATTCCGTCCCGGAGCAGTACGGCGGATTGATCCGCCACATCCGCGAATCGGTACGCAATATCGCTCGCGCCACCATCAGCGTGCACTGTCACGACGACCTCGGGATGGCGGTCACCAACACGCTCTATGGCGTCCTGAACGGCGCCCGGCAGGTGGAGACCACCATCAACGGCATCGGCGAACGCGCCGGAAACGCGGCGCTCGAAGAAGTGGTGATGGCCCTCCGGACGCGCGCCGATTACTTCCACGTCCACACGGGCATCGAAACGCGCGAATTGCATCGCACCAGCCGGCTGGTGGCCGACCTGCTGGGCTTTCAGGTGCCGGCCAATAAGGCGGTGGTGGGGGCGAATGCCTTCTCGCACAGTTCCGGTATTCACGTGGATGGCGTCCTGAAGCAGCGCGAGACTTACGAAATCATGCGCCCGGAAGACGTCGGGTTGGGAGAAAGCCGCGTCGTGCTCACCGCGCGCACGGGCCGCCACGGCCTGCGCAGCCGCTTGAAGAAGCTGGGGTATTCGCTGCCCGAGGCGGAATTGAATCGGGCCTACCAGAAATTCCTCGCCGTCGCCGACAAGAAGCAGGAGGTTTTCGACGAGGATCTGATCGCCATCCTTCACGGCGACGTCCACACCGAACCCGAGTTCTACGCGCTCGAATACCTACAGATTTATAGCGGGACTTCAGTGGTCCCGACTGCCACCGTGCGCCTCCGTATCGGCGATGCCACACGCCAAGGCCCGGCCATCGGCGATGGCCCGGTGGACGCAGTCTGTAAGGCGATCTCTGCGGTGACGGGCACATCGGCGCGCATGGAGCGCTACGAGATCCGTGCCGTCACCAGCGGGACGGAGGCGATGGGCGAAGTCACGGTGCAGCTCGTGGACGGCGACCGCAAAGTTCTGGGCAGGGCCGTCTCGACGGACGTGATCGAGGCTAGCGCGAGAGCGTTCCTCGACGGGCTGAATCGGCTGGCGCGCATGGCGCCGTCCGTTCCTGGCGCGGAAATCAAGCTGTAGAGCGCGAAGCTTTCAGCGGTCAGCGTTCATCTGGGGCGGCCGCGCGGAGATCGGCGCGCCGACTCCGCTGTCGATCCGCCGGCGGCATTCGACGATACCGCGCCCGTGGAACCCGTGGAAGAAGGGACGCTAAAGCCGCGAGTTCGCAGAACCCCGGCGAATTTCGCGCCGCAAAGTAATTAACGCTCGTTAGACGCACAAGTACGGAGCCGCCACCGCGAGGGAGCGGTGCCTTTTTCTACCCCAGCCACGGAATCCATCTCAGCACGCGCAGCAACCGCGTCATCCAGCGCGCGAAAAACGCCTGCGACATGCCGTACGCCGGCGCGATCGGCATCACCCGCTGCACGGCGATGGTCTGCGATTCGGTGAACTTCAAGATCCCTTCCGCGCCATGCCGCGGACGCAGCCCCGATTCCTTCATCCCTCCGATGGGGGAATCGATCGAACCCCACGCCGCCGAGTAGCCTTCGTTCACGTTGACGCTGCCGGCGCGGATTGCCCGCGCGATTCTGACGCCCTTCCAGGCGTTCCGCGTCCAGATGCTGGCGCTCAGGCCGAAATTGGTGGCGTTGGCGCGCTCGACGGCCTCCTCTTCGTTCGCTACCGGATAAACGGACACGACGGGACCGAACGTTTCCTCGCCGAAGACCCTCATGCCTTCGCGCACTCCCGTAAGCACGGTGGGTTCGAAAAACAGCGGTCCGAGGTCGGGCCGCCGCCTCCCGCCGGCGGCGATTCGCGCCCCTTTTTCGACCGCGTCGCGAATGTGTTCCTCGACCCGTGCGAGCTGAGCCGCCGTCGTCAGCGACCCCACCTCCATGGAGTAATCGAACGCCGCGCCCAAGGCGAGCCGGCGCGTCCGCGCCGCGAACGCCTCCAGGAATGGGTCGAAAACCGGCGCCTCCACATAAATTCGTTCCGTGGAAACGCAGACTTGCCCCGCCCCCACGAAGCACGCGCGTACGGCGGCTTCCGCGGTTTTCCGCAAATCGGCGTCGCGCAGCACCAGCAACGGATTCTTCCCTCCCAGTTCCAGCGCGCAGCCGGCCAACCTCTCCCCGGCGCGAGCGGCGATCGTCCGCCCCACCCGATTGCTGCCCGTGAACGTGATGTAATCGGCGCGGTCCACCAGCGCCTGCCCGGCCACGGGACCGTCTCCGGTGACGATGGAGAGCACATTCTCCGGCAGTCCGGCTTCGCGCAGGAGGTTGACGGCCCAAAGCGCCGTGAAACTGGCCTGCGGGTCGGGCTTGACGATCGCCGCGTTGCCGGCCAGGAGTGCCGCGATGGCATCGGTAATTCCCAGCGTGAGCGGAAAATTCCAGGGCGTGATGAAGCCGACTACGCCCAACGGCACGCGCAGCTCGCGCGTGTGCGTCAGCAGCGGCAATGCGCCTTTTCTTCGCCGCGGACGCAGGAATTTCCTGGCCCGCCGGGCGTAATAGCGCGCCACCACCGCGGTGTCGAGAATTTCCTCGAAGGCATGCGCCCGCGCCTTTCCGCTCTCCAGTTGGATCAGATCCAGCGCCTGTTCCCGGCGGTCCAGGAGGAGGCCGTGAAAGCGCAGAAAGATGCCTGCCCGCGCGGCGAAAGTGCGTTCGGCCCACAGTGCCTGTGCCGGCCGGGCCAGCCGGACGGCGAACTCCATATCCTCGGGACGCGCAACTGGTAAAATCCCGAGGACGGCTCCCGTAAACGGCGCCCGGACTTCCATCCGGTCATGGGGTCCGGGACCGATGGTGACGGAATTCGCCAGCGTTTCGAACAATATAGAATCGCCAAGCGGGCTTGCCATTGACACTCACCCCCGTTCATCTTACTCTTATAATCGGACTTTCGCCTCTGGTTAGCCTGTAAGGAGGGCAACCATGGAACTGCAAGAAATTCCCGCCCCTATTCCCGAGAGCGAACCTAATCCGAACCTGGAAAACCAGGAAATGGACCGCATCGCTTTCGAACTCTGGCAGCGCGGAAGCCTGCCGGAAGTTGCCGCTGGTTCTGAAGCCGAGGTCGACGAAGTAGCCGGCCACGCCAGTTGCCTGTGAACCCCGATACGCAACTGGGCCGCCGCCTGTCGGCAATAGACGCCGCCTTTCTCTACCTGGAGCGGCGGGAGATTCCCCTCGCTATAGCGGGCGTCTTCCTCTTCGACGGCCCCATACCGTTCGACGATCTGGTGGCTCACGTCGCTTCCAGAATCCATCTGATTCCCCGCTACCGGCAGGTGGCCGTACCGCCCCCATTCAATCTCGGATATCCGACGTGGGAAGAGTACCCGCGTTTCGACATCCTGCAGCACGTCCACCGCGAAACTCTGCCCCCGCCCGGCAGCGAAGCACAACTGGAAGCGCTCGCCGGCCGCTTATTCAGCCAGGTGCTGGACCGCAACAAGCCGCTTTGGGAAATATACGTGGTGGATGGGGTGAGCGGCAACCGCGGCGCGCTGATCGTGCGCGTGCACCACGCGCTGGCGGATGGCATTGCGGGGGCTGCGCTGATGAAGTTGATGTTCGATGCCTCTCCGGACATGGTACGTCCGGCCGCGCCGCCGGAGGAACCGCGGTCCCACGCCGCGCCGGCCGAACATTCGATCGCGGAGGCGGTCGCCAGCGCCATCCATACGTCGCTCAAGAACATGGTGGCCGCCGAAGCGGCCCTGTTCGATCTGGGACAGGCGCTGCTGACGGAGCCGATGCAGAGCGGATTGCAGGGCCTGCTGAAGCTCATGCCGGAATGGGCCAAAGCAGTCGAGCGGCTGCCTTTCAACCGCCCCTGCGGCGGAACCCGCAAATTCTGCTGGACGCAAGTGAGGTTGCCGGATGTCAACGCGGTTCGCAAGCGCCTCGGAGGCACAATCAATGAAGTGATCCTGACCCTGGTCACGCACGCGTTGTCGCGCTACACGAAATGGCACGGCCAGCCGGTCAAGGATCGGTTCGTGCGGATCGTCTGCCCGGTGAACATTCGCGGCGAGGAGCAGCAGGGGTCGCTGGGCAACCAGATCACGTTCCTTCCGGTGGTGCTGCCCCTGGGGATCAGGGACCCGGCCGAATTGCTGCATGCGGTCACGTCACGCATGCAAGTCATGAAGAACGTCCGCGCGGCGGAATTGCTGTCCATCGCCGCCGCCTGGATCGGCGCCATGCCCCCACCCATGCAGGCGGTGTTCTGGGAAGGAATCCCGATGATTCCGCTGCCCGTGCCGCTGCTCCACTTGATTTGCACCAACGTCCCCAGTTCTCCCACGCCGCTCTACGCGCTGGGACGGCGAATGATCGCGTCCTATCCGCAGGTGCCGACCGGCTACGAACTCGGGGTCGGTGTGGCCGTGCAGAGTTACGACGGCCAATTATTTTTCGGGCTGAACGCCGATGCCGATGCCGCCGGCGATGTGGCGCGCCTTCGCGACTATATCGATTCCGCCTTCCGGGAGTTGTGCCGGGCCGCGGATTGGAAAAGATCGCCGCGGCGTCCCCGGGGTCCACGAGCGACAAAACTAGCGAAGGCGGGCTAGACGTATAATCCACGAAGCCCCGCAAAACGGGGAGAGGGAATTGGCGCGCCCACGAGTGTGGGCCGCCTGAAAATCAGCACAGGAGAGGAACGATGCGATTTCTGATGGACGTGGAATTTCCGCCGGAGCCCTTCAATACATATGTTCGGGATGGGTCGGCTTCGGCGAAGATGCAAAGTGTGTTGGCCGCGGTCCGGCCGGAGGCAGCCTATTTCCTGGCCCGCAATGGTAAGCGCGGCGGCATCCTGGTGGTGAACTTGGATAGCGCGTCCGAGATACCACGATTTGCCGAACCGTTTTTTCTGCTCTTCGACGCCAGCGTGCAATTTCACCCGGCGATGCTTCCGGAAGACTTGGGCAAGGCGAACCTGGACGCGCTCGGCAAGCAGTGGAAATAACCGCCAGGTGAGGCGGATTGGCGCAATACCGCCCGCGGAGCGATGGCCGCCGCGGCCAGCGTGTTCTCATACACTGCGCCAGTGGGTGTAACGCCGGGCCCGCCGAGGAACGGAATGCGCCGCGACGCGCTGGGGACGCTCGGGCCATGGCGGTAGGTTTTATCGGTGAGCGACACCAGTTCGCGATAGTGCTGAAGACTTTCGCTGAGCATCGGGAGCGCCTTTTCCAGATCGCGCGGGTCTTGGCGTCGTAAAGTAAATAGCCGTACGGCGCGGCGATGGCGTGCATGTCGTTCAGTCCTTTTCCATCCGCTCAAAGCGCTAGCGGAATCGCACGCGGTAAATCCTGCCCTTCTCCAGCGCGGCGGTGACCAGGCCCTCGGAGTTCTCGCTCCACTTCGCGTCGCCGCCATCGGCGTCGATGCCGGCGATGTGCTGCGCGCGCGGGGGGCGAATCTGGAACGTCCCCGATACCGCGGCCGCAAGCGTGGCGCCCACCGCTCGCCCGCCTGCCCATTCGATCCCCACTTCCACCGCTCCGCGCGCGCGCAGACCGTGTACCGCACCCTCCGGCCACGCTTTGGGCAAGGCCGGCAGCAGCGCGATTTCGCCGTTCTGGCTTTGCAGCAACATTTCCGCGATTCCCGCCGTGCCTCCGAAGTTGCCATCGATCTGGAAGGGCGGATGCGTGTCCAGCATATCGGGCAGCGTGGATCTGCCCAGCAGTACCTGGAGACTCTCATTGGCCAGGTCGCCCTCTTCCAGACGGTCCCAGACGTTGATCACCCACGCGCGGCTCCATCCCGTGCCGCCGCCGCCGGCGGCCAGGCGCCGCTCGAGCGAAACGCGCGCCGCCCGGGCGAGTTCCGGCGTGCCCCGCAGCGTAATCTGACTTCCCGGATAAAGCGCGAAGAGGTGCGAGATGTGGCGATGGCCGGGCTCCGCCTCGTCGTAATCTTGCATCCACTCCTGCAACTGCCCGTACTTGCCGATGCGGAACGGCAGCAGGCGCGCGCGGGCCGCGGCAACGCGCTTGCCGAACTCCAGGTCCGTGCCGAGAATCTGCTGCGCTTCCAGCACGCGGCTGAAAAGCGCGTAAGCGATTTCGGTATCCATGTACGGCCCCATCGCCAGGTGCCCCACCGTGCCATCCGGCAGGCGATAGCTGTTCTCGGGCGAAAGCGAAGGCCCCGTCACCAGGTGACCGTGGCCGTCGTCCACCATGTAATCGAGCAGGAATTGCGCGGCTTCCTTCATCACCGGATACGCGCGCCGCGTCAGAAAATCGCGATCGCGGGTGAAATCGTAATGTTCCCAGAAGTGCAGGCTGAGCCACGCGCCGCCCATCGGCCAGATCCCGGAATTGACGCCGTCGATGGGGACGGCGTCGCCCCAGATATCGGTATTGTGGTGCAGCACGAAGCCGCCGGCACGATAGAGATCCCGCGCCACCACGCGGCCATCGGCGCGGGCGGAATCCACCAGGTCGAAGAGCGGCTCGTGCATTTCCGAAAGATTGCACTCCTCGGCGGGCCAGTAATTCATCTCGGTATTGATGTTGATGGTGTACTTGCTGTCCCAGGAAGGCGCCAGCGAACGGTTCCACAGGCCTTGCAGATTCGCCGGAAGTCCGCCCGGGCGGCTGCTCGAAATCAGCAAATAACGGCCGAATTGGAAGTAGAGCGCGGCAAGTTGCGGGTCCGCGGCGCCTGTGGCGAGCTTCGCCAGGCGCTCATCGGTGGGCAGATCGGGCGCGGCGCCGGCCAGTTCGAAGCGGACCCGGCGGAAGTAGCGCTGGTAATCGGCAATGTGCGCGGCGCGCAGCCGGTCGTAGGGCTGGAGCGCGGCTTTAAGGCGCGAATCGCAGATTGCCTCGGGAGAGCCGCCGCCGAAATCGGTGGCTGCCACCAGAAGCAGCGTGACGGCGTCGGCACGATCCACCAGGAGTTCGGAACCTTCGGTGAGCACGCGGCCACCCTCGGCGACGGCCGTCAGGACCGTGTGGAATCGCACGCCTGTCGGGCCTTCGGCGTCGTGCGCCGGGTCGCGGGCGATGGCCGTGCCATCCATTTCGATGCGGTCGTTCCCCACGGCTTTCGTCACGGCATCCTGTTCGCGGCTCAGCGCGGCGCGAAAGGAGATGCGGCCGCGGCGGTCGCAGGTGAGGCGGATCACGATTGCCTGCGCGGGCGCCGAAGCGAAAATCTCGCGGGTGAAGGTGGATCCGCTGGCGCGGTAGCTGACTTTGGCGATCGCGGTATCGAGATCGAGTTCGCGTTCGTAATCGGCCGCCACCTGGTCGCCGAAGAGCAGGTGCAGATCGCCCAGCGCCTGGTAGGGCGGCATGCGCCTAGGAATGGCGATCATGGTGCGGCCGGCGAGCGCCTCGGCTTCCGCGGGCTTGCCGGCGAAGAGCAGGCGCCGCACTTCGGCCACTGCGGCGGCGCCGGCGGGATTGTTGCGATCGTGCCGCGAGCCCGCCCAAACGGTATCTTCATTCAACTGGATGCGCTCGTCGTTCACCGCGCCGAAGACCATTCCGCCCAGCCGGCCGTTGCCGACAGGCAGGGCCTCCGTCCACACCGCGGCGGGCTGCCGGTACCACAGCACGTCCGCGCGCCCGGCGGCGAAGGCGAAGGAGGCCAGGGCGCCCGCCTGCGCGAGCATAATTATTCCAGCGCGCCAAGTCATTTGATCGTAGTATAAGCGTCTATGTGGGCCCTTTGCGTCTCGCCGTCAGCGTGCTTTTCCTCGCCGCCGCCATTCCCGCGGGGGGGAACTGACGCCGAGAGTATCGCCAACTCGCGCATGATCCCGCACTCCCAACTCTGGAAAAACAAGCGCCATTGTGCCTCAGGCTGCATGCCGGCTTCAACCGGCGCAACTCAAAGACTCCCGGCGGCCTGAACGAAACGCGCCCGGTGCGACCGGCGCGAGTCAATGCCCAGTTTGCGCATCTTGTAGACCAGCGTAGTTCGTGGCAAGCCAAGCCGCGAAGCTGCGCCATGCGATCCACCGATCAGCCCATCGGTTTGCTTTAAGACCTCCAGAATGTGCTCGCGCTCGGCGTCGGCAAGCGTGCGGCTCGCCGATGCCGGCGCCGCCGGCTGTCTCGGCATTCTTGTCAGGTCGGACAGCGGGAGACGCAGCACGGATTCCGGTGAGAATACCACGGCGCGCTCGATGAAATTCTGGAGTTCCCGAATATTGCCGGGCCAGTCGTGCGCTTTGAGCACTTCCATCACGTCCTCTGGAATCACATCGATCGGTTTGTGAAAACGGGCCGAAAGCTGTTGGACGAAGTGGCGCGCCAGCAGCGGGATGTCCTGAACCCGCTCGCGGAGCGGTGGCAGGCGGAGGGGGATCACGTTGAGCCGGTAATACAGATCGGCCCGAAACTGTTTTTGGGCCACGAGCTGGGCGAGATCCTGGTTGGTGGCCGCCACCACCCGCACGTCCACGCGGATGGTCTGGCCGCTGCCTAAACGCTCGAACTCCTGCTCCTGCAGGGCGCGCAGAAGCTTCGGTTGCATCTCCAGCGGCAAGTCGCCGATTTCGTCGAGAAAGAGCGTCCCCCCATCGGCCAACTGGAATCGTCCCTTGGTCTGCGTGCACGCACCCGTGTAAGCGCCTCTTTCGTGGCCGAACAGTTCGCTCTCCAACAGCGCGCTCGGAATCGCCGCGCAGTTGAGGGCGACAAAACGGTTGTGGCGCCGCGAACTGGCCTCGTGAATGGCTCTCGCAATCACTTCTTTTCCGGTGCCCGTTTCGCCCTGGATCAAAACAGCGGAGTCCACCCCCGCGAGCCTCGCTACTTCCGCCAGTAATGCCTGGAATTTCGTACTGGAACCGATCAAATCGATAATAGCCATCGTCTTACCTCATGCCAGATTCCCTCGGAGAGCACTTCTGATCCCTCGTGCATCTCCAGTACGTTCCCATGGTAGGAGCGAAGTCGAAGGCTGGCAATTATAGGTTTATTTATGCCGTTCTTAGTTGGATTGAAACGGTTGTTTCGCGAAGACCCTGGGATGGCCAACGAACGGCCGTCCGAAGCCGGAAGGTACTTAGATAGCCTTGCTCAGAGCTGACTGGACGATGTTGAGGAAATCCGTGGCATCGAATGGTTTGTATAGAAATGCCACCGTGCCTTCGTCGAACGCCGCCTGGCGTATCTCAGCGCCGTGGTGTGCCGACATCAAGATCACTGGCAACGTCGGACGCTGAAGTTTGATGCGGCGCTGTAACTCGATACCATCCATCCCAGGCATCCGAACGTCGGTAATCACACAGGTCGCTGCGGCTAGCGTCTCCGACCCCAGAAACTCTTCGGCGGATGAGAACACGACAGGCGCGTACCCTGCCGATTCCAACAGGCTTGCAATGGATTCTCGAATTCGAAAATCGTCATCCACCGCCGCTACGATTTCGTTCGCCATTGTGGCAAGATCCCCGTTGCCACCAGAATATCCGCAACTTCGCGGGCTGGCTATTATAGGTTTATTTAGACCGTTCCAGGGGCCGGAGCGATGCCGAGTTTGTCGGCCATTCTCACCAGTTCTGCCAGCGATTTCGCGGCCATCTTCCGCATGATGTTTCCGCGATGAACCCCGATGGTGATCTCGCTGGTGCCCAGGTCGGCGCCGGTCTGCTTGTTGGCGAAACCGGCCACGACGAAGGGAAGGACCTCGCGTTCGCGAGGTGTGAGAAGGTGATACCGCCTCTGCAATTCGGCTAGTTCCGATCTTTTGCGCCGCGCGATTCGGTCCTGGTCGATGGCGGCCTGAATCGCTCGCAGCAGGTCCTGATCGTCGAACGGTTTCGAAAGGAACTCTACCGCTCCGGCCTTCATGGCGCGCACGGAAGAGGGTATGTCTCCATGCCCTGAGATGAAGATAATGGGCGCGGCATCGCCGTCCAACAACTGCTGCTGGAGTTCCAGTCCGCTGGTGCCCGGAAGTTGCAAGTCTAAGACGAGGCATGCCGGAGCATCCGGCTTTTCCGATTCCAGAAACTCCCCAGCCGAGCCGAAGACTTCCACTCGAAGTCCCACCGAGGAAATCAGGCTCGACAGCGCCTCGCGAACCCGATGATCGTCATCCACAACAAAGACAACAGGGCTGTCGGAGTTCATCGCGCTACGCTCGCACCGGAAGAGTAAAAGAGAAGGTGGTGCCCGCGCCTTCACTCGATGCCGCCCAAAGCCGGCCGCGGTGAGCGTCAATAATCGAGCGGCAAATCGCCAGGCCCATACCCATTCCGTTTTCCTTGGTGGTGAAGAAAGCCTCGAAGATTTTGTCCGGGTTCTTTATCCCCGGGCCGCAATCCCGCACCTCCACCAGAACGCCTTCCGGGCTGGTTCGTTTCGAACAGATGGAGAGTATTTTGGGACGATCTACGACCGGGTCCATGGCCTCGACCGCGTTGAGAAGCAGGTTGAAAACCGCCTGCTGCAACTGAACGCGATCGCCCGGGACGGGCTCCAAATCCTGGGCCAGGTCCGTCTCCACCGTGACGCGCCTTCGCACCGTTTCGGCGGTCAGGAGGTGGAGCACCTCGCCGATCACCTCGTTCATGTGGACTGCGATTTTCTCGCTGGCCGACTGCTTGAAGAGCCCTCGGATGCGCCGCACAACCTCCGCGGTTTCCTTGCCGTCGCGGACGATCCTCTCGGCGGCTTCCCGCGCTTTGGCCATGCCTGGAGGCTGCATGGCAAGCCAGCGCAAGCAGGCTTGACCATTGGCGACCACGGCGGCCAGCGGCTGGTTGATCTCGTGTGCCACAGCGGCGGCAAATTCGCCGACCGTGGCAGACTGTATCGCCCGCGACAATCGCTCCTGGTTCGTGCGCAGAGCTTCCTCCATGTTTTTCCGGTCATCGATATCGATCAGTAATCCGTACCAACGAAGTACCCGGCCCGCGGTGTCGCACGCGGCTTGGCCGAGCACCTGAAACCATCGGTACACGCCATCGGACCGGCGGAACCGGCATTGAGTTCGATGCGGCTCGCCCGTTGCGACGGCATGCGCCCACGCTTGGGCGGTCCGCTCGGCATCTTCCGGGTGAAGGAAGTTTTTCCAGCCGAGTTGCGCCCAGGCGTCAGGGCTTGTGCCGGTGTAGTCCAGTATCCGCCGATTCAAATAGTTGAGTTCGCCGTCCGGAGCTGCGCACCAAACCAGGCCGGGAATCGTCTCAATGATCGAGCTGAGATCGCGTTCGCTCGCGCGAAGCTTATCCTCGGCATTTTTGCGTTCAATGCCGTGTGCGATCAAGTCTGCAGTGGATGCCAGTGCCTCTGCTGTTCCCGCTGTGAGCGGCTTTCGAGAAAACATCGCCACCACGCCAAGGGTTCGCTTTCCCACCAGCAGCGGGTATCCGGCAAAGCTCGACATTCCCTCGTTTGCCGCCCACGCTTTATCGCTGATGCGAGGATCGTTGAGGATGTCGGTGGTGAGAACGTGTTTCTGTTCCTGGGCGATCCTCCCAATCTTGAGTTGGCCCATCGGTATCCGCGAGTGATCTCCATCGAGGTGTGTGTAAATGCCTGCGCTGGCTCGCAACTCCAGTACCCTCCCGTCACCGCTCAGCGTCCAAATCCTCGCGAACGCGGCATCGAGATGCCGCACGATGGATTCCGCACATTCATGCAGGATCGCCTCGAGACCGTCTTGTCGTCCAAAAGCCAGGCCAACATCCCCGCGGACCGCGACCTGACGGGTCTGAATCGCATTCAACGCTTGTTGCGCTTCTCTCCAGTCGTGCAGATCGACGATTGTGCCGAACCATCTGATGACTTTCCCTTCGAGACCGCGCAGCGGTACGGCGTTGGAAATGCACCAGCGGTAAGCGTCTGGCGCCCGCCGAAAGCGAAACTCGCACTGAAACGCTTCCCCGCTCGTGACCGAGCCCAACCAGGCACGAGTTGCCGTTTCGACGTCCTCGGGATGCACTGCCGCCAGCCAGCCGGAGCCTCGCACTTCCCCGGCAGACAGTCCCGTGTAGTCGAGAGTGCGCTGGTTACAATAGTTCACCGTGCCGTCCTCCTCGGCACTCCAGAGCATCTGCGGAATCGTCTCTGTCAATTCACGCAGAGTGCGCTCGCTCGCGCGAAGTTTATCCGCGGCCTGCCTTCTTTCACTGATATCGCGGATGAAGCCGGTGAATACTCTATGCCCATTTCTCGTCAGTTCACCGAACGAAACTTCCACCGGGAACTCCTGGCCATCCTTGCGCAGCCCGGTCAGCTCGGTCCCTTGCCAGTTGATGTGCCGGTGGCCTGTCGCCAGGTAGCGCCTGAAACCGCGATCGTGAAGCTCCCGCATGAATTCCGGCATGAGAACGGTAAGGGGCCGCCCCACCAGCTCCGCCGGATCGTAGCCGAAGATTTTCGCGGTTGCCGGGTTGGCGAACTGAATGGCGCCCTTGTCGTCCATGCTGAGGACGGCATCGTTGGCCGTTTCCACCACAAGGCGATGTTTTTCTTCGCTGCTTCTCAGATCGTCCTCGGCCCGCTTCCGGTCCGCAATTTCCTTTCGCAGCTCTTCGTTGGCCGCGGCGAGTTCCGCGGTCCGTTGCGCGACGCGTCGATCGAGTTCGCTCGCGGCCTGTTTCTGTTCGCTCATGAGCCGCGCCTCTTCGAGCGCGATGGAAGCTTGATTCGCGGCCACGCTCAGAATCAGTCTCTCGGTTTGCCGCGGGAAGTCCGCACGCTGCGAGCCTGCCACGACTACGCCAATCTCACCCTGCAGCCCCAGTCCCAAGGGCACGATCGAAAGGTCCCGGCCTCCGATCCGGCTCCGTATCAGCCGAGGCCATTGCCGAGGGGCGGCCCCAAACCGGTCTTTGAGCGCTGCGGCGATCTCCGGCGGCCGGGAAATCTCGATGGGCGCCTGGCCGCCCAAGTCCTTCAACCGCACATAGACGAGATCGATCTCGAGCATGCGAAGAAGCGCGCCGAGCAAGGTATCGACAATCTGAGACGGCTCACCTCCGCTCCACGTGGCGGGCAGAGCGAACAGGCTGACCAGATCATTAATGCAACGCTGAAGTCGCTTTACCTCTTCCGCGGCGTCTCCGGTTTGCGCATCCATATCTCAGTCTGTCGCGTGCGCGCTGCTGCGCCGAGCCCGCCGTTGGCGAAACTCTCGCAGGAACTCCGCCGGCGGGACAAAGAAAGGATTGTGTTGAAGGATACCGCCGACGATGACCATCGGATGTGTCCGCATGATGTCAATCACCGCGTCGCCTCCAAACTGCCCCAGATGGTACGTGCAGATGACTGCATCGTCGTGACGGCGCCACACTTCGTTTACGCGCGACTCGAACTCAATCACGTCGTCGACATAAGATCGACCTTCCACGGCCCAGTCCATTCGGCAACAAATGCGGCTCAGGGAAAATCCCCCCTTGGCGTTGCCACTGGCCAGTTGCTCAAACACCTGAACCATCCGGTCCTGATCGAAGCGGCCGTCTGGAAGATAGACTTCCGTGTTGACCTGAAGCTCCAGTTGCCCGCTCTGCTGCGCTGCCGCCGAGTCAATACCCGCGGCAGCCAGGCGTCGTAAATGGTCCTGACGTTGTCGCGGGTTTAGGACATGAACCGCCTTGTCGCCGGATTTCAACCCGTCCTGAATGAACGGAAGCAACACGCGATATTCATCCTCGTCGTTGTTAAAAAACGCGCAGACATGACGGGTTTCGCCGAGCTGGGACCCGGCTAGAGAAATGGGTGCTGGGACGCTCTTCATGGCCTGTTCCTCCACCAGCTATGGACGATCGCGAAACACGAATTCGATAAGCGCCACAGACGGGGATGCGCTCTACCGAGGGGTGTTGGTGTCCTTATTCTCGCATTTCGAGCGATTTGCTGCCAGCAGCGAAGGTGCGGTGTCGACCCGCCGGCTCTGCCGGCCGACAGTTGCGGTCCCATGCTTCGCGTTTGCCCGCCATTTCAAGCCGTGGGCCGGGGCCTCTGCCGTGCTCCAGTCGAGCTGAACGAGTTCATGATCGACTCCATTGATTTTCGGACGAAAAAGATACCGCTCCACCACGGAAGCGGCCATATGCCCGTACTCGGCTTTGGCACCCTGATTCCGGACGCGTCCACAACCATTAGCGCCACCAGAGACGCGCTCGAAGCAGGATTTCGCCACTTCGACTGTGCGGAACGATACCGCAATGAGCGCGAGGTGGGCGTAGCCTTGCGATCGGGACTGGCCGACCGCGGGATTGCGCGCGAAGAGATCTTTCTTACCACGAAGTTATGGAACACCAATCATCGGCCTGAGCGCGTCGAACCGGCTTTCGAGGCGAGTCTGGACAGGCTGGGGCTCGGCTACCTGGATCTCTATCTCAGTCACACCCCATTTGCGTTCCAACCGGGGGACGAGCAGGATCCGCGGGATCAGAACGGCGCCGTCATTTATGATCGCGGCGTGACCTTGCTCGAGACCTGGCGGGCGATGGAGAGTCTCGTGGACCGTGGAAAATGCCGGGCCATCGGACTGTCTGACATTACATTGGAAGGGCTGTTGCCCATCTACCAATCCGCGAGAATCAAGCCCGCGGCGGTCCAGGTGGAAGCGCATCCGTATCTGCCGGAAACGGAGTTGCTGGAATTCTGCAGGCAGAAAGGCATCGTTTTTTTGGCTTTCGCGCCGTTGGGTCATGGAATTGGACGGGGCCCGCTCGCGGATCCAACTATTTCCGCCATCGCCGCACGAGTTGACAAGACGCCGGCACAAGTGCTCTTGGCGTGGGCGGTGCAACGTGGAACGGCATTGCTTACCACGGCCAGAACTGCGGCCCACGCGCGAGAGAATTTCAACATCGCCCCTCTTCCGGAAGAGGCGTTCGATGAAATCAATCGAATTCCGTCCAGACAGAGGTTCAATGATGTAGTGAGGACCGGAAGCCCCGGTTTCATTCCACAAGGCAGATGATCATGCAAGAAGAACAAATACAGGAAGCGCTGCGTAAACACTGGCAGGCGTCGGCAGCCGGCGATGCCAGGGCGGAACACGATATTTACGATGAAGACGCTATTTGCGACTATCCTCAGTCAGGCGAGCGAATTCACGGACGAAGCAATCTGCAGGCTCTGCGGAGTCATCATCCCGGCAAGCCGGCCGGTTTCGACGTCAAGCGAATCCTCGGAAAAGGCGACCTCTGGATTACCGAATACACCATCACCTACCACGGCCGGCCGGCGTACACCGTGAGCATTATGGAGTTCCGCAACGGTAAGGTCGTGCACGAAACACAGTATTTCGCGGATCCATTCGAAGCGCCGGCGTGGCGGAGCCAGTGGGTACAGCCGATGAAGGCGTCCAATCGTGCCCAATGACCTCGAGCGAGCAATGGCATGTTTGGCCTGGACGTGATCGGAAAAGTGCCGCGCATCGTCCAACAGTTCCCGGCCCCGTGCGCGGCTGCTTGTGGATTGGCTTCAGGCGAACCAGCTTCGGCTCGACCCTGGCGGGGTCCTCTGGGCAGTCACCGAGTCTGCACCGTGATCGAGGATGGCGAGCGCGCACTGTGGCTCCAAATTAGCTACGGATGTCCGCATTCCGCGAGACGAGCGGGTTCCTTTCATGGATCACTGCCACCCTCCGCCCAGCGCCTTGTAGAGCTGGACGACGGTGAGGATCTCATTCAGGCGAAGCTGCGCCAGCGTGAGCTGGCCGGAGTATAAGTCGCGGTCCGCATCCAGCGCGTTGAGTTGCGTGTCCACTCCGCCACGATACCGCATGTAGGCGAGGCGCAGGCGGTCTTGCAGGGCGGCTACCAGGGCCGCCTGCTTTTCGCGGCTCTCGCGCACGCGCTGGTGGGCGATCAGGGCATCGGAGACTTCGGTGAAGGCGGTCTGGATGACCTTTTCGTACTGCACCAGGGCGTGGTCGCGTTCGGCCAGCGCCAGGCGGATACCGGACTTGATCCGGCCGGCGGTAAAGATGGGCTGGGTCACCTGGGGCACCACGCTCCAGGTGCTGGCGGGACCGCTGAACAGGCTGGTGAGCTGTGTGCTCTCGCCTCCCAGAAGTCCGCTGAGGCTGATCTGCGGGAAATAGGCGGCTCGCGCTACGCCGATTTCGGCATTGGCCGCGATCAGGTCCTGCTCTGCCGCGCGGATATCGGGACGGCGCTCCAGCAAGGCCGATGGCAATCCGGGCGGAACGTCGGGAGGGAACTCCTGACGCGTGAGAGTCCTTCCGCGCTTGACGGCGCCGGGGTTTTCGCCCAGCAGGAGGGTGATTGCATTCTCCCGCTGCTCGATTGCCTGCTGGATGGCGGGTATCGTCTCCTCGGCTGTATAGACCAATTCCTCAGCCTGGCGTAGATCCAGCCGGGTGGAGACGCCCCCGGTCTGACGCTGCCTGGTCAGGTCCAGCGATTCTTGGCGGGTGGCCAGGGTTTGTTGGGAAATCTCGAGCTCGTAATCGAGCTCCCGCAGCGTCAGGTAGGACGTGGCGACGTCGCTGACCAGCGTGGTCACCACCGCCTTCCGGGTCTCCTCGGCGCTCAGCAGGTTGGCACGCGCAGCCTCGGTGGCGCGGCGCAGTCTGCCCCAGATATCGACCTCGAAGGAAAGAAGCTGAAGCATGGCGCTGCCGAAAGTGCGGTCCTGATTGGGGAGGAACGCCGATGGCAGTGGAGTGGCGCCCTGGCGCGAGAGCCGATTGAAGTCCACGGCTCCGCCGGCCCCCACGTGAGGGAACTGGTCGGAGCGCGTGATGCCCAGATTGGCGTGGGCGGCTTCCACGCGCGCGTAGGCGTCGCGCAGGTCGTAATTGTGTGCCAGAGCGGTGCGAATCAGGTCCTGCAGTTGTGGGTCTTTGAAGACCTGGAACCATTTGAGGTCGGCGAGGGACTGTGCCTGGTCCGGCGGGAGCGGCTCCGGCGCCCGGAACGCGGTGGGAGCGGCGATTTCGGGCCGCTTGTAGTTCGGGCCCACCGTACAGCCTGCCAGGAGCAGCGCTGGCAGAATCGCCAATGATCGAGCGCGCATGATCAATCTCCTTCTCCCGGCAGGGGCGCCGGCGGCGCCAGGGGGACGGGATGCGCCGCCGCCCCGGAGATCTTCTCGACCGCATAGAAAATGGCCGGCACCAGGAAAATTCCGATGCCGCTTGCCGCCGCCATGCCGCCGATGACAGTAGTGCCCATGATTTGCCGCGCGACTGCGCCGGCGCCCGAGGCGATCCACAGCGGCACGCATCCCAGAATGAAAGCGAACGACGTCATGAGGATGGGACGGAGGCGCAGGCGCGCGCCTTCCATGGCCGCGTCGGCCAGCGGCTTGCCTTTGGCGAATTCGTCCCTGGCGAATTCCACGATCAGAATCGCGTTCTTGGCGGCCAGACCGATCAGCATGACCAGGCCGATCTGCGAATAAACGTCGTTCTCGATCTGCACCAGGTAAGCGGGCGCGGTGTGGGCGAGAAAGAACCGCCGCAGCCACAGGACGCCGAAGGCGCCGAACACCGCGACCGGCGTCGAGAGGAGCACGCTGAACGGCAAAGTCCAGCTTTCGTAAAGCGCCGCCAGAATCAGGAATACGAACAACAGCGAAAAACCGAAAATGGCGCCGGAAGAGACGCCTTCCTGCGCTCTTTTCTCCTGGTAGGAGATGCCGGAATAATCGTAGCCCATTTGAGTGGGCATGGTTTGCGCGAAAGTCTCTTCCAGCGCCTTCATCGCCTGCCCGCTGCTGAAGCCCGGCGCTGCGCTGCCGTTCAGTTGCGCCGACCGGTATTCGTTAAACCGCATGGTGAATTCCGGACCGTATCCCGGTTCGAAGTGCGTGAGGGCGGATAGCGGCACCATCCCACCGGCCGCATTCAGGACATAGAACTGGCCGACGTTTTCGGGACGCGTGCGGTAGTTGCCTTCGGCTTCCACATAAACCTGCCATTGGCGTCCGAAGAGGTTGAAGTAGTTGACGAACAGACCGCCCATGAAGGTCTGGATGGTCCGGTAGACATCGTTGATGGCGACACCCTGCTTGATCACCTTGTCGCGGTCCACAACCACGAACTGCTGGGGCACGCTGGGCAGGAACGTGGTGCTCAGGCTGCCGATCTCAGGCCGTTTGCGGGCCGCCGCCATGAACTTGTTGACATTGCCGGCGAGGAAACGGACGTCGCCGCCGGAACGATCTTCGAGAATGAAAGTGAATCCGCCGGAGGTGCCCACGCCGGGAATGGCCGGCGGCGAGAAGCCGAAGGCAACGGCTTCGGGCAGCCGGTTCAACTCCTGATTGAGTTTGGCCTTGATGGACTGGAACTGCTGGGCCCGCGTTTTGCGGTCGGCCCAGTCTTTCATGCGGATGAATGCAAACCCGCTGTAACTGGTGCGCACCAGGCTGAGGAGACTAAAGCCGGAGACGCCGGTGACGCTTTCCACGCCCGGAATACCCGCGCAGATCTTCTGGATTTTCGCCATCGCCTCCTCGGTGCGTTGGAGCGAGGCGGAGTTGGGGAGCTGGACATTAAGATAGAAGTAACCCTGGTCCTCGTCGGGGACAAAGCTGCTGGGAAGTTTGCCCCCGATGAACAGCCCGGCTGCCGCAAAGCCCGCGAGAAGCAAGAGTGCGAATCCGCTCTTGTGCAGCAACCGGCCGGAGATGCGGACATAGCCATTGGTGGCGCGGTCGAAAGTGCGGTTGAACCAGCCGAAGAAGTGCGCCAGGAGTCCATGGCTCTGCGTCCTGGGCTTCAGCAGAAGCGATGCCAGCGCGGGGCTGAGCGAGAGCGCGTTGAATGCCGAGAGGATCACGGCGATGGCGATGGTAACGGCGAACTGCTGATAGAGGCGGCCGGTGATGCCAGGGATGAAGGCCGTGGGGATGAATACCGCGGAGAGCACGAGCGCGATCCCGACCACCGGACCCGAGATTTCCTCCATGGCCTTGAGCGCGGCCTGCTTTGGGGTAAGACCGTCTTCAATGTGGCGCTCGACGGCTTCTACCACCACGATGGCGTCGTCCACCACCAGGCCGATCGCTAACACCAGGCCGAACAGCGAGAGGGTATTGATGCTGAAGCCGAACAGCGGAAAGAAGACGAATGTTCCGACCAGCGACACCGGGACCGCGAGCAGGGGAATCAGAGTGGCGCGCCAGCCTTGCAGGAACAGATAGACCACCGCGACCACCAGCAAAATTGCGATCACCAGCGTTTCGACGATCTCCTTCATGCCCTCGCTGACCGCCAGGGTGGTGTCGATGGGGACAGTGAAGTCGATATCATCCGGAAAACGCTTTTTGGCCTCTGCGAACAGTTTTTTCACCCCTTCGGCAGTGGCCACCGCGTTGGAGCCGGGCAACTGATAGACCGCGATAATGGCGCCGGGTTTACCATTGAGGTGGCCGGTGATGCTATAGTCCTGCGTTCCCAACTCGACTCTGGCCACATCCCGCACGCGCACGATGCCGGTTTCGGGAGTCTCGCGGAGGACAATGTCTCCAAACTGCTCGGGAGACGTAAGACGGCCTTGCGCGCGGACCGAGTAGGTGAACGGCTGGCCGCTCGGGATCGGCTCGCTGCCTACCTGTCCCGCGGGGTTGACCGTGTTCTGGGTCTGGATTGCGGAGACGATCTCGGGAACCGTGATCGAAAGCTTGGCCAACTGATCGGGTTTCACCCACAGGCGCATGGCGTACTGCCCTGAACCGAAGATCTGGACTGTGCCGACACCCTTTACGCGGGTGAGAGGATCGTTCAAATTGATGTACGCGTAGTTCGCCAGGAATTTCGCATCGTGAGTTCCCTTTGGCGAGTAGAGCGCCACGAGCATGAGCGGGGCCAACACCGATTTCTGGACCGTTACGCCGTAGTTGTTGACGTCCGTGGGCAACTGCGACGCGGCCTGGGTTTCGCGGCTCTGCGCCAGGATCAGATCGGTATTCGGATCGGTAGCCACGTCGAAATCTACATACATCCGCATCTGTCCGTTG
>Ga0335078_10002803_pt1 | contig 26276 bp, 26 predicted proteins | sample Lox_Sample_32_FD_206711 | JGI IMG/M metagenome (GOLD analysis project Ga0335078, IMG submission 206711) | Soil microbial communities from Loxahatchee National Wildlife Refuge, Florida, United States - Lox_Sample_3.2 | ecosystem: Environmental > Terrestrial > Soil > Wetlands | place: USA... | reverse complement strand
CAGCGACAACAGCACCCAGACCCTCACCACCTCGGTCACCTGGACTTCCTCGAACGCTAGCGCCGCCACCATCTCCAACGCGTCGGGGTCGAATGGCCTCGCGTCCTCGGTGGCGGCTGGGTCGACGACGATCACTGCCACGGACCCCTCGACTAGCATCCAGGGTGGCACCCTCCTCACCGTCACGCCAGGTGTCTACACCATCACGTTCGAGCCAAACGGCGGAAGCGGCACCATGGCTCCAGAGAATCTCGCATCCGGTACGACGGCGTATCTCGATGCCAACGCCTTTACCTATGTAGGTTACGTTTTTGCCGGGTGGGCCACGTCTCCCACGGGCGGAGTGGTCTACAACGACAAGCAAAGCGTCACGATGGGAAGCTCGGACATGACACTTTACGCGGTCTGGTCCGCATCCAGTTCCCTGCTCGTGCACTACGACTTCAGCGGGCAGAACTGCGACGACATCTCGGGGAACGGCAATAACGGAACAGCTTACAACGTGGCATACGTCCCGAATGGCAACGGCGGGTATTCCGCCTCCTTTGACGGCACGTCGAGCTACATCGCCCTCCCTTACAATATCGTGAGGAGCCAGTCTCAGTTCACGATCATGATGAGGTTCCTGGCCGAACCCGAGCAGTTCGGGAGCCTCTTCGGGTACCAGAACGCCCCCGTTGGTCAGTACACCACGCAGTTCATTCCGATGATCACCATACGTTCTGACGGCCTGCTGTGGGGCGAGCTCTGGACGGGGACAGATCTCGAAGTGCTATCGACAACGCCTGTCAATGACGGGAATTGGCACACGGTCTACTTCTCGGCCACGTCGGATTCCATCACTCTCTATCTCGACGGCGTGGCAATCGGCACCAATACCGGAACCGTCGAGGGCTTGAGCATGGGCTACAACCAGATCGGCACCAGCGACGCGAATGGCAGGGCGTACCAGCCAAGTTCGTATGGCCCCTCGAACGGCTGGTACTACTTCAACGGACTGATCGGAGACTACTACCTCTACAGCACCGCGCTGCAGTGAAAGACACGGAAGCGACGCCCCCCGGTTCGGGTTTTGCTCGAGCCGGGGGGCAGTGCCTCCTGGCTGGCGCGTACGAATGCCGGAGCAGGCGAGCACGGCCGGTCCCTAGTCCTCGGTCGTGAGCCCGCGGGCGGGCCTTCGCGCGCTCGGTCCGCAGAAGCGACGCAAATGGCTCGTGAAGACAACGCTGCCCGAGCTGCGTTGCGTCGGGCGCACGGTCAATGTGAGGCCACCTGCTCGCACCGGTCCATGTCGCGGGTGCCATAGCGGCAGTAGCGGAAGTGCAGTCGGCGAGTACGGTTGCGTTCGGCGTTCGTGAAGGTCTCCGAGCGCGCCCGCCGGATCGCGGCATAGAAGCGTAGGGCCCCGGCCGTCCGGTAGGCGGCTCGCAGCCGCGCCAGTGCGCCCGAAAGCCCCTTCCGCCGGGGGGCCGCGGCGGGGTAAGGGGAACGGGTGGGCCCCTCTGGGACGCTCGTGCTCGTGGGCGGGAAGCCCCGCAAGGCGGCCGTCGCCGTCCTCGCCGGGGCTGCGGCGGCGGACCCGGCCACCGCCTCCTTCCCGGTGCGGGTGGCGTCCCCGGGGCCGGAGCTCCGGGAGGCCATCCGGGCCGCGGCGGCGCTCGGCCCGACGGTGGTGGGTTGGTCCCTGTCCTCCGCCGACCTGGGGCCCGCCGCGGCGGAGCTCGAGCGCCTCGGGGGCGAAGGGGAGGGGAGGGTGCTCCACGTGGCCGGCGGGCCGCACCCCAGCGCCGATCCGGCAGGGACACTCGGCGCTGGCTTCGCCCTTGCGGCGCTCGGGGAGGGGGAAAGGGTGCTGCCCGCCCTGGTGGCGCGCGTCGCCCGAGGGGAGGACGGGCGGGGTCCGGGCCTCGCTTGGGCCGAGGGCGGGCGCGTCCGTTCGGGCCCGCCGGCGCCGCCGGTCGACCTCGACGCCTTCCCTCCGTTCGCGCCGGGCCAGCGCCGCTTCGGCCCCGTCGAGATCACCCGCGGGTGCGCGCACGCCTGCCGCTTCTGCCAGACGACCCAGCTCCACGGGGGTCGGGCGCGCCACCGCTCGCCTTGGGTGGTGGCAGGCTGGGTCCGGGAGATGGCGGCCCACGGCCTCTCGGACGTGCGCTTCCTCTCCCCGAGTGCCCTGAGCTACGGGTCGCCGGACGGTGGCTGCTGCCTCGAGGCGCTGGAGGAGCTCCTCGCCCGCGCCCGGGAGGCCCAGGGCCCGGGGGGGCGCCTCTTCCTCGGGAGCTTTCCCTCCGAGGTCCGCCCGGAGCACGCGACCCCCGAGGCGCTCGGCCTGCTGCGGCGCTTCGTGGCGAACGACCAGATCGTCATCGGTGCCCAGTCCGGCTCCGATCGGGTCCTCGGCGCCTGCGGGCGCGGCCACGACGTCGAGGCCGTGCGCCGCGCCGTGCACTGCGCCCGGGAGGCCGGATTCCGGGTGCAGGTGGACCTCATCTTCGGGCTTCCGGGGGAGACCGAGGAGGACGCCCGGGCCACCCGCCTCTTCATGCGGGAGCTCGCCGACCTCGGCGCCGGAATCCACGGGCACGCCTTCCTCCCCCTCCCCGGGACCCCGTGGCGGGGAGAGCCGCCCGGGGTCCTCGACGGCGAGACGAGGCGGGAGCTCGAGCGGCTAGCCGGAGGCGGCCGCGCCTTCGGACAGTGGCGCCGGCACGAGGCCTTGGCCCGGGCGCTCGCCACGGCGCGCGGCGCGGCGGACGAGCGCTGACCGGGCCGCTTGCCCCGGGCCGCGCCGCCGTCCTACAGTCGCCGGCGCGAATGAGACGCCTCCGCGCCGTCACCGCCGGCCTCCTCCTCGCGGCCGCCGGGGCCGCGGCCGCAGCGGACTGCGAGGGGAACGCCTGCCGCTTCGTGAGCGTGGAATGGGACGCGGGAAGCAAGCGGTTCCGAGCCCGGAACAGCCACCTGAACCGCTCCGTCAAGCTCGAGACCCAGAGCGGCGGCGTGAAGGCGGCGCTCATCGTCGGGCCGAAGAGCTCGGGCCTCCTGCCGCTTCCCGCCTTCCAGAGACCCTACCGGGCGAACTTCGCGAGATAGCGGCGGGGCCGCCCGGGCCGCCGCTCCCTGCTCGGCCGAGGCGAGCGAGCTAGCCTGAGGCGAGGAACTCCAGGACCGCTCGAGCGATGGCGTCGGGGCGGTGGCGCATCATCATGTGCCCGGCACCCGAGATGACCTGGCGGCGCGCGCAGCGAAAGCTGGCCGCGCGCTCGGCCATGTCGGGCGGGGGCGGCAGCTCGGTCTCGGACGCCTCGAGGAGGAGGACCGGGCAGGCGACGGCGCGCCAGTACGCCTCCGACTGCGCCCGGCGATAGGGATACGGCCCGCGGGTCACGTGGACCGGATCGTGCTTGAACGCCCGGCCTCCGGGCACCGGGATCGTCCCCCTCTCCGCCAGGAAGAGCGCCACCTCGGGAGGGCAGAGGGGGTCGAAGCGGCGGATGCGCTCGGCGCAGGCCTCGAGGGAGGGCAGGGCCCGCGGCCCGCGCAGCCGGGCGCGGCGCACGCCCTCGATCCAGTCGGCACAACGCCGCGGCAAGTCCTCGTCCGGGACCTCCCGCACGTGGATGCTCTCCATGGCGACCACCCGCTCGGGCCGCTCGGGAAAGGTGGCGGCATAGAGCAGGGCGATGGAACCGCCCATGGAGTGGCCCACGAGCGCCAGGCGGTCGCGGGCCACCTGGTCCACGAGGTCGGCGACGTCCGGGACGTAGTCCATGAAGTAGTAGTAGCCGCCCGGGCCGATCCGATCGCTGTCCCCGTGCCCGCGGAGGTCCGGGGCCACCACGTGGTAGCCGGCGGCCGCGAGCGACGGGGCGACGAAGGCGAAGCCCCAGGAGAGGTCGAGAAAGCCGTGGAGGCAGAGGACGGTGGTGCCCCCACCGCCGTCCCACTCCAGGAGGTGGTGGCGGAGGCCGTTGGCGACGACTTCCCGTTGCCTCGGGTGCAAGTCCGGCATGGCGCTTGAGCCTACTCGAGTCGGAGGCGGCGCGCCCCGCCCGGCGCTCCAACCGGGATCGGCCCCGGGAGGGGAAGACGCCGGGCGGCGGCGACGCGGTACAAGGGCCCGAGGAGGTCGCATGCGCTCCCTGTGGATCACGCGGCACGGCGGGCCCGAGGCCCTCGAGGTTCGGGAGTCCCCTCTCCCTGAGCCTGGCCCCGGAGAGGTCCGGGTCCGGGTGAAGGCGGCCGGCCTCAACTTCTCCGACATCATGGCCCGGCTCGGCCTCTACGCGGCCGGGCCGCGGCTCCCCGCGGTGGTCGGATATGAGGCCGCCGGCGTGGTCGAGGAGAAGGGACCGGGGGTCACGGGCCTGGATCTCGGCGCCCGGGTCCTCGCGGTCGCGAGCGCCGGCTGCCAGGCGGAGGCGGTGGTGGTGCCGGAGCACCACCTCTTTCCCATGCCGGACGGGATGACCTTCGAGGAGGGGGCCGCCCTCCCGGTGAACTACCTCACCGCCTACCACGTGCTCTTCCGGGTCGGACACTTGCAGCCCGGCCAGTCGATCCTCCTCCACATGGCGGCGGGCGGGGTGGGGATGGCCGTCCTGCAGCTCGTGAAAACCGTCCCGGGGGTGACCGTCTTCGGCACGGCTTCGGCTGCGAAGCACGACCTCCTCCGGGCGGCCGGGTGCCACTACCCCATCGACTACCGGACGACCGACTACGCGGCCGAGGTCCGCAGCCGGACGGGGGGCGCGGGCGTCCACCTCGTCATTGATCCGCTCGGCGGACGGGACTGGCGCCGCGGCTACGAGCTTCTGAGGCGCAGCGGCATGCTCGTCGCCTGCGGTTTCGCCAACCTGGCTCGAGGCGAGAGGCGCAGCGTGCCGCGGGTCCTCTTCGAGCTCCTCCGCATGCCGCGGTTCTCGCCGCTCGCCCTCATGACCGACAACCGCGCCGTGGCCGGGGTCTTCCTCGGCGACCTCTTCAGCGAGGCCGAGGCCATGGGAGAGGCGCTGCGGGCCGTCCTCGACCTCTATCGGTCGGGCGAGGTGCGGCCGCGCGTCGACTCCGTCTACCCGCTGGAGCGGGCGGCCGAGGCTCACCGGCGCATCCAGGACCGGAAGAACGTGGGGAAGGTGGTCCTCTCCCCGTCCCCGCCGCCGCAGGCGCAGGCTCCGGGCGGGACCTAGGCGGAGCCGGCGGCGGCGGAGAAGAAGTCGAGGACGCGCGCCTCCGCCCAGTAGCGGGGCGACCAGGGCGGCCCGGCCACGAAGGCGACGTGCCCGCCGGCGGCGGTGATCTCCAGGGTCACCGACGGATTCCCGCGGGCGGCGGCCTCGGGCAGGCTGGAGCGCGGGACGAGCGGGTCGTCGGCTGCCGAGAGGAGGAGGAGCGGCCGGCGCACCGCGCCGACGAACTCGCCCGAGCTCGATTTGTGCCAGTAATCCTCGGCGCCGGCGAACCCGTGGACGGGAGCGGTGACGAGGGCGTCGTAGTCGGAGAAGGTCCGGGCCCGCCGCACCCGGGCGGCGTCGATGGCGGCGGGGTGCTCCCGGGCCTTGGCGAGGGCCTTGCGCCGGAGGCGCCTGAGAAAGCGTTCGCGGTAGAGCCAGGGCCAGAGCCCCTCGCCGTCGAGGGCGCGGGCACAGGCCGCGAGGTCGAAGGGCGTCGACACGGCGGCGGCGGCCCGCACCTCGGGAGGGAGGTCGTCCCCCCGCTCCCCCAGCCACTTCACGATCTGGTTCGCCCCCAGCGAGAAGCCGCAGAGGAAGAGAGTCCGCCCCGGCGCCTCCGCGGCGAGCCGGGCGACCACCTGGCTCAGGTCCTCCGTGTCTCCGGAGTGGTACTGGCGGAGAAGGCGGTTCGGCGTGCCGGAGCAGCCGCGGAAGTTCCAGGCTGCGACCGCGAGACCCCGCCGCGCCGCCTCCGCGGCGAGGCCGCGGGCGTAGGGAGCGCGGGAGCTACCCTCGAGGCCGTGGGAGACGACGAGGAGGGGAGCCGCAGGCGGCCCGTCGATGCGATCGACGTCGAGGAAGTCGCCGTCCGGGAGCTCCCAGCGCTCCCGGCGGTAGCAGGGGCGAACGAGGGGGCGCGCCACGCTGGCGAACACGGTGGCGAGGTGGGGTCCGGGGAGCCACCGGGCCGGCTGGAAGGGAGGGGTCAAGACGGGATCTCCGCGCGGCCCGGCTCCGGTCGTCACTCCCGCGGCGAGGGCGGCTCCCCGAGCCTCGGCCCGGATCCCTCGTCCGGCGCGCTCCGGCCCGGCCAGCGCAGGGCGCGCCCCCGGGTCACCGCCCTCCGGTGCAGCTCCCCGAGGGAGCGCGCCGCCGCGCTCTCTCCCAGGACCTCCAGGGCCGACGCCAACGCCTCGATGGTGGACATCCCCTGCGCCACGGTGGGGAGCCGCAGGCGCTCGCCGGGCCGCCCGGGAAGGGAGAGGCGCGGCAGGGATCGCAGGGCCGGGATGCGCTGCAGCATCCTGCGGGCCTGCGCCCAGGTCCCGTCGAGGACGACCAGCGTCTCCGGGCAGGGTTCGGGCCGGTCGGCGCGGCCGCCGGGAAAGAGGACCGCGACCCTCCCGCCGGCGAGGCGGGCCGCGTCCAGGGGGGCGCCGGCGACGGCGTGCTCCAGGACCTCGGACCGGGCGAGGGCCAGGGCCGCCCATCGGCCCGTGTTGGTGGTGCGCACCCGCTCGGAAGCATGGCGGACGAAGATCACCCGGGTGGCGGTCTCCAGCCTGGGGATGTCCGGGCACAGGCAGTGGGCGGGTGGGAAGTAGCATCGCCGGCAACGGCGCCGCAGGTCGGGGACTCGGCTGCGCAAGGGGCTAGCTCTCCTCGCCCCGGCCCGCCTCGGAGCCGGGTCGGGGCCGCCGGCCGTGGCCGGCGGCCGGAGAGAGGGTCCTCGAGGCGTTCGCAGGCGCGATCACGGGTGAGTCCTCCCGGAGAGGAGGCCGAGAATGTACCAGAGGTCGGGTCCGTCGACCTCGGACCGGCCCGCGCTCCTTCCCCGGGGAGGCGCTCGGCCCGGCGCAGAGCCCTTCCGTGTATGCTCCTCGCCCCCAGGAAGAGACCCCGCATGTCCCGCCTTCTCCTCACCGGCGTCCTCGCCGGCCTCTTCTTCAGCGCCACCTTCGTCCTCAACCGGGCCATGAGCCTCTCCGGCGGCTCCTGGGTGTGGTCGGCCAGCCTTCGCTACGCGTACATGGCAGTCCTCCTCGCCTTGGCTCTCGTCGCCAGCGGACAGGGAGAGGTGCTCTCGCGGACCCTGGCCGTCTTCCGCCGCCACTGGCCGCTCTTCACCGTCGCCGGAAGCGTCGGGTTCGGTCTCTTCTACGGCCTCATCTGCTACAGCGCCTCCTTCGCGCCCGGGTGGGTGGTGGCCACCACCTGGCAGTCCACCATCCTCGCCACCCCCGTCGTCCTCCTCGCCTTCGGGCGGCGGGTGCCGCGGCGCGGCCTCGCCTTCACGGCGCTCGTCTTCGCCGGGATCGCGCTCGTCACGGCGGAGCAGGCCGGCGCCGCCTCGGCGCGGGAGCTGGTGCTGGGATCGGCTCCGGTGCTCGTGGCCGGCCTCGCCTATCCCTTCGGGAACCAGCTCGTCTGGGAGGCGCGCCAGGGAGAGGTCGCCTGGGTCCCCCGGGTCACCGACCCGGTGCTCGACCACGACCTCGCCCGGGTGCTGCTCCTCACCCTCGGGTCGCTCCCCTTCTTTGCCGCCCTGGTCCTCGCCACCCGGCCGCCGCCGCCGTCCCCGGGGCAGCTCCTCCAGACGGCGCTCGTGGCGGTCCTCTCCGGCGTGGTGGCGACGACCCTCTTCCTGCGCGCCCGGCACCGGGCTCGGGACGCCTACGAGCTCGCGGCCGTGGACGCCACCCAGGCGAGCGAAGTGATCTTCGCGGTGGCGGGGGAGGTGGTGCTCCTCGGGGGGGCGGCTCCGGGCGTCCGCGGCGCCGCCGGGATCGGGCTCGCGGTGGGCGGGCTCGCCCTCTACGCGGTGGCCCAGGCGCGCCCGGGAGTGCCGGCCTGCGACGAGGGAACCGCCGGCCCGTCGGGCGGCGCGGCGAGGCCGCCTCCCGAGGAGGGCGGCCCGGGCGCCGAGCCTACCCCTCGCCGCCGATGAGAAAGAAGTTCACGCCGCTCCGCGCCCAGCCCTCTTCCGCGGCGAGGAGGTCGAGCTCCAGGGAGGCGACGTCGTCGGCGAGCGGCTCTGCCGCCGGGCGTCGCTCCCGGTAGAAGAGCTTCAGGTACCCCCCGCAGCCCTGGCAGGCTTCCGCGCGGAGCCCGCCGTCGTCCCCCTCCAGCGCTAGGTAGGAGATCCCCCCGGTGGCGCGGCAGGTCCAGCACTGGATGCGGGTGAGGTTCCACTCCGAACCGCACAGGGAACAGGCGAGGTAGCGGAGCTTGTCGTCGCCGAGCACCACGCCCGCCACCGGGGGGGACCCGCACACCGGGCAGCCGGCGGGGCTCCGGGCCACCTTCTCGGCCGGGAGGCGGGCCGCGAGCGCCGTGAAGTAGACCTGCAGGCCTGCGGCGGTGAACGAGGCGGCGGCGAGGTCCGCCGGGGCGGGGGTACCGGCCAGGACGGCGTCGCCGAGCGCCTCGATCCGATCGGCGCCGGCCGAGGCGAGGTGGGAGAGCGCCGCCTGCGCCGGCTCCGGCCAGGGGGCGCGGCGCGCCTCCTCGACGAGGAGAGTTAGCCCGCTCCGCCACTCGGGTCCGCGCCGGAAACTCCGCGCCCGGAGCGGGACCTCGGAGAGGTCCGCGGGAGGGGGCGGGGGATTTACCCGGGCGAGGGCCGAGCGCTGGGCGTCGGCGAGGTGGGCGGCCGCCTCCAGGAAGTCGGCCATGGGGTGGCCGGGGGCGAGCTCCCGGAACCGGCTCGCCCTCCGCTCGAAGAGCTCGGCGGGTCGCGGCAGCCTCAGGTACTCGATGTCGCCCGGGATTCCCTCGGGCGCGGATGGCGTCATGGGTTCTTGCCGGTGACGTCGCGGTACCAGCCCGGGTGATGGAAGCGGGCCCAGGCCTGGGTCACCGTGCCGCGAACCATGGCCCGGATGGAGCCCTTCGTCCAGTACGCGGCGTACCAGTGCACGCCGATGCCCACGAACATCACGAAGGCCGTGATGGCGTGGAGGAGGCCGGCGGCGCGGCGCACCGGGGCCTGGAAGGCGGGCGCGAAGTAGGGCTGCCACAGGACGATGCCGGAGAGGAACAGCAAGGCGATGATGGGCACCATGGACCAGTACATGAGCTTCTGCCCGGCGTTGTACTTCCCGGTGTCGGTGAAGTGCGCGCTCTTGTTCATGTAGCGGAACATGTTGCGCACCCAGTTCGCGTCCGCCGGCGTCCAGCGGTTGTCGCGGCGCAGGCCGAAGGCGTAGGGGGAAAACAAGAGGACGAGGGCCACGCCGCAGAAGGGGTGCAAGAGGCGCATCAGCTGGCCGCCGCCGAAGAGGGCCGACAGCCAGAAGAAGAATGGCGAGAACATCGCCAGCCCGGACAGGAACAGGAAGATGAAGACGATGGCGATCGCCCAGTGGACGATGCGCTCGCGGTTGCCGTGGCGCACGATCCGGCCGTCGGGCAGGAGGAAGTCTTCGTCGCGGCCGCTCATTTCTGGCCCTCCTTCGTCCCCTCTCCTCCCTCGCCCGGGACCTCGAGGGGCCCGTGGCGCATGTAGTGGAGAATCCCCGCCACGAGCACGCTGAACATGGTGAAGACCCCGAGCGAGCGAGCCACGGTGGACCGCCACAGCGCCAGCAGGGGCGCGATCTGCGGATCCCGGGGCAAGCCGTAGGCTTCCGGCTTGTCGCCGTGCGGCAGGACGAAGAGGACGTGGGTGCCGCCCACTCCCGGTGGGTTGTAGACCGCCGCCTGGGAGAAGCCGCGCTCGTGGAGGTCGGTGAGGCGGTGCTCGGCCTGGAAGAGCATGTCCGCCCGGGAGCCGAAGGAGAGCGCCTGGGTGGGGCAGGACTTGATGCAGGCGGGCTCGAGGCCCACCGCGACCCGGTCCGAGCACAGGGTGCACTTGTAGACCCGGCTGTCCTCCCGGCGCAGCCTGGGGATGTTGAAGGGGCAACCGGAGATGCAGTACCCGCAGCCGATGCAGAGGTCCTGCTGGAAGTCGACGATGCCGTTCGCGTACTGGACGATGGCGCCCGGGGAGGGGCAGGCCTTGAGGCACCCGGGCTCGGAGCAGTGCAGGCAGCCGTCCTTGAAGATGAGCCAGGCGAACTGTCCGTCGATGTCGGTCTCGTGGAACTTCATCACCGTCCACGACTGGTCGCTCAGGTCGGGGGGGTTCGTGTAGGCGCCCCCGAAGCTCCCCACCGCGTCGCGCAGGTTGTTCCACTCCATGCAGGCCGACTGGCAGGCCTTGCAGCCGATGCAGCGGGAGAGGTCGATGAGCTTCGACACCTCCGGCTGGAAGTGGCGGGCGCTCGGCGGCGAGGAGGTGGTGGTGGCGGAACGCGCCTGGATGTCCTGGGTCTCGAGGGCCATGGCGAATTCCTATGCCCGCTCGACGCTCACCAAGAACGCCTTGTACTCGGGCGTCTGGATGTTCGCGTCTCCCACCGGCGGCGTGAGCGTGTTCGTGAGGTACCCCTTCTTCGTCTGGCCCGTGAATCCCCAGTGGATGGGGAGCCCCACCACGTCCACCTCCTTGCCCTCGACGACGAGGGTCGGCAGGCGCCGGGTGACGAGCGCCTTCAGCTTGACCACGCCGCGCTTCGAGCGCACCACCACGAGGTCCCCGCTCTGGATCCCCTTCTTCTTCGCCAGGCCCTCGCCGAGCTCCACGAAGGCCTCGGGCTGCAGCACCGACGGGATGCGGGCGTGCTTGGTCCAGAAGTGGAAGTGCTCGGTGAGCCGGTAGGTGGTGGCGACGCAGGGGAACTCGTCCGGCTTGCCGAAGGCCTTCTGGTCGCCTGGGAAGACGCGGGCGGCCGGGTTGTTGAGGACCTTCCCGAAGGGGTTCTTCGCGAGCGGGCTGTCGAAGGGCTCGTAGTGCTCGGGGAACGGCCCCTCGGCCATGGCCGGGGCCCACAGCCGCGCCACTCCCTCGGCGTTCATGATGAACGGATTCATGCCCTCGTCCGGGGCGGAGTCCACCTTGAAGTCGGGGACGTCGTTGCCCACCCACTTGTGCCCGTTCCACCAGACCAGCTTGCGGGAGGGGATGTAGGGGGCGCCGGACGGGTCGCAGGAGGCGCGGTTGTAGAGGATGCGGCGGTTCGCCGGCCAGGACCAGGCCCAGGCGGAGTAGACCCCGAGCGCGCTCGGATCGGCGGTGTCCCGGCGCGCCATCTGGTTGCCGGCCTCGGTGAAGCAGCCGGCGAAGATCCAGCAGCCGCAGGCCGTCGTGCCGTCGGACTGCAGCACGGCGAAGCCAGGGAGCTGCTCGCCGGCCTTCGCCAGCAGGGCGCCCGGCTTCTTCGGGTCGGGTACGTCGGCGAGCGCCTGCCCGTTGTACTCCCGGGCGAGCTCCTCCGCGCTGGGAGCGCTTTGAACGCGGTAGTTCCAGGTGGTCCGGAGGATGGGATCGGGGAAGGCCCCGCCATCCCGGGCGTAGGCCTGGCGGAGCCTGAGGAAGAGCTCGCCGACGATCTCCGCGTCCCCCTTGGCCTCGCCCGGCGGGTCGGCGGCCTTCCAGTGCCACTGCAGCCAGCGGGAGCTGTTGACGAGCGACCCGTCCTCCTCGGCGAAGCAGGTGGAGGGGAGCCGGAACACCTCCGTCTCGATCTTGGCGGGGTCGACGTCGTTGTGCTCCCCGTAGTTTTGCCAGAACTCCGAGGTCTCGGTGGCGAGCGGGTCGATGACGACGAGGTAGCGGAGCTTGGCGAGCCCGGCGGCCACCTTGCCCTTGTCGGGGAAGGACGCGAGGGCGTTGAAGCCCTGGCAGATGTAGCCGTTCATCTTCCCCTGGTTCATGAGCTCGACCACCCGCAGGACGTCGTAGGAGGTGTCCACCTTGGGGAGATAGGCGTAGGCGAAGTCGTTCTGGGCGGTGGCGGCGCCGCCGTACCAGGACTTGAGGAGCGAGACCATGAACTTCGGGTAGTTGGACCAGTAGCTCAGCTGGCCAGGCCGGAGCGGCTTGGTGGTCCGCTTCGCCAGGTAGGCCTTGAGCGTCTCGTCGTCGTCGTCGGGGAGGGTGAGGTAGCCGGGGAGCGAGGTCGACAGGAGCCCGAGGTCGGTGAGCCCCTGGATGTTGGAGTGGCCGCGGAGCGCGTTCACTCCGCCGCCGGACATCCCCATGTTGCCGAGCAAGAGCTGCAGGACGGCGATGGAGCGAACGTTCTGCGAGCCGACGCTGTGCTGCGTCCAGCCGAGGGCGTACAGGCTCGTCATCGTCCGGTCCGGCGTGGCGGTGGTCGCGATGAGCTCGCAGACCTTGAGGAACTTCTCCCGGGGCGTCCCGCAGACCCGCTCCACGAGTTCCGGCGTGTAGCGCTCGTAGTGCTTCTTCATCCGCTGCAAGACGCAGTTCGGATCGGACAGGGTCGGGTCCGTCTTCACGTACCCCTCTTGGTCGAGCTGGTAGGTCCAGGTCGACTTGTCGTACTTGCGGGATTCGGGCGCGTAGCCGGAGAAGAGGCCGTCCTCGAAGCCGAAGCCCTCGTTCACGAGGAAGGAGGCGTTGGTGTACGCCTTCACGTACTCCTCCTGGATCTTCCCGTTCCCGAGCAGGTAGTGGATGACGCCGCCCAGGAAGGCGATGTCCGTGCCCGGCCGGATGGGCGCGTAGAGGTCGGCGAGCGCCGCGGTGCGGGTGAAGCGCGGGTCGACGACGACGAGTCGGGCCTTCTTCTTCGCCTTCGCCTCCACCACCCACTTGAACCCGCAGGGATGCGCCTCGGCGGGGTTCCCGCCCATGACCAGGATGACGTCGGCGTTCTTGATGTCGACCCAGTCGTTCGTCATCGCGCCACGGCCGAATGTCGGGGCCAGACCGGCCACCGTGGGGCCGTGTCAAACACGTGCCTGGTTGTCGAAGCAGACCCCGCCGAGGGCGCGCACGACCTTCTGGAAGATGTAGCCGCTCTCGTTCGAGGAGGCCGAGGCGGCGAGGAAGGCGGTCGTGGTCCAGCGATTCACCGTCTGGCCCTTCCCGTTCCGGGCGACGAAGTTCTTGTCGCGGTCCTCCTTCATGAGCCGGGCGATGCGCTCGAGCGCGAAGTCCCAGGAGACCCGCTTCCACTCCGAGGAGCCGGGGGAGCGGTACTCGGGGAAGCGGAGCCGGGTCGGGCTCTTCACGAAGTCGAGGAGGCTCGCTCCCTTCGGGCACAGCGTGCCGCGGTTCACGGGGTGGTCCGGGTCCCCCTCCAGGTGAATGATGTCGGTGTGGGCGTTCTTGGCGCGGTCCCCGAGGCCGTAGACGATGACGCCGCAGCCCACCGAGCAGTAGGGGCAGGTGTTGCGGGTCTCGGTCGCGTGGGCGAGCTTGAACGGGCGCGGGTTGGCGAGCGCCCGCTGGGGAGCGAAGCCCAGCGCGGCGACGCTCGTGGCGCCGAGCCCGGAGGCGGTGAGTTTCAGGAACCCTCGTCTCGAGACGGTCATGGGCGCCCCCTGGGAGTTTCCCAATTGTAATGACCCGCTCCCGGCCGCGGCCTCAAGCCCTCTTGGGTCGGGGCTGCTGCGCCGCGTCATCCCGGCGCGCTCGACAGGAGCGAGGCAAACGTTAATTCTCAGGCGCCGGGACCCGGTCCCTTCGCATGCGAGACGACTTCATCCTAGAGACCCACAACCTGGCGAAGGAGTTCCGCGGGTTCGTGGCGGTGAGCGATCTGTCACTCAGCGTCAAGAGAGGCGCCGTGCACGGCCTCATCGGGCCGAACGGCGCGGGCAAGACCACCGTCTTCAACCTCCTCACCGGCTTCCTCGCGCCCACGAGAGGCCGCATCCTCTACTGCGGGGAGGACGTGACCGGGGCGTCCCCCCCGGTTCTGGCGCGGCGCGGGCTGGTGCGCTCCTTCCAGATCTCCGCGGTGTTCCCGAGCCTCTCCGCGCTCGAGAACGTGCGGGTGGCCCTGCAGCGGTCCACCGGGACTTCCTTCTTCTTCTGGCGCTCGGGGCGGACCCTCGAGGTGCTCGACGCCCGCGCCCGGGAACTCCTCGCCCAGGTCGACCTGGAGCGCTTCGCGGCCACCCCGGCCGGGGAGCTCCCCTACGGCCGCAAGCGCGCCCTCGAGGTGGCCACCACGCTGGCGCTCGAGCCGGAGCTCCTGCTCCTGGACGAGCCCACCGCCGGCATGGGCCACGAGGACGTGGGGCGCATCACCTCCCTCATCGCCCGGGTAGCCAAGGGGCGCACCGTGCTCATGGTGGAGCACAACCTGGCCATGGTGGCGGACCTGTGCGACCGCATCACCGTGCTCGCCCGCGGCAGCGTGCTCGCCGAGGGCAGCTACGCCGAGGTGGCGGCGGACCCGGCGGTGCGCGAGGCCTACATCGGGAGCGCGGCGTGAGCGCCCCCTTCGCTCCCGGCGCCGAACTCCTCCGGGTGCGGGACCTGCACGCCTTCTACGGCGAGTCGCACGTCCTGCACGGCCTCGACCTCGACGTCTCGCAGGGCGAAGTGGTGACCCTGCTCGGGCGCAACGGCTCCGGGCGGACCACCACGCTGAAGTCCATCCTCGGGCTCGTGGGCCGGCGCACCGGCTCCGTGCGGGTGAACGGGCGCGAGACCATCGGCCTGCCCCCGCACCGCATCGCGCGCCAGGGGATCGGCATCGGCTATTGCCCGGAGGAGCGGGGGATCTTCGCGAGCCTCTCCACCGAGGAGAACCTCCTCCTCCTGCCGCGCCTGGGCGCGCACGGGCTCTCCCCCGAGGAGCTCTACCGCATGTTCCCGAACCTCTGGGAGCGCCGGAGGAGCCAGGGGACGAAGCTCTCCGGCGGCGAGCAGCAGATGCTCGCCCTGGCCCGCATCCTGCGCGCCGGCGCCCGGCTCCTGCTCCTCGACGAGATCACGGAGGGCCTGGCGCCGGTGATCGTGCAGACGCTCGGGCGCGTGGTCCAGGAGCTCCGGGAGCGCGGCTACACCATGGTGATCGTGGAACAGAACTTCCGCTTCGCGGCGCCCCTCGCCGACCGCCACTACCTCCTCGAGCACGGGCGGGTGGTGGACATGATAGGGGCGGCGGAGCTCTCCCAGCGCATCGATTCCGTGCAGAAGTTCCTCGGAGTGTGAAGAAACCGAAGAGAAAGGGGTCGCGCATGAACCGATGGATCGCCACCGCCGTTCTGGCCGCCGCTCTCTCGGCGCCGGCGCTCGCCGCCGACGCCGCCAAGGGGCGGATCTCCGACGACGTCGTGAAGATCGGGGTCCTCACCGACATGACCGGGTACTACTCGGACCTGGCGGGCCCGGGCTCGGTGGAGGCCGCCAAGATGGCGGTCGAGGACTTCGGAGGCACGGTGCTCGGCAAGCCCATCCAGGTGGTGAGCGCCGACCACCAGCTCAAGGCGGACGTGGCCTCGACCGTCGCCCGGAAGTGGATCGACGAGGACAAGGTGGACGCCATCGTCGACCTCGTCTCCTCCTCCACGGCGCTCGCGGTGATGCCGGTCGCCGCCCAGAAGAAGCGCATCACCCTCCTCTCCGGCCCCGGCACCACCGCCATCACCGGGGCGCAGTGCACCCCCTACACGGTCCACTACACCTACGACAACTGGGCGCTCGCCCATGGGACGGGCGGAGCGGTCGTGAAGCAGGGAGGGGACAGCTGGTTCTTCATCACGGCCGACTACGTCTTCGGGAAGTCGCTCGAATCGGACACCGCAGCGGTGGTGAAGGCCGCCGGCGGCAAGTCCCTCGGCGACGCCCTCTACCCGTCTCCCGGGACCACGGACTTCTCGAGCTACCTCCTGCAGGCGCAGTCCTCCGGCGCCAAGATCATCGGGCTCGCCAACGCCGGCCAGGACACCATCAACTGCATCAAGCAGGCGAACGAGTTCGGCCTGACGAAGAGCCAGAATTTGGCCGGGCTGCTCGTCTTCATCAGCGACGTGCACGCCCTGGGCCTCGCCACCGCGAAGGGCATGTACCTCACCACCGCTTTCTACTGGGACCGGGACGACGCCTCCCGGAAGTGGGCGAAGCGCTTCTTCGAGCGGACGAAGCGCATGCCCACCATGGTCCAGGCGGGAGTCGCCTCGGCGGTGGGTCACTACCTCCGCGCCATCCAGGCGGCCGGGACGGACGACGCAGACGCGGTCATGGCCAAGATGCGGGAGATGCCGGTGAACGACTTCTTCGCGCAGGGGGGGCGGATCGGGCCCGACGGGCTCCACCGCCACGCCATGTACCTCGCCCAGGTGAAGTCGCCGGAGGAGTCGAAGGCCCCCTGGGACTACTACCGCATCGCCCGGATCATCCCGGCCGCGGAGGCGTTCCCGTCGGCGGAGGAGCAGAAGTGCCCCTGCGCGCCGACGACCCTGGACGCCGCCAAGTGCCCGTACCTGGGGAAGTGAGCCGGCGACCCGGCGCCGGGCTCCTCCGGACCGCGGGAACCGCATGATCCGCGCCCTCTCCGGCCAGCTTTTGCTCGGCCTCATCAACGGGTCCTTCTACGCGCTCCTGTCGCTCGGGCTCGCCATCATCTTCGGGCTCCTCGAGGTCGTGAACTTCGCGCACGGGGCCCAGTACATGATGGGCGCCTTCCTCGCCTGGATGGGGCTCACCTACCTCGGCGTCGGGTACTGGTGGGCCCTCCTCCTCGTCCCGGCCGCGGTGGGCCTGAGCGGCGTCGCCGTGGAGCGGGTCCTGTTGCGGCGGCTGCAGGGGCTCGACCCGCTCTACGGGCTGCTCCTCACCTTCGGCCTGGCGCTCGTCATCGAGGGCGCCTTTCACCAGGCCTACGGGAACTCCGGCAGCTCCTATCCGGTGCCCGAGGCCTTGCGCGGCGGCTTCGACCTGGGCTTCGTCTACCTGCCCCGCTACCGCGCCTGGGTGGTGCTCGTCTCCGCCTCCGTGTGCTTCTTCTCCTGGTTCATCATCGAGCGCACCCGCCTCGGCGCCTACCTCCGCGCCGGGACCGAGAACCGCAGGCTCTTGCAGGCCTTCGGGGTGAACGTCCCTTTCATGTTCACGGTCACCTACGGATTCGGGGCGGCCCTCGCCGCCTTCGCCGGGGTGATGGCGGCTCCCGTCTACCAGGTGAACCCGCTCATGGGCTCGTCCCTCATCATGGTGGTGTTCGCGGTGGTGGTCATCGGCGGCATGGGCTCGATCCTCGGGGCCATCCTCACCGGCCTCGGCATCGGCCTCGTGGAGGGCCTCACGAAGTTCCTCTACCCGCCAGCCGCCAGCGTGGTCGTCTTCGCCATCATGGCGCTCGTCCTGCTCTTTCGCCCCGCCGGGCTCTTCGGGAGGCCGAGGTGACGCCGCCCCTCTACGAACGCCCCGTCTTCTGGGGATACGTGGCGCTGGTGGCGGTGGGGGTGGCCGCGCCCTTCGTCGTCTATCCGGTCTTCGCCATGAACGTCCTCGTCATGGCCCTGTTCGCGAGCGCCTTCAACCTGCTCCTCGGATACGCCGGGCTCCTCTCCTTCGGGCACGCCGCCTTCCTGGGCTCGGCGGCCTACGTCACCGGCTACGCGGCGAAGGCGCTCGGCCTCCCCGTGCTCGCCGCCGTGCCGCTGGGCGTCGCCCTGGCGGCGCTCCTCGGGCTCCTCTTCGGGCTGCTCGCCTTGCGGAGGTCCGGGATCTACTTCGCCATGATCACCCTGGGGTTCGCGCAGGTGGTCTACTTCTCGGTCCTGCAGATGCCGTGGACCGGCGGGGAGGACGGCCTGCAGGGCATCCCCCGCGGGTCCGTGCTGGGGCTCGACCTGGGGAACCGCTTCGAGATGTACTACTTCGTCTACGGGGTCTTCCTCGGGGCCTTCCTCCTCATCCACCGGACCATCGAGTCTCCCTTCGGCCACGTGCTGCGCGCCATCCGGGAGAACGAGCCGCGGGCCCTGTCCTTGGGCTACGACGTCGAGCGCTACAAGCTCGTGGCCTTCGTCCTCTCCGCGGCGCTCTCGGGCCTGGCCGGGTCCCTCAAGGCCCTCACCCTCCAGTTCGCCACCCTCGGGGACGTGACCTGGCAGCGGTCCGGGGAGGTGGTGCTCATGACCCTGCTCGGGGGTATGGGAACGGTGGTCGGCCCGAGCGTCGGCGCCCTGCTCGTGCTGACCCTCGAGAACTACCTCGCGAGCCTGGGCTCGTGGGTCACCGTCATCACCGGTGTGGTCTTCGTGGTGATGGTGATGGCGTTCCGGCGGGGCGTCGTCGGGGAGGTGAGGGCGCTCGTCCGGCGCTCGTTCTAGGCTTTTCTTCCCCGAGGGCGCGGGGCTCTCGGAGATTCGCCGAGGAGGTGCTCACATGGCGGACGCGCTGGCAGGTCGGGTGGCCTTCGTCACCGGGGCCGCTCGCGGCATCGGGCTCAAGATCGCCGAGGTTCTGGCGGCGGAGGGGGCGGCGGTCGCCTTGGCCGACCTCGACGGCCCGGCGGCCCGGGCCGCCGCCAGCCGGCTCGGGCGCGGTGCCATGGGGCTGGCGGTGGACGTGACGAGCGAGGCGGAGATCAAGAAGGGGCTCGACGAGGCGGTGGCCGCCCGGGGGCGCCTCGATATCCTCGTGAACAACGCCGGGCTCCAGTACGTCTCGCCCATCGAGGAGTTCCCGGCCGAGAAGTTCGAGCTGCTGCTTCGCATCATGCTCATCGCCCCGTTCCTCGCCATCAAGCACGTCTTCCCGCAGATGAAGCGGCAGGGGGGCGGCCGCATCCTGAACGTGGCCTCCATCAACGGCCTCATCGGCTTCGCCGGGAAGTCGGCCTACAACAGCGCCAAGCACGGGGTCCTCGGCCTCACCAAGGTGGCGGCGCTCGAGGGCGCCCCCCACCGGATCACCGTGAACGCGCTCGCGCCCGGGTACGTGGACACCCCGCTCGTCCGAAACCAGCTCGCGGACCTGGCCCGCACCCGCAACGTCCCCCTCGAGAAGGTGCTCGAGGAGGTGATCTACCCGCTCGTGCCGCTCCGGCGCCTCCTCAGCGTGGACGAGGTGGCCGCCTACGCGCTCTTCCTCCTGTCCGACGCGGCCGCCGGAGTCACCGGTTCCGTCGCGGTCATGGACGGCGGGTACACGGCCCAGTGACGCGGCCGGCGCTCGGCGACCGCTCCCTCTTCCCGGCGCTCCGGCCGCGGGCCTACCTGAACCACGCGGGCGTCTCCCCGCCCTCGGCCCCGGTGCTCGAGGCGGCCCGGGCGGTGCTCGAGGACTTCGCCGAGCGCGGGGGGGCGGCGGTGGGCGCGGCGCTGGAGCGGCGGGCGCGCCTGCGGGCCCGGGTGGCCGAGCTCATCGGGGCGAGGCCGGAGGAGGTGGGCTTCACGCAGAACACCAGCGCGGGCGTCCAGGCGGTGGCGCTCTGCCTCCCGTGGCGCCCGGGGGACCGGGTCCTCCTCTTCGAGGGGGAGTTCCCCGCCAACGTCACCCCCTGGCTGCGCGCCGCCGAGACCTTCGGCCTCGAGGTCTGCTTCGTGCCTCTCGAGCCCTTCCGGCGCTCGGACGAGGAGGGCCTCGCGCTCGTGGAGCGGGAGCTCGCCCGCGGGGTCCGCCTCGTCGCCGTGAGCGCCGTCCAGTTCAAGAGCGGGCTGCGCATGCCCCTCGCCGAGCTCTCGCGCCGCTGCGCCGCGGCCCACAGCGAGCTGTTCGTGGACGCCGTCCAGGCGGCCGGGGCGGTGCCCCTCGACGTCCGGGGCGTCGACTACCTCGCAGCCGGCGCGCACAAGTGGATGATGGGGCTGCTGGGCGCGGGCTTCCTCTACGTGCGGTCGGAGCGCGCCGCGGCCTTGGTCCCCCGCACTGCCGGCTGGCTCTCGCACGAGGACGCGGCCCGCTTCCTCGTGGAGCCGGGTCAGCTCCGCTACGACCGGCCGGTGCGGCGGCGGGCGGATTTGGTGGAGGGCGGCGGGGCCTCGGAAGTCGGCCTGGCGGCGCTCCTCGCCTCCGTGGAGATCCTCTGCGGCCTCGGGGTCCGGGCCATCTCGGCCCACGTGACCCGGTACCTCGACCGCCTCGAACCGGCCCTCGTGGAGCGCGGCTTCGAGAGCCTCAGGCCCAAGGAGGCGGAGCGCCGCTCCGGGATCCTCTCCCTCCTGTCGCCCCCGGGCGTCGACGTCGCCGCCCTCGCCCGCGAGGTCCAGGCGAGAGGGGTGGCCTGCGCCACGCCGGACGGCGCCATCCGCTTCTCGCCGCACTGGCCGAACGACGGGGAGGAGGTGCCCTGGGTGCTCGAGGTGGTGGACGGGGCGCTCGCCGCGGTGAGGGGCGCGCGCTAGCGGGGCCCTTCGTCAGCTGAGCGGGGCGCGGGCCGGGGTGAGCCAGACCTCGGCGCCCACCCGGAACATGGCTGCCGGGATGCCGAGCTCGTTCGGGTCGGCGGAAAGGAAGGCGGCCATAGCCATGGCGGCGTCGGCGCGCCGCGCCGCCTCGTCGGGGATGGGGCCGAGCTCGCGCCGGGTCTCGAAGACCGCCTCCACGAGCTCCTTCACCGTGGGCTGCGAGGGCAAGGAGGAGCGGATGCGGAAGAGGTAGCGGTCGATGGGCTCGGCGTTGCCGAACGCGAACGTCACCACCGTGTCGATGGCGCAGTCCACTTCGTTTTCCGACTGGAGGCGCTCGATGGCGGCGTCGACGGCGATGGGCTGTTCGCTGATCTGCATGAGTCCATCTTGCTCAGAAAGATCGCGGGGTTCAGTCCCGCGGGCCGGTGACGATGAAACCGCGCACGAGCGCGTACAGATTCCCAGGGTCAGGCCTGCGGGTCGGGCTCGACCGGTGGGTCGATGGCGAAGTAGGCCGCGAGCAGGGAAACGGCCGAGTCGCGGTCCGCCGGGAAGCCGGCTCCCGCCGGGCGCTCGGCGAATACCGCCTCGACGACCTCCGCCACCGTGGGGGCCTGGGGGAGCCGCGAGGCGAGCGCGGCGCAGTCGCCGGGCGCGTCCGCCTGCGAACCGAGCAGTGCGCGCAGCGCGAAGGCGAGGTCGCGCGGGTCCTCGAGGCTGTATCGGGCGTAGGCGTGGTTCACGTTCCGATGATGCGACGGAGCAACGCAGAGTCACCATCCCGCGCCCGGGTGAAGTAGCGGTGTACCCGGGTCGTGGCTGACGCGATCTGCGCCCGAATGCTACTCTCCGCACCGTGCATGTAGGACTCGTCCTCACCGGAGGAGGCGCTCGCGCCGCCTACCAGGCCGGCGCGCTGGAGGCCATCGCCGAGATCCTGCCGCGCGGGAAGCTGCCCTTCCGCATCCTCTCCGGCATCTCCGCGGGCGGCGTGAACGCCGCCTTCCTGGGCGGCAACCTGGAGGACTTCCGGGAGGCGACGGCCCGGCTCAAGGACCTCTGGCTCTCCCTCACCCCGGACCGCGTATACCGCACGGACACGGCCCGCATGCTCGCCATCGGCAGCCGCTGGATGCGGGACCTCTCGGCCGGCGGCCTCTTCAAGCGCAGCCGCATCAACTTCCTCCTCGACGCCTCGCCGCTGCGCGACCTCCTCCACGAGAGCATGCCCCTGCTGCGGCTCCGCCAGAACCTGGCCTCCGGGGCGCTGGAGGGTTTCGCGGTCACCGCCACGAGCTACGCCACGAGCATCGCCGTGACCTTCTTCGACGGGAACCCGGCGGTGGACCCCTGGGTGCGGTCCACGCGCGTGGGCGTGCGGGAGGGGATTCGCCTGGACCACATCATGGCCTCGGCCGCCATCCCCATCTTCTTCCCCCCCGTCCGCATCCGGGGCACCTGGTACGGGGACGGCAGCGTGCGCATGACCGCGCCCCTCTCGCCGGCCGTGCACATGGGCGCGGAGCGGCTGGTGGTGGTGGGGGTGCGCCGCTGGCGGGACCCGGGCGAGCTCATCCCGGCCCGGCACCCCACCCACAAGGAGTCGCTCGCTCCCTCCGAGATCGCCGGCACGCTCTTGAACGCAGTCTTCCTCGAGTCCATCGAGGCCGACGTGGAGCGCCTGGAGCGCCTGAACCAGCTCGTCGCCCTGGTGCAGCCCCAGGACCGCGAGCGGGTGCCGCACCACCTGCGGTTCATCCCCACCCTCGTGCTCCGCCCCTCCCGGGACCTGGGCGCGCTCGCCGGCGACCAGTACAAGCGCTTCCCGCGCTTCCTCCGCTACCTGCTCTCCGGCATCGGGGCGAACGGCAACAACGCCTCCGACCTCCTGAGCTACCTCGGGTTCGAGCCGGTCTACGTGGGCCGCCTCGTCGAACTCGGATACGAGGACACGCTGGCGCGGCGCCACGAGGTCGAGCTCTTCCTCGGGGGGGAGGGCGCGCCGCGCGACCGGCTTGAGCGCAGGCCCCCCTCGCGCTAAGGCTCCCTCATGCCCAAGGCAAAGCAGATCTCCGCGTGGATCGAGAACCGCCCCGGCATGCTCGGCCGGGTGGCCGACGCCCTCGGCGAGAAGAAGGTAGACATCCGCGCCTTCATGGTGGCGGGGCTCGACGGGAAGGGGTTCTTGCGGCTCGTGGTGGACAAGACCGCCCTCGCGCTCAAGGTGCTCGCCGAGCACGGCTGGGAGAGCACGGTGGACGAGCTCGCCGAGGTGGTGGTGGCCGACCGGCCCGGCGAGCTCGGCCGGGTGGCCGACGCCCTCGGCGCCGCCGGCATCAACATCCACCATGGGTTCGTGGGAAGCGCCCGGCCTGCGCAAAAGGGCAAGGTGAGCCTTTTCCTCGCCGTGGACGACGTCGCCGGCGCCCTGAAGGCGATGCGGAGGTAGGCCTCCGGCGGCGCCGGGCAGCGGCCGCCCTGGCTAGCGAGCGGAGAGGGCGTCGGCCGCGAAGGCGGCGGCGGCGGCGAGCGCGTGGTCTCCTCCGCAGGCGCCGACGAGCTGCACGCCAATGGGCATGCCGGCCGGGCCCGTTCCGGCCGGGACGGCGACGCAGGGGGCGCCGAGCAAGGTCCAGATCCGGTTGAAGGCCGGGTCGCCGGTCGACCCGAGCCCGAGAGGAGCCTCGCCGGCGGCCGCCGGGGTGAGGAGGACATCGCTGCCGGACCAGAGGCGCGAGAGGGCGGCGGACCCGCGGCGAGCGCACGCCCGCGCCGCCGCGTACTCGCTCGCCCGGGTCGCCTCGCCGCTTCGGATGAGGTCGAGGAGGACGGGGGAGAGGTCCTTTTCCCGGGAGCGCCGCAGCTCGGCGAAGCCTCGCGCCGCCTCGAACGCCATGACGGTCTTCTGGGCGTCGAAGAGGCCCTCGGCGCCGGAGCCGAGCCCCACCTCCCGCACCTCGGCCCCCGCCCGGGCGAAGGCCCGCGCGGCGCTCTCCAGGACGGCGCGAGCGGCCGGCGTGGCGAGGGCCCACTGATCGGTCCGGCACAGCCCGACCCGGGGAGGCCCGGGAGGCGGGGCCCCCGGGCGGGGAGCGAGCCCCATTCCCTCGAGCAGCGGCGGGAGGTCGCGGGGGTGGCGAGCGAAGACGCCCAGGGTGTCGAGCGAGGGGGCGAAGGGGCTCACTCCCTCGAGCGGGACGGCCCCGTGCGTGAGCTTCATCCCCACCACCCCGCAGTAGGACGCCGGCCGGATGACGGAGCCGGCCGTCTGGGTGCCGAGGGCCGCGGGCGCGAAGCCCGCCGCCACCGCGGCGGCGGAGCCGCTCGAGGAACCCCCTGGCGTCCGGGCCGGATCGTGGGGGTTCCGGGTCTTGCCGGGCCGGTAGTAGGCGAACTCGGTCGTCACCGTCTTGCCGAGGATCACCGCCCCGGCGGCTCGCAGGCGCGCCACCACCTCCGCGTCCTTCTCCGGGACGCGGCCGGCGTGGATGGGCGTTCCGCGCTCCGTCGCCATCCCGGCCGTGTCGATGATGTCCTTCACGGCGACGGGAAGCCCGGCGAGCGGCGGGCGGTGGCGGGCCCGGTCCACGCGGCGCGCCGCCCGGAGCGCCTCTCCGGCGTCGAGGAGTGCGAAGGCTTCTACCCGCGGCTCGTCGAGCTCGACGCGAGCGAGGAGGGCGCGCACGAGCTCCTCCGACGAGATCTGCCGTCGCCGGAGGAGCGAGAGGGCCTCGGCGACGCCGAGGTCCGCCAGGGCACGCGCCGACATGGACGGCGAGCGTAGCGCTCCCGCGGCCGGCGGGTCCACGAACCCGCCTTGGAGCGGTCCCCTAGCGTCGCACCAGGCGGAGCTCCGGGAGGGCCCGGGCGACCCGCCCGACGCGGTCGGCGACCGCCGCGGGGACGCGAGGCTCCCACTGGGGACTCCAGGCGAGGGTGGCGCAGAGCACCCCCACGGCGGCGATGCACGCGGCCGCGCGCCGGTGCTCCCGGGCCACGCGGCGTTTCCGTTCCCTGGCCCGGGCGGCGAGCTCGGCGGCGTCGAGGCGGGTGGTGCGCAGGACGAGCCGGAAGATCGCAGCCAGGGTGGCGAAGGCGGCGCCGAGCAGGTCCGCGCCCACGAGGACCTCGGCCACCCCCCGGCCCAGGCCCGCCCCGACGTCGAGCAGGGCCGGCCTCTGCTGGGCGAGGAGGGCAGCGCGCCTCGCGTCCCGGCGGTTCTTGCGCTCGAGCGAACGCACGCGCGCGTTGCGGATGGCGATGCGGAGGAGCGCCGCCGCCAGGAAGTAGAGGGCGTACTTCGCCTCCGCCGGAGGGGGGGCGGGGAGCCACGCCGCCAGCTGGGCCGGGAGATGGGCGCGGTGCACGAGAACCGTGCCGAAGGCGAGAACGGCGAACCACACGGCGGAGGACCCCCTCGCCGGCCACGATAGCGGAGGGCCGGTCGGGCCGCATCGGGGCGGTGGTGCTCCACTCCGCCACCCACGGCGTGCGGGTGGGACGGGATCCCACGCCCCTCGCGCAGGGCGAGGTGCGATCGTGGCCTGCCCGTGCCGCTATGGGGGGGAGGGCCGCTGCGCCTGTCCGAGCGGGAAGGTCCGGGCGACGCGCTCGGCGGTGGTGCGGAGCTCCGCGACGAGCGCGCGGGCGCCGAGCGGGTCGACCTGCAGCACCCCGGCGCTCTGCGCCAGCTCCACGGCCGCATGCGCGGCGGAGGCCGGAGAGCGGCGGAGGTCCTCGAGTGCGGAGACGAGGCGGACCACGTGCAGGTCGCCGAACTCCGGGTCGGCAGGCACCGCCTCGTCGTGGTGGCGCACGCACAGGACGGTGAGGTACTGGGGCAGGTTCCATTCCTGGTGGACGTCCCCGCCGATCTCCACGTGGAGGCGATCGAGCACCCTCTCCACGCGCTCGGGCGAGGGCTCGATCACCCGGTCCACGGCCAGGGAGGCGAGCGAGCGCAGCGCCACCGACTTCCCCACGTCGACGAGCATCCCGCCGAGGTAGCACCGGTCCGAGCGGGCCGTGCGGGTGCGCATGGCGAGGGAGGCGGAGACCGTCGCCACCGTCACCGCCCGCAAATAGAGGTCGGACCAGGGTCCGGAGAAGGCGGCGAATTCCTGCCGCATGCGCGGGCTGAAGAGGCTCTTGGCCGCGAGCGCCCCGGCCACTCGCCCGGCCTCCTCGAGGCCGATGCGGGCGACGGCGTCCCGGACGCTCTCCACCTCCTGCAAGCCGCGGTGGTAGGCGGAGTTGGCGACGTGGAGGACGGAGGCGGCGAGTCCTGGGTCGTTCTGGACGAGGCGGGCCAGGTCCGCGGCGCCGGTCCGGGGCGTCGCCACGAGGTTCAGGATCTGGAGGGAGAGGGAAGGGGCGGAGGCCGGGCCCGGCCGGTTCTTGTGGAAGTGATCGAGCACGAGCGCGGCGACGCGCAGGTCTTCGGCCTCCTCCTCCTCGGAAAGCGGCGGCGGCGAGGCCGGCTCGATCCCGAGCACGGCGGCGAAGGGGGCGAAGCCCGACGCCTCGGGAGGCGCAGGCTCGCGCGAGGGCGGGGGCGGCCGCCCGGCGTGCGAGTGCGGACCGGGCCGCTCCCCGGGGGCGGCGTCCTTGGGCCGCGTCCCGAAGAGCTGGAAAAGCCGACGGAGCACGGGATCCCTGTATCACCGCAACGTGAAGGGGGCAAACTCCGGTGGGCGCGCAGCGCTCCGCCGCGCCCGCGGCGCCTTCGGGCGGCATGCCCTGGGCCCTTCGCCGTGGCGTGAGGCGGCTCCGCAGGCGCGGCCCTCCGCCGGCGGGCCGGGAGAGGGCCGCTCGCGGCCCCGGCCGAATGTGACCCAGGGTGACGAGAACGCGGCCCGCTCTCCGAAGTCGCGGCCCCGCCCGCCCCGGCCGGCGGGACCCCCAAAGGGGTGAATCCGGGCCGCTGCGGCGTTA
>Ga0335078_10002802_pt1 | contig 26277 bp, 21 predicted proteins | sample Lox_Sample_32_FD_206711 | JGI IMG/M metagenome (GOLD analysis project Ga0335078, IMG submission 206711) | Soil microbial communities from Loxahatchee National Wildlife Refuge, Florida, United States - Lox_Sample_3.2 | ecosystem: Environmental > Terrestrial > Soil > Wetlands | place: USA... | reverse complement strand
CGTTTGCGCCAAAGGTGTCAACGCCCGTTTATGGCTGGCGGTGGGACAGGGCAGGGACGCCGAGCGCGGCGTTCCTGCTCAAAATGAACCCCGCGACCACAGACTGGTCACGCGCCGGGTTTTCTGGTTTGCTCTGCGCGATGAATCAAACCGTGCTCCGCCAATTGCGATCGCTGCTCATCCTGAGCCGTGTATCGCATTTGCCTACCGTCTGGTCCAACTGCCTGGCGGGCTGGTGGCTGGGCGGGCACGGAAATCCCATGAAGCTGCCGCTGCTGTTCCTGGGCACCAGCGCTCTCTACACCGGCGGAATGTTTTTGAATGATGCCTTTGACGCCGATTTTGATCGTCAACGCCGGACGGAGCGGCCCATTCCGTCCGGGGCGATTTCGCTGTCCACCGTCTGGCAATGGGGGCTGGGATGGCTGGGTCTCGGCGCCCTGTGCCTGACGCTGGCTGGCAAAACCACCGGCGTGCTGACCGTCATCCTGCTGCTGTGCATTATCATCTACGACGCGACGCACAAAGTCGTTATGGCGTCCCCCTGGCTGATGGGCGCCTGCCGGTTCTGGGTTTATGTCATCGCCGGATCGACCGGGGCCCATGGCCTCAGCGGCGAACCGATCTGGTGCGGTGTGGCGCTGGCGATTTATGTGGCCGGCCTCGGCCACCTGGCGCAATACGAAGGTTCCCGCCAGCGGGTTCCCTACTGGCCGTTGGCCCTGCTGGTCGCCCCCATCGTCCTGGCCTGGCTCATGAACGCCGGAACGTCCCGAACCCCCGCCCTCTGGCTGTCGCTGATGCTGGTCCTGTGGGTTCTGCGTTGCGTGCGGACGGTTTTCCAGTCGGCCAATGTCAACGTGGCTCACCTGGTTTCCGGCCTGCTCGCCGGAATTGTTTTTGTGGACTGGGTCGCCGTAGCCCCCCTGTGCCCGGCCTGGCTGAGCGTCGTGTTTTTGATTTTGTTCGGCGCCACCCTGCTCCTGCAACGGTTCCTGCCGGCCGCCTGAATTCCCGGAACGCCGGCAGGCCGACGGCCAAGCGAAAATACCCATCGGCAGCCTGTTCCAACAATTCACAAGCTGCACTTGAACAACGCAGCAGATCAAGTTATTATGTTTTTTTGGTTATGAGTTCAGTTGAAACAACGGTCAAATTAACACACAACGAAGACATCAAGGCCGCGATCCCGACCCTGGCCGGGACGATTGCCGCGACGTTGAATGATCCGGCGGCCGACCATTTTTCCGAGGATGACAACCAGTTCCTCAAGTTCCACGGTTCGTACCAGCAGGATGATCGCGACCTGCGCAAGACCGGCAAGAAATACATCATGATGGTTCGCGGCCGGATTCCCGGCGGCGTCATGACCGCCGGCCAGTGGCAGGTGTTTGACCGGCTCGCCGCCGAGCACGGCAACAACACGCTCCGCATCACCACCCGCCAGAGCATCCAGTTTCACGGCGTCCTGAAGTCCAGCCTGCGCGCCGTGATCAAAGGCATCAACGAATCCCTGCTTTCCACGCTGTCCGCGTGCGGCGACGTGAACCGCAACGTGCTCGCTCCGCCCACACCGGCCTACACTCCGGCACGCGAAACGGTCTACCGCGACTGCGTCCGGGTGGCCGATGCGTTGCGCCCGCAGACCCGGGCGTATCATTCCATCTGGATCGACGGCATTCAACTCAAGCTCGACGACCCGGCCAACAAAGATTTTGTGGACCCGCTCTATGGCAAAACCTATCTGCCGCGAAAATTCAAGGTCGCCTTCGCCATCCCGCCGGTCAACGACATTGACGTGTTCACCAACGACCTCGGCCTCATCGCCATCGTCGAAAATGAACGCCTGGCCGGCTACAACGTCGCCGTCGGCGGCGGCATGGGCCGCAGTCACGGCAACCAGCAGACCTATCCGCGGCTCGCCGATGTCATCGGTTTTGTAACTCCGGACCGGCTGGTGGACGTGGCGAAAGCCGTGCTCACGATTCACCGCGATTTTGGCGATCGCACCGACCGCAAACATGCCCGTCTCAAATACGTCGTGGCCGAACGCGGCGTGGATTGGACCCGGGCCGAGGTCGAAAACCGCGCCGGCATCACGCTTGCGCCGGCCCGGCCCTTCCGGTTCACCACCTCCAGCGACCTGTACGGCTGGCACCAGGCGACGGATGGCAGCTGGTTTCTTACGCTGTTCGTTGAATGCGGCCGGGTCAAGGATATCGAAAATCACAAATTGAAAACCGCTTTGCGCGAGGTGGCGGAAAAATATCCCGCCTTCGGTTTTCACCTGACCACCAACCAGAACATCATCCTCACCCGGATCAGCCAGGCCGACAAAGCCGGCGTCCAATCGCTGCTGGCGGCGCACGGGGTGAAGACGGAAAACCAGGCCAGCGTGTTGCACGCCGCCGCGCTTGCCTGCCCCGCCCTGCCGACCTGCGGCCTGGCGCTGGCCGAATCCGAACGGATGTTGCCCGGGCTGATCGACCGGATCGAAAAGCTTTGCAGCGAAGTCGGGCTGGCCGGCCAGGAAATTATCATTCGCTCGACCGGCTGCCCGAACGGCTGCTCGCGGCCGTACATGGCGGAAATCGCGTTCGTCGGCAAAGCCCCGGGCCGTTACCAGGTCTGGATCGGCGGCGACACCGCCGGCCTGCGCCTTAACCGCGCCTGGAAAGACATGGTCAAGGACGAGGACATTGAAAAGGAGCTGCGTCCCGTGCTCGCGCGCTTCGCCAATGAGCGGAATCCGGGCGAACGCTTCGGCGACTGGTGCGACCGTATTTTCCTGAAGGAGACCGTGGCGAACTGACCGATACCGGACGACGAAGCGCGAGGTTTCTTCGCCGCCTGATTTTTAAAACCGATGACTCCCGACCAGATCTCCAAAGCCAATCAGGAATTGCGCAACCAATCGCCGCTTGAGATTGTCCGCTGGGCCCTGGCCCGCGCCGACAGCCGCGCCGTCGTTTCCACCAACTTCCGCCCTTACGAAGCCGTCGTCCTGCATCTGTGCGTCCAGGTCCGGCCCGACATTCCCGTGCTCTGGGTGGATCACGGTTACAACCGGCCGGCAACCTACCGGCACGCCGAGGCCTTGCGGAAGTCGCTCCGGCTCAACCTCAAACCGTATTTGCCGAAACTCAGCGCGGCCCACCGCGACGCCGTCTACGGCGACATTCCTTCCACGGACGACGAAAAGGCATTGAAGGAATTCAGCACATTGATGAAACTCGAACCGTTCCAGCGCGGCATGAAGGAGCTGGCGCCGACGATCTGGATCACCGCGCTGCGCAAGGTACAGAACCCCAACCGCGCGGAACTGGACATCGTCAGCGCCGACCGGAATTTCGGCGCTTTAAAAGTCAGCCCGGTCTTCTACTGGAATGACGCGGACATGGAAAATTATTTGAAGCAGCACCAGTTGCCGAACGAATGGGATTATTTCGACCCGGCCAAGGCTGATGACAAACGCGAATGCGGCCTGCACGCCGCATGGGGCGGCACGGCGATTTCGTCCGGCGCCGGCATCTAACCCCGGCAGCAAACGACACGGATTTCACGGATTTTCACAAATTATTATTTTATGCCTGAACTTCCAGCCGCTTCCAAATTGCGATTGGGATTGCTTGTTAATTTCGGTGCGGATTCGCTAGAATCAAAGCGCGTTGTTTTATGAATCCGTGTCAATTCGTGAAATCCGCGTCAAAATGAGCAGTTATCACCTCGATCACTTGCAGTACCTGGAGACCGAAGCGATTCACATCATGCGTGAAGTCGCCGCCGAATTCGAACGCCCGGCCATTCTGTTCTCGGGCGGCAAGGATTCCATCTGCCTGCTGCGCCTGGCGGAAAAGTCGTTCCGCCCGTCGGACATCCCGATGCCGCTGCTGAACGTGGACACCGGCCATCATTTTCCCGAGCTCAATGAATTCCGCGACCGCCGCGCCCGCGAACTCAGCGCCAAACTCATCGTGCGCAAGGTCGAAGATGCCATCGCCCAGGGCATCGCCGTTCCGTCGCCGGGCGAAGTGAGCCGCAACCGCCTGCAAATCCCCACCCTCCTGGCGGCGGTCGAGGAATTCCAGTTTGACTGCCTGATCGGCGGCGCCCGGCGCGACGAGGAAAAATCCCGCGCCAAGGAACGATTCTTCAGTTTCCGCGACGGCTTCGGCCAATGGGACCCGAAAAATCAACGGCCCGAAATCTGGAACCTGTATAATTCCCTGGTGAATCCCGGCGAACACATGCGCGTCTTTCCGCTGTCGAACTGGACGGAAATGGACGTATGGGAATACATCCGGCGCGAAAAACTGGAAGTGCCGGCCATTTATTTCAGTCACAAACGCAAATGCGTCCGCCGCAACGGCCAGTGGCTGCCCGTCAGCGACCTGTTGGCGCTCAAACCCAAGGACGACGTCAAGGAACTCGTCGTCCGCGTGCGCACCATCGGCGACATCATCAGCACCGGGCTGGTGGAATCGCCGGCCGACGACGTGAATGACATTATCGCCGAAATTGCCGCCGCGCGGGTGACCGAACGCGGCAGCCGGGCCGACGACAAGGCCTCCGAGGCCGCGATGGAAGACCGCAAAAAGGCCGGATATTTTTAGCAGATTGGAGATCGGAGATGGCAGACAGGATCAATTCGTTCGAGGAACCCGAGGCGTGGAAAACCGCGCGGGAACTGGTTCGTATTGTCCTTCGTATTTTCAAACGCAAACCGGCGTGCCAGGACTACGGCCTTAAGGATCAGGTCCAGCGGGCGGCCGTTTCGGCGATGACAAATATTGCGGAAGGCTTTGAGAGGGTCCATTCCGCGGAAAAATTACAATTTTACAACATCGCCCGTGCTTCTTGCGGCGAAGTCCGGTCTCTACCCTACGTCATCTTTGACGCGGAATATGTTTCGCACCAGGAACACGAGCAAATTCTCAAGCAGGTTGCCCAAACCGGAAAATTGGTGTCAGGCTTGATTCGCTCAACCCGCGAACGAGCTGCCCATCCCAACTCCCATCTGCTATCTCCCATCTCCTAAATAAAATGCCTCACACCCAGCATCCCATTGAAATTTTGAGGTTCAACACCTGCGGGTCGGTGGACGATGGCAAATCCACACTCATCGGCCGCCTGCTCTACGACTCCAAGAACCTGATGGAGGACCAGCTCGAAGCGCTCGAACGGTCCGCCGACATCACCGGCGGCGGCCAGATCAATCTGGCCAATCTCACCGACGGCCTCCGCGCCGAGCGCGAACAGGGCATCACCATCGACGTCGCCTACCGCTATTTCGCCACACCCAAACGCAAGTTCATCGTCGCCGACACTCCGGGCCACGTGCAGTACACCCGCAACATGGTCACCGGCGCCTCAACCGCAAATCTCGCCGTCGTGCTGGTGGACGCCCGGCAGGGCGTCATCGAGCAAAGCCGCCGCCACACGTACATCGCCGCGCTGCTCGGCATCCCCCACCTCATCATCGCCATCAACAAAATGGACCTGGTGGACTGGAGCGAGGACCGGTATTGGGAAATCCGCGACGAGTTCGAGGATTTCATCCCGAAGCTCGACGTATTCCGCGACGTGAAATTCATTCCCATCAGCGCGCTGAACGGCGACAACGTGGTGGAGGGCTCCAAACACATGCCCTGGTTTGAAGGCCCCACGCTGCTCGCCCACCTGGAAACCGTCCACATCGCCAGCGATTGGAACCTCAACGCGCTGCGTTTCCCCGTCCAATGGGTGAACCGTCCGAACAATCCCACCGACCCGCACCTGCACGATTTTCGCGGGTTAAGCGGGCAGCTGGCCAGCGGCATCGTGCGCATAGGCCAGCCGGTGGCCGTCCTGCCCACCGGCAACAAAACGACCGTGAAGGAAATCTGGACCTACAGCGGCGCGCTCGAAGAGGCCTTCTGTCCGCAGTCGGTGACCCTTTGCCTGGAACACGACATCGACGTCAGCCGCGGCGACATGATCGTCGCTCTGGAAAACCTGCCCGGTCAAAGCTCGGATTTGCAGGCGCGCGTCTGCTGGATGCACCAGCGGAAATTGTCGGCCGGCAAGAAATATTTTCTCAAGCACTGCACCCAAACCGTCCAGGCCGTCGTCACGTCGGTCGAAAGCCGCATCAATATGGCCACTTTCGAACCGGAACCCGCCCCGGAAGCACTCGCTGTCAATGACGTTGGCGTCATCCGGCTGAAGACGGCCAAACCGATCGTTTATGACGGTTACAACACCAACCGGCTGACCGGCTCGTTCATCCTGATCGAACAGGGCACCAATGCCACCGTGGGCGCCGGCATGCTGTTCCCGCCCACCGAAGCCGTGAAACCCGAATACACCGACTTTGCCATCTAGCGGCTGTAGTGTCGGTGCTGCGCGCCGATTTCGAGCCACAGGCTCGACACTGCATCGACTACATCGGATTGAAATTTTGCGACTAGGGATTTCCCCTAGTCGCCCTGCGGCAGATTCCCAATTGTGATTACCGCCCCGGAGTTGGTTAATTCTTTCAGTTGAACACAGAGAAAAACGAACGGCAGGATGGGCCGGGGGAGGCAATCCGGCGGCTGGCGGAAGAAGTGGTGCGATTGCGGGCTCTTTTGGAGCAACAGGCCCTCAAGGTCCAGGCATTGGAAGCGGAAGCCAAACACGGAAAGCCGCCGCCGCCAGAATCGGATAAATCGAATGATAGCCCATCGCTCTAGGCATTTATCTTAGGCAACCTGCGGCAAATTCCCAATTGCCCCGCCGGTGCCAAACTGTCTTTATGCCTGAACATGGGAGCACACAATTTTGAATCGAATGAATCCCGTGAAGCGATAAAACGCCTCAGGGAAGACATAAAACGATTGAAAATCGTGTTGGAACTGCAGGCGCTCAAGATTCGTACGTTGGAACAGACAACGGAAAATCCGGAGCCGCCTCCCGCGTCACCACCCGAAAATCATCCGACCCTTCCCTTTTCAGAATAAACCCGGCAGCTGTAGAGCCGGCGCTGTGCGCCGATTTCGAGCCATGGGCTCGACGCTGCACCGGATAAATCAGGACACCGCCCTCCGATCAAACTGATTGACGGCACAGGGGCATCAGGCGCAAAGTCTTGAACCGTGGGCGGCAAAATAAAAATTCAGATCTGGGACTCTCTTCCGCCCCGCCAGCGGAAGCAGGTGCTTTGGGCTTTCTGGCTTTTATTCGCGTACGGCATCATCGGTTTTTTTGTCCTGCCGCCCATCATCCGGTCCGTCGCCGTCAAACAATTGTCCCGGCAGCTCGATCGCGAAGTCACCATCCGACAGGTGAAGATCAATCCCTTTGCCTTCTCCACCGCCATTCGCGGCCTGCTCATCAAGGACAAGGACGGCGAACCATTTCTCTCCTGGGACGAGGTCTATGTCAATTTCCAGCTCTCCTCGTTCCTGGGGCATCCGTGGGTGTTCAAAAAAATCCGCGTGACCGGGCCTTTCGTCCGGGTCCAACGGAACCGGGACGGCACGTTTAATTTTTCCGACCTGATTGCGAAATTCGCGCCCACCAACGCGCCCGCGGTGCCGCCATCCAAAACGCCCTCCAAACCGATCGGCCTGTGCATCGGCCGGTTGTTGATCACCAATGCCACCGCGTCGGTGACCGACCTGACGCACCGGGAACCGTTCAAACGGCTGATCGGCCCGGTGAACTTCACCCTGGACCATTTCGAGACCAGCCCGGACAACAAAAACCCCCACGCCTTCACCGGCACGACCGACGCCGGCGAGAAAATCACCTGGAACGGATTTTTCTATCTCAACCCGCTGAGTTCCTGGGGCGAATTCACGCTGGCTGATTTTCCCCTCGAGAAATACGCCGCCCTGTACCAGGACCTGTTGCCGGTTGAAATCCGCGGGGGGCTGGTGGGCGTGGACGTCAATTACCACCTGGACCTCAGCGACACCAACCGCATCATGGAGGTAACCAACACCAGTTTCACCCTGCGCAATTTCAAACTGGCCGAACCGGGCGCCGAAACGAATCTGATCGAACTGGCCGATTTGACCGTGACGGGCGTGAGCGCCGACGCCGTGGCCCGGCGGGCGGAAATCGGTTTGGTGTCAGGCGAAGGCGGCCGGCTGATCCGGTTGCGCTCGGCAAGCACCCTGACCAACGTTGTCGCCCAGAACGCTGTCAAAGCGGCTCACTCGGCGGAAGCGGCCGCCCGCAAGCTGAACAGCATCGCGGATTGGCTGGGCCTGATAACGAATAGTGTCGCCCAGCTGCTCCAGACAACGAATCTCTGCGTCGCCACCATCCACGACGTCGAATTCAGCAACTGCACCCTGCAGCTTGAGGACCAGACCACGTCCCGAACCGCCTGGCTGGACCTCGACAACATCGCGTTAAGCGTGAAAAATATTTCCAACCTGCCGGAAACCAATCTCACCGCGGCGCTTTCCCTGCGCTGGAACACCAATGGCGCCATCAAAACCGACACCTCAATTTCCCTGGCGCCGCTGAACGTCGACGTCCAACTGGCACTGGACCGGATCGACTTCGGCACGCTGGCCCCCTACCTCGAATCCAAACTCAACCTGCTCATTCCCGAAAGCCAATTCGGTCTCCACGGCCAGGCGCAGGTCCGCACGCCGGAGGGACAATTGCCCGGAATCAGCTTCCACGGCGATACCTGGATCGACGGTTTCCGGGTGGTGGACGGCGTCATCGGCGAAGATTTGCTGAAATGGAATTCCGTCCGCGTCTCCGGCATCGAGGCGAACGTGAACCCGTTGAGCGCGGCCATCCGGGAAATCGATCTGGACAACGTGGCAGCGCATGTGGTGATTGAAACCAACCGCGTCATCAATCTGCTGGCCGCCCTGAAACCGGTCGGTGCCACCAATACCACCGCCGAGGCCACTGCCCCGGTTGAGACAAATGCGCCGGCAGCAGGCGAAACCAGGCCCCAACGCTCGATCGCCGCCGCGCTCGCCGGACTCGCCACGCTGCCGCCGTTTTCCATCGGCAGTATCGTCATCTCCAACAATTCAGCCGGTTTGACCGACCGTTCGCTTTCGCCCGGCGTGAACCTGGCCGTTCAGGAATTCGGCGGGACCATCGCCGGAATCTCGTCGCGCCAGTCACAACCCGCCGACATCAATTTGAGCGCCAAAGTGGATGGAGTCGGCCCCGTGAACATCGCCGGCACGCTTTACCCGAGCATCAGCGGCGAAACGAATGACCTCAAAATCACGCTCCAGAATATGGATTTGACGCCGGCCAGCCCCTACTCCGGCAAATTCGCCGGGTACGGTATCATGGAGGGAAAGCTGAACCTGGACCTGGCCTACGATATCGTCGGGACAAAATTAAAATCGAAAAACGTCATCACCCTGGACCGGTTTACGTTCGGCAACAAAGTGGAAAGCCCGGACGCCACGCATCTGCCGGTGCGCCTGGCCATTGCCCTCCTGAAGGACCGCAACGGCCAGATCCTGCTCGATGTGCCCGTCGAAGGCAGCCTGGACGATCCCCAGTTCCGGGTGGGCAAAGTCGTCTGGCACACGCTTCTGAACATTCTCGTGAAAGCCGCCACGTCGCCCTTCTCACTGCTGGGCGCGGCCTTCGGCGGCAACGGCGACGAACTCAGTTACCAGGATTTTGAACCCGGCAGCGCCGTGCTGTCGCTCGCCAACGAAAAGAAGCTCGACAGCCTCGTGAACGCACTTTATGAGCGGCCCGGTCTGCAACTGGAAATTGCCGGCAGCATTGACCCGGAAAACGATCGCGACAGCCTGCGCCAGGCCAACCTGGACCGGCAAATCCGCACCCGCGTCTGGATGTCGCTCCGCAAATCCGAACGCACGGCCACCACACCCGACCAGATCACCCTCACCCCGGAGCAGCGCGCCGCCGGCGTAAAAAAACTTTACAGCGAGGCGGTCGGAAAGGGCGTCATCAACGCCGATTTTATCGCCGCCAACACCAATCTGGCGGCCATCGCCGCCCAACTCGGCTCCACTTCCTTCGATATCCAAAAAGGCGCCACGCTGTTGATGAAAGGTCCCCCGCCCAAACCGTCCCGGGGCACCGCCGCCGGCGCCAAAGCTGCGACCGCCTCAACCGATCCGAGGGAATTGTTGCTCCTGGCCAGTATTCCCATTAGCGACAGCGATTTCGCCGCGCTGGCTTCCGACCGGGCCAAAGCCGTGCAGGCATATATTTTACAAACCGGCAAGGTGGATGCCGGCCGCGTTTTCCTCGCCAACAATCCCGGTGGTGTCCGGGCCGGCGGCTGCCGGGCTTATTTGCAATTGCAGTAGAGCGGTTTCACGCGGGCCTTCATTGCGGAAACAATTTCGCCGTCAGATCCAATACAACATGCTGGTACCAGGCGACAATCTCGGGGCCGGCAAAAATCCAGAGCGCCGCGGCAACGGCGATAAATGGCCCAAAATAAAGCCGGCCCGACCATTCATGTTTTTTCAGCATCACCATGACCACCCCGTAAATCGCCCCAACCATCGCCGCAATCGTCAGCGTAAAAAAAACACCCTGCCAGCCGACAAACGTGCCGATACCTCCCATGAACTTGACATCGCCCAGTCCCATCGCCTCGCGCGGCAGAACAATTTCCGAGCTGACCGCCTCCAGGCAGGGCACCGACTCCGGATTCATCCGGTCTTCGCCGATCTCCAGCGACGATGGCGACAGTCGCACGAGGACGTCCCGGTAACTGCGGTCCACCAGTTCCACGGTCCCGGCCTGCAACTGGACGACGTCCGACGGCCGGTAGAACAATTCTTCGTACGGAATTTCCTTGTCCGGCAGGCAGATCGCCGATTCGCTGAAGACAATCCGGGTTCCCACCGGCAGTCTCATCCGCTGCCGGCCGTACAGCCATTTGCCCAGCCGTAAAAGCGCGTAAACCGTTCCCGCGCCGGCCACGGCGCCGATGATACCTCGCCGCAGTCCGACATTCGCAGCGCCGGCGCCATGCAAGGCGGGGATAAAAAATGACGCCACAAAGCCCAGCGCCATCCCTCCGATTGTGATTTCATCCGGGATGATGAGATGTTCGAAGTCAATGAAGGTGGCCACGATCAACCCGGCGAGAAAGATGGAGTAAACCAGGGCCAGCGGCAGGGACGGCAGCGGCCGGCCGGGCTGGCCAAACGCCAGCCAGCTTCCCAGAAACGCCAGGCCGGTGAGCAGTTCCACGATGAAATACCGCGGCGAGATCGGCGCGCCGCAGTTCCGGCAGCGTCCCCGCAATGCCAGCCAGGTCACCAGCGGCAGATTCAAATACCAGGGAATGGAATACTTGCAGTGCGGACAGTGCGACCGCGGCGTGACGATGCTCAGATCCCGCGGCAGGCGATAGATGCACACGTTCAGGAAACTTCCCGTCATGCAGCCGAAAACAAAGAAGCACAATGACCAGAAATGGAACGGCACCACCGCCCAGTTATGTACGTTAAAAATCGCGTCAATGCCCATAAATATTTTGTTCCAGGGCACGGCGCATCACCGCCCGCGGCGCGGATTTGCCGGTCCAGATTTCAAAAGCGCTGGCTCCCTGGTGCAGCAACATGCCCAGGCCGTTCGCCGTTTTGCAGCCGGCCTTCTTTGCCGCCCGAAGCAGGGCCGTTTCCGCCGGCCGATAAATCATGTCGTACACCGCCTGCGCCGGTTTCAACGAAAACGCCTTTCCGTCCAGCGGCGACCCGTCATCCGGCTTCAGGCCGAGTGAGGTGGCGTTGATGACCAGCTGGACCGCGGATTTGGGCAGGCCGACCGAAAGGCGGACGGCCGGAAATTGCTTTTTTATTTCCGCCGCAATGGCCTGGGCCCGCGCCTTCGTGCGATTGACGAGATGCAGTTCGGCGACATTTTCCGACGCGAGTTTCAACGCGGTGGTCCGTCCCACCCCGCCGGCGCCCAGCAACAGCACTCTCGCTCCCGGCAGTTCCACTCCCAAATCCTCGCGCAATGCCGCAACAATCGCGTCGGCGTCCGTGTTGAAGCCGTGCGCGCGAATCCCGAAGGGACCGTCGCCGCTGGCCGGTTTGAACCGCGGCAACGGCAGCCACCGGCCTTTCGCGTCACGGCCCTCAAACCGGATCGTATTGACGGCGCCCCATTTTTTCGCCGATTCATCCAGCACATCCACGATGTCCAATGCCAGCAATTTATGCGGCACAGTGAGATTCAGCCCGGCAAATTGCATCGCTTTGGCGCCCTCGATGGCCGCCCGAAGGTTTTTGGGATCAACTTCGCAAGCGAGGTAACGCCAGTTCAGGCCCAGCGCCGCAAAAGCGGCATTGTGCATGGCCGGCGACGCCGAATGGTGAATGGGAAAACCATAGACCGCGCAACAGCGCGTCGCAGCATTGATGGCAGGTTGACCCGGTTGGGGCACGCATTATTTATAAGCCGCCGGGGTACCGGATTAAAGCGCAAAGTCCGCCGCCCTCGTGGGGCAGGCATTCCTGCCGGCCGGTTTGGGCGACTTTCAAGCCGCCCGGTTCTTTCCGGGCTGGAAAGCCCGGGAAACCAGCCTGCCGGAATGCCTGCCGCACGACCGGCCTGTTTTTTCAGGCGCTTCCGCTTTGCGCCCGAACGCTCCTTCGGTAACATTGTCGTCCAATGAAACACACGGGCACGGTTTATCTGGTCGGCGCCGGGCCGGGCGACGCGGGGTTGCTCACCCTGCGCGGCGCGGAATTGCTCCGGCGCGCCGACGTCGTGCTCTATGACGCCCTGGTGAATCCCGACCTGCTCCGGCTGGTGCCCCCGGGTGCCGAACGGATTGCCCGCGGAAAAAATATGTCCATGCCGCAGGAGGAAATCACCGCCCTGCTCATCGCCAAAGCCCGGGACGGCAAATGCGTCGTGCGGCTCAAAGGCGGTGATCCGTACATTTTCGGCCGGGGCGGCGAAGAAGCCGAAGCTCTGGCCGGGGCGAAAATTCCGTTCGAAGTGGTTCCCGGCGTTTCCGCCGTGGTGGCGGCGCCCAATTACGCGGGCATCCCCCTCACCCATCGCCAGCATTGTTCCAGCTTCACCATTTTCACCGGCCACAGCGATTCGGCGGACGCCGCCACCGCCCTGCGCTATGAACAAATCGCCCGGATCCCCGGCACCAAGGTCGTGCTCATGGGCACGGACAATCTGGACGACTGGACGAAATCACTCATGGCCCACGGCATGCCGCCAACCACACCCGTGGCCATCATCCAGTGGGGCACGCTCGCCCGGCAAAAAACGGTTTCCGGAACGCTCGCAACCATCACCCGGCTGGCAGCAAAAGAAAAAATTTCACCGCCGGCCCTCACCGTCCTGGGCGACGTGGTGACCTTGCGGGACAGATTGAACTGGTTCGAAAACCGGCCGCTGTCCGGCCGCCGGGTGGTGGTCACCCGACGTTCGGAGCAGGCGGGCAATTTCGCCCAACGACTGACGGAACTGGGCGCCGAGGTTCTGGAAGTGCCGACCATCCGGATCACGCAACCGAAGGAAACGAGCGGCCTGGTCGATGCCCTGCTGGAATTGAATGCCTATGACTGGCTCGTGTTCACCAGCGCCAATGGCGTGACCGCTTTCTTCGACATTTTCTTCCGGCGCTTCCAGGATCTGCGCGACATCGGCGGTGTTCGCATTGCCGCCGTGGGCCCGGCCACCGCGGCGAAACTGCGCGAGCTGCACCTGCAGGTGGATTTGACTCCGGACGAATATGTCGGCCGGAAAATCGCCGCCGCGTTTTCAAAATTCCAGAACATCGAAAACGTGAAGATTGGCCTGTTGCGGGCCGAAACGGCCAACCCCGATCTGCCGAAGGCGCTGGAAGCGCTGGGTGCGATTGTGGACGATATTGCTGTTTACAGCACCGTCGCCGAGACCGAGGATCCGACAGGCGCGGCGGCCACGCTGTTCGAGCGCGGCGCCGATTGGGTCACCTTTACCAGCAGTTCAACCGTGGAACATTTTCACGCGCGCTTTGACCTGCCCCGGCTGCTCGGGAAATTTCCAAAACTGAAACTGGCGTCCATCGGACCGGAAACCAGCAAAACCATCCGCGCCCTGGGCCTGGAACCGGCTCTGGAAGCCAAAAACCACACGACGGATGGGCTCATTGACGCGTTGTTAACGGCGGCGGAAACATGAACATTTTGCCGGTTGGCTTGTCTATTTTTTGAATTTTCAAACATCTTTCTCGAACATGATGTTTTGGTTGAAACGCAGTTTCCGGTATGGTCTGGCGCTGTTCTTCGCCGGGGGGTGCCTGGGCACCCTGCCGCTGGCGGCCGCCACGTTTACCGCGTCACTCGATCGCGATACCGTCGCCGTGGGCGAAACCGCCACGCTTTCGCTCACCTTTGAAGGCGGCCAGCCCCGAAATGTGCCGGCGCCCGAAGTCCCCGGCCTGCAAATCGCCAGCACCGGCAATTCCCAGAATTTCAGCATCATCAACGGCCAGATGAGTTCAACCGTCACCGTCACCTTTTCGGTCACCCCCACCCGGACCGGAGAATTTGTCATCCCCGCCCTCACCGCCGACATCAACGGCCAGAGCCTGACCTCCCAGCCGTTGAAACTGACCGTTACCCGGCCGAACGCGCCTTCGGCGGCCGAGGTCAATTCCGGCTCGCAAATTGCCTTCATGAAATTGACCCTGCCCGGGAAGGAGGTCTATGAAAACCAAATCGTACCGGCCCGGCTGGATGTTTATCTGCGTGACGACGTTCAAAATTTGAGCGCTTTCCAGTTTACCTCCACGCCCGCCGAAGGCTTTACGGTCGGTAAAATGGTGCAAAGCTCCCGGCAACAGGTGCAAATCGGCAACCGGGTTTACACCGACATCCCCCTTTCCTTCACGCTGACGGCGGACCGGACCGGACCGGTCAGCGTCGGGCCTTTTACCGCCGGCGCCGTTATTGTCGTGCCTTCGGCCAACCCGCAACGCGACTTTTTGGGATTTTTCGGCGGCGGCGAACAGCGGCAGGTCACACTGGCTTCGGACTCCGTCACCGCCCAGTCCCTGCCGCTGCCGACGGAAAACCGGCCCGCCAATTTCAACGGCGCCATCGGCAACTATACTCTGACGTTTACCGCCGGCCCGACGAACGTCGCCGTCGGCGACCCGGTCACCGCGCACATCCAGATTTCGGGTCGCGGCACGATTGAAACGCTTGCCCTGCCCGGGCAGGCCGACTGGCATGATTTTAAAGCCTACCCGCCGACCTTCCACGTTGAAACCAGTGACGCACTTGGGCTGCAGGGGACAAAAATTTTCGAACAGATCGTTACGCCGCAAAGCACAGACGTGCACGAATTGCCGCCTTTTTCCTTCAGCTTTTTTGATCCTGACGCGCGTGCCTACCGCACGCTCACGCAGCCGGCGATTCCGTTGGCGGTGCATTCCGGCGGAACGACACCGGCACCGATGGTTGCCGCGACCCGGCCGGCCGACAACCGGAATCCGGCGCCGCAGGACATTCTTCCCATCAAAGATCAACCCGGCTTGGTGACACCACCGGGGCCGCCGCTGGTCACGCGGCCGGTTTTTCTTGCCGCCCAGGGTCTGCCGGTGCTGGCCTGGCTGGCCGCGCTGGTCTGGCGGAAACGCACGGATCGCCTGGCCAACAATCCGCGCCTGCGGCGCCGGCGCCAGGTCGCCCGGCTCGTCCAGGATGGACTAAATGAATTGCGCCGGCTGGCCGCGGAAGACAAACCGGACGATTTTTTTGCCACGCTGTTCCGCCTGTTGCAGGAACAACTGGGCGAACGCCTGGATTGTCCCGCGTCGTCCATCACCGAAGCCGTGATTGACGAGCGGTTGGCCGGCCTGGGCGCCCCGGAAAAGCTGCTGGCCGGATTGCGCGAATTGTTTCAGCTCTGCAACCAGGCGCGTTACGCGCCCTTGCGCGGGAGCAGCGAACTGGCGGCCGTCATTCCGCAATTTGAAAACGTGCTTCGGGAACTGCAGAACGTGAACACATGAAACCACTGTTGCCCATTCTGCTGGCGTTCCTGACGGCGGCCGCCCTGCCCGGCCGGGCGATGGCCGCCGATGCCGCGGCGGACTTCGGCGCGGCGAACAAACTGTACGCCCAGGGAAAATTCACCGAGGCCGGCGCCCTTTACCGGAAAATGATCCAATCCGGCGCCATTTCCCCGGCGCTTTATTTCAATTACGGCAATGCTGAATTTAAATCCGGCCATCTCGGCAGCGCCATCGCCGCGTATCGCCGCGCCGCGCAATTAGCACCGCGCGACGCGGAGGTCCGGGCCAATCTGGAATTTGCGCGCAACCAGGTCCAGGGCCCGGCGCTTCGGGAACGCCGCTGGGAAGCCTGGCTGGGTACCTTCAGCCTGAACGAGTGGACCGCTCTGGCGGCCGCCGCTTTCTGGCTGCTGTTCGGCTGGTTCGCCGCCATGCAAATCCGGCCAACCCTCAAACGCGCGCGGCGCAGCGTCACCCCAGGCATGGTCATCGTCATTGCCCTCTTGTTCACCGGCCTGGGTCTGGACGCTTTAATTCATTTTAACAAACCGGTCGCCGTGATTGTCGTGCCGGAAGCGACGGCTCGCAGCGGGCCGTTTGACGATGCGCAGAATACGTTCACCGTCCGTGACGGCGCGGAACTGGCTGTATTGGACCGCCGCAACGATTGGCTGGAGGTCACCGACGGCTCGGGCCGGATCGGCTGGCTGCCCGGCCAACAGGCCGAAGTTCTGCCGGGCAGTTGAATGTTCCGGCGTTTTGGAAAATGGCTCCAGAGGTAGGGCTCGAACCTACAACCCATCGGTTAACAGCCGATTGCTCTACCATTGAGCTACTCTGGAACTCAAAAGGATGGGAAAATTATCAAAACCATGAACGGCGCGTCAAACCGATTCCGTCAGGTTTTCTGGCAGTTTGGGCAATAAAACGTGCTCCGACCGGCCTGACGAATGCGTTTGATCGGCCCGCCGCATCGCCGGCACGGTTGCTCGGCCCGGTCGTAAACCCGCAGCCGTTCCTCGTAATAATCCAGCGTGTCCGCCGCCCGGCCGAAATAAAACAAGCCGTCCGATTTGTTTCCGCCGAAATTGAGCGCCACGGTGCTGCCGGCCTTCACCGCCTCGGCCAGCACCTTGCGTATCGCCCGCCAGAGCCGCGTGACTTCCATCGCTGTCAATCTTTGCGCCGGTCGCCGCGGCGAAATGCCGGCGCAAAACAACGCTTCGCTCGCATAAATATTCCCGATGCCGGCCACCAGCGTCTGGTCCAGCAACCGGACCTTGATGGCCTGGCGCGACCGTTTCAGCGACCGGGCAAATGCCGCGCGGTCAAAATCATTGCCCAATGGTTCCGGCCCCAAACGGTCCACGGCGGAAATCTCCAGGGTCAACCGGCCGAAATAACGGATGTCTTCGTAAATCAAATGGTCCCGGCCGAGATCAAACACCACTGCCGCGTGCCGGGGCAGACGCCGGCGTTTGCGGGCGAGGTAGATCCGGCCAGTCATTCCCAGATGTCCGAGGAGGATGCGGCGCCCGCCACCCGACCGGGCCCGGAACTCGAACAACAGGTATTTGCCCCGGCGGGTCAGCGCGGTGAATTTTGCGCCGGAAAGCATTCGACGAAATTCCCGCGGTGGGGTTGGCGCCAGCACCTTGGCGCGCCGCACCGCCACACCGTGGATGCGGCGGCCATGAATCAACGGGCGCAAAAAACGCACGAGCACTTCAACTTCGGGAAGTTCAGGCATGGGTCACGGGTAAATCTCCGCGCCCTCATTTACTCCAGGACGTTTCTCCATGCAACAACGCAATCACTTCCTCGTCGTCCGTCTGGGGAAAGGCGGTGTAATACTGGCCGACGGCGCCAAACGCCGGATCAGCCAGCAGGACCACGACTTCGTCCGTCACCCGCCGTAATCGTTTCAGCGCCGACATTGAAGCCACCGGCACGGCCAGGATGATGTTTCGGGCGCCCTATTTTTGGGCCGAAAGCGCCGCCGCCTCGGCCGTCGCGCCGGTCGCCAGCCCATCGTCCACGAGCAGCACGCGCTTATTCTTCAATACCGATGGCACCGGACCGTGAAAGCGCGATCGATATTCGCGCAGCCGGACCAGTTCCTCCTCCACCACCCGGTCCAACTGAGGCTGGTCCACCGGAAATGTGCGGAGGGAAGCTTCGTCGTAAACCACGACGTCCAACTCGGCGAGCGCGCCCACGGCAAATTCGCGATGCCAGGGATGTCCGATTTTGCGCGCCACCAGCACGTCCAGCGGCCGTTGCAGGCAGTGGGCCACGCCGGCCGCCACCACCACGCCGCCGCGCGGCAAACCCATCACCAGGTCGGCGTCCCGGCCCAGTTCCACCAATCGGCGCCCCAATTTCTGCCCCGCTTCCTCGCGCGACGCGAATCTCATATCGTATGCATCCGCCGCTTTCGGTAAAAATTCAACTTCCAACTGAAGCCGGCAAGGGAGATTTTGAAAAAATGGCAGGGCAGCGTCCCTGCGCTATCCGGACGCCGCAGCGCGGCGTTCCTGCCATCAGCCCGTAACCACCGTGCCTACCTTTTCACCCAGAACCACCCGTCGCAAATTGTGCGGCTTGAAGAAATCAAAGACGATGATCGGCATCTTGTTGTCCATGCACAGCGAGAACGCTGTGGAATCCATGACCTTGAGCTGCCGCTGCAGTGCGTCCAGATACGTAATTTCCTCAAAACGTTTGGCCGAGGTATTTTTCTTCGGATCGGAATCGTAAACGCCGTCCACCTTGGTCGCCTTCAAAATCACCTCTGCGCCGATTTCGTTGGCGCGCAAAGCCGCCGCGGTGTCGGTGGAGAAATAAGGGTTCCCCGTGCCGCCGCCGAAGATGACCACCCGGCCTTTTTCCAGGTGGCGGACGGCGCGCCGGCGGATGAAGGGCTCGGCGACCTGGGACATGGCGATGGCGCTTTGCACCCGGGTCGGCGCGCCGATTTTTTCCAACGCATCCTGCAAGGCCAGTGCGTTGATGATGGTGGCCAGCATGCCCATGTAATCGCCCGTGGCGCGTTCGATTCCGCGTTCGCTGGCCGGCTGGCCGCGGAAAATATTCCCGCCGCCGACGACCACGACCACCTGGACGCCGAGATCACGGACTTCGCGGATCTGTTCGGCCATGTGGTGGACCGCCTGGGGATTGATGCCGATGCCTCCCTCGCCGCCCAGCGCCTCGCCGCTCAGCTTGAGCAGAATCCGGTGAAAGGTCGGTTTCTTGATGATGGTCATAAAACTGGGAGCGCGCGCCGCATCGCCCGGATGTTAAACCGCCACGGCCTCTGTCGTCAAACCAAAGCCACCTTGGCGGTGTCTTAATTGGTTGCAGAGTCGGCGCTATGCGCCGATTTCGAGCCGCAGTCTCGACGCTACACCAGCCAAACCAGGACGCTGCCCCGACTTCGGCAGTGGTACATTTTTCCAAAAGGTAGGGCAGCGCGCCGCGCTGTTCGGACGCCGCAGCACGGCGTCCCTGCCCGGCCGCTGCCCGGAATGGAAAATAAGAAGGTTTCCGGAAAGGACGCCTGAGGAATTCCAACTTCGGCTTATTCGCTGGCACCCACCTGGAAACGAACGAACCGGCGGATGGTGATTTCGTCACCGAGCTGCTTGGCGATCTGGGCGATATGTTCCTTGACGCTGATCTCGGAATTTCGCTTCACGAAACCCTGGTCGACGAGGCAGTAGGTCTGGAAAAATTTGTCCAGCACACCGGCGAGGATTTTCTCCATGGCCTGCGCCGGCTTGCCTTTCAGCCGGTCCGATTGCGCGGCAATTTCGCGTTCCTTGGCAATGACGTCCGCCGATACCTGCTCGCGGGAAACCGCGTGCGGATGGCCGGCCGCGATCTGGAGCGTGATATCTTTGACCAGTTGCTTGAATTCGTCTTTGTTGATGGTTTCCGGTTTGCCGGCGCCGACCTCGACCAGCACGCCGACTTTTGCGCCGGTGTGAATGTACCCGGCAACCAGTCCGTTACCGGCCACTTCCATTTTGGCGTGGCGGGCGATTTTGATGTTCTCGCGGATTTTGGCCACCATCGCCTCGCGTTCCGCTTCCAGGTTCGGATTGGCCTCGGTGGCATAACGCTTCGCCACCTCGTCACAAAACGCCCGAAACAGTTCGTTGCGCGCCACGAAATCGGTTTCGCTGTTCACCTCCACCAGCACGCCCAGTTTTCCGTTCGGCGCAATGTACTGGGTAATGGCGCCCTCTTTCGCATCCCGGGCGGATTTCACCGCCGCCGTGGCCTGGCCCTTTTTGCGCAGGATATCCACAGCCGCATTCAGGTCGCCCTTCGCTTCGGTCAGCGCCTTTTTACAATCCATCATGCCCACGTTCGTCATTTCACGAAGTTTGGCAACGTCAGCAGCAGTAATTTCAGCCATACACAATATTCTCTATTTTCTTTTGGTCATTTTAAAATCCACCACGTCATAAGAATTGTTGAGCCCGATAATTTCCATAATTCTGCCAGGCAGAAAAATATTTCTTATGCGCCATTTCCACCCTGCGCTCACCCTTCCATTTTTCGCTTTCCACTCCATTTTGAAATCCTCCCCCAATTTTTGGAAAGACTGTTCGGTGAAATGCCGATAATGTTGCGGATGAGAAAACGATGAATAGCTCCACGCATAAGGAACCTGTCCCCAGAAAAATCCTCCCGGTTTCAGGATTCGTTTTATTTCGGTCATCACCTTGTAAGTGTCCGGCAAATGCTCCAGCACATGCCACATCAGGATTTCATCGGCAGAATTGTCGGCGAATGGCCAGGGAAATTGATTTAAGTCCGCCTTGATCAGCCGGTCGCTGAGGACGTGATTGCTCGAGACGTCATCGACGTTGACGTATCCGTCCCGGATATCGTTGCCACAGCCCAAATTCAAACGCAATCCAGGTTGCGGTTCAGCCTGCGCCGATGACGCGTTTAATCGATTGTCCATATCCTCGGAACGGGATTACGCAGGAGAACTTTCCGGTGTGGACGGATTATCGCCGGCGACTGCTTCCACCGCTTCAGCGGATTCAAATTTTTCACCGTTCTCGCCACCTTTGCGCGAACGTTTGGATTCAAACTCCGCCTGGGCCAGCGTAATTGTCTGGCCGATGGTGGCCAGAATGGTGCGCACCGACCGGATGGCATCGTCGTTGGCGGCGATGGGAAAGGTCACGAGGTCGGGATCGCAATTGGTGTCCACAATCGCAATGATCGGCACCTTGAGCTTGCGGGCTTCGGCCACGGCATTGTGCTCGCGTTTGATGTCCACGACAAACATCGCCGCGGGAATCTTGTCCATGGTGCGGATGCCGTCGAAATACTTATGGAGCCGGCCCGCTTCACGGCGGATGACCGCCTGCTCCTGCTTGACGTAATTGTTGATCGAGCCGTCCGCCTCCATTTTTTCAATTTCTTTCAGGCGTTTGATCGACGATTTGATCGTATTGTAGTTGGTCAACGTGCCGCCGAGCCAGCGTTCGGTGACAAAAAACTGGCCGCATTCCTTTGCGGTATCCTTGACGCATTGCTGCGCCTGTTTTTTGGTGCCGACGAAAATGACTTTGCCGCCTTTGCGGACGGTCTGGGACAGGAACTCGCACGCGGCTTCGAGCTGCGCCAGCGTTTTGCTGAGGTCGATGATATGAATGCCGTTGCGCGCGTCGAAGATGAACGGCTTCATTTTGGGGTTCCACCGTTTCGTCTGGTGTCCGAAATGAACGCCCGATTCCAACAATTCCTTAATGCCAATACTGATCACATTTTTCCTTTGGTTAAAACCTCCGTTCGCAATCGGAACCGAGGCATCCCGCGGAACACGGGATTGAGTTTAATGTTATTATGGCCGTTCCGCACCCACCCGGGCGCCGATTTCAGGCCGTTTGCCCCTCCCGCCGGACCCGGCGAAAGGGACGCAAACACTAGCATATTCGGGAGGGCTAGCAATAGTAAATTTGACTTGCCCAACCGGCACCGAAATACCGGCTAATCGGGTGCAAAACGCCCGAAAATTGATCAAATCCAACCATTGGATTGTTCCGGGCAGCGGCTGGCCGAGTTCCGACTTATTTCTTGCGCCGCTGCTTCGCCTGACTCAATTTAAGGCCGGCTTCACGGGTTCGACCATGTACTTTTTTACCGCCATTGAACGATTCGACCCCGGCAACGGCGACCGGTGGGTGAATTTCACCCGCGGGCTCGGACGCACCGACCTCAAACGTATTATCACCCTCGACACTTCCCTGTGCCCGACCGTCATCCATCCCGAGTCCGCCAATGACTGGCAATTCGTCGCCAAAGAGGAGTTCATGCTCGATTTTTTCACGGACGCCGACTTTGTCCTGCAACGCATCGGCGGCCATCGCCCCTCCACCGTGGTAGCCATCGCGCGGGATCCTTCACGGGAGGACATCGACGGTTTTCCGCTCCCGGACTTCGAGTTTGGCGGCTTCGATGTGGTGGATATCCAGTTCACCGGCAGCGCGCTTTTCAACAACCGCTTTCCCGGCCTGTGCGATGTCACCCGGCTGTCGCAGGAATCGGGACTGCTCAAATCGCAAGACCGGGCCAACCGGCTCCGCGACACGCTGCACCGGCGTTATCCGGACCGGGAAGACGCGAACTGTTACGTCTGGGCCGTCTGGTTTCATACCGGAACCATCGGAAACGGGGCCTGATTTATTCCTTTTGGCACCTGCAGCTTGTCAAACGCGGTCGGCTACATTATTGTCTGACAATGTGGTTTAAGAAACATCTGACTTTCTTGGTCGTTTTTCTCTGTGGTCTGCGCCTGGCGTCCGCGGATGTGATTCAATTGAAAGACCAGGCCTCCGTCTCGGGCAAAATTCTCGCTGAAAAACCCGATTCGGTCGTCATCGACGTCGGCTATACCGCCCTGGTTGTTCCGCGGAGCGTGATTGCGGGCATTTCCCGGGCGACGACCGTTGCGGCCACACCTGCCGCAGCCGTGTCCAACAGCCCTTCCATCAGCATCAATGCTCTGCCCCAATTTTATTATTCGGACAATCGACCGGTCATCGCCCGCGATATGCAGGACCTGGTCAAGCAAATCGGCGAAGCCGTCGTGCAGGTTCGCACTCCCAGCGGGCTGGGCTCGGGGTTCTTCATCAATGCCGACGGTTATCTGATCACCAACTTCCACGTGATTGAGGGTGAAACGGAGATTTCCGTGGAGGTCTATCACCAGCGTGACGGCCAGCTTGAGCGCGAAACGTATAAACAGGTGAAAATTATCGCCATCAACAAATTTCACGACCTGGCGTTGTTGCACATCGAAGACAAAAACACGCCGAAGTTTAAGTATGTTGTCCTGGGCAGCTCTGATTTGCTGAACGTGGGCGAAACGGTCTTTGCGATTGGAAGCCCGATGGGCCTGGAGCGGACCATGACTTCGGGCATTCTGAGCACCAAGACGCGGCAGATGGAAGGCGAGCTCTACCTGCAAACCACGGCGCAAATCAATCCCGGCAACAGCGGCGGCCCCTTGTTCAACCTCGCCGGCGAAGTCGTCGGCGTCACCAACATGAAAATCACTTTCGGCGAGGGCCTCGGCTTTGCCATCCCGATTGAACTGGTCAAGAGCTTCCTCGACCATCGTGATGCCTTTGCCTACTCCACCGATAATCCAAACAATCCCTACCGGTATCTCGAACCGCCAAGCCGCACCCGGAACAAAGCCGGGAATCCCTGAAGCGGGTTCCCGTTTTGGGGCGCGGCTTTTCGGGGTTTCCGGATTTTAATCCATCATGACTACCGCTCTCTTTCGCCCGATCATCCGGCATCCGGCGGGAATTTTATTAGCCGGGTTGACCGGACTATCGTTGCTGGCCCTGCCGGTGCAGGCCGCCGCCATCCCCCCGGCGGAGAGCCTGTTGCCCGCCGACACCCTGTTGCTCCTGACGGTGCCCGATTTTTCCAAAATGCGCGAGGCGGCCCGCCTCTCGCCACAGTGGCTTTTCTGGAATGACCCGGCGATGAAACCGTTCCACGACAAGTTCATGGCCGGATGGAACGAACAATTTGTCGCCCCGCTGGAACAGGACCTGGGGATCAGGCTCGATGACTACACGGGCCTGCTCCAGGGCCAATTGACCTTTGCCGTCACCCAAAACGGCTGGACCGGCGGTGACAATCCGACCCCGGGGATCCTGTTGCTGATCGATACCCGGACCCGGAGCGATTTGCTCAAGACCAACCTGGCCACGCTCCGAAAAAAATGGACGGATGCCGGCAAATCAATGCATAACGAAACCCTCCGCGGTGTTTCTTTTTCCGTTGTATCGCTCTCGAGCAATGACATTCCCGCGACCTTCGCCGCGATATTGCCCAAACGCCAGCCCGTCCAGGAACTGGGCCGGGAAAACAAACCATCGCCGCCGGGCGAAATTGTGTTCGGCCAGTTCGAATCCCTGCTCATTATTGGCAGTTCGATCAAAGCGGTTGAGCCGGTGGTTGCCCGCCTGACCGGCGGGGCCATGCCGCCGCTGAATGACAATGCCCTGTTTGCCGCCGACCGGCTCGCCCAATTTCGCAATGACCCGCTGTACTATGGGTGGCTGAACGCCAAAACCATTTTCGACGTTCTGGCACATATTTCGCCGCCGGAACCGAATCCAGACGCGCCCAGCCCGGTGCCGGCAATTCCCTGGGACCGGATTCTCGCCACGTCCGGTCTGGCCGGCCTGAAGTCTGCCAGCCTGAGCTACCGGCAGACCCATGACGGAGCCGAGGCGGATTTTTATCTTTCCGTACCGGAAAGCACCCGGGAAGGCATCTTCAAAATTGTGGCCGCCGCGCCCAAGGACGCCAATCCCCCCTTTTTTGTGCCCGCCGACGCCGTTAAATTCTGGCGCTGGCGGATTGACGGCCGGAAATCCTGGACCACGCTTCAGCAGATGGCCACCGACATCTGGCCGGGCGCGCTCAATGGCCTCAATTCCATGATCAGCATCGCCAATGCGACCGCCCAGCAAAAAGACCCGGATTTCGACGTCCGGAAATATCTTCTCGACAATCTCGGAGACGATTGGCTCAGTTATCAAAGGGCCCCCGCCGGCAACACGCCCGTGGACTTGAATTCCGCCCCTTCCCTTTTCCTGTTCTCCGCCATTAATCCCGATCAGGCCCTGCTGGCGATCAAAAATGTCGCGTCCCTGACCGCCCCCTCGAGCGGCGCCACGGCGCCACGCCAGTTTTCCGGGCGGACCATCTATACCGTTCCACTGCCGTCGCGGGGTTCGGCGACATCCCATTCGCTCTATTGCACGACCAGCGATGGCTACGTCGCGCTGACGACGGACGTCTCTCTGATCGAATCCTTTCTGCGCAGCGCCGACAGCAAGGCCCGGCCGCTGCGGGAAACACCGGGCTTCGCTGATGCCGCCCAGCACGTCGGAGGCGCCCGCAACGGCCTGTTTACCTATGAAAACCAGCGGGAAACGTTGCGCGAACTGTTTATTGTTTTGAAAAACAACCCTTCATCCGGCAATGCCGGCGCTTTTGGAGCCGTCCCGTTCGCACCCCCGGGAAAAATGTTCAGTGACTGGATGGATTTCTCATTGCTGCCGGACTTCGACCGGGTTTCCAAATATTTTTATTTTACGGTCACCGGCGGCGATGTCACCGCGGAGGGTCTCTCCTTCAAAATCTTCGCTCCACGTCCACCGCAATTGAACTGAAACGCCGCCGCGAAGGGCCACCCGGCTTCTGGCAAAAATGGATGTTCCGTGCCAACAGCCTGTCAAAAAATCCCTTTCCTGGTAGGAGTCGAGGTGCCGAAACCCGAATTCCTTCGTTTTTAAAGACAAGCCAGAGACTCCTCACGTCGTCTCCTGCTATTTTGACAGGCTGCCAACCGGGATCACTCCTGCGGATACACCAGGATGCGGTCGTGCACCAGGACGATCAGATCGTTTTTCCCGTCGCCGGTGACGTCCGCCACGGCCGCTTCGCGCGGCTCGGGCAGCGCATTGGCTGCGCCGCGGAACGTGTGCTGCTCAAACACCTGCCAGCGCTCGCCCGGCACGAGCTTGTGTTTGGCGTTGAAGGAAACCAGGTCGAGATAATTTCTCGCCGTCTCCATGAAGACCAGGTCCTTCCGCCCGCTGCCGGTCAAATCGCCCGTGACCACGTCGTTCAAATAGCCGTCCTTGATTGGCGTGTCGTAACCGTCCAGCGTCGTGAATTCCCAGACCTCACCGGCCAGGGACAGCCAGGCGACGGCGTTCTGGCCCAGCAAC
>Ga0335078_10002801_pt1 | contig 26279 bp, 20 predicted proteins | sample Lox_Sample_32_FD_206711 | JGI IMG/M metagenome (GOLD analysis project Ga0335078, IMG submission 206711) | Soil microbial communities from Loxahatchee National Wildlife Refuge, Florida, United States - Lox_Sample_3.2 | ecosystem: Environmental > Terrestrial > Soil > Wetlands | place: USA... | reverse complement strand
ATCGCCAGTTCGGCCACCTTCTCGATCACCGTTTTCTTCCCTTTTACCTCTTCCTTTTCGCTCATCCTCTCTTGGACGTCTCAGCGGTTTAAAAGGTTTCTACAGGGCAGCTTTCCAGCCTGCCGGTGCGGCGACATTCCAGTCGCTCTTGGCGGAACCGGAGGTTCCGCCAAACCGGCAGACCGGAATATCTGCCCCCCAATCATTGAGATGCATCCGCCAATACGGCGCGCGCCAACGCCGGATTCATTCCTGCGTGAAATAGCTCAGGTTCTCCAGTTCGATGGCGAGGTTCACGTTGTTGACCATGACTTCCTCGGGCACCGAGAGGACGATCGGCGAAAAATTCAGGATGCCGGTGATGCCGGCGCTCACCAGCGAGTTGGTGACGGTCTGGGCTGCGGCGGCCGGGACGGTGAGGATGGCCATTTTCACACCGTGCTTCGGAACAAATTTCGGCAGTTCCTCCATGCCATGAATCGGTTGCTGGATATCCTTGTCCCGCCTCCGCTTCGGTTCGGCATCGAACGCGGCAACAATTTCAAATCCTTCCTTTTCAAAACCGCGATACGACAACAAAGCCAGGCCGAGGTTGCCGACGCCCACCAGGATCACCGGCTGCAGCCGCGAGGTGCCGAGTTCCTCCGCGATCCGGTTGGAGAGTTCGGCCACGTCGTATCCCAGTCCGCGGGTCCCGAACGTGCCGAAACAAGCCAGGTCTTTGCGGAGCTGTGTGGATTTGACGCCGGCGGCCTTGGCGAGCGCCTCGCTGGAAACGGTGCCGATCCCGTTCTCGCGCAATCGGACCAGGCAGCGGAGGTAAATCGACAGACGATAGATCGTCTTGCGCGGGATGACGGGGCGGCTGGACTTTTTCAAGGCGGCAAAAACTTAAAACAGCCGCCGGTGCAGGGCAAGCCGCGGCGGAAAAATTCTCGCGCGGCAAGGTGCCTGCTTAAAGGCTGAAACGATGTTGACGGGACTGTATCTCAGGTCCGGCCCGGCGGCGGGTGGCAAAGGCCCAAGCCCGGAAAAACCGCGCAATGGCGCGGCCGGCGCCGGTCTGATCCCCGCCCGTGCCGTCACGGGCGCACGCCATCCCCAACTGGCGGAAAATGCGCACACCGTTCAAAAAGAGACTTCCGACTATGCTCAACAAATATAAAAACAACGGCGGCTTCGACGAAATGCTCGATGTGAAAACCGGCGTGCGTTCCCATTACCGGAAATTTCACAAATTGTTCAAAGGCGTGAAGTCCGCGGAATTTGACGTCAAGCGGCAGGCGGTTGACACGGCCTTTTTGCGGCAAGGCATCACGTTCAATGTCTACGGCGATGCCCAGGGAGCGGAAAAAATATTTCCGTTCGACCTGCTGCCGCGGATTATTCCGGCGTCCGAATGGGAGTTTCTCGAACGCGGCCTCGCCCAGCGCATCACCGCGCTGAACCTGTTCCTCCACGACGTGTACCACGAGCAAAAGATTCTAAAGGACGGGATCATCCCGGAATTCTATGTTCTGTCGGCGCGCCATTTCCGCCGCGAATTCGTCAATTTCGAGGTGCCCCGGGGAATTTACATCCATATCTGCGGCACGGACCTGATCCGCGACGATCAGGGCCGGTACCTGGTGCTCGAAGACAATGGCCGGTGTCCGTCGGGCGTCAGCTACGTGCTGGAGAACCGCCGGGCCATGAAGCGCGCGTTCCCGTCCATGTTCGAAGGCATCGGTGTGCGGCCGGTGGAAAATTATCCGCAGGAACTGCTGAAGTGTTTGAAGCACATCGCGCCGGCGGGGGTGGCCGAACCGACGGTGGTGCTGCTCACGCCCGGCGCCTACAACAGCGCCTATTTCGAGCATACCTACCTGGCCCGGCAGATGGGTATCGAGATCGTCGAAGGCCGGGATCTGTTCGTGCGCGATGCGCGCGTCTTCATGCGGACCACCAAGGGGCTCCAACCGGTCCACGTCGTTTACCGGCGGATCGACGACGATTTCATCGACCCGACGGTTTTCCGCCGGGATTCGATGCTCGGGGTGCCGGGGCTCGTCCATGCCTATCGCGCCGGCAACGTTTCCCTGGCCAATTCCATCGGCACCGGTATCGCCGACGACAAGGTCATGTATTATTTCGTGCCGCGCATGATCAAGTATTATCTGGACCAGGAACCGCTGATCCCCAATGTGCCGACTTATCTGGCCAGCGAGGAAGCCGACCGCCGATACATCCTGGAGCATTTGCCGGAACTGGTCGTAAAAGCGGCGAACGAATCCGGCGGTTACGGCATGTTGATGGGGCCGAAGGCGGCCCGGGAGGAAATCGAAAAGTTCCGCGAAAAAATCATCGCCGAGCCGCGCAACTACATTGCGCAGCCGATGATTTACCTGTCGCAACATCCGACCTACTGCGACGGCCGATTCGAGGGCCGGCACGTGGATTTCCGTCCGTTCATTCTGTCCGGCGAACGGACGACGATCATTCCGGGCGGCCTGACGCGGGTGGCGTTGCGCAAGGGGTCGCTGGTGGTCAATTCATCGCAGGGCGGCGGCAGCAAGGACACCTGGGTGCTTTATGGGGACGAGTGAAAATAACACCGAACATTCAACATTCAACGCCCAACGCTCAAGGAGAAAACCGTTTGGCGACGATTCACCCGGGCGTTGAATGTTGAATGTTCCACTTTAAAAAATGTTAAGCCGGGTCGCTCATTCCCTCTACTGGATGGCGCGTTACATTGAACGCGCCGAGAACATCGCCCGCATCGTGGATGTGAATCTGCAGCTCCTGCTCGACCTGCGGGATCTGGATGAAAAAAAACTTGTCGAATACTGGCGGCCGATCGTCCAGAGCACCGGCGACGAAGCGGCGTTTTTCAAATTATACCCGCAGCCGACCGGTCCGGCGGTGACGGAATTTCTCGTGTTCCAGACCGGGAACCCCAATTCCATCGTCCAGAGCATCTGCCAGGCGCGGGAAAACGCCCGCATGGTGCGCGACCAGCTCACGCTCGAATTGTGGGAGGAATTGAACCGGCTCTACCTGCTGGTCCGGTCGCCGCAGGCGCGGGAAATCTGGCGGCGCAGCCCGGGCGAATTTTTCCAGGAAATCAAGTCCGGCTCGTTGCACCTGATCGGCATCATCAACGCCACGCTGGTGCACGACGAAGGCTGGTGGTTCATCCAGACCGGCCAGTTCCTGGAGCGGGCGGACAAAACCACCCGCATTCTCGATGTGCGGTACCAGACGCTGCCGGAACGCGGCGTGCCGGTGGAAGTCAATCCCACCACCGCGCTCGAATGGTCCGCCGTGCTCCGCTCCTGCAGCGCCTGGGACGCCTACCGGACCCTCCACGGCGCGAACGTCCATCCGCGCCTGGTGGCGGAATTCCTCCTGCTCAACGACGACTTTCCCCGGTCCGTCCGGTTTTGCCTGGCTGAATTGAACCGCGCCCTGCGCCGCATTTCCGGCGTTGCCGAGGGGCATTTCTGCAACGATGCCGAGAAGCTGACCGGCCGGTTCCTGGCCGAGTTGCAATTCAGCGCGGTGGACGAAATTTTCGACCAGGGCCTGCACCGGTATCTCGATGCCGCGCAGACGAAGCTGAATAATATTGGCGAGGCGCTGTTCCGCGCTTATATTTTCCAGCCGTTCGAGAATCCGAACGAAGAGCACCTGGTTCAACAGGAGGAACAACAACAGCAATGAGTGGGAAAAAATTATCAACGACGACGGCGGAAACACCGGGCCTGAGCGCGCGGGCGGATTTGCCGCCGGCCATCTTTACCCGGCCCCCTTCTTCAATCGAGGTTCATCACCGTCTCCGGTCCCGGGAAGGAGAGACGGCATGACCGGTTCCGGGCCTTCCTCCTCCGCGCGCCTGATCACCTACATCAACGTCAAACTGGCGTTGCTGGGGTTCCGTCCGGCGTCCGCCGGCGCCAACCCGGAATTTGGCGAACTCCTGTCGCCGCTGATCGCGCAATACCAGGAAAAGGAGCGTCTGCTGGCCAACCACCTTTGCCCGGCCGACCAGCGCATCCAGACATTCCTCTACGATTATCTGCAGAACGCACCGGTGGGGAAACTGCCGCTGCGCACCTTCACGCTCGACCGGCCCGGCATGGCCCGCGTCCTGTCGCTGCCGGTGGACCGCGACGAATTCAGTTCGGAGATCATCCATTCCTATCGCGTCCGGCAGGGCGTCCTCCATAATCCGCGCAGCGACCGCCGCACCACCCACGGCATCTTTCACGTGGCCGAAGGCGGCCTGCCGGTGCCCGACGACAAGATCGCCGTGCCCCGGGAGGTGTTCGGCCGGATGCTGGGCCTGGCCTTCAATCCGCCGCGTTCGCTGATGCGGCTGCCGTTCACCGCCACGCAGCCGGACCCGGCGGAATGCTTCGTCTCCCTGCTGCTGCGCCCGGTGGTTTGCCCGGCCGTGCCCGGATTCGTCGCGGAGAAAAGCATGGAAATCCGGTTCTTCGTGCCCGGCAACCTCGTCAGCAACCTGGACTTCGTCGAGACCATCTTCGGCAATGGCGGCGATCCCGACCTGCCGGAAAACGACGCCGCGCTCGACACGGAACACTGGACCGGCCACACCGGTTGCGTGATCCTGGCGCCGCACCTGGCCCAGGTGACCAAAAAAGCCGTCGGCCTTCCGCACTGGGACCAGGCGACCGAACGCCAGCGCCGCGACGGCATGTGCTGGAAGGACGTAGGGGAGTTTTACAACAACGGCCAGGCCTTCAAACTCACCTGCCGCGACCGGGCCGGGGTCATGGTCACGATCATTGCCGACAATTATTACGGTTATTGCAAAAAGGAGGTCAAAACCCAGATCAGTTTCGCCGCCAACCTGTATGGCCTCGCCGAGGAGGAACACGCCGGCGGCGCGCTCGTTTTTCCCGCCTACGACCTCGGCGACGAATTCTGCGGCGATATCCACGTCCGGAACGCCGGCCATTCATTCGCCGAAGTCAGCACGTTGTACCGCGACTTCATCGACCTCCAGCCCGGCGGTTATGCGACGGACAAAAAATATCCGGATATCATCTACGTGCCCGAGGACGCGCGGTTCGACCTGAACCGGCAAAGGGTTTCCTGGGGCGGCGGCGGCAAGGCCGAAGGCATGATTCGGCTGTTGCCCGGCAGAATTTACGTGCGGCCGTCGGGTTACCATGTGCGGATGGAACAACCGGGCGCCAACCGCGTCTGGCGGCTGGTGGGCGCCGTCGCCGAAGGCGTCCTCTGCCACAAACCCTGCACCGTTTCCGGCGGCGGCAAATCCGAAATCTCCAAGCCCATCACCGACGCCATTCTGACCGGCCCGGTGTTCGTGGCCGATTTCAAGAAGGATTTCGATCAGGTCAGCGTCCTGATCGAGCATGATTACGGCGGCCGGTTCAAGGACACGAAGCGCGTGGACCGGCGTCCGATCCTCAGCGTGGAACGGTCGCTGGGCTCGGTCATCAAGCTGCTTACTCCGGATGAACACGACTTTACACCCGCATACAATCAGTGGCTGGAAGATATCCCCCAATACATCAAGGAACTGGTCTTTGTCGTCAAACGCTATTACAAGCCCGAATGGGACGGCCCCTGGCGGGACCACTTCAGCGTGGACATCATCAACGGCAAACCGGCCAACGAACTGAAATGCGACAACCGGAAACTGGTCACCACCTACCTGCGCGTCGGCTTTGACGCCGACGGCCTGTGGCGCACGTTCGGGTTGCGCAAGGATTTCAATCCGGCGCTGAAGATCCAGGCCGAAGACGATATCACCGCTTCCGTCGTCGTGCCGGCCGACCGGTTGGAAGGTGTGCCGGAGGCGGTCGCCGCCGCCGGCGGAGCGCTGAAATTTGTTCATAACGCCGAAAAGCGCCTGTTCCAACGGCCGGACGATGCCATCCACCGCGGCTATGACAAGCAAACCGAGGCGGATTTTTCCCGGACGGATAATTTCTTCTCGAACTACGAACCGCTCCCGGCGAAGGAGGCGAAAGAGATCATCGAGGAAGCCATGGGTTTTTACCAGTTCACCGAACCGATGCGGGCGCTGATCGAAGACGTCGCGGGTGACGGGGCCGGTTTCTTCGTCTGCACGGCCAATCCGCGCATTGTCGACGGCAAACCGACCAAAAACCCGCGTTACCTGCAGCCGCGGCCGGACCTGGTCCATCCGCAGTCCACGTATCTGGCGGAAATGTCCGCGCGCCTGCGCCGCCGTCTGCCGCCGGGCAGCCCGCTGTACAATCCCGTCGCCGCCGTATTGCCGGGCCGTCGCAACAATCCGCCCGAACCGGGTATCCGATCGCTGGCAGTCTACAATCCAATCCACTATTTCGAACTGCCGGAGCTGTTCATGGAATTGATCTGCAGCATGACCGGCAAATCGCCGTCCACAACCGGCGCCGGGTCGGAAGGCGCGCTCACCAAGGGCCCGTTCAACGCGCTGCCGCCCATCATCGACCTCAACAATGCGCTGGTGTCGTTCATTCTCACCGGCCATCACGCCTTCGTGACCGCCGCCGGCTACATCGGGCCGAAGGCGCGGGTGGACCATGACATCAGCCTGCTGGTGCCCGAAGTCTGGTGCCGCATGTCGCCGCAGGAACGCGATCCGCAATTCCTCATCGCCAACGGTTACCTGGAGAAATGCGCCGATTTCCAGCACGACGGAAAGAAAGTCATGGCCAGCCGGCTGGGCTGGCGCATCAATGCCCGGTTCATCCGTTCATTTTTTGGCCGCGTGTTCAACCACCCGCACGTCGTGTTTACCGACGACATGCTGCGGCCGGAGCTGCAGGGGCTGGACCTGTTCGTGGATGGAATGGACAACATCGTCGGCACCCAAAAGCGTGTGGCGAAAATGTATTTTGACGACGGCAGCGTCGCCCAGGCCTGTCCGCCGTTGCAGGCGCTGCTGCACATCATGCTGCACGACCAATGGGAAGGCCGAGGCTTGGATCATCCCGAGGTCCGGAAACTGTTCACGCGCGACTATCTGCTGGCGAGCGACTGGTACGCGGCGCGGCTGGCGGCCAAGCAGGCGGTGGACTGCGCCCTGTGGAAGCGGCACGTCGATTACCTGGAAAAATTCCTGAAACGGGCGAGCCACGCCGACGAGGCCGCCCGGCTCGGCATCGGCGCGAAACTGGATGCCGCCCGGAAAACGTTGGCCGGGGTGGAATCGCCGGATTACCGGAAGCAACTTTCCGGCACCCTCGGCGCGGAACCAATTGAGAACTATATGTAAGCATGAATGAAACAGGAATTGAGCGCCCAATATAAGCCCATTCCCCGGGAATGCAGCCGCGACCGTCCGCCCGCGCTGATTTATTACGCGAAAGCAGTGCGCCAACCGGTGTTGGCCGCTGCGCGGCTCCGGAGAGAGCCTGGTACTCCTCCCCGCACGTCAATCGTCGATCGTAAATCATAAATCCCGTGTCCATCCACGTCGCTCTTCACCACCAGACGCACTACCAGTACGACCGGCCGGTCAAGCTGGGCCCGCAGGTGGTGCGCCTGCGTCCCGCGCCGCATTCCCGCACCCGCATTTTGAGCTATTCGCTCCGGGTGGCTCCGGAAAAACATTTCGTCAACTGGATGCAGGACCCGCAGTCGAACTACCTCGCGCGGCTGGTATTCGAGGAGCCGACACGCGAATTCCGCGTCGACGTCGACCTGGTTGCGGAGATGGCGGTGCTGAACCCGTTCGACTTTTTCCTCGAACCGGCGGCGGAAAAATTCCCGTTCGAGTACGATCCGGCGCTCGATCACGAACTGGCTCCGTTCCAGCGCAAAGGCCGGCTCACGCCGAAGTTCACGAAATATCTGAAGGCGATCAAAGAAGAACTTTTGGGTCCGGCCGGCTTGGAAAAGAAGACCACCCGAAAGCGAATCACGCACCGCGCACCACGCACCACTCAGGCCGGTCAGAGCCTCGTTGCGTCGGCGGCGACGAAGGCGGACGGCAAACCCCTTCGCACCGTCGATTTCCTCGTGGCGGTCAACCAGCGCCTCTGGAAGGACATCCAGTATACCATCCGGCTGGAGCCCGGCGTGCAGACACCGGAAGAAACGCTCGCCCGGCGGAGCGGTTCCTGCCGTGATTCCGCCTGGCTGCTGTGCCAGTTGCTCCGGCACTGCGGGTTGGCGGCGCGTTTCGTAAGCGGCTACCTGATTCAACTCAAGGCCGACGTGAAGGCGCTCGACGGTCCCAGCGGCGCGGAAAAAGATTTCACCGATCTGCACGCCTGGTGCGAAGTCTATCTGCCCGGCGGCGGCTGGATCGGGCTGGACCCGACATCCGGCCTGCTCGCGGGCGAAGGCCACATCCCGCTCGCCTGCGCGCCCGACCCGACCAGCGCCGCACCCATCAGCGGCGCCGTGGATGAGTGCGAAACCGAATTCAGTTTCGCCATGGGCGTTACGCGCGTCCACGAAAGCCCGCGCGTTACGCTGCCTTATACCGACGAGCAATGGAGCCGGATCGAATCGCTCGGCCATGCCATTGACGCCGATCTGGACCGGAATGACGTGCGGCTCACGATGGGCGGCGAGCCGACGTTTGTTTCGATCGACGATCCCGACGGGCCGGAATGGAATTTCACCGCCGTGTCCCACGAGAAACGTGTTCTTTCCGGCGACTTTATCAAGCGGTTGCGAAAACAATTCGCGCCCGGCTCGCTGTTGCATTACGGCCAGGGCAAATGGTATCCCGGCGAGCCGCTGCCGCGCTGGGCGCTCGCCGCGTACTGGCGCAAGGACGGCGTGCCGGTCTGGAAGGACGACTCGCTCATCGCCGACGAATCGAAGGATTACGGCCACGGTGCCAAAGAGGCGAAGGAGTTGATTACCCGCATCGCTAAAACGGTGGGTGCTGACCCGAAATATCTTTTGCCCGCCTACGAGGACGCCTTTTATTACGCCTGGAAAGAGCGCCGCTTCCCGTCGAATATCACGCCGGAAAAATCAAATCTCAAGGACAAGCAGGAGCGCGACCGCATCGCGCGCATTTTTCAACAGGGCCTCGGTTCGGTGGTCGGCTATTCGCTGCCGCTCCAACGCCGCGGGTACGGCGACCAGGCCGGGTGGATGTCGGGGGCATGGTTTTTGCGCGATGACGACACGCTCTGGCTGATTCCCGGCGATTCACCGATGGGCCTGCGGCTGCCGATTGATTCGATCCCCTGGGTGGCGGAGAAAGAGTATCCGTGGATCCGGCAGCCGGATCCGTCGAATCCGAAATTGCCGGAGCTGCCCAAGGAATTTCCCTGCCGGCAAAGATTCGTGGCCGGCGCACCCGGGCCGCGGCTGTCCTCGGCCGCAGTCCTCGCGAAAGCCGGACAAACGCCGGGAAAATTCGACGTGGGTTCAAAACGCGAACCGGCGGTGGCCGGGACAGCCGCGGTCCGGGACGACCCCAGCCGTCGGCCGGTCCCGGGCGAGAGTGCGCCGTGGATCATCCGCACGGCGCTGTGCGTTGAACCCCGCGCCGGGCGGCTGCACGTCTTCATGCCGCCGGTGGCGGCCACGGAGGATTACCTCGACCTCGTCGCCGGCATTGAGGTCGCCGTGACCGAAATGGGCGTCCCGGTCATCATCGAAGGCGAGCCGCCGCCCAAGGATCCGCGCCTGAACCGGCTCGCGGTTACGCCCGACCCCGGCGTCATCGAAGTCAATCTGCACCCGAGCAAATCCTGGGATGAGCTGGTGGAACGCACGACGATTCTTTACGAGGAAGCCCGGCAGGCGCGGCTGGGCACGGAAAAATTCATGCTCGACGGCCGGCACACCGGCACCGGCGGCGGCAACCACATCATTCTCGGCGGCGACACGCCGCCGGATTCGCCGATCCTGCGCCGGCCCGACCTGCTGCGTTCACTGCTGGCCTACTGGCAGAATCATCCGTCGCTGAGCTGGCTGTTCAGCGGGTTGTTCATCGGCCCGACCAGCCAGGCGCCGCGCGTGGACGAAGCGCGCAACGATTCGTTGTACGAACTCGAAGTGGCGTTCAAACAGGTGCCCGGCCCGGGCCAATGGGTGCCGCCGTGGGTCGTGGACCGGGTGTTCCGCAACCTGCTGATCGATTCCAGCGGCAACACCCATCGCGCCGAGTTCAGCATCGACAAACTCTTTTCGCCCGAGAGCAGCAACGGCCGGCTCGGTCTGGTCGAACTGCGCGCGTTCGAAATGCCGCCGCACGCCCGCATGAGCCTTGCCCAGCATCTGCTCCTGCGCGGCCTCGTCGCCCGGTTCTGGAAAGAGCCCTATGCCAACGGCCTGGTCCGCTGGGGCACGGACCTGCACGACCGCTGGCTGCTCCCGCATTTTTGCGAAACGGATTTCCGGGACGTCATCGGCGATTTGCGCGCGGCCGGTTATCCGTTCGAGTTCGACTGGTTCGCGCCGCACTTTGAGTTCCGGTTCCCGCGCATCGGCGACCTGGACCAGCGCGATTTGCAGTTGGAACTCCGCACGGCCCTGGAACCGTGGCACGTGCTGGGCGAGGAAGCGGGCGGCGGCGGCACCGTGCGTTACGTGGACAGCTCGCTCGAACGTCTCCAGGTCAAGGCGCGCGGGCTGGTCGGCGACCGTTTTGCGATCACCTGCAACGGCCACCGCGTCCCGCTGCATCCCACCGGCACCAACGGCGAAGGGGTCGCCGGCGTGCGTTACCGCGCCTGGCAGCCGCCGCATTGTCTGCAGCCCACCATCCCGACGCATACGCCGTTACGGTTCGACCTGTATGATACCTGGAACCGGCGGTCGCTCGGCGGCTGCGCCTACCACGTCGCGCATCCCGGCGGCCGCGGTTACGACACTTTTCCCGTGAACAGCTACGAGGCCGAGAGCCGCCGCCGGTCGCGTTTCTTCCGCCACGTCCACACGCCGGGCAAACATGAAATTCCGCCCCGGGCGGAGAATCCCGATTTCCCGTTCACGCTGGATTTGCGCAATGTCTGACGCCGCCGACCAACCGATTACGGACGAATCACAAATGGTTCAATCGCAATTCCAGACGGACTCTGCCGGAAAAACCGCCGCGGCCGGTCGGCTGGCCAATTACCGGCCAAACGCGTCGGCTTTTGACGAATTGCTTTCTGAGACGGGCCAGGTCCGTCCGCACTACGCGAAATTAATCGGCGCGCTGGAGGGGCTCGACCCGGCGGAACGCCGGCATCGTTGGGACACCAGCCGGCGGTTCGTGCATGAGCAGGGCATTACCTACAATGTTTACGGCGATCCGCGCGCCATGGAACGGCCCTGGCAGCTCGACCCGCTGCCGTTCGTGATCGGGCCCGGGGAATGGCGGATGCTGGAAGCGGGCCTGATTCAGCGGGCCATCCTGCTCAACCGGATTCTCGCCGACTGTTACGGCCCGCAGGAGCTCATCCGTTCCCGCTGGCTGTCGCCGGCGCTGGTGTTCGCGCAGCCGGATTTTCTTCGTCCCTGCCATAATCTGCGCCTGCCGGAAAATATTTTTCTTCATTTCTATGCCGCGGACCTGGCGCGTTCGCCGGATGGCCGCTGGTGGGTGGTTTCCGACCGCACGCAGATTCCCACCGGAGCCGGTTATGCGCTGGCCAATCGCCTCGTCACCTCGCGCATCCTGCCCGAGCCGTTCCGGGAAAACCACGTTCACCGGCTGGCCGGGTTTTTTCGCGAGATGCAAAATACCCTCGCCCGCCTCGCGCCCCGCAAGCCGGAAAGTGCCCGGGTCGTCCTGCTCACCCCGGGGCCGCACAACGAAACCTATTTTGAACAGGCCTACCTTGCGCGCTATCTGGGCTACCTGCTCGTCGAGGGCCAGGACCTGATCGTGCGCGACAACCGCGTTTTTCTCAAAACCCTGAGCGGGCTGGATCGCGTGGATGTGATCCTGCGCCGCGTGGACGACGATTTCTGCGACCCGCTGGAACTCCGCAACGATTCGATGCTGGGCGTGCCGGGCCTGATCGAGGCGTTGCGCGCGGGCAACGTCGTCGTCGCCAACGCACCCGGGTGCGGCCTGCTGCAGAGCCCGGCATTCATGGCGTTTCTGCCCGGGCTGTGCCGCCATCTGCTCGGTGAAGATTTGAAGTTGCCGTCGGCGGCGACCTGGTGGTGCGGCCAGAAGCCGGCGCGGGAATACGTCTGCGACAACCTGGATCGCCTGGTGGTCAAGCTTGCCTTCCGGTCCAGCCGGCCGGTCGCCGATTCCGGAAAGCCGCTCAGCGCCGGCGAGCGGGAAACGCTCCGTCGCCAGATCGAATTCGATCCCGACCTGTTTGTCGCCCAGGAACGGGTGGAATGGTCCGTGGCGCCGTCGTGGGAAGGCAACGATTTGACGGCGCGTCCGGTCGGCCTGCGGGTTTTTTTGGTGGCGAGCGGCGGCGGCTATTCGGTCATGCCGGGTGGCCTGACCCGCGTGTCGCCCGACGCGGGTGTTTTCATCTCCATGCAACAGGGCGGCAGCAGCAAGGACACCTGGATCACGTCCGGGACGCCCGTCGAGGAAACCACGCTGCTGTATTCCTCCGGACTGAACGTGGACTTGCGCCGCACCGGCAACAATCTGCCCAGCCGGCTGGCGGACAATTTTTTCTGGCTGGGCCGCTACTCGGAACGCGCCGACGAAACCACCCGCCTGTTGCGGAGCACCCTGCGACGGTTCAACCCGGAACGGACGGGCAGCGCGATGCCGCTGCTGGGGCCGCTCCTGCAGACGCTCGAGAAACAGGGCCAGTTGCCCGGTCTGCTGGAAAAAACCGAGTTGCGGCAGAATCCCGAGGCGTTTGAGGCGGAACTGCTCGCCGCCATCTTCGATCCCGCCCGCAGCGGCAGCCTGAGGCATATCGTGGATCATTTGCAACGGCTGGCGATGTTCGTGCGCGACCGGACCTCCAACGACATGTGGCGCGTCCTGAGCCGGCTCAACGAACGCCTGGCCCGGCCGGCGACCAGCCTGGTGCTGCTGGCCGGGAATGCCACCGAAGTGTTGAACGAGACTTTGCTCGGGTTGGCGGCATTTCACGGCCTGGCCCGCGAAAATATGACCCGCGCCCAGGCCTGGCGGTTTCTCGACATGGGGATGCGCCTCGAACGCGCGATTTATTTGAGCACGCTGCTCGAGGCGACGCTGGGTTCGCCCCAGGCCGAGGACCCGAGCCTCCTCGAAGCCGTCCTCGAAGTGGCGGACAGTTCCATTACCTTCCGGTCGCGGTACAATCTGTTGCCGCACCTGCCGGCGGTGTTCGACCTGATCCTGCTGGACGATAAAAATCCGCGCTCCGTCCTGTTTCAAATCAACCAGTTGGCCCGGCATTTCGACTTTCTTCCGCGCGACCGCGAAGCCACGGCCGGTTCCGGCAAACAAATCCTGGCCCGCTGCCTGGTGCGATTGAAAACGGCCGACGCCCGCGAACTGGCGGGCCGGCGGGAAAGCTGGACGGCAACTGAGATCGGCCGGGCCATTGCCGACGTGCTGGAGGAACTGCCGCGGGTGTCCGACGCCATCACGGCGGATTATTTTGCGCATTCGGCCATTTGCCGCACCGGCCGGGAGGGCGGGGCATGACCTACAACATCGTCCATCGCACCTTGTACGAATATGCGGCGTCCGTCACGGTGTCGCATCACGTGACGCGGCTGGAACCGCGCACCACCGCCACGCAGGAACGCGACAGCTTTGCGCTGAAAATTTTCCCCGAACCCGCTTTGCGCAAGTCGCGCCCGGATTATTTCGGCAACCGATTGTGTTTTTTCACCATCCAGCAGGTCCACAGCCGCCTCGAAATCATCACCAGCAGCCGGGTCACCGTGAGCCCGGGAAAAGCGGCCGGGAACGAGTCCCTGGCGGCGTGGGAATCGGCGGCGGCCATGTTTCGCGATCCGGTATCGCCGGAAGTGGTTGAGCCGTATCAATTCATCTTCGACTCGCCGCAGGTGCGCGCGTCCGCCGCGCTGGCCGACTATGCGGCTCAAAGTTTTCCCGCCGGCACGCCGCTGGCGGCCGGGACGCGGGACCTGACGCGGCGGATTTTTTCCGATTTCAAATATGATCCCAAAGCGACGACGGTGGCGACGCCGTTGGAGGAAGTCTGGGAAAAGCGGCGGGGCGTCTGCCAGGATTTTGCGCATCTGGGCATCGCCTGTCTGCGTTCGCTGGGTTTGCCGGCCCGTTACGTGAGCGGTTACCTGCGCACGCGCCCGGCCGATGCCGCCGGGCCGCTGACCGGGGCCGATGCGTCCCACGCCTGGTTCGCCGTTTTCTGTCCCGGGACCGGTTGGGTTGATTTCGACCCGACCAACAACCTGCAGCCCGCCGAGGAACACATCACCGTCGCATTCGGACGCGATTTTGGCGACGTGAGCCCGGTCGCCGGTATTCTGACCGGAGGCGGCAGACACACCGTCCGGGTCGGCGTGGAGGTGAAAGCGTTGGACGATGAGCCGTCCCGAACGGCCCGGGAAGGGAAACCGTGAAAAAGCAAAACAAACATTTCATTTGGATTGCCGGGGAAACCGGATTTTACAGGCCGGCTTTGCCTTGATAACCGCCTGGGTCATGGGGTTTTAACTGGTGAAATGAGATACGACATATTACATCGGACGCGTTACGTGTACGCCACGCCGGTGCGCGACAGTTTCAACGATGTCCGTCTGGAACCGTTGAACGGCATTGAGCAGACGGTGGAATCGTTTCTGCTCCGGGTGCTGCCCGCCGGCCGGATCAACCGCTACGCCGATTTTTACGGGAATTGGGTCCATCATTTTGAAATCCCGGAGGCGCATGCGTATCTGTTGATCGAAAGCCAGTCGCGGGTGAAGACGCATCCCATTGTGCCGCTGGCGTCGGAAGCCCGGCCCTGCGCCCTGGCCAAAGTCAGCAGCGCGCAGGATATTGAACGGTGCTACGATTTTCTGCAAAACAGCCGTTATGTGGAGATCGAAGTGGAATCCTGGCGGCTGGCGGTGGATGCGGCCGCCGGCGAGAGCGACGCCTGGCAATGCGCGCTGGCCCTCATGCATTTCGTCCATGGCTTTTTGAAGTACGAATCGAAGTCCACGCACGTGCACACCCACATGCGCGACGTGATTTCCCAGCGGCGGGGCGTCTGCCAGGACTACGCCCACCTGCTGGTCGGCCTCTGCCGCAGCCTGAAAATCCCGGCGCGATACGTCAGCGGGTATCTGGCAACGGAAACCGCCAGCGCCACACACGCCTGGGTGGAGGCGTTCATTCCCGGCTGCGGCTGGCAGGCGCTGGATCCGACCCATGACCGCCAGCCGGACGCCACCTACGTCAAAATCGGCATTGGCCGGGATTACGCCGACGTCCCGCCGGTGGCGGGCAACTACCGCGGCACCCTCGAGCGGACCATGGAAGTGGAAGTCAAAGTCACGCCGGCGCCCTGATTTGTTTTAATCGTCCTCGTCCTCGTCCTCGTCCTCGTAATCGCTTTTCATCCGTTTTCGAACGACTGGTTGGGAGGCCGCGCTGCTGCGGCGCCCGTGATTTATCCAACCGGGTTTACGGACCCGCGGCGTTGCTGCCTCTGAACCGATTACGAGGACGAGGACGAGGAGGATTACGAGGAGGATTACGAGGACGATTGAGGAGGCGTGCAGTTAGGAGTCAAAATAAGCACCGTTAGCCGGCTTGCTGGACCGGGGTGTTTTTCGTATTGTGCCTTTATGAACCTGGCTACCGCGTTTGCCGCCTCGGCCGAAAAGCGGCCGGACAAAATCGCTTTATTCTGGGGTGACAGTGAATACACCTATGCGTCGCTGTTCACCTGGTCGGGCGCGGTGACGTCGGCGTTGGCCGGGCGGTTGGGCGTCAAGCCGGGTGATCGGGTGGCGCTCTGGCTCAGAAACCGGCCGGAATTCATCCCGGCGGTCTTCGGTGTGCTGGGGGCCGGTGCGGTGCTGGTGCCCATCAATAATTTCCTCAAGCCGGACGAAGTGAGCTACATTTTGCAGGATGCCGGCATTGATGTGATGATTACCGACGAGGAACTGACGGTGCACGCGCCGGCACTCCTGGCCGCCCGCCCGCAGCTCCGGATATTCAAAGTGGAGGAATTCCCGCCGGAAAGCGGCGTGCGGAACGCAGAATACGGATTGGCGCTGCGCGGGGAGACAGACCTGGCGGTGATTATTTACACGTCCGGAACCACGGGCCGGCCCAAAGGAGCCATGCTGTCGCACGGCAACCTGCTGCACAACATTGAAAGCTGCCGGATCATTTTGGAGACGGTGGATGTGGACCGGATGGCGGTGCTGTTGCCATTGTTTCACAGCTACATGCTGACCGTGGGCATTTTTCTGCCGTTGCTGGTGGGCGGTTCGCTGGTGCTGGTCAAGTCGATGAACCAGCCGAAGCAGATGTTGCAGGAGTTGATGGCGCGGCAGGCAACGATTCTGCCGGCCATCCCGCCGTTTTACCGGGCGCTGGCCGGTTTGCCGGCGGGCATGAAGTTGCCGTTCCGGCTTTGCATCAGCGGTTCCGCGCCGTTGCCGGTGCAGGTGCTGAAGGATTTTGAATCGAAATTCGGAATTCCGTTGCTGGAAGGCTACGGCCTGAGCGAGGCCAGCCCGGTGGTGTCGAAAAACCCGATCCACGGCGTGCGCAAACCCGGCTCGATTGGTCTGCCGATTCCGCACGTGGAGATGTCGGTGCAGGACGACTCGGGGAAAATGCTCGGGGTGGGGGAGATCGGTGAAATCTGCGTTCGCGGCGGCAATGTGATGATGGGTTACTGGAACCAGCCGGAGGAAACGGCCCGGGCGATTCGCAACGGCTGGCTGTTGACCGGCGACACCGGGTATCGCGATGTCGACGGCTATTTCTACATCACCGATCGCAAAAAGGACATGCTGCTGGTCAACGGCAACAACGTTTATCCGCGGGAAATCGAGGAAATCATCTATCAATATCCCGGGGTGAAGGAGGCGGCAGTGATCGGCGTGCCGGATGCGCGTAGAGGGGAACAGCCGGTGGCATTTGTGGCCGCCATCGAGGAGCAAACGCTGGATGAACCGGCCATCCTCCAACATATCCGCACCAAACTGGCGGACTATAAAGTGCCCAAAAAGGTGATTTTTCTCCCGGCACTGCCCCGAAATGCGGCCGGTAAAATCCTTAAAACCGCGCTTCGACAGCATCCTCCGGCCTGACGCTTCATTAGGTTGTAACCTTTTGTATTTCAACTGGTTGAATACCGGCCTTTTACCAGTTGACGTTGCCGGACGGCGACCGGTAAGCTTATGAACCGTCCGACGCATGAAGCGTTGGGGCGATTAAAGATTTTATGGCCGAAGGATATTGCGTTAAGTGCAAAGCCAAGAAAGAAATCGCCGGTGGCGTTGAAGAGACGATGAAGAACGGACGCAAGGCGATCAAGGGCAAATGCCCGACGTGTGGAACGGTCATGTTCAAGATTTTGGGCGGGAAAGCCGCTGCGAGTACCACGCCAGCCGCGCCGCCAACCAATGCTCCGACGACGAACTGATTATGTCGCAACAACTCGCTTATGTCATCATCACGCCCTATTCACTCTACAAATCGCGCACGGGCGGGATTTTGAGCCGGCTGATATCCCGGACGGGCCTGGACCTGGCCGCCATGCGCATGTTTGCGCCCGGGCCCGAACTGGTGAAGGAATACGCTGAAACCATCGTTTCCGCCCATGATCCGCAGGACCGGAGGATCCAGGAGCTGCTGCGGGAATACGTCACCAAAAACTTTTCGCCCGACCCCAAAACCGGCCGCCGCCGGCGCGTGATGGTGCTCCTGTTCCGGGGTGAAGACGCGGTGCGCAAAGTCCGGTCGGTGGTCGGCAACCTCAGCCCGGAACGCCGGGTCGGGGAAACCATCCGCGATACCTATGGCGATCTGGTCATGGACGATGACGGGCAGATCCGTTATTTCGAGCCGGCGGTGCTGGCGGCGCCCCACCAGGATGAGGCCGACGCGAAGCTCAAGCTGTGGGCGCGGCATTCGGACAAAGACGGCGGCGTGCTGGAAAATGTAATCGCCCTCTCGCCGGGTGAGACCAGCCAGCGTACACTCGTGCTGATCAAGCCGGATAATTTCCGTTTCGCCACCGGTCGCCCCGGCAATGTCATCGACTTTTTTTCCCGCACCGGCCTGTTCATCGTCGGCATCAAAGTCCATCGCATGAGCGTGGCGCAGGCAGTTGAATTCTACGGTCCCGTCCGGGAAGTGCTCCGGAGCAAGCTCAAGGACATGGTCGGCGCCAAGGCCAAAGCCACGTTGGAAAAGGAATTCGGCTTCAAAATTCCCGCCGCCGAGGAAAAGCAACTGGGCGAAGTCCTCTGCCCGTCCTTCGGCGACAACCAGTTCAACAACATCATCCGCTTCATGTCCGGCCATGCGCCCACGGAACTGCCGGAAGCGGATTGGACCAAACCGGGCACGGAAAAATGCATCGCCCTGGTCTACGAAGGCGTCAATGCCGTGGCCAAAATCCGCGATGTGCTCGGTCCCACCGACCCGTCCAAGGCGCCGCCCGGTTCCATCCGCCGCGAATTCGGCTCAACCATCATGGTCAATGCCGCCCACGCCAGCGATTCCCCGGAAAATGCCCGCCGCGAAATGGGCATCGTCAACGTCGGCGAAAACCTGTTCCGCCAGATCGTCGAGGAAACCTACGGGAAGCTCTGAGGGGGCGGGCGGTGATGGCAGGCCCATCGTCCTCCTTCTCGTCCTCCGTCCTCGAAAGGCCTGAAAAAGTAGCCGCTGCTTTCGGTGCGCCAGCCGCGCACCGCCTTAAAATGTTGCCATGCAAGTCACCGCGGGAAGAGTTCTGAGCCTGCTGATTGCAACCATGTATGGGATCCTCCTGATTATCCACGCTGGAACGGCAACGGGAACTGCTGTTAAGGATTGCCTGGTGCTATTGATTCCGCTGGCGCTGATTTGGTTCCCGGAAGAAATCGGTGGTCTCACCGGATATTTCAAGAGCGGATACGTCAATGTTTAAACGCCGGCGACCATGGTTGCTTTCATGGGCTGGCTTTTCCTCGTCGGTTTGCCGCTGCTGATTTATTTTTTGGCGCGGCATTGACTGTTTTCGATTGCCGGAACCCGGCGGCCGAGCGAAGCCTCTCCAGCAACCGCGCGTCCGCCGGCGGAAAAGCATGATCCTTTAGTTCCGCTGCCGTCACCCATTTCAGTCCGGCGCAACCGATCGCCTGTGGTTCACCCGAAACCAGCCGACAGGTGAAAAACTCAAGGTGCACGGTTTTGCCCGGATACGCGTGGGTGACGGATTCAAATCGCCGGCGGACGGAGATTTCCGCGCCCAGTTCCTCCCGGATTTCGCGGACGAGGCAGCGTTCGAAACTTTCGCCGGGCTCGCGTTTGCCGCCGGGGAATTCCCACAATCCGCCCAGGTGACTGCCGGCAAGCCGTTGGGTGATAAGAAGCTTGCCGTCGCGGAAAATCAGGGCGGCAGCGACGTCAATTGGCCGGGAAGAGGGAGGGTTGGAAGGCGGGAGTGTTGATTTTTTGTTCTTTCCCATCACTCCATTACTCCATCACTCCAATTCATTTCACCTTCCGACGCTCTTGTAAATCCAGCCCTTTTGTTCCATTTCGACGCGGTCGAACAGGTTGCGGCCGTCAAACAGGATGGGGTGGGTGAGGGATTTACGGGCGCGCTCGAGGTCGAGATTCTTGAATTCGTCCCATTCCGTGGCGACGACCAGGGCGTCGCAACCATCTGCCACGGCGTTCATGTCGTCCACGTAGGTGGCATTGGTTAGCACGGCCCGGGCCTTGTCCATGGCCTTGGGGTCGTGCACGCGCAGAGCGGCGCCTTCCTTTTGCAGGCGATGGCACAGTTCAATGGCCGGTGACATCCGGATATCGTCGGTATTCTGTTTGAAAGCCAGGCCGAGCACGCCGATGGTCTTGTCCTTGAGCACCCAAAGCGTGTCGGTGATCTTTTTTATGAACCGTTCCATCTGCTCGGCATTGATGCGCTGGACCTCCCGGAGCAACCGGAAATCATAACCGTTTTGCTCGGCGATTTTGATGAAGGCGCTTAGGTCCTTCGGGAAGCAACTGCCGCCGAAACCGATGCCGGCGTTCAGGAAGCGGCGGCCGATGCGTTCATCCAATCCCATGCCGTTGGCGACTTCCTGAACGTTGGCGCCGGTGGCTTCGCAAACGGCGGCGATGGCATTGATGTAGGAAATCTTGAGGGCCAGGAAGGAATTGGACGCGTGCTTGATCAGCTCGGCGGAATTAATGTCGGTGACCACAATCGGCGCATTGAACGGCGTGTAAATTTCCTTCATCGCCGCCACGGGCCGCGGCGAACGGACGCCGATCACCACCCGGTCCGGTTTCATCAAATCGCCGACGGCGAAGCCTTCGCGGAGGAACTCGGGATTGCTGACGACATCGAAATCCACCTTGGCCGGACAATAACGTTTGATGGTTTCAGAGACTTTCTCGCCGGTTCGGACCGGCACCGTGCTCTTGTCCACGACAATTTTGTAACTGGTCATGGCGCCGGCGATGTCGCGGGCGACCCGTTCGATGAAGCTCAGGTCCACCGACCCGTCCGCCTGGGGCGGGGTGGGGACGGCGATAAAAATGACATCGGACTTCTGGACACCTTCGGCGGTGCTGGCGGTGAAGGTGAGCCGTCCGGCGGCGACGTTCTTTTTGACGAGTTCTTCCAGGCCGGGCTCGTAGATGGGAACACCGCCCGATTGGAGCAGTTTCACCTTGGCGGCATCGTTGTCCACACAAACGACGTGATGGCCGACTTCGGCGAAGCAAGTGCCGGTGACCAGACCGACGTATCCGGTTCCGATGAGTGTGAGCTTCATGGCACTCAGGGATTCAGCTTGAAGGGAGCTCCCGGCGTGGTGACCGGCGCCGCCGCGGGTTGCTGGCTTTTAAGTTCCATGGCCAGCATTCCGGCTTGCGACGCCAGCGGGGTGTTCGGCATGGAACGGATGATGTCGTTGTAGAGATTCATGGCGTCGGTGGATTTGTTCTGGCGTTCGTCGAGCCGCGCCAGGCTGAACCGGGCGAGATTCTGCGCCATTACGTCGGAATAGGTGTTGATGAGCCCTTGGTAGGCGCCGGCCGCCTGGTCCGCTTTGCCCTGGGCGTCCAGGCTGGTGGCAACTCCCAGTGCGGCCTGGGCGGCAAATTCATTGGCCGGATATTGATTGAGAAATTCCTGGAACCGGGCCTGGGCGTCGGCGTATTGTCCGGCGTCAAACAGGATGGCGCCGCTTTGCAGGAGCGCCCGCCGGGCGGCCGCCGTGTTCTTGTAATCCTGGGCGACTTTCAAAAACAGATCGGCCCGCTGCGCGAGCGGGGTGCCTCGCGAATCGGTCATCATCAATTGGGTCAGCGCTTCGCCGGCCGTGACCTCCGCCTGGTCCTTTTGAGCGGCATGAAACCAGAACAGGCCGATGGCGACGACGACGGCACCGCTGCCCCACGCCAGGCGGATCTTGTTTGCCTCAATCCAGGGCCAGATTTTGAACAGGTAGGTTTCCGGTGTGTTTTCCAATTGCATAATGAAACGACAGTTTTTCGCTCAAAACCTGAAAAAACAAGCCTGAAATCGGGGCGTCGGCCACCGACCGCTTCGGCTCATTCCACCACGCGCTTGCCTTTCTTCCGGTTGTGGTATTGTTCTTCGATCCATCGGTAGGTGACCGCCAGGCCCTTGTCGAGCGTCGTTTTGGGTTCCCATTTGAGCATCTTTTTGATGAAGGTATTGTCACTGTTGCGGCCGGCCACCCCGCGGGGCGCCGTAAGATCGTAATTCCGTTTGAGCTTTACGCCGGCGATTTTCTCCACCTTGGAAAGCAGTTCGTTGATGGAAACCAGCTCGCTGGAACCCAGGTTGATGGGCGTGGCGATCAGATCGTCGCAGTGCGTGATCATGTCGATGCCTTTGACACAATCGTCGATGTACATGAAACTGCGGGTCGCCGTGCCGTCGCCCCAGATCATGATTTCTTTTTTGCCGGTGTCGATGGCCTGGATGACTTTGCGGCAGAGGGCGGCCGGGGCCTTTTCGCGGCCACCATCCCAGGTGCCGTGCGGGCCGTAGACGTTATGGAAACGGGCAATGGCGGTCTTCATGCCGCGTTCGGCCCAGTATTCCTGGCAGAACATTTCCGAAACCAGCTTCTCCCAGCCGTAACCGCGCTCGGCCATGGCCGGATACGCATCGGATTCCTTCAACGCGCGGACCTTGGGATCCTGCTGGAGCAGGATGTTGTAGGCGCAGGCGGACGAGGAATAAAAATAACGGCGGACGCCGGCGCGATAGGCCGCCTCGATCATGTGCGTGTTGATGAGGATGCTGCGCAGGCATTCCACGCGGAAACGTTCGATGAAGCCCATGCCGCCCATGTCGGCGGCCAGCTGGTAAACCTCAGCCGCGCCTTCGCAGGCCCGCCGGCAATTTTCCTCTTCGCTGACGTCGAGGCAGAGCGATTCGACGCCCGGCACGCGCAGGTACCATTCGTAGAGCGGTTTTTTGTCCACCGTCCGGATGCGGGTGAAACCTTTTTTCGCGAAATATTGGGCGAGATTGCCCCCGATGAACCCGCCGCCGCCGGTAATGACGATCAGGTCGTCCTTTTGCAGTTGAGGATCCTTTTCTACCAGTCGTTTCGTTTCCATATAAATCAACGTATCGTCAAAAATCGTATTTTCTGAACCGGCGATTTCAGCATTTTCAAATCGGGCCTACGATCATAGTCGCCGCCGGGCAGCGTCGCAATGACGATCCTTGCCTTAAATCGGACATTTTCTGGCTGTTGGAGAACAATGCGGCGGTATTGTATCAATTCGGATGGGCGAGCTCTGCGAGTCCCCAATTTTTGGGCGTCGTAGAACTCCGCCCTCAGAAATCAGCGCGCTACCAATTCGGCTCCGCACTTGACTGATCGACGGGAATTGTCAGACTGATCAGGCTGACCGGTGGATCCGGGTGGAGAGATGGCCGAGTGGCTGAAGGCGGCGGTTTGCTAAACCAAATTGGCACTTGCGCGACAACACCCCAAACACGCCCTAACGCCGCGTGAATAAAAGCTATAATCGCACTTCACTGGAATCGGTCAAAGTGGCCGTAAAACGCACCGTTTCGCACTTTTGGTGTTGCACGTTGTTGCACGGAGAGCGGGCGGTTTTTTGAACCGTCGCGGGATTTGCTTCGGGGTTGCAAAGCAGGTGTCCGGTAGAGTGCAACAGCAGTTTGTTGCACGGGTTTTGGGGTCGGTTTTTGAGACCGTTGCGGCGGTGCTGCAACCCTGCCAGCAATCCGGTTTGACGTGTTTGCCGTTTTCACGCATGGTCACGCCAGCGTTGCGAACTAGGCTTGCGAGTGTCAGGTGCAGTGCATCGGCGTCTTGTCACTCCCAGTGTTTCGTCATCGTCCCCCGCGCTGGCTGGCCGCGTGTGCGGCGTTTTGGGGCCGGGCGGGGAATCAGTGGTTCGGGAGTCCCGGCGCGTCCTGGGGGCGATTACGGCAGGGTTTGATTGCGCGGTGAAAATGCCTGTGATGGCGATTTTGCCGGTTTTGGGTTTGCCGGTCGGAAACTTGGCGTCAGGATTCGATTACAGCGGTGTTGATGATGTGGTCCGCTGTCCTGACACGCTGGAAAATCGGTTTTGAGTCACGACATTTTATGAATACAGTTGAAACGGATATTGTGAATCTGACTGCGAGGCTTACCCCTCTGCGCCAGTTTAACGAGAAGGAAAAAGCGGAGGCGATTAAGCTCAAGGCACAGATTGAGCGTGTGATAAAGTGTTCGGCGGAGAGTGCTACCGACTCCGCTGAAGCCAAACGCGAAAGAGCAAAGAAACCCTACCGTTTGAACGAAGAATAGACGAAGCCGGGTCGCCACGCTGATGCGGCAACTTGGCCACGTCAACGATGCCCTGCCAGTCCTGCCCGGTAAAACTTTCTCGTCAATGCCAACGGTAACGTGCTGTGAAGGCGCGGCACCGGCACTGTGGCAGGCAAATTTGTCGTTGAAATTCCGCTTGTGATTTTACCCGGTGCGGTTCAGTTTTCGCCATGTGTCAGCGTTCTGTGAATACTATGTACGATAAACTTGCCCCTTTCATCGCAGCTTCAGCCCGGCGGTGCCTGAGTTCTGGACGTTAGGTCTACAAGCACGCCATGAAATATATCGCCACATCTGATTTCTGGAGCGGCACAAATTGCCCGCTCAGTGAGGCTGGCAAGAATGTCACAATTAAACGAGGGACGATGGTTGACATAGGTGGTGATTTGCCGGTGACAAAGCTACCAAAGGATGAGTATCTAAAATACAGCAATCTTTTCGATTATCCGCCTAGGCTTGTTCTGCTCGACAGCCCAGATGGGCAGCAGGTTTTGGCTGACGTTCAGCGTGTTGCGAAGTTAGAAGCCGAAAAGATGAAGAAAGTACAAGACGACATAGCCGCCGCCAAGCCCAAGTGGCACCAATCTCCAAGCGGACAGATTATAGTCGCGGCAGCGGCCATTGTGTTGGCGGCGCTGATCCTCGGCTTTTTGGCTCACTATATTCCGCAGTGGATTCACTAGAAATACGCAGATAATTCCTGATCATTCGTCAAAGTCCTCGCAATCGATCACAAAGTCACCCCCTGCAAGAATCGACATCCCTTCTGCCACGCCGCGAGTCGGTGTACAGACATGGTAAAGTTTTCGTTTCGGCTCGTAGAGAATGGCAATTACCAATCCTTCGTTGGCGGATGTGACATTGCCAACTTCAGCGGTGTAATTTTTTCCATCGTGCTTCCAGCGCAAGAAACGAATCCGTCGTTCTGAAAATTCTGCTCCTAATAATGTGCCGAGGTGTTTTTTAATAGCACCATACACCCGTTGCTCTTGCTCTGGAGAATCTGCGAGCGGAATAAAGAACTTTTTGGCCAGCCTCATAGCCAACTAGAACCAATAAAACGGACTCCTTGCAACAACAATTGTTCGGTTCAAGCATGAAGCCTTTGCCGCGCCGGTCCGGCCCGGAACACTTTGTTCGACAGCGCGAGCGGAATCAGTGCGGGGTCTTTGATGAACTGCTCCGTCATGCGAAATTGCCCCAAGTGGTCTGCGGGATGAACGGTTCTGGTCGCAACCAGCTTTTTGACAGCAGACTCGACCAAGGCCCGCTGGCGTTTGGCTTCGGCAGTTTCGAGCGCGCTGATTTTTTCACGGGCGATAACCAGCCGGATGCGCAGTTCCAGTTCTCGGGCCTCTGACCGTTCCCGGCGGGCGTTCGCTGCAAAAATTTGCTGGCGCTCGGTGGCCGTCATGGATTCATCAATGCCTCCTTTTCCGCATCCGTGAGTTTCAGTTCGCCATTCAATTCCGGAACCTCGCCGCGTCGCAAGCAAGCCAATACCGGAGCCAACCGGAGCCGTCGCGGGTCGCCCGGTGGCAGGCCGTCAATAAAGTCGGCAAGGATTTGGGCGCGTCCGGCGGGGGACAACACGGGATTGTTGGATGCCCATTCCGACGCCGCCTGTTTTGCTTCCTCAAATTGACGGAGCGCGGCCAGTTTCTCGGCAATTTCCCGCCGGGTTCGGTCAACCAATAGTGCCGCGTCCTGCTCGATCTCGCGGATTCGTTTCGACAATATCCGGTAGGCGTGACAGCAGCTTTCAAAAGTGTTTTTTACACAGATGATACCGTTCCTGTCACTGGTGCTGAATCCCTCACCCCGGCTGAGGAAGAATGAAATTTCTTCGTGCCAGCGGAAAAGGTATTCCTCGTTCAACGGGAACAGGGATTTTGCGGAGCAACGGCAATGACGGGCGCAGAGATTCTCTGCGATGATTCCGGCCCAACTGACACACGAGCGGTCAAAATCAGAACCGCTGAAATCCCGTTCGCAAAAACCACCGCTCAGGTTGCCTTCAGCGTCCACTGTAAGCCGCATGGTGGCCGGGATGGCGAGAGCGATTGAGCACTCGAAGTGCCCGGCCTCGTGAACTGCGATGGCGGTCAGGCTGGCTTCAAACTGTTCTGGCGTCTGATCGTTCATTCACCGAGGAATTTACGGAGCGCAGCCAGCGCCAGATGGAATCGAACGTCCAGCGAACCTAGTTTCGGGTCGCTGAACTTCGTCTCAAAGCCGGGAATTTTTTCGGCGTCAAGGATGGACAGCCACTTTTCTGCGTCACCTTGATGCACGGCGAAATGATCGGGCTTGCTCTGGACGACCAGCCGCGACATTTTCTCGGAATATTTTTTCAGCAC
>Ga0335078_10002799_pt1 | contig 26296 bp, 24 predicted proteins | sample Lox_Sample_32_FD_206711 | JGI IMG/M metagenome (GOLD analysis project Ga0335078, IMG submission 206711) | Soil microbial communities from Loxahatchee National Wildlife Refuge, Florida, United States - Lox_Sample_3.2 | ecosystem: Environmental > Terrestrial > Soil > Wetlands | place: USA... | reverse complement strand
CATGGCCATGGCGCCGACGCCGACGAGCGCGCCGATTGCCGGCGCGAGTGCCACCATGTAGTAGGGGTGGATGATTCCCTGCATGTAGCTGAATACCAGGCCGGTCACCAGCAGCCAGCCGCCCCACAGCAGGGCGAACGCGCGAACCCGCGAGGTGCGCGCGGCCCGCCTCGATGCCCAGAGCAGCGCGGCGAGCGAGAGGATGGCCGCCGGGATCAGCCAGGAGACCTGGCCGCCGAACTCCGCGCCGAACAGCCGGAACAGTCCGGTCGCGCCGCCGAAGCCGTTACCGCCCTGGCCGCCGCCGCCGATCGAGCCCGTCTCCGACCCGCTGAGCCGTCCGAGCCCGTTGTAGCCGAGGGCGAGCTCGAGGATGTTGTTGTCGGTCGACCCGCCGAAGTAGGGACGGTCCGCGGCCGGGGTCAGCTGCGCGATGAGCACCCACCAGCCGGATCCGGCGATCAGGCCGCCGGCCGCGGCGAGCAGCTGCCAGAGCCGCCGGCGCAGCCTGGCAGGCCCCGCCCACAGGTAGGCGAGCCAGAAGCCGGGCAGCACAAGGAACGCCTGGAGCATCTTGGTGAGGAACGCGAAGCCGAGCAGCAGGCCGGCGAGCACCAGCCACCGGGTCCTGTCTCGCTCGATCGCCCGCTGCACGGCGTACCCGGCGGCCGTCATCAGCAGCACGAGCAGCGCGTCCGGGTTGTTGAACCGGAAGATGAGCGCCGCGGCCGGGGTGAGCGCGAGCACGGCGCCGGCGATCAGCCCCGCGCCGGGGCCGAACCAGCGGCGCACCGCGGCGAACAGCAGCAGCACTGACGCCGTGCCCTCGACCGCCTGCGGGGCGAGCAGCGACCACGAGCCGAACCCGAAGAGCCGCGCGGACAGCTCGTCCACCCAGAGCGACGCGGGCGTCTTGTCCACGGTGATGAAGCTTGACGAGTCGAAGGAACCGAAGAAGAACGCCTTCCACGACCGCGTCCCCGCCTGCACCGCCGCCGCGTAGAAGTCGTTGGCGTACCCGTTTCTACTCAGGTCCCACAGGTAGAGCAGCGCGGTCACGGCGAGCAGGGCGCACAGGGCGGGCCGTGCCCAGCGCGGGTCTCCGTCCGGCCCGCGCCACCAGCGGCGTAGCCCGCTCTCGGCCGGCGACCGGTGGCCGACCCCGTGCGTGACGGCGACGGCGCTCATCGGGGCACCGCCTGCCAGAGCACCGGGCGCCGTGGCCCGAGCGTGCGCGGCCGCAGCCGCGGTACCTTGATCGTTCCGGTGGCGAGGCCGTAGCAGAGCCTGGCGATGCCGCGCAGGTCGCCGCGCGCGGTCGCCACGATGTCCACTCGCGAGTCCGCGTCGTCGATCCAGTCCACGGGTACCTCGTGGATGCGCAGCCCGGCGCGCTCGGCGAGCACGAGCAGTTCGGTGTCGAAGAACCAGCCGCGGTCCTCGACGAGCGGCAGCAGCTGCCTGGCCTGGAAGGCGCCGACGGCCTTGAAGCCGCACTGCGCATCGGAGAAGCGGGCGCCGAGCATGATCCGCAGCAGCAGGTTGTAGCAGCGGGAGATGATCTCGCGCTTGAGGCCGCGGACCACCCGTGAGCCGTGGGCCAGCCGGCTGCCGATCGCCACGTCGCTGTGCCCGGACAGCAGCGGTGCGACCAGGGGAAGCAGCGCGTTCAGGTCCGTGGACAGGTCCACGTCCATGTAGCCGAGCACCTCGGCGTCGGATGACGACCAGACCTGGTGCAGCGCCCTGCCCCGGCCGGGCAGGTCGAGGTGCACGGCGCGCACCTCGGGGAACCTGGCCTCAAGCGCGCGTGCCTCCGGCCACGTGCCGTCGGTGCTGCCGTTGTCCGCGATCGTGACGCGGGTGCTGAACGGGAAGGTGTTCCGCAGGTACCCGACGAGGCGTGTGACGCTCGGCGCCAGGTCACGCTCCTCGTTCTTGACCGGAACGACGATTTCTACCTGAGGTGTCTCATTCATGCCCAGAGTGTGCGAACCGGGGCTTGACGGCCGCTGCCGCGAACTTGCAGGTGACCTATGAGTAAACGGGCAACTTCTGAGAGTCCAATGAGCAAGCCCGGGGGGCTGGGCCTTCTTGCCGGGCCGCGGCAGTGTCTATCGTGGGGACCGTGCACGAACTGTCGATCTGCTCCTCGATCGCCGACATCGTGACCCGCCACGCGGCCGGGCGGACGGTGCTGGTGATCAACGTGCGGGCCGGCCAGCTGCGCCAGATCGTGCCGGACACCCTCGTCTACTGCTGGGAGCTGGTCAGCGCGGGCACGCCGCTTGCCGGCTCCCGGATCAGCGTCGAGCCGGTGCCCGCGCGCATCAGGTGCCGCGCCTGCGGGCAGGCCACGGACCTCGGTGAGGTGCCCGTGTTCGCCTGCGGCGGGTGCGGCGGCTTCGCTGTGGAGGTCGTGTCCGGCGAGGAGTTCCTGATCACCTCGCTTGAACTGGCCGCTGAAAGGGAGGTGAGCGGCTGATGGGGCGCTTCCACCGGCATGGCGACGGGACCGTGCACGATCATGCGCACGCCGGCGAGCACGCTCATGACGTCGGCGACCACTCCGGCTACGCGACCAGCGGGGATCGCCTGGAGGTACTTGAGCGGATCTTCGACGAGAACGACAAGACCGCGGCCGCCAACAGGGCCGAGTTCGCCGCCGCCGGAGTCCGCGTGGTGAACCTGATGTCGGCGCCGGGCGCGGGCAAGACCACGCTGCTGCGCGAGACGCTGGCCCGGCTCGGCGGCCAGCTGCGCGTCGGGATCATCGAGGGCGACATCGAGACGAGCCTGGACGCTGACAGGCTGGCGGGCTTCTGCGCCGCGATCGCGCTGATCAACACGGGAACCGGGTACGGCGGCGAATGTCACCTCGACGCGCCCATGGTGCGTTCTGCACTGCCCAGGCTGCCGCTCGCCGAACTGGACCTGGTGGTGATTGAGAACGTCGGCAACCTGGTCTGCCCGGCCGAGTTCGATGTCGGCGAGGATGCCAGGGCGATGGTCTACGCGGTGACCGAGGGCGAGGAGAAGCCGCTCAAGTACCCGGTGATGTTCCGTTCCTGCGGCCTGGTCGTGGTCAACAAGGTGGACCTGCTGCCCTACCTGGACTTCGACATGAACGGGTTCCTCGGCAACCTGCGCAAGGTCAACCCGGTGGCCGAGGTCCTGCCGGTCAGTGCCCGCACCGGGGAGGGCGTCGCCGCCTGGTGCGACTGGCTAATTCGGCAAGCTCCCTAGTCCGCCTTCGCGGAGTGCCTGCCCTCCCAGCCCCTGTGCCTGGCGGGAGTCAGCACCGCAGTGGCGGCGCGCGCCTCGGTAAGCGCGGCGGTCATCATGTCCGCCGCCTGGCCGGCCGCCGCGAGTGCCTCGATCACCTCGGTCACCGGGCCGTCCGTGTCGACCCCCGACTCGTGGCTGAGCTGGCCGTCCTCGTGCTGGACGACAAGGAACCTGGCGAGCTGCTCGTAGAGTTGCGGCAGTCCCTGCCCGATGAGCTCAAGGCTGGCGACGATGGCACGGACGTCGGCCGAATTGGACAGTTCGCCGCCGCCGTGGGTGAGCTCGTTCAGCACCGCGATCGCGCGCGCCGCCTGACTGGCGATCTCACGCGGGGTCATGGTGCTCGCCAGCTCGGTCACTTGCCGGCCTCGGCATCGCTGGCGCACGGCCGCGCCACCTGCTCAGGCATCCATCTCCTTGGGGGCTCGGGGTCAAATCGCGGACCTACCGCATGGTGTGCCCACGGAACGCTCATCTATACGATACGTCGCCGGTAACGCCTGGTCAGCCGGAGCGGCAGGCGGGACTGCGAAGCGTCCACGTGAAGGGCTCGTCGCGGCGGCCTGGCGCGGCTAATGTGGTGACTCATGTGGGTAGGCGCCGAGGTCGGCGAGTTTCCCGTCGAGAGGCACCGGGCCGTGCAGCCCGCCGGCGCCGTTTTCGCGCTCGGCTGGGTAATGGCCGAGCTGTTCGAGCCGAGGCGACGGGAGCGCGTCACGGTGCGCCAGCCACCGTTCGACCCGGAGGTGCAGCTTCCGCTCGCCGATGACCTGGCGCCTGACCCCAAGCTTGTCTTCCTCGCCGACGAGCTCGCCGAGTACCTTCACTGGTTCCCTCCCCTGGCCAAGCCGCTGCGCCGGGTTACCACGCAGACGGGCAAGCGGCGGGCCGCGATCGCCGCGGAGAACCTCGCCACGGCGCAGGCCGCCGAGGAAGCCGCCGAGCCGAAGGGCGCCGCGGCCGGCGACGCCGTCTACAGGGAAGCCGCCGCCGACACGCCGTTCTCCGAGACGGAGCTGCTCGCGGCGGTGGCGGCACTGAACCAGGCCATCCTTGACCATTTCGCCGATGATCCGCAGCGGCTCAGCGCCTACCAGCTTGGCCTCGCGCTCAGCGACCTGGTGTGGCTGCCGGCCATCGCCGCGCCAGGCAAGGAGTCACCGGCCAGCAGGCCGAGCGCCCTGTTCGGGCTGTTCGCGCGCCCGTCGATGGCCGGCGTGCAGACGCTGCTAAACGGCGCAGGCGCGCAGCTGCCCGCCGGGACCGCCGCCATCGTGTCCAAGTCGCTCGACAACTGGGCGGACTGGATCGACGTTAACAGCGGCCGGATCAAGTCGCCCGTTGCGGACACGTGGGCGCCCGATGCCGGCACCGTGCTGCAGGCGCTGCGCGTCCAGGGCTGGGTCTGGCGATCGGTACTCGTCGCCGACCAGGAAGTGACCGTGCAGCCGAGCATGGGCGCGTGGGTGGAGGCGGGGTCTGCCATCGCCCGCGCGGCCGCCAAGGTCAGCGCCGCCGTCCTGCGCCGGTTCTGGCCGGTCGTGCTGATCGCGCTCGCGGCGCTCGCGGGCCTGCTCACCCTGGTGATCGTGAACCTCAGCGGAGCCAGTCAGGTATGGGCGTCCCTGGTGACGGTGGCGGCGGTGGTCGGCACGAGCGGCTGGGGCCTGGGCAGCGGGGTCTCCCAGGCGCTCAGCGGCGTCGGGTCCGAGGTCTGGAATGCCGCCAGGGCCGACGCCGCCGCGTGGAACGTCACCTGGCTGCCCGCGCTTGCCGCGACCCGGGTCGAGCGGGCCAAGATGGACCGGCGCGGCGTGCCAGTGCCGCACGTCAGGAAGAGCCTGGACATCTCTTTATAGCCTGCTCGTAGCCGGCGCTACGATCTCTTGCATGCCGGATACCGAGGACGCCGCCAGCGAGGACACCAACGCCGCCATCTGGAAATCGGACATCGGCGTCAGCTTCTGGAAGTCCAGGGAGAGCGACCGGGTCAGGCGCGATGCCGAGCGCCGCGTGCTGATGGCGGAACTGCTGCCGTTCGCTCCCGACGAGGAGTTCACGTTCGTTGACCTCGGCGCGGGCACCGGCGCCGCGGCCCGGACAGTGCTTGACCACTACCCCGCCGCGCGTGCCGTGCTGGCGGACTACTCGCCGCAGATGATGGCCCAGGGCGCGGTCGAACTCGAGCCGTACGCGGGCCGCTACAGCTACGCCGAGTTCGACCTGTCCGCGGCGGGCGACTGGCCGGCCGGCCTGCCCCGCCAGGCGGACGCGGTGATCAGCTCGCTGTCCGTGCACCATGTCAACGACGAGCGCAAGCAGAGCCTGTTCGCGGAGATCCTCGCGCACCTGGCGCCCGGCGGCTGGTACCTGAACTATGACCCGGTCAAGCCGCCGGACCCGGTGGTCGAGGAGGCCTGGCTGCGGGCAGGCGACCGGCGCGACCCGTCGGCCGAGCGCAGGCGGCAGCACATGACCGACGAGGAGAAGCTGCGCTATGCGAACCATGTCAGGTACATGATCCCGCTTGAGCCGCAGGTCGGCTTCCTGCGGGCGGCGGGCTTCGAGGGCGTCGACGTCTTCTGGAAGGAACTCGACTTCGTGATCTACGGCGGCCGCCGCCCGCTGTGAGGCAGGCTGACGGATTCGACGCCGTGGTGGTCGGGTCGGGGCCGAACGGGCTGGCCGGCGCGGTCACCCTGGCGGCCGCCGGGCTGAAGGTACTGCTGCTCGAGGCGGCCGGCGAGTTCGGCGGCGGGCTGCGCAGCGGGCCGCTGACCGGGCTGGACGGGTTCACCCATGACTGGTGCGCCGCGGTGCACCCGCTGGCCAGGGCATCGGCGGCGTTCCGTAACCTGGACCTGGACGTGACATGGGCGTACCCGGCCGTCCAGGCGGCGCACCCGCTCGACGGGCAGGACGCGGTACTGGTGCACCGGGATCTCGCGGCGACAGCGCAGGGCCTCGGCTCCCGCCGGGACGCGATCGCCTGGCGGCAGTCGGTTGGCGCGGCGGCGGCCGGCGGGTTCGGGCTGGTGGACAGCCTCCTTTCCCCGCTGTCGATGCCGCGGGCGCCGCTCCGGCTGGCCAGGTACGGTGCACTCGGCGGGCTGCCCGCGACCGTGCTCGGCCAGGTGATCTTCGGTGGCGAGCGGGCTCGCGCCGCGCTCGCGGGGATGGCCGCGCACTCGATGGTCGACCTGCGCAGGCCCATCACCGGCGGGTATGGGCTGCTGCTCGCCGCGCTCGCGCACAAGGTGGGCTGGCCGGTCGTCCGTGGCGGCTCGGCGCGGCTCGCCGCGGCCCTCGTCGCCCGCCTCATCGCCGACGGCGGCGTCGCCGAGACCGGGCAGCCGGTGAAGGATTTCGGCGACCTGCCGCGGGCATCGATCGTGCTGCTTGACCTGACACCCAGGCAGTTGCTCGCCGTCTGCGGCGAGCGACTGCCCGCCGGCTACGCGCGCAGGCTCCGCGCGTACCGGTACGGGCCCGGCGTATTCAAGCTCGACTTGGCGCTGTCCGGTCCGGTGCCGTGGCGTGACCCGGCGGTGGCCGGCGCCGCGACCGTGCACCTCGGCGGCACGCTCGGTGAGATCGCCCGCGCGGAAGCGGAGGTGGCGGCCGGCCATCACCCGGAGCGGCCGTACGTGCTCACCGTCCAGCCGTGCGCGGCCGACCCGTCGCGCGCGCCCGGCGGCGCGCACGTGCTTTGGGCGTACTGCCATGTGCCGAACGGCTCGACGACGGACATGACCGCGGCCATCGAGACCCAGGTAGAGCGGTTCGCACCCGGCTTCCGCGACCTGGTGCTCGCGCGGGCGGCGCACGACCCGGCCGCCATGGAACTGCACAACCAGAACCTCGTCGGTGGCGACATCGCCGGCGGCTACTCGGGCCTGTCGCAGTTCGTCCGCCGCCCGGTGCTCTCGCCGCACCCGTGGCGCACCCCGCTGCCTGGCGTGTACCTGTGCTCGGCGAGCACGCCGCCAGGCGCGGGCGTGCACGGCATGGGCGGCTACCACGCCGCCCGGCTAGCGCTCGCTGACCTGCGCAGGCCCGGGCGTGCGCGTGGCAAGCAGAAGTAGGCCTACCAGTGGCCGCGCCTGACCACCTCGTCGAAGGGGAGGCGGTTCGGCTTGCTGATGGGCTTGAGCGGGCGGTCGGCGGGGTAGCCGGCGCCGATGAGGTAGGCGACGTCATGGTCGGCGGGGACGCCGAGTATCTCGCGGGCCTTCTCCTGGTCGCCGACTGAAGAATGGCCGGTGCCGATGCCGAGGTCAGCGGCGGTCACCATGATGGCGTAGGTGGCCTGGCCGAGGTCGTACTGGTCGACCACCTTGCTCCGCTCGTCAGCGGGCTGCGGGATGACGAGCGCGATCGCCGCGGCGGCGCCCGCGATGTGCTTGGCACCCCGCCACACCGTCGACAGTGCCTGGAGCTGCGCCCGGTCGGTGACGATGATGAAGTTCCAGTGCTGCCGGTTGCTCGCCGACGGGGCGCGCCAGCCGGCCTCGGCGATCCGGTCCAGGTCCGCGCCGGGCACCGGATCGGGCCCGTAGGTGCGAACGTTGCGCCGGGCGCGGATCGCGTCCCAGGTCTCCATGGGTGAGCTCCTTCACTGCGTAATGTCCATCGACTCGATAGGCATATCGCAGCGCGGGACCGCTGCGCCAGCCTTCAAGCTTTGTGGTCCGACAACGATCAATGCTCAACGGTGATGTCGAGAGAACCGCAATATCACTTCTGTTCATGCGCCCTACCTGCGGGGTCTATCACCAATCGTGCGTTATGAGTGACTGTTGCGGGAAACGAAGGGGACGTCCTAAATTCGGGGTGATTGCACAGCGACAAGGGGCACGAGTAGGTACATCATGGTCAGCGGGCCGCCGGCTGGACCCCTTACCCGGCCGGCAAGGCACGCGCATAGTAATCGGAAAGGTAGGAAACCTATATGACGCAGCGAAGCCTTGAGGATCTGCTGCAGACGGTTAACCCCGTTGAGCTGCTGCGGAACTCACAGGAGGGCGCCTACGTCTACCCGGTCGTCCCAACCGAGTTCTCCAACTGGAAGGCCGAGCAGGTCGCGTGGCAGAAGGCCGCGGTGCTGTTCGACCAGACCCACCACATGGCGAACGTTTACATCAAGGGCCCGGACGCGCTGAAGCTGATCTCCTACCTTGGGATCAACACCTTCAAGAACTTCCCGCTGAACATGGCCAAGCAGTTCGTGCCCGTCACCTACGACGGCTACGTGATCGGCGACGGCATCCTGTTCCACCTCGAGGAGAACGAGTACGAGTTCGTCGGCCGCGTGCCGACCGTGAACTGGATCCAGTTCCACGTGGAGACCGGCGAGTGGGACGTCGAGCTGGCCCGTGACGACCGCTCGCCGTCGCGCCCGATGGGCCAGGCGGTCACCCGCACGCAGTACCGCTTCCAGATCCAGGGCCCGAACGCGTCCCAGGTGATCGAGAAGCTGAACGGCGGCCCGATCGCCGAGATCAAGTTCTTCCGCACCGACTTCATCAACATCAAGGGCCGCAAGGTGCACGCGCTGCGGCACGGCATGTCCGGCCAGCCCGGCCTCGAGGTCTGGGGCCCGTACGAGGAGTACCTGGAGATCCGCGAGGCGATCCTGGAGGCGGGTGCCGAGTTCGGCATCACTCCCGTCGGGTCCCGTGCCTACGCCTCCAACACCCTGGAGTCCGGCTGGATCCCCTCGCCGCTGCCCGCCATCTACACCGGCGAGAAGCTCAAGGCGTACCGCGAGTGGCTGCCCGCCGTGGGCTACGAGGGCTTCGCAGGCACGCTCGGCGGCTCGTTCGTGTCCTCGAACATCGAGGACTACTACCTCACACCGTACGAGCTCGGTTACGGCCACATGGTGCGGTTCGACCACGACTTCATCGGCCGCGAGGCGCTCGAGGCGCTGGACAAGCCGTCGCAGCGGCGCAAGGTGACGCTCGCATGGAACGGCGAGGACGCCGGCCGGATCGCCGCCTCGCTGTACGTCGACGAGATCCCGGCCAAGGGCCTGGACGTGCCGATCTCGAACTACGCCTCGTCGAACTACGACGCCTTGCTGCTCGACGGCAGGGTGGTCGGCCTGTCGCTGTTCACCGGCTACAGCCACAACGAGCGCAAGGAACTGTCGCTCGGCGTCATCGACCCGTCGATCGAGGTCGGCACCGAGGTCACGCTGGTCTGGGGCGAGCCGGACGGCGGGTCGCTCAAGGCGTCCGTGGAGCGGCCGCACAAGCAGGTCGAGGTGCGCGCCACCGTCTCGCCCGTGCCCTACTCGAGCGAGGCCCGCGAGCACTACGCGGAAGGCTGGCGCGCCACCGGCCGCGCCTTACGGCCGCGCCTTACGGGCGCGCCGCCAGGCGCGGCGTGACTCGCGCTGGCAGGCGAGCACCTGGTGGTGTGCGCGCTCGTAAAGCAGGCCGAAGCTGAACGCGCTCTCGCCCGCCAGGTGGGCGCGCACCCCGATTTCCCTGGCCGCCGTCCTGGCGATCACCGCGTCCTGGTGCGCGCCGAGAACCGACTGCATGTCCTTCATCCGCCTGGCGAGGCGGCGCGCCTTGCCACTGCGCTTCTTGCCGAGCCCCGGTGCGGTCGCCTCCGCCGCGTACCTGGCGCGCTTTGCCGCCTTCCGCGCGTCGTGCAGTGCCACGTCGCGCGCCTGGCCGGCCGGCGCCCGCCGGGCGCGGCGCATCCGGCGGCTGGTCCGCCGGTATGCCCGTGCCACGGCCCCGGGGAGCACCCGGGCCGCGGGCTCGGCCGCCGCAGAGGTCAGCGGCGCGGCGCTGAGCAGCCGGGCAAGAGCGGCGCGCAGGTCGCGGTACCGCTGCGAGTCGAGTGCGTCAAGCACCTCCTGCCTGGTGCTTGCCTCCTGTGGTGCGAAGTGCGCGGTGACGCGTGCCTGCGCGGGTCCGATGACCAGTTCCGCGGGCAGGGCGGCCAGGCCCGCGTGCAGCTGGCCGGCGAGTACCTCGGTGTCGCGGGCGGCGCCGAGCACGCCGCCGAGCCACTTGAGCTCGCCGCGCAGCTGCCTGGTGTCCTGTTCCCGCAGGACCTCGGTGAACGACTGGAGTGCGGCGCGCAGTCGCCGCACCGTCACCCGCATCTGGTGCACGGCGTCCGGCTTGTCGCGCCGGACCGCCAGGTCAAGGGAGCCGAGCCGGGCCGCCTGCGCGCCGAGGTAGGCGAGCAGCACCTCGCCCGCCGTCGAGCGCTTGCTAAGCCGTCCGCGACCACCCGCGGCCGGCCGCCGGATCATGACCGACGGCGCCTCGTGGCCGGCAGGCACCGTCGTCGGCGTGCGCGCTGAGGTATCACGCGGATGAACCGTCATTCCCAGACGCCTACCCGGCGTTCCCCCGCTGACACTCATATAGAAGGATCCTCATAGTTTCCTCTCAGGCCGATCCAGGGTGGCTGCAGTCGCGTGTTAACAGGTGTCCGGGACGTCTAGTGTGGTCGCGAGCCGCGGCCGATGAGGAGGCGGCGTGTCTGGCAGGACCGTTGACAGGAAACGCATGGTGCAGCAGGTAAGCAGTGAGCGGCCGTGGTGGCTTGACGCGCTGTTGCGCAGGCCCGCCGACCTGAGGTCGCTGCCGTGGCGCATCCTGGTCACAGTCATGATCGCGGGCGGTGCCTTCTGCACGATGGGCTCGGGTGTGATCCACCTGTTCCTGTGGGGCAAGCACTACGGCTACCGAGATATCCCGACGATCGGCCCGCTGTTCCTGATCCAGGGCATTGCCGCGGTCCTGATCGGCCTGCTCGTCATCGTCAGCCGCCAGGTGGGGGTGCTTCTTGTCGCGGTGATCCTGCTCGTCGCCTCGGTGACCGCCCTGGTCCTCGCGATCGAGGTGGGCCTGTTCGGTTTCAGGGACAGCTGGCTGGCGCCCTACGCGTGGACCACGTTCTATGAGGAGATCGCGGGCGGCGTGCTGCTGCTCGCGGCCGCGGGCGCGCTCTGCTACTCGGGGAAGGCGGGCCGGTAGCTCCACTGGAACTGGTCCTCGCTGACCGGCCAGCGGTCGCCGGTAGGCGCCTCGACCACCCAGTCGCCCGGGTGAGCGGTCGCCCTGCCCTCCTTGGTCCTGACCACCACGGCCTCGCTGACCTGCCAGGCCCGGTGCCTGCCTACCCGCCGCCAGCGGCCGCCGCCGAGCGGCTCGTGGCTCGACTGGAAGTCCGGGTCGGTGACGGTCCGCACGTTCCCCGAGTCGTCGGTGACCCGCCAGTCGCCCGCGAAGCCGTGCATCTGCTCGCCCGCGTGGGTCGTCCATGCCAGGGGCTCGCTCAGCTGGCTGGCCTGAATGTGCCCGACGCGCTCGAAGAACACCGCCTCTGGCGGGCCGCCGACCGGGATGACGGGGATGAATCCGACATCCTCCAGCTGGGCGAGCTGCAGGCGCAGGTAGTCGCGAAGCTCTTCGCGGAAGGACGGCGGCAGTTCCGTCCACGGGACCACGAACTCCCCGTCCCTGCCCGCCGCCGTCCTGCGCTGCTGCCAGCGGGTGTGCTCGGTGCGCGCGATGTGCGTCAGGTCCTCCTCGCTCAGTTCGATGATGCTGCCGAACGGGACCAGGTGGGCCGGCGTCCACTGCCTGCCCCGCGCCGCGGTGACCGACAGGATCGAGCGGAGCTGGAGGATGTTGTCCTGGCGGAGGAACGGTTCAAGGTCGGACCAGGGCAGCCGTGCCGAGCTCCTGGCGTGCCCGGGCGGCAGCGGGTGGCTCAGCCGGTAGCACTCGTGCCAGTGCCTGGCCACCCGGGTCCAGGTGTCCTCGGGCACCTCACCCTCGATGAGCAGGCCATGCTCGAACGGGTGCAGCAGGTCGAAGATGGCGCCGCCCATGCCGTCGCCCGCGGACGCGAGTACGAACACCGGGGTCTCCGGGTGCAGCCTGGCGACCCGCCCCGCCTCGTGCACCCCGCTCCCCGGCGGTCCCTCCGCGATGATGACGGCGGTCTCCCTGGCCTGGGCCTGATCCATCGCGTCCAGCGTGCGCAGCAGGTGATCGCGCCAGCGGACCGGATGAGCGGCAACGACGGGCAGCGAGCCGAGCAGCGCGTTCGGTGCGGACGCGAGGTACTCACGCTTGATGTCCGGTGACCGCAGGTCGAGCAGCGCCACGCTGGCAAGCTGCAGCGGAGCGGGCACGTCCGGCGGCGGCGGCAAGCCGGGCGCCGCCGCACGGCCGGCCGCCGCCGCCTTCACGAGTTCGCCCTGCTCCCAGGCGCGGCGGGCCAGTTCGAGCAGGATGGCCAGCGTCAGGGTGCTGTCTCCGCATACCAGCAGGTGCCTGGGCCGGGTGCGCAGCACCTGGGAAACGAGGCCGCGGGCGGTGGACTCGGCCGAGCTGAGCGCGTCCTCGAACCAGCCGCCCGGTGTGCCGCTGTGCGTGCCGCGCCAGTGGTCGGCGTGCCGCGGGTCGTTGATGAGCGCCACCAGGTGCGGCTGGCGGTCCGGGTCTGGCTGATAACGCCGGAGCACGTCTTTGGCCGTCATCATGACGGCCTCGTTGTCCGGGACCCGGTCCCGCAGCGCGTAGAGGTAGCTGAGCGCGCAGCCGCGCCACGCGGAGATGATCGGCCGCAGCAGGGACGGTGACCCCGGGTCACCGATGACCACGCGCACGCCGGCCAGCTTCGCCTCCTCGAGCAGGGGGTTATCGTCGTCCGGCTCGATCACGATGATGTCGCGCGGCCTGCGCGCCTCGGTGACGAGCCGCCTGAGCAAGGGAAGGGTGGCGGTGCTCAGGCCGGTGAAGATCGTCGCGTCGCGCGCGAACCTGGACTGCAGCCGGTCAAGCGGCTGCCGCCAGAGCACCGATGCCACGGCGAGCGCTCCGATCAGCGTAGCGCCGAGGCCGTCGATCTGCCCGAGCTGCAGCGCGAGCGGCGGCTGTCCCATGCACGCGTTCCCGGGGATGACGCTCTGGTAGATATTAGGCGGCTGCCCCACGTACAGCTGCAGTATCCAGAACATGATGCCGGTAGTGCTCAGCTGGCCGCGGCAGGGGACGTAGGACGCGATGCCAAGCACCGCGGCCACCAGGACAAGCACCACGACCGCGATCAGCCCGATCGGCGGCCGGTCATGCCTGCGCGGCCACCAGTAGGCGGCCAGGCCGGACACGAGCAGCGCCATCGTGCCGACAAGCGTCCAGTCCTGGTTCGTCCGCAGGAGGGGCCGCCAAAAGGCGTAGGGACCGTCAAGCCAGCGCGGGTCGTAGCCGTACCGCCATGCGCCCCAGCACAGCAGGCCGATCGCCGTCGCGGCGAGCGCCGCGGGGACCAGCCAGGCGTGTCGCGGCCAGTCGCCCTGGCCCGATGCATGGGACGACATCGCCCGTGCCCTCACCTCCGCCGGCGGCCGCGATGACCCCGGTCTGCCGATCCAGGGCCGCCCGCCGACATAGACGTTCTCGAATTCAAGATTGCCATGCGGTGCGGAAACACGTCGAGAGCGAAACATTTGCGGGTCTGGGCACGCGGTGCCGAAATCGCGAATCTTGCACGGACCGGCCGCTATGCTCTGATCAAGTAGTCTTCTTTTGGCGGGATGGAGCCTTCAGTGGCCGCAGGCGATCCGCTCTGGGACAGCAGGTACACGAACATCGACATCAGCAAGCCAAATGTCGCTCGTGTATACGACTGCATGCTCGGCGGGAAGGACAACTTCGCTGCCGATCGCGAATTCGTCGCGGAGGTATTGCGTTTCGCGCCGAAGGCGCCGCTCGCCTCGATCGCCAATCGCCAGTTCCTGCGCCGCGTGGTGCGGTACCTGGTCGTTGAGGCGGGCGTTTCGCAGTTCCTCGACCTCGGATCCGGCCTGCCGACCCAGGGAAACGTGAGCGAGGTCGCGCACGAGTACAACCAGGAAGCGCACATCGTCCACGTCGACTACGACCCCATCGTCTACACGCACAGCAAGGCGCTGCTCGCCGACGCGCGGACGACCGACTTCGTGATCGGCGACGTGCGCAGGCCCGGCGAGATCCTGGCCGATCCGGTGGTCCGTTCGCTGATCGACTTCGACCGCCCGGTCGGCCTGCTGATGTTCGCGATCCTGCACCACGTCGACGACGCCGATCACCCGGAGCGGATCGCGGACGAGTTCCGCGACGCCATGCCGAGCGGCAGCTACCTGGCCATCTCCAGCCTCCGGCTGCCAGGTCCCGACCTGCCCGAGCAGCGCGCGATCACCATCGAGGGCGAGGCCCTGCTCACGGGCACGCTCGGCTCAGGGCGGTGGCGTGAGGACAGCGACATCATGTCCTGGTTCGGCGACTGGGAGATGATCGAGCCGGGCCTGGTATCGCTACTTGACTGGCGTTCCGACGAGCCGGACCGCGCCCCCTTCCCCGAGATACAGAACAGCTTCTTCGGCGGCGTCGCCAGGAAGAAGTGACGCGCTCCGCTGAGCGGAGAAACACGCTACCGTTCCGCTTAATGCTCCTGATTCGAGCGTGCCGCGGGGATTCTGCAAGACTGATGCTTGCTTGCCCGTAGAGAACTGCTCGCCCAACGCGGCCGCGTACCTGTGGCCGCGGACTGACCGGGGGCCAGATGGAACCTGCCGCGACCGAGCCAGCTTCGCCGGCATCCGGGCTTGAGCGTCAGTCGCTCGAACTGCGCACCCAGCGCCTGGCCGCCGCCCGCCGGCGGGCCACCGCGCTGCTCGCGGCGGTTACTGGCGTGTTCATCGTGGTGACCGTGGTTGGCGTGCACGGGACGCTACTCGGCTACGTGCAGGCCGGCGCCGAGGCGGCCATGGTCGGCGGCGTCGCGGACTGGTTCGCCGTCACTGCCCTCTTCCGCCGGCCGCTCGGCCTGCCGATACCCCATACGGCGATCATCGTCGAGCGCAAGGACCAGTTCGCCGCGACCTTGGGCCAGTTCGTCCAGGAGAACTTCCTGAACGGCGACGTTCTCGCCGAGCGCATCCGCTCGGCCGGCCCCGCGCCCCGGCTGGCCGCGTGGCTGTCGGATGAGGACAACGCCGCGCGCTTCGCCGGCCACGCCGCGGATCTCGTGGTTACCCTGGCCGGTACGCTGCGCGATGAGGACGTGCAGAGCGTGCTCACCGCCGAGGTGATCAGGGCGGCGGCGGCCGTCGAGGTGGCGCCGCTCGCCGGGCGGGCAGTGGGCGTCGTGATCGCCGGCGGCCATCACGCCGTGCTGTTCAACGGCCTCGTTACGGCCGCCGACCGGTACCTCGCCGAGCATCATGACGAGCTCAGGGAGCGGTTCGAGGCCGAGGCGCCCCGCTGGCTGCCCGATGCGGTCTACGGTAAGGCGTTCGACCGGCTGTACGCCAGGTTGCGCGAGCGGCTCGCCGCGATGGTCGACGACCCGGAGGACGAGGCGAGACGGCAGTTCGAGGAGTGGGTCGGCGGTCTTCCCGAGCGGCTCAAGACGTCACCGGAGCTGCGCGAGCGCGGGGAAAGCATCAAGCGCGACCTGCTTGCCAGCTCCGGGCTGCGGGACTGGACCTCGTGGCTGTGGAAGAACACCAAGGAGACGCTGCGCGTCCAGGCGGGGGACCCGGGGTCGGAGTTCCGTCGCCGGCTAGCCGGCGCGCTGACCTCGGCGGGCCGCAGGCTCAGCGCCGATACCGCGCTGCAGGAAAGCCTGGAGCGGGTCGTCGAGTCGGGCGCCCGTACCCTCGCCGACCAGTTTCATGACGAGCTGGCCGGCCTGGTCACCGGGACCATAGAGCGATGGGATGCCGCGGAGACATCGACACAGCTCGAACTGCTGCTAGGGCGTGACCTCCAGTTCATCCGCATCAACGGGACCGTGGTGGGGGCGGGCGTCGGGCTCGCCCTGCACGCCATCGCCGTCGCGCTTGGCTAGGAACACGCTCGGGCATGCGGCGCGCTGTCGGCGATCAGCGCCCCGATCGTCTCAAGCGCCGCTGCGACTCGCGGTGTAACTTGGCGGCGTCCAGGCCCTCGCCCTGTTCCTCTACCCTGGGTCCGGTGGACGGTCAGCTCGCTCGGCAGGCCAGCCGCCTGGCGGGAGCCGGTCCTTTCGCGCGGGTCGCGCCGCGGCGGGAGTTGCCGCCTTGCTGCGCGTTTGAAAGCGTCTTTTCTGAGCAGTCAGTGGGAGCCCGAGACTTACCCGCTGAATAGGAGACCCCGATGATCATTCTCGGTCTTATCTTGCTCGTTATCGGCTTCGTCGCCAAGATCGCGATCCTCTGGACGATCGGCATCATCGTGCTGATCGTCGGCCTGATCCTGGCCCTTCTCGGAGCGACGGGCCGCGCCATCGGCGGTCGCCGGCACTACTGGTAACCGGTCGGCGGTGCGGGCGCGGACCCGGCGGTCAGCCGCCGGGTCCGCCCATGCGGTCAATCACCTCGCTCTTGATCCTGGCCAGGTTGTCTGCGCACTCGGACGCGTCCGTGCCCAGGTTCCAGTCGGGCAGTATGAACTCGTCAAAGCCGAGCTCCGCGTACCGGCCGAGCTGGTCGGCCACCTGACCGGCCGAGCCGGCCAGGACGGCACGGCCGGGGGGTACCGCGCTGCCGCCGAGGTCGATGAAGGCGTTGACCGACGTCCGCATCGTCGCGGGGTCGCGGCCCGCCGCCGTGCAGGCCGCGATGAGCGCCGCGCGGTGCACGGCGGCCTCTTCCGGTGAGCCCCAGGCGTTCCACTCGTCGGCGTGGCGCGCGGTGATGCCGAGCATCCGCGGGCTGCGGGTACCGACGAGGATGGGCAGCGGCGACTGGACCGGCTTCGGATCGCAAGGCGCGTCGGTGATGTCGTAGCAGGCGCCATGGAACGTGGTGGAGTCCTCGGCGAGCAGGGAGCGGACGACCTGGATAGCCTCCTCGAACCTGCTCACCCGCTTACCTGGCGGTTCCAACTCGATGCCGTAGGCATGGTGCTCGTTGACCTGCCACCCGGCGCCGAGCCCGAGGACCATGCGGCCGCCGGACAGCCGGTCGATGGTGGCGGCGCGCTTGGCGAGCAGCGCGGGATGGTGCACCGACGTGGGGGACACCAGGGTGCCGATCCGCACCCGGCTGGTGACCGCGGCCAGGGCAGGCAGCAGCGCCCAGCACTCGTACGCGTCACCGCGAGCGGGCGTCGCGTCGCCGGTGTTAGGCATGTAGTGGTCGGCGAACCAGACGCCGTGCCAGCCCGCGTCCTCGGCGGCGCGCACCTCCCGCAGGAGGTCGGCGGGTGCGCGGTCGTTTACTGGCCAGAGCGAGAACTTCACGAGCCAACCCTACGAAAGCCGGCCGCCGGGGCGCGTGGCGCCCCGGCGGCCGCGCTGCCGGCGCATGCGAACCGCTGTCACGGTGCGGCAGGCTCTTCCGCGCCGCTCCCGGCAATGCGGCCAAGATCGCACAGGTACGTGGTGACCTGGTGCGCGATGTGCAGGTCGGTGATCACGCTGAGAGCGATGAGAGCGGTGCCGATGAGCAGCGCCGCCGCGATCGAGAGCGCGATATGCCAGTACCTGACGCAGATGCCGCCGACGATGAGGACGAGCAGAGCGATCGCCTGCCCGCCGTCCGAGTGCAGAAGGTGAACGGGCATGCTGTGCCCCCTGGCACGTATAGCCGTCGTGGTGGCGTGACGACCGGACCGTGCGGGCGCTCGCGGGCTAGCAGAGTTCCCGCGCGCTTGATAGCACTTCTCGTTGTTGCAGGACGGGATCGAAGCACTGGTCCGGTATCCAGGTGCGGCCGGGGTCGTTACCGTCCGGCCACGCCGCACCGATTACCAGCGTTGAAGCCAAGCGGCCATTTCCTCCCCCTTACCCCCTGAGGCTATGTTGCGGCCCACAGAACTCAAGTCTTTCGTACTGCCTCAGAGTTCCATGTGCTTTATTCCCGTAACTTTGGTAATCAGTCGTCATTCAAGGAACGAGCTGGGCAGATCGGCGGGAGGCGCGACCGTTACGGGAGGCGGTTACGCTAAGGGCGGCCGAAGCCCCTTGGTCCGGGGAAACCGAATCCTTGGCCAGGGAAGCCGGGACCACCGCGCCAGGGCCCTTGGCCCCCATACCGGGATCCGCGGCCGCCGGAGCCCGCGCGCCCGTAGTACCGCTGGCGCGGTTGCGAGCCGTCTGCCTGCGCCCAGGCCTGCGGTCCGGCGGCCGGCTGCGGGCTTGTCGTGGCGGCCGTCACCGGCTTCGTGGCCGTCGGCGTGGAACTCGCCCGCGGGTACGTGGCCGGCTGCGCGGTTGCGGTGGTCGTCGGTGCCCCGCCGCTCGGCGCGCCCGCGGTGGCGACCGCCTGGCTGCCGGGGCTGAGCGTGGCCGCGTACACCCCGGCCGCCGCTACAGCCGAGAGGGCGACGAGCGCGATCGTCGCGGCGATCAGGCCGGCACGGAAGCTTATCTCCTCAAGCCGGGCATTGACGGCAGCGCGCAGGCGCGACTGAGCGCGCGCTCTGCCGTATCCGCCCGCATTCACAGATAAGGACGATACAGATAAAGACGGCCGATGGCTAACGTTACGGCCGGTTCCCGGCGAAACAGGCTGGGCTAAGGCGCCGGGCGGGGCTTGCCGGGAGCGTGGTTGCCGTCTACCTGCGGGACGGCTAGCTAGCCTGCTTCCGGCTCTTCCACTGATCCGTGATGGTCGCGAAGGTGTCCCGCGCCGATGCCCCGGCCGGCCGCATGTCGCGCATGTCGAGGAAGTCGTAGTGGCTGGTGCGCAGGAACTCCCAGGCAAACGTCCACGCGCTGCGCCCCCGCCCCATCGTGTCCGGGCGGCCCTGCTGCATCATGCTGTCCCAGAGCCAGCGCATGTCCCCGGCCAGCCAGCGCGTCCTGACCCCGTTGCGGTAAGACCGCGCCGGCTGGACCGGCCGCCCGGTCGCCCACTGCCAGACCATCAGCGGCAGGTTGACGCCGGAGTGGATCGCGTTCTCCAGCGTGCCGGCGAGGCGCGGGTTGATCTCCATGAGCAGCGAGTTGCCCTGAGCGTCCTGCCGGTACTCAACCTCGCAGGCGCCCTCCATGCCGATCGCCGTGGCCAGGTTCACTGACGTGTCGAGCAGTTCCCTGGAGACCGGGATGCTCTCTCGCATCGCAGAGACGCCGCCGAGCGGCGGGGTGGTGCGGTGCGCCGTGCACCCGCAGTACGCCAGCATCTCGCCGTTCGCGATGAACAGGCTGATGCTCTCCCGCCGGCCGGTGGCCAGCTGCTGAGCGATGACCTCGCAGCCCGTCGCGAGGAAGCGGCCGGCCGCCTTCAGCCCTTCCGCCTCGTTCATCGCCTCGACGGGGGCCACCCGCTCGGACCCCTGGCTTGTCCACGACATGGTGGGCTTGATCACCATCGGGTAGCCGAACTGGGCCTCGGCCGCGCGCAGGTCTTCTGCGCCGGCCACCGGGACGGACTTCGGGTAGGGGATGCCGAGCTTGTCCGCCACCTCGAGGGTCCGGGTCTTGTCGTTGGCGATCTCGAGCGCGGCGTCCGGTGCCACCGCGAGCGTGCAGCCAAGCTCCGCGAACCGCTCGCGGTGCGGCGCGAGCAGCACGATGCTTGAGTCGGCCGTCGGCAGCACGACCCTGACGCTGTGCTCACGGACGAACGCCAGGATCGCGTCGGTGAACGGCGCCGGGTCGCTGGTGTAGTCGGGCAGGTCCACAGTGCGCGCGCAGTAGCGCGAGCTGAACGCTGGCGGCTTGTGGCCGGAGGTGTACTGTGTGGTGCTCTCGGCGAGAGCGACGCGCAGCCCGGCGCGGCCGAGGCTGCGGGTAATCGTGGTGGCAATCCGCCATCCGGCGTCCAAGATGAGGATGTCGTAGTGTTCGGGCGTTGCCATCTGTGTAAATCCCTGCCTCGTTCTACCAGGCCCGCGTGACAGGCTTGAAGTCGTCAGACGCACAGTATGCCCTGATGCGCTGAGTACCCGCGTGGTAATCATCAAATGTCGGGTTGCTGTCGGGTTGTCGTTGAGTTGCGCTGGCAGATGACCGCGTGCGCGTGCGCTGCCCGCTAGACTCCCGCCGTGCTGAGAATGCTGCTGACGTCGAACGGCCTCCGGAATGACACCCTCAGGTCCGCGCTCGCCGACCTCGTCGGCAAGCGCTTCTCGGCCGCGAGGGCGGTGTTCATCCCGACGGCATCCGTCGCGGTGGCAGGGGACCACGGCTGGCTCATCGAGGACCTGAGCCTGGTGCACAGCCTGGGCTGGCGTGAGCTCAACATCCTTGAGCTGAACGGCCTGCCCAAGCACATGGTGCTCAGCCGGCTGCGCCAGGCTGATGTCATCTACGTCGAGGGCGGCAATCACTACCACCTCGCGAACAGCATGATTGCGAGCGGGCTGGCCGCCGAGCTGGCCGGCATCCTGGAGTCGAAGGTATACGTCGGCGTAAGCGCGGGCTCGATGATCTTCAGCAGGAACCTGTCAGAGCGGACGGGCGAGGCATTCGGTGAGCAGGGGGACCTGCAGATCCTCGGCGAGGCGCAGCCGCGCTCGCCGATCGGGATGTTCGACTGGTACCTCAAGCCGCACATGAACTCGGCCAGCTTCCCCAACCGGACCCCGGCGTGGTTCGAGAAGGCCGCCGCCAAGCTCGATTTCCCGGTCTACGCACTCGACGACGACTCGGCCGTCCGTGTCCGCGGCGGTGAGGTCGACGTTGTTTCCGACGGCGAGTGGCGGCTGCTGAACGCCCGGACGGCGGAGGCGGCGGGAGGTGCAGGCCCGCGGCCCCTTCGCCTGGGCAAGCCATTGCGGCTTCCCGCTTTCCGCCCGTCCCGGCTGGCTATTTACAGGCCGTCCGGCCGAGGCTGACCCTTGGTGTGCGCCCGCGAAGTACAGGCCGCGCACCGTCGATTACCCCGCCCGGTACCGCAGAGCTTTCCCGGCTTTAATTCCGCTGATCTTCCGAAGTTTCAGGCGGCATGAGGCCGCAGAGCCGGTCAGACATCTCGCGCAGGCGGTACCTGGCCGCCATGTCGCGGGCCTGCGGGTTCGGCTCGGCTTCTGCGGTCCCGTTGAAAAAGCGGCCGGTCACCCCGTCGAGACCCGGGTCGGTGATCAGCCGCAGGGTCGCTCGGACACCTTCCTCCAGCGAGCTGGCCGGCTTTGTCCCCGAGTCGAGGACGATCTTGGTGGGCATGAAGGTCGCCGGGTGCAGGCAGTTCGCCGTCACCGTGCGCGGGTCCAGCTCGTCGGCGAGGTCGAGGGTGAACATGATCTGGGCGAGCTTGCTCTGCCGGTACGCCAGGAAGCCGTCGTAATGCTTCCGCAGCATGACATCGTCGAAGTCGACCGGCGCCTGGCCCAGGGACGCGACGTTGACGATGCGGGCAGGAGCGCTGTCGAGCAAGCGCGGCAGCAGCAGCCTGGTCAGCAGGTACCCGGCGAGGTAGTTGACCGCGAACCGGAGCTCGTGCCCGTCGCTGCTCTCCTCCCGGCGGTCCGCGCCGTTGCTTGTGAAGCCGATGCCGGCGTTGTTGACCAGCGTTCCGACCCGCGGGTGCTCTGCCGCCACGCGATCGGCCAGGCCGCGGACCTCGTCCAGCGACGCGAGGTCGGCGCGGAGCCAGTGCAGGCGCCGGCTGCCGGTGGACGAGGCGATGTCGTCGATCGTCCGCTGCCCGCGGGCGTCGTCCCTGCCGTGGATGAGCAGCGTCGCGCCGGCGGCTGCCAGCTCTGTCGCCAGCGCCCGGCCCAGGCCATCGGTTGCCCCGGTGATCAGGATGGTCTGCTCGTCAAGTGGCCGCATCAGCGCCTCCTTACCCGGCGAACCCGGCGTGCACCGGATGACGAGGAGTCCACCGATCTTTACATGCTGGCATGATCCTGGGGGGTGAACCGAGCCAAAAGGAGACGAGATGACGAACGCGGGATGGACGGACGACGGCCGGACCCCCGAGCAGCGGCTCGCGGCACTTGGCCTTGCGCTGCCCGCGCCGTTCCCGCCCGCGGCATCCTATCGCTCGGTGCGGGTGCACGGGGACGTCGCCTACGTCTCCGGGCACGGGCCCATGCTCAACGGCGCCGCGGTCTACCGGGGCAAGCTCGGCGCCGGCGTGGACATCGAGACTGGCAAGCTGTCGGCGCGGCTGACCGCGCTTAACGTCCTTGCCTCCGTCAAGGCGGAAGTCGGCGAGCTCAGCCGGGTTACCGGCTTCCTCAAGCTGCTCGTCCTTGTCAACGCCACCACGGACTTCGAGTTCCCGCACCAGGTCGCCGACGGCGCGAGCGACCTGCTGTTCGCGCTGTACGGCCCGTCAAGCCGGCACGCCCGCTCCGCGATCGGCGTCGCCTCGCTGCCGATGGGCATCAGCACGGAGATCGAGGCGGTCCTCACCCTCGGGTAGGACCGCGTGGCGGGTTCGCCGTTCGGTTCCGGGTACTAGCTCTTATGGCCGGACATGCGAAGGGAGTACCGATGTCGCACAGCGTCTATTCGGTTAGCGAGGTCGTCGGGTCCTCTACGGAGAGCATCGACGATGCGGTCAAGGGTGCGATCAGCCGTGCCGCGCAGACCCTGCACAACCTCGACTGGTTTGAGGTGACGGAAATCCGGGGCCGGATCGATGACGACGCGCGCTGTCACTTCCAGGTGCGGGTGAAGGTCGGCTTCCGCCTAGATGAACGTCCGTCCTGAGGTCACGCGGTCTCCGTTATGCTCCGTTTGCCGGGGAGGCGGCCGGGGTAGCCGCAAGCCGGTACTGCCGGCCCGCGACGGCGGGCCCAGGCATGTGGCGGAGGACGGACTGACATGACAAGCGAGAGCGCCTGGGAACGGATCGAACGCAGGAACCTGCGTCGCCGGGAGCGGTGGCGGCGGGAGCGGTGGCGGCGGCAACTGCGGCCGGGGGACCGGCCGGATCCCTCGCGCCCGGCGGGCACCGACACGCTGCCGCAGGTCAAGCACATCGTCGTGCTGATGATGGAGAACCACTCCTTCGACAACTACCTCGGCACCCTTGGCCGGGGGGAGGGGCTGCCGCGCGGTGCGGACGGCGCGCCGGAAGCCGAGAACCCGGACTCCGCGGGCACCATGATCCGGGCGTATCACGCGCCGTCCACCGTGCAGCAGGACGGCGTGCCCACCCAGAGCTGGTGCGCCAGCCACATCCAGTGGGCCGGCGGGAAGATGACCGGTTTCGTGGCCGCGACGGAGCAGGTCATGCCGGATGGTCATGACAAGGCCGCGGCCATGGGCTACTGGACCGAGCAGGACCTGCCCTTCTACCACGGGCTTGCCGGGACCTTCCCGCTGGCCGACCGCTGGTTCAGCTCCTGCCTCGGGCCGACGTTTCCCAACCGGCGGTTCCTGCTGGCTGGAACGGCCAACGGGCTGATGGACGACCTGCCGTTCAACCTGCTCGACCGGCCGAAGGCAGGCACGATCATGGAGATGCTGACCCGGCATGAGATCTCCTGGTTCAACTACCGCCCGGCCGGCACCGACCAGTCTCAGCTCAGCCGCTACCTGCGGTACCGGCGCCGCAGGTCCCGTCATCACCTGACCTCCTACGGCCGGCCGCTGCGCAGGACGAGCGAGGCGTTCAAGCGGGACCTTCAGTTCACCGCGGCGATCTACCCGCTCGGTATGGCCGGCTACATGGCCCACGTCCGCAGCACCGACGACTTCTTCGCGGACGCCGACTCGGGGAACCTGCCGTCGTTCTGCATCGTCGATCCGGATTTCCGCAGCTTCTCCGAGGAGAACCCGCAGGACATCCGCAAGGGGGAGAGCTTCGCCGCCGAGGTGATCAACCGGGTCATGCACGGTCCCGGCTGGGCGGACACGCTGCTCATCTGGGTCTACGACGAGAACGGCGGCTACTACGACCACGTGCCGCCGCCCGCGGCGGTCCCGCCGGACGACGTGCGCGGGCGCAGCCTTGCCACCCGCCCCGGCCTGCCGCGTACCCTGCTCAAGCTGCTGTTCCCCGGCTACGTCCGGCACGCCGAGGAACTCGTCGCCGGGCCGGACGCCTATGACACCTACGGGTTCCGTGTGCCCGCCGTGATCGTGTCGCCTTACGCGCGGCCGGACTGCGTCCTTTCCGACGTGTTCGATCACACCTCGGTGCTCAGGCTCGTCGAGGAGAAGTGGAACCTGCCCGCGCTGACCCGGCGGGACGCGGCGGCGCTCGCGCCGCTCGGCGCGCTCGACCTGACGGCGCCGCCCGCCTTCCTGACGCCGCCTGAGCTGCCTAAGCCGGCGCTTGAGTGGGGCAGCTGGTAAGCCGAACGCGCGAACGCGGCGAACTCCGCCAGGGCGCGGGCCGTTTCCGGGAGGAAATCGAACAGGATGAAGGAGTGCACGCTGTCGGCGACCGGGCTGAATGTGACGGGGACACCCGCGTCGCGGGCCCGGCCGGCAAACCGCTGCGCGGCAGGGAACAGCGCCTCGGGCTCGGCCGCGTGGATGAGCAGCGGGGGAAGACCGGACAGGTCCGCGCGCGCCGGCGAGACGAGGGGCTTGGCTGGGTCGGTGTCGTGGATGTAGCAGGCGGCCAGCTGGATCAGCGCGATGCGGTTGAGCCACGGGTCGGAGTCGGCGGCGGGACCGAGGTGGTCCGCCGACAGCGCCAGGTCGCAGAACGGGGAGACGACGTGGACCCCCGCGGGCATCGGGACCGCCGGGGTGCCCGCGTCCGAGCCCGCGTCGCGCAGCGCCGAATCACGTAGTGCAGAATCGCGCAACGCCAACGCGAGGCTGAGGGCGAGGCCGCCGCCCGCGCACTCGCCGCTGACGATGACCGGGGTCCGGGGGTGCTCGCGGGTCAGCCATCGGTAGGCGGCCAGCACGTCGTCAAGCGCCGCGGGGAACGGGTGCTCGGGTGCGAGCCGGTAGTCGGGGACGAGCGACCAGCCGCCTGCCGCCTCCGCAAGCCGTCCGGCGAGCGGCGCAGACAGCTCCGCCGAGCCCATGACGTAGCCGCCGCCGTGCAGGTGCAGCACCACCGGCGCTGGTGAGTCCGGTGAAGCAGGTGAGTCCGGTGAAGCAGGTGAGTCCGGTGAAGAGGCCGGCGCCCCGACCCGCAGCGCGGGCACGCCGTCGCAGTCGACCGTGACAGTCGGCCCGCTCCCGCCGGGCGGGTCCAGCCGGCCCCGGACGAACGCGGCGTAGCCCCGGCGCTCGCCGAGCCAGCCCGCCGCCCGGTGCTCGCCGGTCAGCGCGGTCCGCCACAGGTCGAAGGCGCGACGCGACTCCGGCCGGCGCATCGGGTTGCCCGGCACGGCCAGGCTGCGCTCGAACTCCGCCGCCGACTGGTGCGCGGCGGCGACCGGGTCGTGCGCGAGCAGCCACTCCTGCATGGGCGGTCCGGCCGGGCTGAGCCGCTCCAGTCCGCGCAGGTAGCCGTTGCGCGCCCGGACCTGGTGCGGGTCGCTGGTCTGGCTGTTACGCAGGTTGACCCGGGAGGACTCCAGCATCCGGGTGGTGCGCGCCTTGCGGCGGGACACGTACTCCCGCAATGCCGCCCGCTCGTTCCCCGGCCCGGCCCGCCGCAGGCAGGCGGCGAGCATGACGGCGTCCTCAAGCGCCATGCCCGCACCCTGCCCCGCGCTCGGCGGCGCCGGGTGCGCTGCGTCGCCGAGCAGCACGACACGGTCCGACCCCCAGGTCTCCAGGGGGTCACGGAAGTAGATCCCGGTGATCAGCGCGCCGTCCAGCACCGCGAGCAGGTCGCGCAGCGCCGGGCAGGCATCCGCCAGGGACGCGTGCAGGTCGGCCAGGTCGCCGGACGCCGTCCAGGACTCGCGGTGCACCTCGGTGGCGGGCACGAAGGCGCTCAGGCTGTAGACGCTGTCCGGGTGCCTGTCGTGCCGCAGCGGGTAGAGCAGCACGTGGCGGCGCGGCCCGTACCAGGACATGATCTTCGCGTCGTAGCGGGCAGGCACCCTTTCCCGCCGGATCAGCCCGCGCCAGACCACGACGTCGGTGAACCTGGCCTCCCGCTCGCCGAAGAGCAGCCGCCTGGTCGCCGAGCGCAGGCCGTCCGCGCCGACCAGCAGGTCGCCGCGCACCTCTGCCCCGT
>Ga0335078_10002796_pt1 | contig 26309 bp, 25 predicted proteins | sample Lox_Sample_32_FD_206711 | JGI IMG/M metagenome (GOLD analysis project Ga0335078, IMG submission 206711) | Soil microbial communities from Loxahatchee National Wildlife Refuge, Florida, United States - Lox_Sample_3.2 | ecosystem: Environmental > Terrestrial > Soil > Wetlands | place: USA... | reverse complement strand
AGGAAGCCCAGGGAAAGACGGACGCCGCGGCTATCATGGCCGCGGCGTCACTGTTTTCATTTTCGGCGTCGCCGACCCGATCGCCGAACTAGGTAATTTGACCGCCCGGTGATAGTATTTGGCGATCACCAACGGTCGAGCGAGACATGAAACTCAGCCAATTGCGCAATTTCACCGCGGTGGTCGAGGCCGGCGCGGTCCGCCAGGCGGCCAAGGTTCTCAATCTGTCGCAGTCGTCGGTTACCAAGAGCATCCAGCAACTGGAAGACGACCTCGGCGTCGAGCTTTTGCATCGCGGCGCCCACGGCGTTGCCGCGACCGAGGCGGGCAGGGCGCTGTTCGCGCGCATCAAGACCGTCGAGGCGGAGCTCCGCCACGCCCGCAACGACGTCGAAGCGATTCAGGGCGCGGGATTAGGCGAAATCCGCGTCAGCGCCTCGCCGAGCGTCGCCACCGGATTGCTGCCGCGCGCGGTGATCGCCTTCCAGCGTACCCATCCGCGGGTGACCTTCCACATCCTCGAGGGCGTCTATCCCGATATGCTGCCGGCAATTCGCACCGGCGATCTCGATCTCGCCATTTGCCTGGTGCCGGGTAGGCCGCGCGACGACACGCTGAGCTTCATCAGCCTGGTGAAGGACCGGCTGGTGCCGGCGGTGCGCGCCGACCATCCGGTTCTCAAGCGGCGCAACATCAAGCTCGCCGACCTTACCGATCTGGACTGGATCATCTACCGCCGCACCCACACCGGGCTCGATGTGTTCGAGCAGACCTTCATCGCCAACCGGCTCGAGCCGCCGAAGAGCACCATCGAATGTACGTCGTTTGCCTGCGCGCTCGCGTTGGTCGAGAACGGCGACTACGTTACGCTGGTACCGTCGCAAATCTTCACCGGCAGCCGCCATACCCCTGCGATCGCGCCGGTGCTGCTGGATGCCCCCATGCAGCCCTGGCAGGTGGTAGCGATTTCGCGCGCCAAGCACGAATTGTCGGCCGTTTGCCAGGCGTTTCTAGCGGACGTGCAGAAAACCGCTGCCAAAATCGATCTGCCGCTGGGCGGCGCGCGGCGGGCGGCCCGGCGGTGATCGAGGCAAGCGTTCGATAAATTCGATCGCCCTGCCCATAAATTGCATCAATAAACGATAGCCGGAAATCCTATAATCTCCACGGCCTTCACGGCGCCCGGTGGCCCACGCCGTGGGTCCGATCAGGTCGGGGATACGCACGATGCTCACGAAAGCGAAATTCGCGATTATTCTGTTCGCGCTCACGCTGTTGCTGCGCTTCGCGCGCTGGTACTCGCCGCAGTTCGCCGCGCGGCTCAAGGAGCGCAATCTGGTCGCGCAGATCAAGGCGCGCGACGAAGGCGCCGGCCGCTGGATCGAGATCCGCGACGGCGGGATCACCTCCGGCAGCGGCCACCATCCGAAACCCGACATCACGCTCTTGTTCAAGAACGCAGCGATCGGCGCCGCGCTGCTGACGCCGCCGATCAACTGGCTCAACCAGATCAACGCGCAGAAGGATTTCGTCCTCGGCGTCGAGGGCTCCGAGGATTTGACCAACTGGTTCGCGCAGACCCTGATGGCGATGCAGACCGCGCACTGGACCTTCGGCACGCCGATGCCCGACGGCTCGACGCGCTATTGCAACATGACCAATGGCGGGCCGGTGTTCATCACCGTCAAGGACGACAAGATCGTGCGCATGACGCCGATCGATTTCGACGACAGCGATCCGCAGCCGTGGACGATCAAAGCGCGCGGTCTCGAGTTTACGCCGCCGCGCAAGACGACGCTGGCGCCGCACGGGCAGAACGCCAAGTCGATCGTCTATGCGCCGAACCGGCTGCTCTACCCGATGAAGCGCGTCGACTTCGATCCGAACGGCAAGCGCAATCCGCAGAACCGCGGCAAGTCGGACTATGTGCGCATCTCCTGGGACGAGGCGCTCGACCTCGTCGCCAACGAGATCAAGCGCTGCAAGCGCGACTACGGCCCGGGCGCGGTCGCGACCTCACACGGGTCGCACCACACCTGGGGCAATATCGGCTACTATTTGTCCGCGCTCTACCGCTTCGCCAATGCGGTCGGCATGACTCGCGTGCATCACAATCCGGACTCGTGGGAAGGCTGGTACTGGGGCGCGGTGCATCACTGGGGCTACACGCTGCGCGTCGGCCAGTCGGAAACCTACGGCACGGTCGAAGATTGTCTGCAAAATTGCGAAATGATCGTGTTCTGGGCGGCGGACCCGGAATCGACGTCAGGCTCCTACGGTGCGCAGGAAGGTACCGTGCGCCGGCAGTGGCTGAAGAATCCGAAGCTCGGCATCAAGGTCGTCCACGTCGATCCCTATTACAACGCGTCGGCGCAGTTCCTGCCCGGCAAGTGGTTCGCCCCCAAGCCGACCACGTCGCCCGCCATGGCGATGGCGATCGCTTACGTGTGGATCAAGGAAGGTCTCTACGACAAAGAGTATGTGAAGACGCACACCGTCGGTTTCGACGTCTGGAAGGCCTATCTGCTCGGCGAGGAAGACGGCGTTGCGAAGACGCCGGAGTGGCAAGAGAAGGAAACCGGCGTTCCGGCGAAAGACGTGCGCGCGCTCGCCCGCGAGTGGGGCAGGAAGCGGGTCTATCTCGCCCCCGGCGGCTGGGGCAACGGCCACGGCGGCGCCTGCCGCAACCAGACCGGCATCCAGTGGGCGCGCGTGATGGTGTGCCTGGCGGCGATGCAGGGCCTGGGCAAGCCCGGCATCAACATGGGCAATCTGCAATGGGGCTGTCCGCTCGACTTCAATTTCTATTTCCCCGGCTACGCCGACGGCGGCATGTCCGGCGATCTGGAAAACACCTCGATGCCGGTCGAGCTCTACCAGCGCATGCCGCAGCTTCTGACCATGAGCTCCAACGCGCAGACCATCCCGCGCATCTGGATGCCGGAGGCGATCGCCGACGGCAAGGCGGAGGGTTACCGCTGGATCGGCAAGTCGATCGAGCACCAGTTCGCCAAGTTCAGCTACCCGGCGCCGGGCCACGCGCCGGTGAAGATGCTCTACAAATACGGCGGCTCGATGCTGGCCACCATGAACAACACCAACCGCCATGTGCGGATGTACCAGTCGGACAATCTGGAATTCGTCGTCAACCAGTCGATCTGGTTCGAGGGCGAGGCCAAGTTCGCCGACCTCATCCTGCCGGCCTGCACCAATTTCGAGCGCGTCGATATCTCCGAATGGGCCGGCCTCGGCGGCTACGGCCACCACGGCCAGCAGCAGCTCAATCACCGCGTCATCATCTTCCAGGCGCCGGCGATCAAGCCGCTCGGCGAATCGAAGACCGATTTCTGGATCTTCACCGAGATCTGCAAGCGGCTCGGCCTTGCCAACTACTTCAACGAGGGCGTCAACGAAATCGACTGGGTCAAGCGGCATTTCGATGCCTCCGACCTGCCAAAGGTGATCTCCTGGAAGGAATTCATGCGGCGCGGCTATTACGTCGTGCCGGCGGAAAAGGAGCATCTGCGCGCGCCGGTGTCGTTCCGCTGGTTCTGGGAGAACCGCAAGAAGGACGTGCCGGAATTCCAGCCGCTGCCGTCCGACTATACCGAGGAATATCTGCGCGGCTTGCAGACGCAGTCCGGCAAGCTCGAGTTCGAATGCAACAGCCTCAAGCGTTTCGCCGATCCGGAGCGGCCGCCCATCGTCAAATACGAGCCGTCATGGGAGGGCCCGCATTCCGGCGACCTGTTCGAGCGCTACCCGCTGCAACTGCTGACGCCGCACTCGAAATATTCCTATCACACGCAGGGCGACGGCAAGGATTCGTTTCTGCTCAACATCGAGGATCACCGCGTCAATGTCGGCGGCTATTTCTACTGGATCATCCGCCTGAACGCGCAGGATGCCGCCGAGCGCGGCATCAAGAAGCACGATCTGGTCAAGGTCTACAACGACCGCGGCGCGGTGATCTGCGCCGCGCTGCCGACGCAGCGGCTGCCGCGCGGCGTCTGCCACGGCTACGAGTCCTCGGCCGTTTACGATCCGATGGGCGAGCCGGGTAAGTCGGTCGACCGCGGCGGCGTGCTCAATCTGCTCACGCCCGAGCGCACGCAGACCAAGACCACGCATTCGCTCGCCGGCGCCAACGCCCTGGTCGAGGTCGTGCTGTGGGATGGCAAGACCGAGCATGTCTCGGAAACCTTCGCCAAGATGGAGAAGGACAAGGACATCCGCACCAAGCTCAAGGCGGCGCACCTGATGCCGGCAAAGTAAAAATACAACAAGGAGGACTCGATGGCTTATGTCTTTAAAGAGAGCGATCTGCCGTCGCTGATCGACGCCAAGAAGGCGCGCGAGCGCATCTTCTTCGTCAACCAGGAACTCGCCAAGATCGACGATATGCTGGCGGGCGTGATGCACTACAAGCAGGGTGCGGCGTCGCCGCTGCACCTGCACAAGAACTGCGAACACTTCTATTTCATCATCGACGGCAAGGCGACGGTGGAATCGGATGACGGGATTCGTCCGGTCGGCCCCGGCGACATGATCTTCATCCCAGCCGAGGAGAAGCACCGCCTGCGCGCCACCACGCCGCTGTTCTATTTCGAGTGGCAGGCGCCCAACCGCTTCAAGACCACGATCCTCGAAGGCACGGACGACGACTTGCGCTGGGACCGCAAGGACGGCCGCGTCTGGATTCAAACCTGAATTTAGCCCGACAGCAGAGGACAATCATTATGTCGCTGACATTCATCGATACCAACAAGCTTCCTAAGAAGGCTACGGCTGGCCAAGGCGAATTCACCGAGGTGCTGAACGAAGCGCTGTGTAATGCGCACAACGTGCTCGGTTCCTTGCGTTGGCTGAAAGCGACTGAAACTTTCAAACCGGATGTCTCCGACAAGCATCAGCTCATCTACCTGATGGACGGCAAAGGCCGCATCCAGCTCAACAACAAAGATTACGATGTCGAGAAGGGCGCCGGCGTCTATCTCGGACCGTCCGAGACCGCCACCATCCAGGCGGCGAGCGGGGCGTCGCTGAAGCTCTTCCATCTCGTCGTGCCGAAAATTCCGAAGTAAGGGCGGTTCAGCCCGAGACGCGGTGTGAATACCATGAACAAATGGAACCTGATCGTCGACGTCGCCGCGTGCACCAACTGCAATTTGTGTACGCTCGCGGCCATGGACGAATATGTCGGGAACGAATTTCTCGGCTATTCGGCGCCGATGCCCAAGCACGGGCACAAGTGGATCAACATCCTGCAGAAGGAGCGCGGGCAGATCCCGGCCATCGACATCGCTTACGTGCCGACCATGTGCAATCACTGCGACAACGCGCCCTGCCTCGCCAAAGGCGGCGGCGCGGTGAAGAAGCGCGACGACGGCATCGTGCTGATCGATCCGGTCAAGGCGAAGGGGCGCAAGGACCTCGTCGATGCCTGCCCCTACGGCCACATCTGGTGGAACGAGGAGCTGCAATTGCCGCAAGCCTGGACCTTCGACGCCCATCTCATCGACCAGGGCTGGAAGCAGACGCGCGGCCAGCAATCCTGTCCGACCGGCGCCATGCGCGCGGTCTGCGTCGACGATGTCGAGATGGCGCGCGTCGCGCACGAGCAGGGGCTCGAAGTCATGAAGCCAGAGCTCGCCACCGGCCCCCGCGTCTATTACAAGAATCTGTGGCGTTACGCGAAGTGCTTCGTCGCCGGCTCGGTGTCGATAGAAACGAATGGCGTGGTCGACTGCGTCGAGGGCGCGAACGTGCGCTTGCTCAAAGGCGGCGCCATGGTCGCGCAAACGGTAACCGACAATTACGGCGACTTCAAATTCGACCGGCTGGATGAAGAGTCCGGCGACTATGTGGTTGAGATTTCGGCGGCCGGCCGCTCAAAGAAAGCCGTCACCGCAAAACTTGGCGTCAGCATCAATCTCGGCGAAATCCGGTTGTAGTTTGTCCGACCCGTCGACCCCGCTCATTTTTCCCGAGCTCGGCGCGCTCTACCGGATGCTTGCCCCGGTGGCGGAGGCGCTGCTGCGCGTCATGGTCGGATTGGCGCTGGTGCCGCATGGCTTGCGCAACACGTTCAATTTTTTTCCGCGCACCGGACAACCGCTGCGCAGCGTGCGCGCGCTCGCCGATTATCTCGACACACAGGGCTACCGGCCGGGCATCGTCTGGGCCTCGGCGATCTCGGTCGTGCAGCTCGTCGGCGGGCCGCTGCTGGCGCTTGGCCTGTTCACCCGGCCCGCCGCGGTGCCGATCGTCCTCTTTTTGCTGGTCACCAATATCGAGCGTTGGCGAGTCGGCCGCTATTTCTGGAACCAGCTAGGCCTCGAATACACGCTGATGTGGACGATTGCCGCGCTTTATTTCCTCGTGCACGGCGGCGGAACCTATTCGCTTGACCACCTGATGCTCGGCCGCGAGTTCTAGGCGTGCCGATCTGCTGGAAAGGTTACCGGCGGACCCCTGCGTCGAAAAGCCGGACATCCCGCCATCTTAAGGCGCGCAAAAGGCCGCGGTTTCAACCGGCGAAACGGTATTTCCGGAATGGCGTACCACTTTCATCTAGATCGCGCCCCCCGAACCGCTTATTCTGCGAGCCGTTGCTGGCTGCAGCCCGGATGCGGATTCTCGCTCCGTTTTGACGGTTTGCGCGAGGGCTGCTGCAACATCATCTGCGGGCATCGAGGACAGACTGAATGAAGGCGTTCGGATACGTATCGGCCAAGGACATCGGGCATGCAGTGGCGGCGCTGGCAGAGCACGGCGCCAAGGCCAAGATTCTCGCCGGCGGCACCGATCTCCTGGTCGAACTCAAGCACGCGGTGCACGACCCGCAAGTCATCGTCGATGTCTCCCGGCTGCGCGAGCTCAAGACCATCGCGGTCGCCGAAGACGGCCTGCATATCGGCGCGCTCGCGACCCACGGCGACATTATGGCGTCGCCGATCATCCGCGACATGTTTCCGGCGCTGGTCGACGCCGCGCATTCGATCGGCGCGGTGCAGACGCGCAACCTCGGCACGCTCGGCGGCAATCTGATCACCTGCGTGCCGTCGATGGACAGCGGGCCGACGCTGATGGCCCTCGAGGCGTCGGTGACCGTGGCCAATGCCGACGGCCAGCGTCAGATGCCGCTCGCCGAATTGTTCGTCGGGCCGCGCAAGACCAGCCTCAAGCCGGGCGACCTTTTGGTCGACATCGTCATCCCAAAGCAGAACCTCAACAAGCCGGCCGGGTTCGAGAAATTCGGCTTGCGCAAGGGCCAGGCGCTGGCGCTGGTCAATGCCGCGGCTGCGTTCTTCATCGACAATGGTAAATTCAGCGCGCCGCGCATCGCGCTCGGCGCGGTAGCGCCTGTCGTCATCCGTGCGCCGAAGGCGGAAGCTTATCTCGAAGGCCGCGCGATCGGCCCCGAGGCGATGGCGGAAGCCGGCCGCATCGCGGCGACGCAAGCAAGGCCGATCAGCGATTTCCGCGCCAGCGCGGATTATCGGCGCGATCTCATCGCCGTTCTGGTGAAACGCGCGCTCGTCAGCGCGCAGGCACGGGCGACGGCGACAGACAAGGAGCTCGTGGCGTGACCGACGTAACGATGACCGTCAACGGGCAGACGCGCAGCGCTTCGGTGCCGCCGGAAACGACGCTACTGCAATTGCTGCGCGACCAATTCCATCTCACCGGCGCCAAACTTGGCTGCGATGTCGGCGATTGCGGCGCCTGCACAGTCATTGTCGACGGCCAGGCGGTCAATTCCTGTCTGATGCTCGCCGGCCAGGCTGACGGCCGCGAGATCCTCACCGTCGAGGGTCTCGCCAGCCGCGACCGGCTGCACGCTATCCAGCAATGCTTCGAGAACAACGGCGCGCTGCAATGTGGCTTCTGCGGCCCCGGCGTGCTGATGTCGGCCAAGGCGCTGCTCGACGAGAATCTCAACCCGACCACGCAGGAAATCCGCGACGCATTGTCGGGCAATCTCTGCCGCTGCACAGGCTACACCAAGATGATCGAGGCGGTGCACGATGCCGCCCGCCTGCTGCGTGAAGACTCCCCCGCCAAGCTCACCCACGCCCGGCCCGAGGTGACTGCCCCATGAACGAACATAGCCGAATCCTGGAACGCGAGAAGCTGGACATCGCCGAGACGCTGCGCGACGCCGATCTGCGGCTGCCGGCGGTTGCGCCGCGCGAGCCCTTTCCGATCGAGCCGCTGACGCCGGATGCCCGCCAGCAGACCCGCGCCGTCGGCCAGCGCGCGACGCGGCCGGACGGCCGCCTGCACGGTCTCGGCCAGACCAAATACATCGACGACCTCAGCTTCCCCGGTATGCTCTATGCACGCATCAAGCGCGCCGGCATCGCCTGCGCCCGCATCAAGCGCATCGACACCAGCGCGGCCGAGGCCATGCCCGGCGTGATGGCGGTGCTTACCGGCAAGGAAATTCCGACCAATACCTTCGGGCCCACGTTCCAGGATCAGCCGGTGCTGGTCGACGATCATGTGTTCCACGCCGGCGACGGCGTCGCCGCGGTGGCGGCGGTCACCGAGCAGATCGCCAATGAGGCGTTGGACAAGATCGTGGTCGAATACGAGCCGCTGCCGGCCGTGCTCGATCCGGTCGCCGCCATGCGCGAGGACTCGCCTAAGGTGCACGCGCCCGACAGCAATATTTACGCGACCAAGGTGATCCGCAAAGGCGACGTCGAGAAGGGCTTTGCCGCGTCCGATCATATCTTCGAGGGCCACTTCTCGACGCAGATGATCGAGCACGTGTCGCTCGAGCCGCACGCGGCCATCGCCGATTGGGACGCCAACGGCCGCCTCACCATCTACGCCACCATCGGGCGCATTACCCTGGCGCGCGCCGACATGGCGCGCACGCTGAAGATGCCGATGAGCCGCATCCGCATCGTCGGCACCATCGTCGGCGGCAATTTCGGCGGCAAGAACGAAATCACCCAGGAGCCGGCGCTGGCGCTGCTGTCGAAGAAGACCGGCCGGCCGGTGAAGGGAGTCTACACGCGCGGCGAGGAGTTCACCTCGACGACGACGCGCCACCCCATCATCATGGACTACAAGACCGGCGTTGCCAAAAACGGCCGCATCGTCGCGCGGCAGATCAGGCTGGTGCTTGACGGCGGTGCTTACTGCTCATGGAGCGCCACGACGCTCGGCAAAGCCTGCATCCTGTCGCCCGGTCCCTACAAGATCGACAACGTGCTGGCCGAGGCCTTCGTCGTTTACACCAACAAGACCATGACCGGGGCCATGCGCGGCTTCGGCGCGCCGCAGGTCTGCTTCGCCTACGAGTCGCACATGGACGACATCGCCAAGGCGCTCAAGATGGATCCCCTGGAAATCCGCCTGCTCAACGCCTTCGACGAAAGCTCGCCGAGCCCGACCGGGCAGGTGTTGCACAGCGTGGTGGTCAAGGAAACGCTGCGCAAGGCGGCCGACCGCTTCGGCTGGGAGCCCCGCTCATGAAACAGCGCGGCCGCGGCATCGCCTGCATGTGGTATCCGATCGGCTTCACCGTCGACGCCAATCCAAGCGCGGCGACGGTGAAAGTGAACGAGGACGGCACCGCCACGGTGCTTACCGGCACGGTGGAAACCGGGCAGGGCTCGCTCACGGTGCTCGGCCAGATCGCCGCCGAGGCGCTCGGCATCGCCACCGACGACGTGCACGTCGTCTCCGCCGACACCGACTCCACCCCGATGGACACCGGCGCCATCGCCAGCCGCACGACCTATGTCACCGGCAATGCCATCTGGCTCGCCGCCGAAGCCGCCAAGGCGATTCTGTTCGAAACGGCGGCGCCGATGCTCGGCGTGAAGGTGAGCCAGCTCGAGGCCAAGGACCGCAAGATCCAGGTGAAGAACTACCCACAGCGCAACGTGTCGATCGGCCAGGTGGCGCATCGCTCGCAGGTCATTCTCGGCCAGCCGGCGATCGGCAGCGCCTCGTGGAATCCGCCGACCGTCGCCATGGACCCGGAGACCGGGCAGGGCAAGCCGTTCGCGACTTACGTCTACGCCACGCAGATTGCCGAGGTCGACGTCGACGACGAGACCGGCGAGGTCGAGATCCTGCGCATCGCCGCCGCGCACGACTGCGGCACCGCCATCAATCCGATGCTGGTCGAGGGCCAGGTCGAGGGCGGCATTTCCATGGGCGTCGGCATGGCGCTGCAGGAGGAGATGCTGTTCGACGCCAACGGCCGCCACATCAATCCGAACCTGACCAACTACATCATGCCGACCTCGCTCGACATGCCGGAGATCACCGTCGACATTGTACAAGGGTTCGATCCGACCGGGCCGTTCGGCGCCAAGGGCGTTGGCGAGCCGACGGCGGTGCCGACCGCAGCGGCGGTGCTCAACGCCATTCACGACGCGGTCGGCGTGCGCGTCACCTCGCTGCCGGCGACGGCGGAAAAGGTGCTCGCCGCCATCAAGGCCAAGCGCGCCACCGAGCAGAAGCAGATCCCGGCCTGACGCCGGCTAACGCTTGAGCAGCTGGCTGCCGAACAGGCCGCGCGGCCGCACCAGCAGGATCAGCAGCATGACGGCGAAAGGCGCCATCTGCGCCAGCGGCGCGTAGATCAGCGAGCCGAGCGAGACCACCTGGCCGACCAGGAAGCTGGAGATCAGCGTGCCCTTGATGCTGCCGAGGCCGCCGATGATGACGACCATGAAGACAAAGGCCAGCACTTCGAGCCCCATATTCGGATCGACCATGATCAGCGGTGCGTGCAGGCCCCCGGCCAGCCCTGACAAGCCGCCGGCGATGACAAAGGTGATGGTGAACAACCGGTAGACGTTGATGCCGAGGCCCTCGACATGCTCGACGTCCTCGGTGCCGGCGCGGATCGCCTTGCCGATGATGGTGCGGTTGAGGAACAGCCAAATGCCGACATAGACGAGGGCGGCGATGCCGATGATCACCAGGCGATAGACCGGGATTTCCGTGCCCACGATATAGACTTGGGCGACGATCGGCTCCGCCACCGGACGCGGCACCAGGCCCCAGAAATACTTGATGACGCCGACGCCGCCGATCAGGACGCCAAACGACGTGATCATGGTGAAGGGCAAGTCCCGATCGTAGATGCGCCGGAAAACAAGCCGTTCCACCGCAAAAGCGGCGAGGCCGCCGACGATCACCCCGCCCAGTACGCCAAGCCAGATGTCTCCGACCACCACGCTGACGGTGTAGGTGATGTAGCCGCCGATTGAATAATACAGCAGTTGGTCGAGGGTGATGATGCGCATCAGGCCGAAGCAGAGGGAGAGCCCGATGGTCATCAGGAAGAAGATGCCACCCAGGCTCAGGCCGAAGATGACGCCGGAGATTAGAAGCTGCGTACTCATCATCGGCCGCCCCCGCTTTGATCGGCTGCCTTGCCGGTGACGCGCAGGATCAGTTTTTGGAATAGCGGCTCCAGGCTGCCCCATATACCCCGCTCGCCCGCCAGCATGATGAACACGAGCACGAAGCCGATCACCAACTCCCAATTGCCGAACACTTTGCTCAGCACGTCCTTCATGCCGGTGTAGACGATCGCGCCGACCAGCGGCCCGTACAACGTGCCGACCCCGCCGAGGATGGTCACCACCACCGGGTCGGCGGCGCGCGCCGGGCTGGTGATCTCCGGGCTGACGAAGCCGAGATAGACCGCATACATCGCGCCGGCGAGCGCCGTGGTTGTGTTGGCGATGACAAAAGCAGACAGCCGGATATTGAAGCTGCTGTAGCCGAGAAACTTCACCTTGTCGTCGTTGAGCTTGGTCGCCAGGCACAGGGCGCCGAAGATCGAGTCGTCGAGATATTTGTAGAAGGCCCACAGCGCGAAGGCGACCAGGAACGCGAAGATGAAGAACTGATCGGGCCGCGACAGGTCGAGCACCGGCGTGGATGCCATGTTGGTGAGGAACCATAATCCGTTGTCGCCGTGCGTGATGCCGGCCAGCATCTTCTGCATCACGTAGAAAATGATCACTGCCAGCGCAAGATTGACCAGCGCAAAGTAATCGCCGCGCAAGCGCACGAACAATGCGCCGATCGCCAGGGCCGCGACGAATCCTCCGGCGATGCCGATCAGAATGCCGACGTAAGGATTGGTGCCGAAGTAAAACAGGTAAAACGAGGTAGCGTAGCCTCCGATCGCGAGGTAGGCCGGTTGTCCGAACGAGATGTAGCCCACGCGGCCGAGCAGGTAGTTGCAGCCCATGGTGTAGATCGAGAAAATAATGATCTCATTGGCGAACGGCAGCGGCAGGAATACCCGGACCAGCGCCACAAGGGCGAACGCCAGCACCAATCCCCACCACCATCGCAAAACGTTCATCGCAGGCGTCCTCATCGGTCCTGGTCTAGAGATATTGCTCGCAGGCTTCGGGCTTGATCTGCTCGCGTTCGGTCAACTCGGCCATGATGCGGCCTTCCTTCAGGGCGTAGATCTTGTCGGCAATGGCGCAAACCAGCGGCAGGTTCTGCTCGACGATCACCAGCGCCGTTTTCTTGGCCAGCTCTTTGAAAACATCGCGCAGGTGCATCACGATGCTCGGTGCCAGCCCTTCGGTTGGCTCGTCCACCAGCAGCAATTTCGGCCGGCCGAGGATGGCGCGGCCGACCATCAGCATCTGCCGCTCGCCGCCGCTTAGATAGCCGGCCTTGCGGTCGAGCAGCACCTTCAATTTGGGAAAATAGTCGAAGATCGGAACCCAATCGTAATCCTGGCTGGCATAGCTGCCGAGCTCGAGATTCTCCTGGACCGTCAGGTCGGAAAACACCTTCTTGTCCTGCGGAATGTACTTGATCCCCATTCCGGCGACGGCGAAAGCCGGTCGGCCGACCAGACTCTCGCCGTCGGAGTCGATCGTTCCCGATGTCGGCTCGAGAAATCCGGAGATGGTCTTGAGCAGCGTGCTCTTGCCGGCGCCGTTGCGGCCGACGCAGGCAACGACTTGGTTGCGCCGCACGGTCATGGACACGTCGAATAGCACCTTCGATTCGCCGTAAGCGACATTCAGCCCGGCAACTGTCAGGATATCGTCGCTCGGCGTCATGCAACGACGCTCCGGTCCTGCTCGGCACCCGTGTCGATCTGCCAGTAGCTTTTGCGGACTTCAGGATGTTGCAGGCATTCCCCGACCCCGCCGTCGGCGATCACGCGGCCTTCATGCATGACCGTGAGCCGTTGCAGGAAATCCTGCACGTGCGAAATCTTATGCTCCACGATCAGGATCGTCTGCCGGCCGACGCGCTGTCGCAGCACGTTGAGCACGCCCTGGATCTCGGATTCGGAAAGTCCCGCGAGCGGTTCGTCGAGCAGCAGCACCTTGGGCTCGGTCAGGACCGCCATCGCGATCTCCAGGCGCCGCTTCTCGCCGAGGCTGAGGTTCTTCACCTGCCGGTCGCGCAGGACATTCAAGTCGAACGTTTGCACCGCCTCGACGATCTTCGGATCGTTACGCTGCGCCTTGCAGGTGTTCAGCAGCAGATGCAGCAGCGACGAATTCCGGTGCGCCCGAAAAAAGGCGAGCACCAGATTGTCGACCACGCTGAGATTGTCGAACGTGGCGGTCAGCTGGAACGTCCGCATCAATCCGCGCGCGACGCGCTGCTGGGGCGACATGCGGGTGACGTCTTCGCCCTTGTAGAAAATCGATCCTTGGTCGGGTGGGAAATATCCGGTCAGCAGATTGAAAAAGGTCGTCTTGCCGGCGCCGTTCGAGCCGATGATGCCGGCGACTTCGTTCTCCCGCAGCAGATAGCTGACATCGTCGACCGCGACGAGCTTGCCAAAACGTTTTGTCACGTTTTGTGCCCTGATGATCTCGGCGCGCGTATCGGTTGCCACGACTCACCTGTTCTGAATGTGGTACCCCGGCGCAAGGTAGAAGGCTTGCGCCGGGGTGAAATTAACGGCGTCGTAATCGAGCGGACGAACCGATCGCTCGATCGATGCTGGGATCAGTAACCAAGCTCCTTGAGCGTCGGCAACACGGTTTCGCCGCCCATGGAGCCTTCCACGCTGAACAGGTCCCACTCGTTCTTTTGCTCCGCGGCGCCTTTGCCCTTGACCAGGAAGGCCGCGTACTTGAAGGCGGCCGAATGGTCCTCTCGCCAGGTGGCCGGACCCTTGACGGAGTCGAATCGACCGCCGTTTGCCATCAAAGCCGCCGAGACCTTTTTCGCGTCGAACGACTTTGCCCCCTCGAAGCCGCGGAACATCTCCATGTAGGCGATGTAAGCGATCGTCGCATAAGCATCCGGCGGCGCGTTGTACTTGGCGCGGTAGAGCGCAGTGAAATCCTCCGCGCTCTTGGCCACCGCTTTGTCCGGGAAGCTGCTGAGGTCGTAGTAGAAGTAGTGCATGGCGTAGACGCCCTGCAGCGCTTCCGGCGGCAGCCCTTTGGCAACCACGTTGGTGATGAAGGCGTTGAAGATGGTCATCTCCTTGTTCAGGCCCATCTGCGAGACCTGCTTGAGGAGCGCGACCGAATCGGCTGCGAACTGCGCGGCGATGAGAACGTCCGGCTTGGCGGCGCGGACCTTCTGCAGGATGGTGGTGAAGTCGTTGGTGCCGAGCGCAGCCTCGTCATAGCCCACGACCTCGGCGCCGAATTCCTTGGCGGCGGCATAGGCGCCGTCGCGCATGTCCCAGCCCCAGCTATCGGTGCGGGCGAGGAAGAAGACGCGCTTCTTGCCGAGCGTCTGCACTGCCGACTTGCCGGCCATATAGCCGACCGTCCATGGGCTATAGGCGGCGGCGAAGCTAGACTCGGCGAGCTTGCCCTTTTGGAACGCTTCCTTGGCCATGACGCAGACCGGGAAGTAAGGCATCGGCTCTTTGGAGACGATGGCATTGAGCGCGTAAGCGAGCGGCGCCCAAGTTTGGCCGCCGACGCCCTTGACGCCTTGCGAAACCATGTAGCGATAGCGGCGGACGCCGACGTCGAGCTTGGCTTCGTCATCGTCGACGACGCCTTCCACCATCACTTTGCCGCCGGGCATATTGAGACCGCCCCGCTTGTTGATGACGTCGATCGCCAGCAGCGCGCCCTGTTTTTGAGTTTCCGCCACCGCCGCGAACGGCCCGGTGAGCGGAACCAGAATGCCGACCTTGACTTTGCTCGGTTCGGCCGCCTTTGCGGGTATGAAGCCAACAACGGTACTGAGCATTAGAGTTGTAATAAAATCTCGACGTTTCATGTTTGATCTCCTCCGATTGCCATGGATCTTGTTTGCTTCGCACACTCGCGCAGGTTCGCTGAGTTGCCGATGGTCGCAGCTTCACACGATGCCGATCGGCAAGATCTGGTCTGCATCAGCCGTCGGGCGCACTAACGCCGGCGCAAAAAGCCGCTTGCTCAAAAAGGCTGCTCGCCGGCAACTATGGGCCCCTCAATAGGACACCACATTCACTCTCGGCAGCTTTGACTTACATCAAGGGGAGTTGGAGAATTGATCTTGTTTTACGGGCATTTCCTGCGTGCCGCGGGTCAAAAATCGATCTTGAGTTGGCTTCCTGAATACGCCGCGGGAAGGTAGCATTGGCCCGAGTCCGCCGCGGGGCGCGCCGTCAAGCCGAAGGTTCATTGCCATGACATTTCTCGCGAACCAGAGGCGCCGCGCCGCGCTGTTCGGCGCCTTCGCCGCGCTGCTCGTGCCCGCTTTGCCGGCGCAAGCCGCAGACTATCCGAGCCGGCCGGTGACGCTGGTGGTGGCGTTTCCGCCCGGCGGACCGAGCGACGTGCTCGCCCGCATCGTCGGCAAGCAAATGGAGCAATTGCTCGGCCAGCCAATGGTGATCGAAAACAAGCCGGGCGCCGGCGGCAACATCGCCGCGGATTTCGTCGCGCGCGCGGCGCCCGACGGCTACACGCTGCTGCTCGGCAACAACAGCATCCTCGCCACCAACGAGAGCCTGTACAAGAAGCTCACCTACAGTCCGCAGAAAGACTTCATTCCGATCACGCTGATCGGGACCCAGGCCAATATCCTGGTGGTCAATCCGAAGGTGCCGGTGCAATCGCTGACCGAGCTGATCGATCTGTGCCGCGCGCGACCCGGCAAGATCAATTTCGCTTCGTCCGGCTACGGCGCGGCCGCGCATCTCGCCGGCGAATTGTTCAAGGCGGAGGCGCGCGTCGATATCGTGCACGTGCCCTACAAGGGCGCGGCGCCCGCGCTGCAGGACGTGATCGCCGGCAACGATCAGATGATGTTCGCCACCGCGGCGTCGGTGATCGGCCACATCAAGAACGGGCAGGTGCGCGCGCTGGCGGTAACCACGCTCAAGCGAACCGCGATCTTGCCGGACGTGCCGACCATGGACGAAGCCGGTTTGAAAGGCTTTGAGGCCAGCACCTGGCACGGCCTGGTCGCGCCGACCGGCACGCCGCCGGAGATCATCGCCAGGCTGCACGATACGGCGGTCAAGGCGCTGCATGATCCCGGCGTGCAGGCTTCGCTTCAGCGGCTCGGCGTCGACATCGTCGGCGACACGCCGGATGAATTCAAAGCCTATATCGCCAAGGAAGTGCCGAAATGGGCGGAGGTCGTCAAAGCCTCGGGCGCCACCGTCAATAAGTAGGAAACGCCATGAACAAAATCGAACGGCCAAACGGCGCGCTCGCCCGCAATGTGCGCCGTATCGGCCATCTCGACCTGCCCGGTGCCGGCCAAGTCAATATCAACGGCCGCTACGCCTATGTCGGGCATATCCCCAACAAGCAGGACCTCGGCACCTCGATCGTCGACATTGCCAATCCGGCCAACCCGCGTGTGGTGGCGACCGTCAACGTCGGCGATCTCGCCTCGCACAGCCACAAAGTGCGCGTCGCCGGCGACATCATGGTGGTCAATCACGAGCGCAACATGACGCCGGTCGGCCGTCGCGCCGAACAGATGCCCGGCGTGCGCCGCGAGCTGCGCGAGGCGCTCGGCCGTGAGCCGACCCGCGCCGAGCTGGCGCAGCGGCTCAGCATCACCGAAGCCAACGTCGTCGAGGTGGAAGCCGCGGAGAAGCAGCCTTACCGCAACGGCGGCTTCCGGATCTTCGATATTTCGGACCGCACCAAACCCAGGCTGATCCACCACCAGCTGACCGGCGGCAGCGGTGTGCACCGCTTCGATATGGACGAGCGCTACGCCTACATCTCGACCGAGATGGACGGCTTCCTCGGCGCCATGCTGGTGACCTACGACATGCGCGATCCGCAGCGTCCGCAGGAGGCCTCACGCTGGTGGCTGCCGGGGCAGAATATTGCGGCGGGCGAAAAGCCGACCTGGTCGGGCAAGCGGCACCGCTTGCACCACGCGCTGCGCTTCGGCGACGAGATGTTCGCAAGCTGTTGGCACGGCGGCATTCGCATCGTCGACGTGAGTGACATCGGCAAGCCGAAGACGGTCGCCGCGTACAACTACCACCCGCCGTTTCCCGAGCCGACGCACACCTTCATGCCGGTGCCGGGCAAGATCGGCGGCAAGCGCATCGCGCTGTCGATCGATGAGGAAGATCAGGCGCAGAGCGCCAATGAAGAGGAAGCGCGCCGTGGCCGCTTGCACGCCGGCATCTGCGTGTTCGACGTGAGCGACTATGCCAACGTCAAGCCGCTGTCGATTTTCGAGGTGAGCGAGCTCGATTCGCCGTTCGCCCGCACGCCGGGCGCGCGCTTCGGCGCGCATCAGTTCCACGAGCGAATGACCGGCACGCTGGTGCATGCAGTGTGGTTCGGCGGCGGCCTGCGCATCATCGACGTCGCCGATCCGATGGCGCCGCGCGAGGTCGGCTATTTCCTTCCCGATCCGGTCGGCGGCCGCGCCGCACCGCAAAGCAACGACGTGATGCTCGACGACCGCGGGCTCATATACATCGTCGACCGCCACGTCGGCTTCGATGTGCTGGAATACACTGGGCACTAGCCCATGCCCGTTGGCCCCCGCGAATCGGGGACTCAATACTTTTTGAGAGCTGGATTCCCGCCTGCGCGGGAATGGCGGTCGGGGGCGGCTACTCCCCGGCCTTGCGATAAAACGCCGCGGCGTCGGCGCTGAACGCCTTGCGCGACTGCGCATCGATATAAAGCATGTGTCCGCCGCGATAGAGCTTGAGCTCGGCGCGGCTGGCGGTATCCGCCGGCAGGTGATCGAGCGCGTAGCGGCTCATGCCATAGGGCGTGATCATGTCCGAATAGCCATGCGCGATCAGCAGGCGAAACGTCGGACTGAAGGCGAGTAGCGTGCGTAAGTCATCCTCCGCGCTCGCCTGCAGCCGGCCGCCCTGCCAATCCCATCCGCCGGTCACCTGTGGCGCCAACAGCGCGTAAGTCATCTCGGTCGTGAAGCCGAGCTCGTTGCGGGCATAGGCGGCCATGGCGCCGCCATAGGCGCGCGAGACGCCGTCGAGGATCGGATCGGGCCCGTGTGCCGAGCGCGCCTCCGGATAGGGATCGTCGACCGCGAAGGTCGCGTCGTAACGGCTGACGATCTTGCCATCCGGACGCAGGTTCTTCACGAAGGCGTTCTCGACAAAACCGCGCGCCTGGGTCACCACGTCCACCGGCAGCGCGGTCAGTTGCGCCACGCGTTCGTAGAACGCCTTGCCCGCCTCGCCCTGCGGCGGCGCGCCAGCCAGAGCAACCAGATAGTCGGTCCTGGCGAATCTTTCCGCCTGCGCCAGCGCGGCCGGCGTGAACGCGTTCTTGCGCTCGAGATTGGCCGCCGCCAGCGACGGCAGTTGCAACGCCGCGCGCAACGCGGACTCGTCGTCGCCGAAGGTCAGCCAGCCTTCCAACATCGGCGACAGCATCACGATGCCTGAGATCAAAATACCCTGGTCGCGTTGCAGCGCGCGTGCCACCTTGGCGGCGCGGAAGCCGCCGTAGCTTTCGCCGAACAGATATTTCGGCGAGGCGGAACGGTTGTTCTTGGCGACGTAAAGCGCAATCGCCTTGGCGAACGATTCCGCGTCGCTGCGGATGCTCCAGAAATGTTTGGCGTCGTCCGGCTTGACCGTGCGGCTCCAGCCGGTGCCGATCGGATCAATCAGCACCAGGTCGGTGAAGGCGAGCCAGGTGTCGGGATTGTCGCGCAGTTGCGCGGTCGCCGCGTCGCGCCCTTCCGGCCCGAGATCGAGGATGCGCGGGCCGACCAGGCCGAGATGCAGAAAGGCGGAGGCCGCACCCGGCCCGCCGTTGAACACGAAAGTGAGCGGGCGGTTGGCGCCCGCGTTCTTGGCGACATAGGCGGTGTAGAACACCGCCGCGCTCTGCTCACCGGACTGATCGTAGAACGGCAGCGTGCCGGCGGTTGCCGTATAGGCGAGCTTGCCATGCGCCGTGTCGACGGAGTGCTCGGTGACCGAGTCAGGCGGCAGCAGGCGCAGCACGCCTTTAGCGGGCTCGTGATGCGCGGCCGGCGTGTCCCGCGTTACTGGCGGCCGCTCCTGTGCCAGTGCCGAACAGAGACCGCCGGCGACCATGAGGACGAGCACAAAATTAAGTGGAAAGGATCTTGCCATGGCACGTCTGTTTATGTGTTACACGCGATGCGGCGCGATGAGGCAGCAATAGGGGATTTGTCGCGCAAGGAAAATGCCTGTCACGGCTTCATCACGCACCATTGATGCGTTGAAATCGGCTGAACTGGAACTGCTGAATGCCGCCGGCCGGCGTCTGATGATCGTGCCGTCGGCTTTCCATCAGCTTAAATGATGGCCCGAGCACTTTCCCGAGCGAGCCGGCATCGTGCCGCACGACTGGCAGACCGCTGCAACGCTGCGGGCCGTCCGGCGCGAACGTTCCTATGATGACGTGGCCGCCCATGCGCACGGCCTTGCGCAAGCAACGGACATAAGCGGCGCGATCGTCCGGCTCGGTGAGGAAATGAAAAGCGGCTCGGTCGTGCCAGATGCCGTGAGTCTTAGCCGGTTGCCACCTCGTTATGTCGGCAACGATCCAATCGATCTTGGCAGCACGCGCGCCCAACCGGGCCCGTGACGTCGCAAACGCTTTCTCCGAGAGGTCGAGTATTGTGATGGATTTGAAGCCTTGCTCGCTCAGCGCATCGGCCAATCGCGAAGCGCCTCCGCCGACGTCGATGATCGAAGCATCGGCCTTGACGCCGGTTGCTCGAATAAGATCAAGCGAGATCGCCGGATTGGCCTCAAACCAGCTGACCTCGCCTTCGCCCTTGGTCTGATAGACGTTCTGCCAGTGGGTCTGCCGCTCGGAAGTGCTCGCGTCTGTTTTCCGCCGCCGTTTGAGTGCATGCTGCCGGTCCTAAGCTGGGAATGCATCGCGCCCGGCGCAACCGTTCAGGAGCGTGCGTGGTTTCCCCACCAATTCTCGACAACAAGGACCTAGACGCGCCCTCGGTCTTCGAGCCCGCCGCCCTGCTGCGGGAAGCACGGCGGCAGAAAGGCCTTATTGCCGCCAATGTGCCGGGGGTCTGCATCCTCGATCCCGATGGGGACATCGCCCGTCGTCTGAAAAATTCCGGTCGGGCAACGCGCTTCGATGCCTGGCCCTGCTACCATACGGACCTCTTTAGCTTCCAACTCGCGGGACAAACCGTCGGCATCGTTGGCTGCGCGGTGGGTGCGCCCTTCGCAGTCTTGATCGCTGAAGAGCTCTTTGCCTGCGGCTGCCGCGTCTTGATCAGTCTAACCTCGGCCGGGCAGGTCGTTCCGGCCGGGAGCCCACCTTATTTCGTCGTCATTGACCGCGCGTTGCGCGATGAAGGAACCAGTTATCACTACGCTGCGCCCGCTGCATTCGCCGAAGCCGATCCACACCTCGTCGAAACGGCTATGCGTGCGCTGACGGACGCAGGGCTGCGCGCCTATGTCGGCGCCACTTGGACGACGGATGCTCCCTTCCGCGAAACTGCCGCGGCCGTCGCCGCGGCACGCGCTAAGGGCGTGCTGGCCGTGGAAATGGAGGCGGCTGCGCTCTACACATTCGCGCGCCGGCGCGGCAAGCAGGTCCTCTGCCTTGCGCATGTTACCAATACTATGGGACTCGCCGGACAGGACTTCGAGAAGGGCGAAGCGGAAGGCACCACCGCCGCGCTGACGCTTCTCGCAACCCTCGTGACGGCGTTGTTGCCGCAGCAGGCGGGCGGTGCTCGCGATTAGGGCCGGCCGGGTTGCTTGCCGAGAGGGCAATAAAGGCCGATCCGAACGTCACGCGCCGGCCGAGCCACAGATCAATCGGTGCAAGGAGCCGCGCGGCGATACCGCAAGGCGGATAATGTACCGCCCCGCGCGTTGTTGTGACTTTGAGACCGGCTGCGGCGACCAGATTGTGAAGTTCCGTGGCCGAGCGAAATTTTGCCCTACGCCAGGTGGGATCACCAAGCCAGCCGCGAATGCGTCGGTATGCGGACCAAAGGCTCCAGCGGCCGAGTTCGCCAATGACCAGCGATCCTCCCGGCTTGAGCACTCGGGCCATTTCCTGAACCGCCCCTTCCGCATCCCGGACAAAGCAGAGCGTGGTCACGGCGCCCACAAGGTCAAACGCCGCATCGTTGAACGGCAAATTCTCCGCCCGTCCGACGATCAGGCGCAGTTGCAAGCCGTCGTGTTGGGCCCGCCGTTCGGCAGCCGCAATCATCGTCGGATCTGCGTCAAGGCCGGTCACCAGGCCGCCACGACGAGCGATGTCGAGGGCAAAGACAGCGTCGCCACAGCCCACGTCGAGCAGTGTCTTGCCGGACACTGACTCGAGCAGATTAAACAGAAGCCCTTGCTCAAGCCTGTCTGTAATTTGGCCGAGCCGGCGTGATCGCCATCGGGCATAGGATTTCGTGAATTCACCGTTCGATCGACCGGCGGTCATGAGAGGTCTCTAACCGCCGCGCGCCTGGGCGCGCGCGGCAATTAGCACCGGCCGAGGGATGCTAGCGGCGTCCGCGGAAGGTCGGCCGGCGCTGCTGCGGCGAAGGGGCCGGCGCCTCGCCCTTGTGGCGGAAGCTGATGCGCCCGCGGTGCAGGTCATAAGGCGACATTTCCACGATTACGCGATCGCCGACGCCGGTGCGGATGCGGAACTTGCGCATCTTGCCGGCGGTGTAGGCCAGCACCTCGTGACCGTTGTCGAGTTTCACCCGGAAATTTCCGTCCGGCAGGACTTCGGTCACCGTGCCGTCGAACTCCAGCATTTCTTCCTTCGCCATCCAATTCGTCTCCCGGTCGATGTCAGCGTGCGCGGTGGCCGGCGTTGCGGCGCGGCTCATTCGGGCGCTGGAGGAATGTAACATTTTCGATGCCGCGTGGCTCCCCCGCAGTAGCGTGCTGCCGGGGGGGCGTCTGGTGGCCGTTCTGGCTCGGGCGGCCATGGTGGCCGTTGCCGCCGGTATGGACCCGGTGGCCGTTGCCGCCGGTATGGACCCGGTGGCCGTCCTTGGCGTGGTGGCCGTTGCCGCCGCCATGGGCGCGTTGCTGGCGGTTGTCCTGCTGCGGCCGGCCGTGCTGCCGGTTTCTGGCATTTTGCTGGGCCGGCCGGTGCGCGGGCGCGCGGCCGGTGCGGCGGTCGGTCGAAGGGATCGCCATGCGGATCAGCCGCTCGATGTCGCGCAGATAGGCCGCTTCCTCATGATCGCAGAAGGAAATCGCCACGCCATCGGCCCCGGCGCGGGCGGTGCGGCCGATGCGGTGGACGTAGGATTCGGGGATGTTCGGCAGGTCATAATTGACGACATGGCTGACGCCGTCCACGTCGATGCCGCGGGCGGCGATGTCGGTGGCGATCAAGGTGCGCAAAGCTCCGGAACGGAAGGCGGCGAGCACGCGCTCGCGCTGGTTCTGCGATTTGTTGCCGTGGATCGCCTCGGCGGCGTGCCCGGCCTTTTGCAGGCCGCGCACGACCTTGTCGGCGCCGTGCTTGGTGCGGGTGAACACCAGCACGCGGTCGATCGTCTCCGTCTTCAGCACTTCGGCGAGCAGCGCCGGCTTCGAGGCCTTCTCGGTGAGGATCACGCGCTGCTCGACCCGCTCGGCGGTGGAGGCCTGCGGCGTCACCGCCACGCGCGCCGGATCGCGCAGCATTTGGGCGGCGAGCTTGGTGATCTCCTGCGGCATGGTGGCGGAGAAGAACAGCGTCTGCCGCTCCTTGCGCAGCATGGCGACGATGCGGCGGATGTCGTGGATGAAGCCCATGTCCAGCATGCGGTCGGCTTCGTCGAGGACGAGCACCTCGACCTGGTCGAGGCGCAGCGCGCGCTGGTTGACGAGATCGATGAGGCGGCCGGGCGTCGCCACCAGCACTTCGACGCCATGCGCCAGCGAGCGGATCTGCTTGTTGATCGGCACGCCGCCGATGGCGAGCGCGATGGCGAGCGGGCGGATGTGCCGGCCATAGGCGCGGAAGCTGTCGGCAATCTGGCCGGACAGTTCACGGGTGGGCGAGAGCACGAGAACGCGGCAGGCCTTCTTGTCGGGCCGCATGCGCTTGTTGTGCAGGTGCTGCAGGATCGGCAACGCGAAGGCCGCGGTCTTGCCGGTTCCGGTCTGCGCGATGCCGATGACATCGCGGTTCTGTAAGGCGAGGGGGACGGTCTGGGCTTGGATCGGGGTGGGAGTGACGTATTTCTCTTCAGCGAGGGCGCGAAGGATCGGCTCTACGAGGCCGAAGTCGTTAAAGGAAGTCAAAGAGTCTCTTTCTTCATAAGGCGAAGCGGCCGTGCGCTGACTGCGAACGGCGGAATCGCGGGGTTCAATGACATCCCGCGTGACCAGGGTTGTCGGTCGGTTGAGAAACGGAAAAGGCGGGGCGAAATTCGTTTGAAGGAGTTTCGTGCACGCAGCCCGCGGACTCGCAATCGAGTCGTTCGTCCGTTGCCGGTCATATGACAGGTGCGGGTGGTCTTTTCAAGGCAGGATGACCCCTTAAGAGCTTGGGATGATGAATAAAGCATGGAACGGTCCATTTTCTGCTGATGGACAAGCCGCTTGAGATCGGGGAATGTCAGCCCCCATTCGTCGTTTTCGACCCTAATATGCCAGCCGGAGCCGTCGAAATGCCGTTTCCCCGGGCATCCCAGGCCCTTTCCCGCTTTACCGTTCTTGACCTGACGCGCGTGCGCTCGGGGCCGACCTGCGTGCGCGAGCTCGCCGATTGGGGCGCCAACGTCATCAAGGTCGAGACGCCGGCGCGCCTGGAGAAGGGCGAGGCGCTGGGCGGTCCGCGCCAGGGGCCGGACTTCCAGAACCTGCACCGCAACAAGCGCAGCATGACCCTCGACCTCAAGTCGCCGCAGGGGCGCGCCACCTTGCTGCGCATGGTCGAGAAGGCCGACGTGGTGGTGGAGAATTTCCGCCCCGACGTGAAGCACCGGCTCGGCATCGACTACGACGAGCTGCGCAAGGCCAACAAGCGCATCATCCTCGCCAGCATCTCCGGTTTCGGCCAGGACGGCCCCTACCGCGACCGTCCGGGCGTCGACCAGATTGCGCAAGGCATGGGCGGACTCATGTCGATTACCGGCCTGCCCGGGCAGGGCCCGGTGCGCGTCGGCATCCCGGTCGCTGATCTCTGCGCCGGGCTGTTCTGCGCCCTCGGCATTTTAACGGCGCTGCACGAGCGCGAAGTCTCCGGCGAAGGGCAGTGGATCACCACCTCGCTGTTGCAGGCGCAGATCTTCATGCTCGATTTCCAGGCGTCGCGCTGGCTGCAGGCGCACGAGGTGGCAAAGCAGGCCGGCAACAATCATCCGACCTCGATCCCGACCGGCGTGTTCAAGACCAAGGACGGTTACATCAACATCGCCACCGCCGGCCATGTGATGTGGGATCGGTTGTGCCAGGCGATCGGCGCGCCCGAGTTCATCACGCGCGAGGACTTCAAGACCGGCGCATTGCGCTCGAAGAACCGCGACGCGGTCAATGCCGCGGTCGAAGCCAAGACGGTCGGCAAAACCAGTAAGGAATGGATCGAGATCTTCAACCGGGCCGGCGTGCCCTCCGGTCCGATCTACTCGATCGACCAGGTATTCGCCGACGAGCAGGTCAAGCATCTCGGCATCGCGCAGAACGGAACGCGCCCCGACGGCACGGAGCAGACCTTCGTCGGGCAGCCCTTCGGGCTGTCGCGTACGCCGAGCAGAATCGCGGCGACGCCGCCCGAGATCGGCCAGCACACCGACGAGGTGCTCAAGGAATTCGGCTTCGCCGACAACGAGATTGCCGCCTTGCACGAGGCGCAGGCGGTCTAAGGAGACACGACATGAACGCACCGATGCAGACCGACAAAATGCTGTCCCGCAAGGAGGGCGGCGTCGGCTATCTCATCTTCAACAATCCCGAACGGCACAACGCGGTGTCGCTCGACATGTGGGAGGCGGCGCAGGCGATCCTTGCCGATTTCGCTGCCGACAAGGCAATCCGCGTCGTGGTGCTCACCGGCGCCGGCGGCAAAGCCTTCGTTTCGGGCGCCGACATCTCCAAATTCGAAAGCGAGCGCTCGAGCAAGGAAGCGATCGAGCGCTATAACGTCGCGGTCGATAAGGCCAATACCGCGGTCTATGAATTCCCCAAGCCGACCATCGCCATGATCCGCGGCTATTGCATCGGCGGCGGCGTCGGCCTGGCGCTGTGCTGCGACCTGCGCATCTGCTCGGACAATTCCAAGTTCGGCGTGCCGGCCGCCAAGCTTGGCCTCGGCTACGGCTTCAAGGGCATCAAGAAGCTGGTCGACCTGGTCGGGCCCTCGTTCGCTAAGGAAATCTTCTTCACCGCGCGCCAGTTCACCGCGACCGAGGCGTTGACGATGGGGCTGGTCAACCGCGTGCTGCCGGAGGCCGAGCTCGAGACATACGTCAAGGACTATGCCGAGACGATCAGCGGCAACGCGCCGCTGACGGTGAATTCGGTGAAATATATCGTCGGTGAGGCGGTGAAGCCGGAGAGCGAGCGCAATCCGCAGAAATGCGCGGATCTCGTGGCGCAATGCTTCGCCAGCAACGACTACAAGGAAGGCCGCACCGCCTTCATGGAAAAGCGCAAGCCGGCGTTCACCGGCACCTGACCGTCCGCCATGTGGGGCGCCTAACGACAAGCGTGACGGGGTCAGACGCGTGATCGGCAATCTTCCGAAAATCTCGGTAGCCGAGCGGCTCGCGGCGCGCATCGTCGCGCTCGACGCGGCGAAGCTGCCGGCCGCCGTGCGCACCAAATGCGAGGACTTGGCTGTCGATGTTGCCGGCCTCTGCGTCACCGCGCGCAACGAGGATTACATCAAGGCGGCGCTTGCTGGCTGGGACGACGACGGGCCCTGCACCGCGATCGGCCA
>Ga0335078_10002795_pt1 | contig 26309 bp, 23 predicted proteins | sample Lox_Sample_32_FD_206711 | JGI IMG/M metagenome (GOLD analysis project Ga0335078, IMG submission 206711) | Soil microbial communities from Loxahatchee National Wildlife Refuge, Florida, United States - Lox_Sample_3.2 | ecosystem: Environmental > Terrestrial > Soil > Wetlands | place: USA... | reverse complement strand
AGCTTTTCTCGCGGCCTGCAATCCGCAGGAAGATAAGCAACCTGTAGCGAGGTCCCGACCACCGGGCCAGATGCACTCACTGAGTACGATTTGGGTGTCTATAAAAGATAGGTACCGATAAACGCCCATGTGGTCGGCAATCCAAAGACGGGAGGCTGCAACAACGGGACACCCATAGGCCAGCGCGGTTCGAACGGCTTTTGCGAGTTCAGTTCAGCGGCTTTCGGCATTCCATCCGGATCGTTCGGCAACATGGGCAAAATGCCATTCCGCCAGCTTTACTTTGACGATTTCGGCTTCTCGATCGTGAAAGGCACTCCCCTCCACGAAAATCTCAACCTCCAGTTGCGCGCCGAATCGTTCAATCTTTACAACGCAATGATCCCCGGCGCCCCATCATCCACGACAATCGGAGTTGCATCGGCGGGGCTGGCCACCGATATCGGCAATACGCCGCGTGAATTGCAGTTCGCGGCCAAAATTACGCCTTAATCACGCGCCTCAGACTTATGGGTGAAAAACGAAGGTAACTTTTCCTCCACGTATTCGGCGGCATTCGATTAGGATGAGTTGGTGCCTCGAAAACCCAACCGCAACTCTGCCAGCAAATTGCCCGATATTCGTGCCGTTGCCGCCGTGGCTAAGGTTTCCATTGCCACGGTCTCCCGTACTATCAATAGCTCTCCTCTGGTCAGCGAACGCCTCAGCAAGCGCGTCTGGCAGGCGATCAAACAGCTCAACTATTTGCCCAACACCCACGCGCGCACCCTGGTCTCCGGCCGCAGCCGCTTGCTTGGCATCATCGTCGAGAACATCACCAACCCCTTCTTCCCCGAGCTGATCCAGAGCTTCGAAGAGATCGCCGTCGCACGCGGCTATGAAATTCTGGTCAGCTCTACCAACAGCGATCCCGCCGTCCTCGCCACATGCGCACGCCGCATGTTGGAGCGTAAGGTCGACGGCGTGGCCGTGATGACCTTCGGCGAAGAGGAACCCGTGCTCGACCAGATCGTTCACCGCGGCGTTCCCATCGTTCTCGCCGAATTCAAGCTTGACGACCCCAAGGCCAGCACCATCCTTCTCGACTACTCCACCGGTATTCATGCCGCCGTTCGCCATCTCTCCGAACTCGGACATAGCGCCATTGGTTTTCTCGCCGGACCGCATAGCCTCCACTCTGCCATCACGCGAGAAAACGATTTCCGCGCTGCCATGCAGGCGGCAGAGTTGCCCATCCAAAAGAAATGGATCATCGAGTGCGACCACACCCTCAAGGGCGGTGTCGCGGGCTTTGAGCAGTTGCGCAAGCTCGCAGCGCGCCCCACCGCCATCGTCTGTTCCAACGATATGACCGCCATCGGTGTTTTGCGCGCGGCCTACATGGCCGGCCTTCGCGTGCCACAGGATCTCTCGGTAATCGGTCTCGACGATGTGGATTTCGCCGAGTACACGCTGCCGCCGCTTACCACCATCCGCCTGTCGCGTACCGATCTGGCGCGCGCCGCCTTCGAAGCCCTGCGCATGCAGGCCGAAGACCCTGCGAGCCCAAAACTCCAGCGCGAGTTTCTGGTTTCGACCAGCCTTGTCGTTCGCGGCTCCACAGCCCCGCCACTCGCTGCTCATCCAGCCTGAGCGCCCACGCTCCAGCTTCTGCCGCCCACACCGGCAACTCCGCCTGCCGGGCCAAGACCAGCACCAGTCTCACAAGCTGACCCCTTTGAGAAATCGCGCCGATGAAGGAACTGAAGCGGGATCGGCGACGTATCTGAAGGATATGAAAACCTGGGTGTGTGCAATCTCTCTTTGCCTGGCATGTGTATGGCCCCAGGCGGCTTCGCCCGGCCGCTCCCGTCCGGTTACTTCGAAGTCGCTGACCGCGGCGCCGCTGAAGAACGACACGCCCGATCCCCTCATCGACCGTCCGTTGCACCTGACCGATTTCGCAGACATGGAACCGCGCACCGATCTTCGCGGCCAGCTTGCCCGCGTCTCCGATTTTGTTCAGAACGCGCCCTCCGATGGCCAGTCCGCAACGGAGAAGACCGAGGTGTGGATGGCGCACACCAAAGCGGCGCTCTATTTCGTTTTCATCTGCTACGACCGCCATCCTGAATTGGTTCGCAGCCATTTGGCGCGCCGCGAGAATATTCTTAACGACGACGGCGTCGCCATCATCCTCGATCCCTTTCGCGATCGGCGTCTGGGCGTGGCTTTCCGCGTCAATCCTGCAGGCGTGCAGGCCGACGCGTCGTGGAGCGAAGCTAACGGCTTCGATTACAGCTACGACACAATGTGGGATTCCGAGGGCCGCGTCACCAAAGACGGCTGGATTGCGCTCTTCGCCATCCCCTTCCGCAGCCTTCGTTTCCGCAGCAATGAATCGGATTGGGGCGTTGTGTTCGCCCGTTTTTTCCCACGCAACTCTGAACAGGATTTTTGGCCGCGCGTGGCCGCCGACGTCACCGGCGTCCTGAGCCAGGAAGGCACTCTGCACGGCATTGAAGGCGTCACCGGCTCGCACAACTTCCAGCTGAACCCCTATACGCTGGCGCAAAATGAGCGCACCTTCGTCGACATCGACCCGGCCAACTCCTTCTTCAGCTCCCGCCATTTTGAAGGCGCCGATGGCGGCGAGATCAAGCTCATTCTCAAAGACAGCATCGTTGTCGACGCCACCGTCAACCCCGACTTCAGCGATATTGAGTCCGAACAGCCGCAATTCACCGTGAATCAGCGTTTCCCCGTCTACTTTCCCGAACTGCGGCCCTTTTTCCTCGAAAACGCCAACTACTTCGTCACGCCCGGCACTTTGGTGTATACGCGCAACATCGTCCACCCGGAGTACGGCATTCGCGTGACGGGCAAGATCGACCATACCAATCTCGGCGTTTTTGTCACCGACGATCGTCAGCCCGGCCAAGCCGTCGCGCCCGGCGATCCGCTTTACGGGAAACGCGCCACTGCCGCCGTGGGCCGCGTGTCTGAAGACTTAGGCAAAGGATCGAGCCTGGGCGCTATCTACACCGACGAGGAATTCGGTCATGGCTGGAATCGCATCGGCGGCATCGACTCGACGGTCCGCTTTGACCAGCATTGGACTGCTTATGGCCAGATGGTCGAGAGTTCCACGATGGGCGACCTGGACAGCGGCACGCCTCCTAAGTACTCCGCCGGTCCGGCCGGCACCGTGCAACTGCAGCGCTCTGGTCACGCCTTCAACATGCAGGAGAATTACGGCGACATCGCCGCCGGCCTTCAAACCCAGTTGGGTTTCATTCAGGCCAACAACATGCGCAGCAACCAGACCCACGCCACCTATCAGTGGTTCCCCAAGAAACGTTTCTATCAGAGCTGGGGGCTCGAAACCAACCAGAACGTCGCCTTCGATCACCAGGGCGACCGCATCTACCACTATTCCACCTTCGATCCCTTCTGGCTGCTGCCGCGCAACTTCGTCGTCGCACCTCTCATCGGAGAGAACTCCGACACCGTCAGCCCGCTTAACTACGCGGGCCTTACCGACTTCAGGAATTTCACCGAGAACTTTGGCGGGTTTGTGTTGCGCGGCGCACCCTGGTCGCAATTCAACTTCAATCTGCAGGCCATTCGCAGCGGCAACGTCAACTACAACCCGGCTGCGGGCCAGATCCCTTCATTACTCAACCAGGAAACCGTGCAGCTCCTTTTCACCGTGCAACCGGTTCACCCATTGACCCTCGATAACACCTGCCTGCTCGACCGCGATCACGCGGTTGCCAGTGGCGCATTCGTCTACGAGGCACAGACCATGCGCAGCGTGGCGAACTACCAATTTACCCGCTCGATTTCCGCGCGCCTGGTTGCGGAGTACGATTCCACGTTGGCGAATCCTGCGCAAACCTCGCTGCAGCGTACCAAGGAGTTTGCCTCCCAGGCTCTTCTCACTTGGCTACCCCATCCCGGCACCGCGGTCTACATCGGCTATAGCGACGATCTGCAGAATCTCTGCCGCAACTTATGCGACCCGAACAACCCCACCCTGCCACGGACAGGGGCCATGCTCAACGATGGCCGCCAGATCTTTATCAAAGCATCGTACCTCTTCCGCTTCTAACGCGCGTCTGTTACCGCCATCAAAACCAGTCCGGGGCCCTCGTATCTCTGTGCTACCATGTTTCGCGATCGGCTTTGCCCCCTTCCTTTCATCTGCCCCGATGATTGCAATTCTGTGACGTGTTGGTTACAACCGCGTGCAGTGGGCAGTCTATGCTGTTCATGGGGTACTATCGCTCCTTACTTCTCCCGTACCCGACACCATGACCACAGCCTATCTCAACCGCATAGCCACAGCCGCGCCTCCGCACGACATGCACCAGGCCTTCCTGGCGTTCGCGGAAAAACTGCTTCCAGAGGGCAAACCGAGAAGCCTTTATCGCCGCGTGGCGCGCGCCGCGGCTATTGACCATCGCTATTCGTTCTTCAAGCCTGTGGTTGCTGAAGACGGCTCGGTGCACGACTTGAACGAGTTCTATGTGCGTTGCAACTTCCCTGCGACCGATCGCCGCATGCAAGCCTTCGAGCGATTTGCGCCGCTGCTGGCGCGCGACGCCCTCGACAAGCTCGCGCTTTCTGAGGCTGAACGGCAAACCGTCACGCATGTCATCGTGACTACGTGCACGGGACTCTACGCGCCAGGCCTCGACTTCGAAGTCGTCGATCACCTCAGGCTCAATCCCTCGGTGGAGCGCACCCTCATCGGTTTCATGGGCTGCTACGCAGCCATCAATGCGCTCAAGTCGGCACGGCACATTATTCGTTCCCAGCCAGATGCCAGAGTTCTGATCCTCAGCCTTGAACTCTGTTCCCTGCACATGCAGGAGACCCAAGACCTGGAGCAGATGCTTGCCTTTACCGTCTTTGCCGATGGCTGCGGGGCCTGCCTGGTCAGCGCCGAGCCGATCGGTCTCGCCATCGACAGTTTTTTTGCCGTCAGGCTCGATGGCACGCACCAACTTATCACCTGGCGCATCGGTCGACAGGGCTTCGACATGGTCCTCTCGGGCCAGGTCCCCGGGGAATTGCGCCGTGGCATGGCGGCGGCCGGCAGCCGCATCACACACGGCCGGGAAATCTCCTCGATCGATCTCTGGGCCGTCCATCCCGGCGGCCGCACCATTCTCGATGCCGTCGAACAGGGGCTGGCGTTGCACCCCGAAGCGCTCGTCGACTCGCGTAACATTCTGCTCAATTACGGCAACATGTCTTCCGCGTCCATCTTGTTCGTCTTGCACCGCCTGATGCGGCACACTCGCTCCGGCCAAGTGGGATGCGCCATGTCCTTCGGGCCCGGCGTGACTGCCGAAACCATGATGTTCCACGCCGTCTAACGGCTTGAAACGAGAAGAAGCAGTGTTCCCATCCACGAATTTCCCCGTCCCGATGAACAGCAGACCCGGCTTTCGTCATCGTGCACAGCTCGCCGAACTTATGGACGGGCCCTGCGCGCGCGATGAGTTGCGCGGCTGCCTGCGCGATATCGCAAGGCTCAATCGCTGGTTCCTGAGCCATCGCCCGGTCCTCGGCTGGCTCAAGCTCGTCGTGCCCGCGTCGACTACTCGGCCGATTCATATCCTTGACATTGGATGCGGTTACGGTGACGGATTGCGGTGCATCGAGCGCTGGGCTATGCAGCGCGGCATCGCTCTCGAATTGACCGGCCTCGACATCAACCGCGACGCTGTTGCAATTGCTGCCGAAGCCAGCCGCGCAACGAGCAAGATCTGCTGGATCGCCGCCGACGCCCTCAGCTATGAGCCGGTCCGGCCGGTTCATTTCGTTGTCAGCTCGCAATTCACGCATCACCTCGACGAGCCGGACGTGATACGTTTCCTCCATTGGATGGAACTCCACGCCGAGCTCGGTTGGTTTGTCAACGATCTCTCGCGTGCCGCAATTCCCTACCATTTCCTTCGCCTCTTCACGAAACTCGCGCGTCTGCATTCTTTCGTGCAGTTCGATGCTCCCGCGTCCATCGCACGCGCCTTTGTCCGGCAGGATTGGCAAAGAATGTGCGCCGCCGCAGGTCTCGCCGCTCACTCCGTCTGCATACGGCCATTCCAGCCCGCACGTTTGTGCGTGAGCAGGAGAAAGCTGCAATGACCGCTGTTTCCGCCGCCCACATACGCGCCATCGATCATCTCGTCATCGGCGGCGGGCTTGCCGGCGCCATGGCCGCCTTGCGCCTTGCCGCCGCGGGTCTTGCTGTCACGCTCGTCGAACGAGAATCCGGGCCTCACCACAAAGTTTGCGGCGAGTTTCTCAGCGCCGAGGCCGTCGCCTATCTGCATCAAGTGGGCATTGCGCCGCGTGAACTCGGCGCTGCTCGAATCGGCAACGTACGTCTCTCGGCCGGTGACAGGTTGATCGAAACTCCACTTTCCTTCCCGGCGCTCTCGCTCTCGCGCCGCGTCCTGGACGAAGCGCTGCTCCACCGCGCCGAAGAAAACGGCTGCCAGGTCTTTCGCGGCGTGGGTGTCGAAACCCTCACTTCCGACGGTGGCCAGTGGCTCGTTACTCTTCGCAACAGCGAATCACTGCGCGCATCCAACGTTTTCCTCGCCTCGGGCAAGCACGATCTCCGCGGATTTGCACGCACTTCCACCAAACAGTCTGACCTCGTCGGCTTCAAGTCACATTGGCAGCTTGCGCCTGCGCAAGCCCTCACCATCCGCGAATACATGGACCTCTATCTCTTTCCCGGCGGGTACGGCGGCATTTCTCGCGTCGAAAACGGCATTGCCAATCTCTGCTTAGTCGTGCGCCGTTCTGTCTTGCGCGAACATGGAGGCTGGCCTCGACTCCTCGACTCCATCCTGCGCGGCAATCGCCATTTAAGAATGCTTCTCGGTGGCGCTACGGCGCTCACGCCTCGCCCGCTTGCCGTTTCGTCCATTCCCTATGGCTACCTTGCCCGGGACACCGGCGATCTCTGGCGCCTCGGCGATCAGGCGGCGGTGATCCCCTCGTTTACCGGCGACGGCATGTCCATCGCTCTGCACAGCGCCTCGCTTGCAGCTCAGATGTTCCTTGCCGGCAAAAGCGCCGTAGACTACATCGCCGCTCTTCGCGCCCAGCTCCGCCGCCAGATGGCGCTCGCCACCTGGCTTTCACGCCTCTGCGTCACTCGTGGCGGCCGAGCCGCGGCCTTCGCGGTTCTTCCGGCCATTCCTGGCGTCTTGCGCTGGATTGCCGCGTCCACGCGCATCCCATCGTCATCGCTTGTTCTTGAAGTGGGAACAGCAGCGGCGGGGAAATTTGACAATTGCAGCAAGGTAGCGCTGTAGCTTGGTATCGCTGCGCCCCACCTACTGCGCCGCTACCTCGCTTTGGCTTGCGAGCGCCCTTGCCTCGCGCCAAGCAGTGATCTCTGCATGGGTCTGGTCGGCGGCCACGCGGCGCTCGGAATAGATCCGCGGCTCGCCAAAGTGAAGCTGCGCCGAGAAGCCCGTCACGCCAAGTACCTTCCACAGGTGCGTGGCAAACGACTCGTCGCCGTACCAGCAGAGCTCGCGCTCCTCCACTCCGCCCTCGATTACGTAGCGCAGCGCTGCCGTGGTAATGGGCGCGCCCGCCGTAGTCGCCGGATCAATAAGGCGCGAGTGGAAGCGCAGCACCTGCGCCCCATCCGTGCTCGTGCCCTCCGGGAACAGCAGCACCGGAACCGGCAGTTTCAATCGTTCGGTGATTTGATCGGCGGCGGACATGGCGCTGGCTAGACTTGCTCGGTCCAGGAAGATCGTGCCACCCGATCGTGCCGCCATGCCGAAGATCGGCCAGCCATGCACCTCCATCTTGGCCACAAAGAAGCACGGCATGGTCGCGCTGATGATCGGGATGTCGAGGTAGCTGAGGTGATTGGCCACCACTAACCCGCAAGCCGGCGGCTGCCCTTCCACGCGCCACTCGATGCCCAGACTTTTGAGAACTCTGGCGGCCGACTCCTGCAACCATACCGCGCGCTGCTCGAGCGTCAACGGCCCTCTTAGGCGCTTCAGCCCATAACAGAGAATGTTGAGTGCAAGTGCAAATGCCAGCGCCACAACACGCCGGACCCGCCTGAAGGTCACGAAGTCAGCGGAGCCAGAAAGCGGTTGCGCGCGGCTGCCGAAAGCAGTTTGAGATCGAGGAGCGTCAGAAAATCGATGGTACGGAACTCGCGGTCCCACGCAGGCTGCGCCGCTATGCGCGCGCCAATGGCGAGGTAGGTCTTCAGCAGCTTGGGAATCTTCACCGGCGCGGCGGGCATCGCGCAAGAATCCGATTGATCGATTTGGCAGGGCGACGGCTGTGCATCGGCATCCTGCGGCTCCGGGGGGCACGCATAGCCTGCGGTCGGCGCCGTCTCGAACTCACTCGGAACCCTGAAGTTCTCAAGTTGGCGATACATCCGCCAACCCTCCGCAGGATCGTTGGAGTTCAAGGAAGAGCATCCCAGCAGATAGCGAAGCCCCATGTCCGTAGCATACTGTGCGATCCCTCGCCACAACAACATCAGCACTTCGGGCGTGCGGTGCTCGCGATCAATGGAAGCGCGGCCCAGCTCCAAAACGCCCGCCCGCAGCGGCTCGTAGGGCGCCAGGCAGAATTCCTGTTCCGAGTAGTAGCCAAGGTTCCGCGCCGCCGTTACTCCGGATTGCATACGATACGTGCCCACCACACGCCTGCTGGTCTTGTCCTCCACGAGCAGGTGCTCGCAAACTGTATCGAAACGATCCACATCCAAGCCGGTATCGTAAGAGCTTTCCAACCCCTCGCCCAGCTCGATATTGAAGACCTTGAAGCGCAGGCGGCAAGCGGCCTCGCGGTCATCCGCGGTCTCGGCGAGGCGCAACCGGTATCGTCCAACGTCGGCATGAATGCGCGAAGCGGGTGCAGCCGATGGAGGTGCAACGGGGCGCGTGCCAAATCCAATTTCTGTGATCGGAGTTGAACCGAGATCCAACTTAAGGGACAGATTAGGCCGAGTATGCGGGATCACCGCATTAGTATCCCGCCGTTTTGTGAAAAATCTGTCAATCACAAAAGAAAACGGTGCAAATATCTTCTTCGCACTGTAACGCGGTCCCAATAGAACTGCAATCTCTATGCATCAACGCGTCGTTTCTGCACGATTTAGCGAGCGTAGCCAAAGTTTCTGTGATCCGGATCACACCTAGGAGCCTGGTTCGTAGTTCAGATTCGGCCCCAGCCACCGCTCCACTTCGGCCACACTCATCCCTTTGCGCCGAGCATAATCCTTAACCTGGTCGCAATCGATCTTTCCCAAATCGAAGTACCGGCTCTGGGGATGCGCGAAATACAGCCCGCTCACGCTCGATCCCGGCCACATGGCAAACGATTCAGTCAATTCAATCCCCGTTTTCGCGCCCACATCGAGCAAGCGCCAGATTGTGCCTTTCTCCGTGTGATCGGGACAGGCCGGATACCCCGGCGCAGGCCGGATGCCGCGATACTTTTCGTGAATCAGGTCCTCGTTGCTCAGTTTCTCGCAATGTCCGTAGCCCCACTCTTCGCGCGCGCGCTTATGCAGGCACTCGGCAAACGCCTCGGCCAACCGATCCGCAATCGCCTCCGCCATGATCGCGCTGTAGTCGTCATGTGCCGCGCGGAACCGCTCCGCCAGTTCCCTCGATCCGATCCCGCTCGTCACCGCAAAGGCCCCGATGGAATCGCGCAGGCCCGTTTCCTTGGGCGCGATGAAATCGGCGAGCGACCGGCAGGGTTCGTTTCCTTCGCGGTCCGATTGCTGACGCAGAAAATGGAACCTCTCGAGCGCCGTCCCGTGCCCGCCGCCTTCATAAATCTCTACATCGTCGCCCACAGCGTTCGCCGGGAAAAGTCCATACACCGCGCGCGCAGTCAGCAGTTTTTCGGCAACGATTCGATCCATCAGGGCATTGGCTTCAGCAAACAGTTGCCGCGCCTGAGCGCCTTGCCTTTCGTCGTCGAGAATCCGCGGGTAAACTCCCTTCAACTCCCACGTGTGGAAGAACGGGCTCCAGTCAATGAATTCGCGCAGCGTCGCGAGGGGAAAATCTTCAAGCACACGCACGCCGAAAGAGCAGGGAACAGCCAAATCCTCCGCCCGCCACTTGATCGGAGTCCTCCGCGCCCGCGCCTCCGCGAGCGGAACTGCGCTCCGCCGCGGCGCCGCATGAGCCTTGCGCAGCGCGTCATATTCGGCCTTGTGCTGTGCCACAAATTCCGGTTTTCCCTCGTCGCTCAGCAAGCTCGTCGTTACCGGCACGGCGCGGCTTGCGTCGAGCACGTGCACCACAGGCTCGCTGTAATTCGGCGCAATTTTTACCGCCGTATGCGCGCGGCTGGTGGTCGCGCCGCCAATCAGCAGTGGCAGCTTCAGCCCCTGCCGCTCCATCTCCCGCGCCACATGCACCATCTCGTCGAGCGACGGCGTAATCAACCCGCTTAGCCCGATAATGTCGGCCCGCACTTCTCTCGCCCGCTCCAAGATCTTCTCCGCGGGCACCATCACGCCCAGGTCGATCACCTCGTAGTTGTTGCAGGCCAGCACCACGCCGACGATATTTTTGCCTATGTCGTGTACATCGCCCTTCACCGTCGCGAGCACGATCTTGCCCTGCGAACGCACTTCCGCGCCCGCCGTGGCAAGCTCCGCTTTTTCCGCTTCCATGAACGGCGTCAAATAGACGACAGCCTTCTTCATCACGCGCGCCGACTTCACCACCTGCGGCAAAAACATCTTGCCCGCGCCGAACAGGTCGCCTACGACGCCCATGCCCGCCATCAGCGGCCCTTCGATCACTGCCAGCGGCCGTCCCAACTTTACACGAGCTTCTTCAGTGTCCGCTTCGATATACGTATCGATTCCCTTCACCAGCGCATGACTCAGCCGCTCTTCAACCGGGCCGCTGCGCCACTCCTCGGCTTTCTTCTCCGTTTCCTCGCCAGCGTCCGCGGCCCCTGCGGCCTTCAACGCTTCGCCGAACGCGACCAGCCGCTCGGTGGCGTCGGGCCGGCGATTCAGAAGCACATCTTCAACCAGCTCCTTCAGCTCAGGCTCGATTTCCCCATACACTTCGAGCATTCCGGCGTTCACAATGCCCATGTCGAGCCCTGCGGCAATCGCGTGGTACAGAAACGCCGCATGCATCGCCTCGCGCACCTTGTTGTTGCCGCGGAAGCTGAACGAGATGTTCGACACGCCACCGCTCACCTTGGCATGCGGCAAATTCTCCTTGATCCAGCGCGTCGCGCGGAGGAAGTCGACCGCGTAGTTCGCGTGCTCCTCCATGCCCGTCGCGACGGTCAGAATGTTGGGATCGAAGATAATGTCTTCCGCAGGGAAGCCCACTTCGTCTACGAGAATGCGGTAGGCACGCGCTGCAATACGAATCTTGTCCTCGTAACCCGCGGCCTGGCCCTGTTCGTCAAAAGCCATGACCACCGCGGCCGCGCCGAACTTCAGCACCGTTCGCGCATGCTCGCGGAACTTCGCCTCGCCCTCCTTAAGCGAAATCGAATTCACAATGCCTTTGCCTTGCAAGCATTTCAGGCCCGCTTCGATCACTTCCCATTTCGACGAGTCCACCATGAACGGCACTTTGGCCGCTTCAGGCTCGCTTTGTAGCAACTGAAGGAAGCGCGTCATCGCGGCCACGCCGTCGATCATGCCCTCATCCATGCAGATGTCGAGCACGTTGGCGCCGTTCTCCACCTGTTGGAGCGCCACGCTCACGGCCTCTTCGTACTTGCCCTCTTTGACGAGCTTGGCGAACTTCGGCGACCCGGCCACATTGGTCCGCTCGCCGATCATGATGAAGACACCTTGCTGTTGCGTGAATGGCTGCGATCCGGAAAGGCGAAGTGGTTTGAAATGCTTCGTACTCATGCCGCATTCTCTAATGCGCCGGAGTCGTCCGCCGGAATCTTTCGCGGAGGCACTCCCTCAACCTCTTTCGCGATGGCCGCAATGTGTTCGGGCGTATTGCCGCAGCATCCGCCGGCAATATTGATGAGCTCCTCGCGCGCAAACTCGCTCAAATACCGCGCCATGTCCTCCGGCCCCAGGTCGAATCCCGTCGCAGACAACGGATTCGGCAGCCCTGCATTGGGATAACACGACACCGCGACATTCACTTTCCGCGCCAGCTCTGCAAGAAACGGGTGCATCAGGTCCGGCCCCAGCGAGCAGTTCAATCCCACGGCCAGCGGCCGTGCATGTTGCACAGCATTCCAGAACGCCTCAATCGTCTGCGCCGAAATCATCGTCTCGCCGCCGCGCCCCACCGCAGCCGAAATCATCACCGGCAGTTCGCGTCCCTCTGCGTCGAAAACTTCGCGAATCGCCACGAGCGCTGCTTTGGCGTTCAGAGTGTCGAAGATCGTTTCTACGAGCAGCAGGTCGACTCCGGCTCCTGGGCCGCCCGCGATCAATGCCCGCACCTGCTCCGCATACGCCGCCTTCACCTGGTCGAAGGTCACCACGCGAAATCCCGGGTCGCCGGCATCGGGCGAGTTCGAAAGCGACACCGTCAGCGGCCCGATCGAGCCAGCCACAAATCGCAGCCACCCCGTTTCGTTCGCCACGCGATCCGCCCACTCCCGCGCAACCCGAGCAGACTGCTCGTTGATCTCCCACGCCAGGCCCTTGAGAAACGGGTCCGCAATCACCTTCCGATAGAACTCCGGATCTTTCCGCCCTCCATGCTCGCGTGGATCGTCTACAAAAAACTCGCTCTGAGCGATCGTCGTTGCGCCAAAGGTATTGGTTTCGATAATGTCGGCTCCGGCCTCTAGAAATCGCCGATGAATGTCGCCGATCATGTCGGGCCGCGCCAGCGTAAACAGGTCGCCGTTATTCAGCAGGTCCTTCTTCGCGTCTTTGAAGCGCTCGCCGCGAATGTCCGCCTCCTTCATCCCGTAGGTGCGGATGGTCGTACCCATCGCGCCATCGATAATAGCGATGCGGTTTTCGAGAACGTTCGCGAGCGCGTGTTTTGGCGCCTTAGTCATTTCTGCCCCATGTTTACGGCCTGCATCTCCAGCATAGCGGACTCGTCAACCCTCGCGAACCGATTCGCAGCGAGCTGCGCCTGCCCTCGCTAGGCTGCCGCAGCAACAGCCTGAGTGGTGACCGGTAAAGACAGCGCACCGATGCCGTCCCGAAAACTCAGACTGTTCCGAACCGAACCTGATTACCGCGCCTGCGCCTCGTCGTAGAGCGGAGCAAACCTGGAGCCGTACCGGAGGATACAGGCGGAGATGACCAGCGAAACCAGAGTTGCGCCGAGGCCGATGCTCAGGTTGGAGCGGTCGCTGATGGCGCCGATGATCTGCGGCGCAAAGGTGTCGCCGAAAAAATGAATGCAAAACAGATTGATCGAAATTGCCGTGGCGCGCACCGGCGCCGCAACCGAATTCACAATGGCGGTGTTAAGCGGTCCGGTGTTGAGGAAGAGAAAAAACTCCGCGATGAAAAGCGAAGGCACAGCCCACGATCTCGGTCCGAAAAAGAGCAGTACGCCCCAAGGAAGTGTGAGCGCCACACTCCACATGGAGATCAAATAAAGCGCGCGGTGATTTCTGCGCAGCCAGATCTGGGCAATCCATCCGCCAACCAATGTCCCGGCGATTCCGTCGATTACGGTGCTTGCGCCCACTGTCAGGCTGGCCGTCCCCATCGACATGCCCGCAACTCGCCGCAAAAACTCCGGCACCCACCACGAGATTCCGCCCATGGCAAACGTCAATGCCGCCAACCCGAAGGTTCCGGTCAAGAACGCAGGGTTGGTGAACAGTCCCCACACCGTGTTCCGGTTCAGACTGGGCAGAATCTGATCTGACGCGCCCCGCTCCGGCTCGTGTCCAATCCATGCATAGAGCGCCGCCGCCAGAAAACCCGGCACAGCGCAAACGAAAAACGGTGTCCGCCATCCCCAACGTGAGCCGATTTGACCTCCCGCAAGGTAGCCCAAGGCTGCGCCCACGGGAATCGCGATGTAGAACACTGAAAGCACCCGATTGCGGTCGCGCTCCGGATAAAAGTCGGACAGCACGGCCGGCGCGAAGATGCCAAAGGTCGCTTCGCCAATTCCCACCAGCGCCTGGCGCAGATAGAGGGTGGTGTAGCTGTGAATCCATACGGCGGCCAATGTGGCCAGGCTCCACAGCACCGCTCCTGTAATGATCAGCGGCTTGCGCCGAAAGCGGTCGCCGAGCCAGCCCGTGAGCGGCGCCGCGATCATATAGAAGACAAAGAATGCCGTACCCAGCGCGCCCATCTGCTGATCGGTGGTGTGAAACTCGTGCTGGATCGGCTGTACCTCGCCCGCGAGAATGTAGCGGTCGATGTAATTGAGCAGGTTGAGGGCGAGCAGCAGAAAAAACGTGCCCAGAGCGGGAGGAAGCAGATTGCGGCGCATTGGTTGTGTGGCAATTGACACGCGGGACCAGAATAGCTGGCGAACTGGAATATACCAAGCTGATTGTAGAGGCCGGGGTTTCAGTTCCCTGCCAGAAACCGCAATATCTCGCGCATGACCCGATCGCCCTGCGACGTCGCAAACAGTTGCTGCGCATGTGCCGAGCCATCGAGAAGGATGAGTTCCTTGGGCTGCGGCGCGCGATCGTATTGCCGTTGGACTCTAGGCAGGCGTGGACCATCTGCATTCGCGTCGTCGCGCGCAGCAATGAAAAGAACTGGAGATTTGAGCTTCTCGGCAGGCTCGTCCGGCGCCGCGCCAAGCAGCACCAGCCGGTCGATCTCTCCCGGCTGAGATTCGATGGATGCGTCGCCCGCGGCGCTTCCACCCATGCTGCCCCCAATGATCGAAACCGACTTGGCGCCGGCCTTGTGCAAGTACCGCACAGCAGCCAAAACATCGAAATAGAGAGGCGCGCTGAGCACGTCCGTGTCGCACGGTCCACGCGATTTGCCATAGCCGCGAAAGTCGATGGCGAGCACACGATACCCCGCCTCGACGAGGATGTGCGCCTGCTTTGCCCAGCTTTCTTTATTGAATTGGCCTCCGTGAGCCAGAACGACAGCCTTTTCGCCCGTTCCATAGAGGTCGGCGTAGACCACACCGCCATCTTGCGTGGGAAACGAGACTTCGGTTTGAGCGGTGAGGGTGGCGCAGATCGCGATTGCGACCAGTAGGGGAACGATCCGTCGCATTTCGCAACTCTAGCACGAGTCGACGCTTGTTTATTCCGCCGGCCTCGGCCAGCGCGCCTCGATGGTGGTGCCGATGCCGCCGCGCGGCCGGAATTCGCCCTTCACCACAGCCCACACCGGGTCGCAAGCCTTCACGACGTCTTCAAGGACCTGGTTGACGATGTTTTCCTGAAAAATGCCGAGATTGCGGTAGCGGAAGAGATACTCCTTGAGCGATTTGAGCTCAAGGCACCGCTCGCGCGGCATGTAGCGGATGGTGAGCGTGCCGAAATCGGGCAGGCCGGTCTTGGGGCAAACGGAGGTCAGTTCGGGATCGTCGATCTCAATCTCGTAACCGGGAAACTGGTTCTGCCAGGTCTCGATGGGCGGAAATTCGAAGTCGAGGCCGGCTTTTGCGTGCTCTTCGGTGTAGCGCGGAGCGGTGGTCATGGCCTTATTTTAGCGGGGTTAGCGGAACTGGCGGAGTTGGCGCAGTCCGCGTGGCGTTCTATCGTAGAGATCCTATTTGCCCGAATCGCATCCACTGGTTTCGAGTCTTATATACTGACTCTGGTTAACGGCATGGCTGAAGCAAGAACGCAAACGAGCCGCAAGTGGCTTTGGATCGCTGCGGCAGTCGTCCTGATCGTTGTATTTCTCATGGCGCGGTTCTTTCTCCGGGACCGCTTGATGGTGCGCGTGGCCCGGGTGGAGCACCAACCGCTGCTGAACACCGTGAGCACGAACGCTCGCATCGAGCCTATCGTGAATTACCCGTTTTACAGTCCGCTGGCGACCACTGTGAAAGCTGTGTATGCCGAGGAGGGGGACATGGTGCCAGCCGGCAAGCTCATTCTTACCCTCGATGACGTGACCGCACGGGCCCAGGTAGCGAGCGCGCAGAGCGCGGTAAAGACGGCGCAGGCCGCGTACGATGCCGCGACGCACAACGGTACACAGGCCGAGCGGCAGGCCGCCTCTGCGGCGGTCGAACAGGACCGGCTGGCGCGCGACCAGGCGCAGCACGATCTGGACGCGCTGACCAAGCTAGCCTCGACTGGAGCGGCCGCGCCCGGTGAAGTGACGGCCGCGCGGGAGCGTTTGGACACGGCGCAGGCCAATTTGAATGCCGCGGAACAAAACGCCCAGCACCATTATTCGCCGAACGAAATTGGCCGCGCATTGGCCGCACTGAACGATGCTGAAGCGGCGTTGGCCGAAGCCCGCCACATCGAGGCGCAGACCGTCATTCGCGCACCGATTACAGGCACCATTTACACCATGGACGCGGCGCCCTCGCAGTTTGAGGCAGCCGGAGCACTGCTGGTGCAGCTAGCCGACCTGCACCGGGAGCGTGTGCGCGCATATTTCGACGAGCCCGACCTGGGCCGGCTGGCGGAAGGACAGAAGGTGACGATCAAGTGGGATGCGAAGCCGGGCCGCGAGTGGCACGGCCATATCGCGCGGCTTCCCGCTACTGTGGTCGCCTACGGCACACGCAATGTGGGCGAGGTGCTGATAGAGTTCGACGACCAGGATGACGGCCTGCTGCCTGATACCAACGTGACCGTCACGGTGACTATCTCAAGCCAGCCGAATGCGCTCGCCATGCCGCGCGAGGCCCTGCAGGAACAGAATGGAGCATATTATGTCTACAAGGTTGAGGGTAGCGAGCTGAAGCGCGTTACGGTCACCATCGACAAAACCAGTCTGAACCTGACCCAGGCGCCGATTCTCTCAGGGCTCCAAGAGGGCGACGAGGTCGCCGTCGGAACCACCAACGGGCAGAAGCTGCAAGAGGGCATACCAATCAAGGAAGTCCGGTGAGGCGTATTGCACAAGTGGCTCTGCTGCTCGTGGCGCATCTGGCGATCGCCGCATTCCCGATTGTATTTGCGCAAATTCCCGCGGTTACGCTCAAGCTAGCCTTTGATGCACTCCAGGCGGGCGAGGCGGACAAGGCGTTGGCTCTGCTCACGCCCCTGCCCACCTCAGGCCAAGGCGCGGCCCAAACGCAAAACCTGATCTGCCGTGTGCAATTTACGTTGCAACAATGGGACCTGGCGGTTAAGGCGTGCGACCTTGCAGTGCACCTGGACCCAACGAACGCGATCGATCACATGTGGCTTGGCCGCGCGCTTGGCGAGAAGGCCAGCCGCGCTTCGTTCTTGAGTGCCTATTCACTGAGCAAACGCGTTCGCAGCGAATTCGAAGAGGCTGTCCGGCTCGATCCGCGCAGTGCCGATGCGCTCTCCGACCTGGGCGAGTTTTACAAAGATGCGCCGGGCATTGTCGGCGGCGGAACAGACAAGGCAGAAGCCATTGCCGCGCAACTGGACAAGGTGGACCCTGCCAAAGCATACGATTTGCGCGGCAGTATTGCAGTTTCGCGCAAGGATTACGTCTCCGCCGAACGCGATTTCAAGCAGTCGATTGCGGTCAGTCCGCACCCCGCACAACAATGGACGCGCCTGGCCAATTTTTACCGCGGCCGGCAGCGATGGGATGAAATGGAGGCAGCGATTCGCAATTGCGTAAGCGCGGCAGCGCGCGACAAGCATCCTGGCGTGGCGCTTTATGACGGCGCGGGCATCCTGATTGAAACCAGCCGTGATCCTGCGCTGGCCGCCAAAATGCTTGAAGATTATCTTGCAGGCTTGTCGAAGAGCGAAGAGGCGCCTGCGTTCATCGCGCGCGTGCGGCTGGCGCGCCTGAAGCAGCAGCTCGGCGATCCCGATGGCGCCAAGCGTGAGTTTGCCGCGGCGGCCACAATGGCGCGCGAATATAATCCGGCACAGGATTCCAAACATTGAGCCGAACATCGATCGTGAGAGCCGAACACAATTCGCGCAACCCATGGCGCGTTGCGCTGGCCGGCGCCGTTCTTGCCGCGGTCGCGGCTGTAGCGCCGGCACAAATGTCGCTGACCACCGTGGTGGAGCTCGCCCAGAAGAACAGTGCGGCGGTGCGCCTGGCGCAGGCCGACCTGCAAAGGGCAACCGCGCAGTTGGCGCAAACCCGCGATGCCTTCATTCCTTCGCTCTCGTTCGGTTCTGGCCTGCCCGCCTTCCCTGAGGTCGGCTTCACGGGATCGCTCCCCTCCATCTGGGACAGCACAATCCAGTCGATGGTTTTCTCGATGCCGCAGATCCAGTACATCCATGCGGCGCGCGCCGGCGTGCAGTCGGCACAACTCTCGCTGAAGGACGCCCGCGAACAAGCAGCCCTCGACGCTTCGACTGCCTACATGGAACTCGACACGGTCGGCCGGGAACTCGACGCCGTGCGTGAGCAGGAGCGGGATGCCGCGCGTTTAGTCGCTATCGAACAGCAGCGCGCTGAGGCCGGCGTCGATTCGCTCGACACTCTCCTGCAGGCGCAACTCACGGCTGCGCAGCTCAAGTTGAGCCGTTTGCATCTCGAATCCCGCGCGGCAACGCTGGCCAAACAGCTCGCCACGCTTACCGGATTGCCGGTGGGCTCCATTACTCCCGACCACGCCAGCATTCCCGAGATTCCCGCGGTCACAGGCGACCGCGCGGCCGCGCCGACGCCCGGCCTTGAATCGGCACAGGCCCTGGCACTCTCGCGGCAACACGAGGCGCGAGGCGACGAGGAGCACCTTTGGCTGCTGCCCGAAATCGGCTTCGGCGCTCAATATAACCGCAATACGACGCTGCTGAACAGTATCAACAAGTACTTCGTCGGTGGCTACCTTCCGGCCAACAACTTAAGCAGCGGTTTCTCCATCAAGGTTCCGGTTTTCGACTGGGGTCTCCACGCCAAATCGCGCGAATCGGCTGCAGAAGCGCTGCGCGCGCGAGTCGAGGCCGAGCAGGCGCAGCAACAAAACGACATTCAGATCGCGCAATTGAGCACCAGTCTGCGCGAACTCGATGCGCTGGCCGAAATCGCCAGCCTGAAGCAGCAGATTGCCGGCGAACAGTTAAAGAGTGTAGAAGCCCAACTAGAATTGGGGAACGGCGAGGGCAACGCGCCGGGCTCGCCGCCCCAGCTTTCTCCAACCGCCGGGCAGCAGGCCCGCATCGACGAGCGCCAGAAATACCTCGACGCGCTCGACGCCGGACTGCAACTGAGCAAGGCGCGGCTCAACCTTCTTCGAGCATTGGGCCACATGCAGGACTGGCTCGACGAGCTGCGCACAAAGTAGCTGGATCGCCGAGTCTATTGCAGAGACCCGTCGAGGAAGCATACAGCGCCCGGTGCTTGATTTCCTGTGGGCAACGCCTAGAATTTGATTCACACTCCGGAACTTCTTAATGGGCTTCTTCCGTCAACGCTGAAAGTGTCAGTTTGCGAGGAATCGGTCTTATAGGGGTCATGTCTACCGAAAGAAAAGTCCAGGTAACGACATTACGTTACTAGAGCGGGCATTCGCGCGCCGGAAAGGGACACCAACACACCTCATGGTAATCGACGGAAAAGAAGTCTCGAAATTGGCGACGGAACTGTACCAAATCGGCCAGAGCGATGGGTATTTGTCCAAGTCTCCGGGCGGAGCTTTTGACAATAACTGTAAGAACATTCGTGCACGCCAGATTGGAGCAATTCTGAACGGAATGGGCGGCCTTGATCTGATGAGCCTCGTGCACGGAAAAGTACAACAAGCGCGAGGGCATGCTCGCGATCTTGAAAGCTGTTGGGGAGGAATCGGCGACTGGCTGGCGTAACGTCATTTGTCGCAAGACTCAACAAGGAGAGCGAGCAAGCGGTTACAGGCACTAAGTAGCAGAAGCGGGTTGTGACACAAATAGGAATTCGGTTGCACGAAAGGGGAACAGTATGTTTCTAAGGTTCTTGCCACACATTCTTCTACTCTTGTTTGGCATTTTTGGTGTCGATCGCACTCCCTGGTTTCGGTCGAGCATTGGCGCCCTTTCCACTAGTACGCTGAGAGGCGCAGTGTTTGTCGCCAGCATGCTAGGAATTATTGCTCCAAAGCGAGGCTTCTTGTGGCTCCACCTCCTGGCATGGTGTTTGGCGGTGCTTTGCGCATTTTTCTGTGCCCGGCGTCTTGGACGCAACGCACTCGGTTGGCTGGTGGCAGGAGTTTTGTTCCCCGTACTGCTTTCTGTGCTGTTTTTCCCTCTTTTTTTGTCTTCTCATTGGAGTCTGATACAACAGACTCCCGCATTGGCTTATCTCTTCACGGCCACGGCTTATCTGATTCCCATTACAACTGCGTTGCTTGCCGAAAAGCGAGTAACATTGCCGGCGCCTGTGCGGACAATTCAGCCCGAGCCGCAGAAGGCAGCCGCACCTGCCAAAAAAGAAAATCCGCTGGAAGATCTGATCGTGCTGCGAAATCTGCGTCCGCTCGGCAACAAGAAACGCCTTCTCTTCGTGGAAGGAAAAGGCTGCAACGACTACCGTGCGCAGTTTCGAGACAAGGTCAGCGCCGAGCGTTACTACCAGACATTCGTAAGTTATGCGGAACGCAATCCACCGCCGGTTCTCATCGAGGTGATGGCTGCCTATACTCCCAATACGATCTACTCGGAAAAATACGCGTTCATTCTTCCCTATTTCAACGTGGGTGTCCGCGAAGATTATCAGTTATGGGCGCGAGGAGCAATTCAAACCTGCACCGATGTATTAAGGCAGCACAGTTATTGCTCCGGCAATAGTTATGAATACGTTCCCAAATCGATAAGCGCACAAGGCGCTGTAATTAAGTGGACGATTTTGCCGCCCCGTAACTTTGACTTGAAATCTGCGGAAGTCCAGGAATTATTGAGCGATCCGCCCGATCTGGGATTCGCGGCGGTGAAAGTTGAAGGTGAGGGAACCAGCGTGCCGGAGAAGCCAAACCCAGCCGGTCCATGGATCGGCGTGCTCTTTGAGATCTCCAAGTTCGATGAAGCTCTCTATGGAAGGGCAGCTACCAAGCAGCTTTTTGCCATTGTCGGAGAGCGGAGCCTAGCCGGAAGCATTATCCACGGTGGCGATCTTCTACCCGACGCACGTTATTGGTGCAACGCCATACACACAGCCAATCAGACACAAGCCGACGCGATTGAGTCGGCAGTAAAGAAGTCAGGCCACGAAAAGTTGGTGCGGGATTGCTCGCCCATAATCAAAGGGCAACAGGTTCCGGTCAACACACTTCCCTTTCAGGGATTTGTAACGAAGGACGGAGCATACGTCGGCTAAGAATCTCGCCAAGGCTCTCATCCCGGCTGCGAAGGGCGCCGACGCCTCCACCGCGAATGCGTCTAATGAATCAGCTCGAATGGTAGAATTGGATGGATGACGATGCCACTGAAAACACTCTTCCTCAACCCGCCCTCCTTTGAAAAGTTTGACGGCGGCGCCAGCTCGCGCTGGCCGGCCACACGCGAGATCGAGTCTTACTGGTATCCCGTCTGGCTCACCTATCCGGCCGGCTTGCTCGAAGGTTCGCGGCTGCTCGACGCGCCGCCCCACCACGTCTCCGCCGGCGAAACCATCGAGATATGCAAGAACTACGAGTTTCTCGTGCTTTTCACCTCCACTGTGGGATGGGAGGGCGATCAGCGCCTTGCGGAAGCCATTAATGCGGCCAACCCGTCGATTCGCATCGCCTTCGTCGGTCCTCCCGTGACCACCGATCCCGACCGCGCACTCAATGAGTGTGCGGTCCTCGATTTCATCTGCAGGCGCGAGTTTGAATTTTCCGTCGTCGAGTTCGCGCAGGGCAAGCCACTTAACGAAATCCTCGGCATCAGCTATAAGAAGGACGGCCGGATCGTTCACAATCCCGATCGCCCGCAGAACGAGAACCTCGACGCCATGCCCTGGGCGACGAAGATCTACAAGCGCGACCTCGACGTGACGCGTTACAACGTTCCCTTCCTCCTTCATCCTTACATCGCGCTCTACTCCACGCGCGGCTGCCCGGCGCAGTGCACCTTCTGCCTGTGGCCGCAAACGCTCTCGGGCCACGCCTGGCGCAAGCGCTCCACCGACGATGTGGCCGCAGAAATGAAGTGGGCTAAAGAGAACTTCCCCGATGTAAAAGAGTTCTTCTTCGACGACGACACCTTCAACATCCAAAAGGCTCGCACCATCGAACTCTGCGGGAAGTTGAAGCCCCTGGGCCTCACCTGGAGCTGCACGTCGCGCGTGACCACCGATTACGAAACCCTGAAGGCCATGCGCGAGGCCGGTTGCCGCCTGCTGATCGTCGGCTTCGAGTCCGGCGATCCGCAGATTCTCAAGAACATCAAGAAGGGCGCTACAGTCGAGCGGGCGAGGGACTTCGCCCGAGACTGCCATTCTCTTGGATTGACTATTCACGCCGACTTCATCCTTGGCCTGCCCGGCGAAACCAAGCAGTCGATCCGCAATACCATCAACTTCGCCAAGACGCTCGACTGCGAGACTATCCAGGTGTCGATTGCGCACGCCTACCCCGGCACCGAGTTCTACGAATTCGCCGCGAAGAACGGTTTCATTACCAACAAGACCATGCAGGACGTCGGCGGCCACCAGATGGCGCACATCGAGTATCCCGGCCTGCCCACCGACTACGTGATGGAGATGGTGCACCGCTTCTACGACGAGTACTACTTCCGTCCCAAGGCGGCGTTCCGCGTGGTCTGGAAGGCCATCGTCAATCGCGACCTGCCGCGGCTTTACGTCGAGGCCAAGTCGTTTCTCAAGCTCCGCGCGCAACGCAACAAAATGGTGAAGGAAGCACGCAGCCAGCAGCCCGCGCCGTCCGCTGCCGGCGCTGGCGCGTAAGCTCAAATGAATCGATCTATGGAGGGCGACGCGTAGCGTTCGCCCTAATTTCTTTCGCCATTCCACGGGTGAACTGAACGGCCGAATGTCCCACCACTCACTCACGCCACGTCAATACCTGATTCTGGCCCTGGTCGCCGTCTCTGCTCCACTGGGCGACAGTTGCCTCAAGCGCGGCATGGCTGCATTGCCGCCCATCACCCTGGCGCATCCGGGCGCACTCATCGCCGCTGTCTTCACACCCTGGATCGCTTTTGGAATTGCGCTGCTTATCGGCTTCTTCGCCAGCTACCTCACGGCACTCTCCTGGGCCGACCTCACCTTCGTTCTGCCGGCAACGGCGTTTGGCTACGTGATCATTGCCCTGCTTTCGCGCTTCTGGCTGAGTGAGACCGTTTCGCTCGAGCGCTGGGCGGGCATCGTGCTCATCACGCTCGGTGTGGGATTCGTAGCGCGAGGGCCTTCCCTCACCCAGCAGCCTGCAGCGGATCCGGAAGAGACGCGAGAACCGGAGGTTGAGACGCGATGACGATCTCCTTGCCCGCCGCGCCTCTGCCGCAAAACATCAATCCGTGGGTTGCCACGGCTATGATTGCCGCAGTCGTGCTAACTTCGACAACCGGCGAAGTGCTGACCGCCGCGGCCATGAAATCCATCGGCGACCTCGACGTGATCCGCTCTCGCTCGGGCCTCAAGGGCGCCGTTCGCGCCGTGCTCACCTGCCCACTCTTCTCCGCCGGAGTTTTCTTTTTGGCTCTGGCCTTCTTCTCTCTTCTTTTTGCGTTGAATCACCTCAACCTGAGCTTCGTCGGTCCCGCCTCGGCCTCGCTCACACTCGTCACCAACGCCATCGCCGGCAAAATCTTCCTCAAAGAAAACGTCGACCGCCGCCGCTGGGCAGCCGCCTTGCTTGTGTGCGTAGGCGTTTACCTGCTGGCGCACTGAAGCGTGGCTACAGCGTTTTCGATTCTGCTCCGTAAGCGTCCGAAGCTGCCATCTGGCGCGGATTCCGGTCGCATGAGAGACTCTTGCGGGAGCAACGAAGTATCCACTTGTTTTTAAGTGGACACTTCAAGCACCGGTGCCTGGTGGCTTTCCGGCGGCCTGGGAGACGGACTGGAGCGTGTCGGCCAGGTTCCAGGGCAGCAGCTCCGAGATGCGATTGATAGGGTGATCGGCGATCTGTTCGAGCACACGGCGGAGATAGAACTCCGGATCGAGCCCATTGAGCTTGGCTGAGTCGCTGAAGGAGTAGATGGCGGCAGCCCGCTCGCCACCCGAATTGGCGCCGGCAAAGAGATAATTCTTCCTTCCCAAAGCCACGCACCGCAGTGCCCGCTCGGCCGGATTGTTGTCTATCTCCAGCAAGCCGCCGTCGACGTAGCGCACCAGCGCCCGCCAGCGCGAGAGCACATAACGGATGGCGGCCGCGGTTTCGCTCTTTGGCGAAAGCTGGCGCAGCGATTTTTCCAGTCACGCTCTAAAGTCTTCAAGCAAGGGCCGCGTGCGCGCCTGGCGGACCTCGCGTCGAATCTCGACGGGCTTGCCGCGGATCTCTTCTTCGATGCCGTAGAGAGCGCCGATGCGATCAAGGGCTGCGGTGGTGATGGGCGACGGATGCGCCGTGTGAATCTCGTAGAACTTGCGCCGGCAGTGCGCCCAGCATGCCACTTCGTAAATGGCGCCGCCTTCGTAAAGATGATGAAAGCCCGAATAGGCATCGGCCTGCAGTGCGCCCTTGAAGTTCTTCAGATGCGCACGCGGATGTTCTCCCTTGCGGTCTTCCGAATAAGCAAACCACACGGCCGGAGCGGTCTTTTTGCCGGCGGGCCGTTCGTCGCGGACGTAAGTCCACAACCTTCCGGTTTTGGTCTTGCCGGTGCCGGGCGCGAGCACCGGCATGGGCGTATCGTCGGCATGAATCTTGCGCCCCGCCAGGGCATGCTCGCGCAACGCTTCCACCAGTGGATCGAGCAACGCGCCTGATGCGCCCACCCAGCCGGCCAGCGTGGAGCGCTCGATCTCGACGCCCTGCCACGCGCAGATCTCCGACTAGCGATAAAGAGGCTGGCGGTCGCGAAACTTCGAAACCAGCACATGTGCCAACAGCGCCGGTCCCGCAAGTCCGCGCTCGATGGGTCGCAATGGCGCCGGCGCTTCAATGATCACATCGCACTTGGTGCAGGCCATCTTCACTCGCATATGGCGGATCACCTTGAAACTCTCAGGTACGTACTCCAGTTGCTCGCTCACATCTTCGCCGAACTGCTTCAGAGCGCCGCCGCAATCCGGGCAGCACTCGTGTTCGGGAGTATGCGTGACGGCCTGGCGCGGTAGATGCGCCGGCAGCGGCTTACGCTTGGGCCGCGCCTGGGGAATCGCTTCGGAGCGAACCGCGTCAGCAATCGTCTCCGCCGCAGCTTCTCGACCAGCAGCTTCAGATGTTCGATCTGTTCACCGCGGGAGCGCAACTCGTCGCCCTGCTCAATCAGCTTCTGACGTTGTGCAGCGAACTCGGCTTCCAGAGCGGCGAGTTCCGCTTCTTGCTGGGCCAGGGTCTCGCGCGGTTGTTGCAGTTCGCCTGCTAACTCCATGGCCAGCGCATCCAGCGCATCGTGCTGGCTGCGCCCGGGACGAAATCCATAGCTGAAGCCCAGGAACTCCGCCTCGTAAACCGGCGTCAGAAGCATCACCACTGCTGCCTGGACGATCTTATCCTCCATCGCGGCAATGCCGAGCGGCCGTTGTTTGCCATCCGCCTTCGGAATGTACGTCCGGCGGGCTGGCAACGCCCGATAGCCTCCTGCGTGAAGCCGTCGGTGAAGGTCTTCGAGCTTGCACTCTAGCCCCTCCGCGTATTGCTCCCAGGTCACAGCATCAACCCCTGCTGCAGCACGCCTCTTGAGGGCGAGGAATGCGGCACGCAGAAAATCGACCGTAACATGATGCAGGAGAGCTGTCAGCTTCTCCTTCTTGTTCCTGTTGACTGCTTTTCGTATGCGTTCCTGCGCCTGTGACACAGCCTCCCGGCTCTGAGTCCGGACCGTGCTTTGCAAGTCCGCATTCCCCTTGGTCCCATCCCTTCCCTCCACCGGCTCCGCCACGGCTGGCGCCGCTTTGTTCGCCCGCTTCACAGGTACTATGGATGAGTCAGACTTCTCCACTCTGTGCATCACAGCCTACAGCCCCGGCTTTCGCTGTGCGGCCACTCACCCGGCTGGCGAGCAGCGGAGTGGAGACCTCACGGTTCCCAACAGTAGACGTACACACATGCCAGGTTCTCCAGACGGCGCGGAGCCGGCCAGCACTCGCAATATCGCGCTGGCTCGTATTGTCTTCTGCCGACTGGAAGGCATCGACACTCCGGTGGTGAAGTCTTTCGCAGCTC
>Ga0335078_10002794_pt1 | contig 26313 bp, 21 predicted proteins | sample Lox_Sample_32_FD_206711 | JGI IMG/M metagenome (GOLD analysis project Ga0335078, IMG submission 206711) | Soil microbial communities from Loxahatchee National Wildlife Refuge, Florida, United States - Lox_Sample_3.2 | ecosystem: Environmental > Terrestrial > Soil > Wetlands | place: USA... | reverse complement strand
CCGCGGCGGCCTCACGGCGACCCGCGTCGTGCTGATCGCGTGCCTGATCGTCGCGGCGCTGATGGTAGTGGCGCACCTGGTAGCGATCATGGCCTCGCGGCGGCTCGCGTGAAGCTCTCGATCGTGATCATCACGATGGGCAACCGGCCGGCCGAGCTGGAGCGCGCCGTCGCGAGCACCGCGCCGATGCGGGCGCAGGGCGTCCAGCTGGTCCTCATCGGGAACGGCGCAGATCTCCCGCCGCAGCCGCCGGATGTGACGAGTGTCCGGCTGCCGGAGAACCGCGGCGTCGCGGGCGGCCGCAACGCCGGAGTGGCCACCAGCACCGGCGACGTCGTCATCTTCCTGGACGATGACGGCTGGTTCCCCGACCCCGGGCTGGCCGACCACGTCGCGGACCGGTTCGCGGCCGAGCCGAGGCTGGCAGTGCTGGCATTCCGGATCGTGGACCCCACGGGCGGCCAGGGGATGCGCTGGCACTCGCCCAGGGTCGGCAAGGGGGACCAGACCCGGTCTTCGCGCGTGACGACCTTCATCGGCGCGGGGTGGGCGGTCCGGCGGTCGGCGTTCCTCGAGGCCGGCGGCCTGCCGGAGGAATTCTTCTACGCGCACGAGGAGAGCGACCTGGCCTGGCAGCTGATGGACCGCGGCTACACGCTGGAGTACGACGCCGATGCCCAGATGTGCCACCCGCCGGTCGCGAACGCGCGGCACGAGATCTGGTACCGCCACGACGGCCGCAACCGGGTGCTGCTCGCCCGGCGGAACCTGCCGTGGCCGCTCGCCGCGGTATACCTGCTCGACTGGACGCTGATCACGCTTGTCCGGGAGCGCTCCCCCGGCGCGCGCCGGACCTGGCTGAAAGGCTTCGCCGAGGGGTGGCGGATGGCGCCGGGGCGGCGGCGGCCGATCTCCTGGCGCACCGCGTGGCAGATGACCAGGGCCGGCCGCCCGCCGGTGATCTGAGACCGCTCGGCTGCCCGCTCCTCAGTTCAGCGGGCCGGTGACCGACTCCGCTGCCAGCCGGGCGCCGCCGGCGGCGACGAAGCGCACCGCGGCCTCGATCTCCGGTGCCATGAACCGGTCCGGGCCCGGCCCCGGCGTGGTGGCACGCAGGGCAGTCACGACCGCCCCGGTCGCCGGCGCCGGCGCCAGCGGGGCCCGCATCTCGATCGCCCTGGCAGCGGTCAGCAGCTCGATGGCGAGTACCCGGGTCAGCCCGTCGATCGCCCGGCGCAGCTTGCGGCCTGCCGACCAGCCCATGGATACGTGGTCCTCCTGCATGGCCGAGCTCGGGATCGAGTCGGCGCTGGCCGGGGCGGCCAGCCGCTTGAGCTCCGAGACGATCGCGGCCTGGGTGTACTGGGCGATCATGTGACCCGAGTCCACACCCGGGTCGTCGGCCAGGAATGCGTTCAGCCCGTGGCTGCGCGCCACGTCCAGGAACCGGTCGGTCCGCCGCTCCGACATGCTCGCGACATCGGCGGCCACGATCGCGAGGAAGTCCAGCACGTAGCCGACCGGGGCACCGTGGAAGTTGCCGTTCGACTCGACCCGGCCGTCGTCGGTGATCACCGGGTTGTCGATCGCCGCGGCCAGCTCCCGGCCGGCCACCAGCGCGGCATGGTCGACGGTGTCCCTGGCCGCGCCCGCGACCTGCGGTGCGCAGCGCAGCGAGTACGCGTCCTGGACCCTCGTGCACTCCGGGCCGCGGTGACTCGCCATGATCGCGCTGCCCGCCAGCATCGACCGCATGTTCGCGGCGGCGGCCGCCTGACCCGGATGCGGCCGCAGTTCCTGCAGATCCGCGGCGAACACGGCGTCGGTGCCGAGCTGGGCCTCCACGCTCATCGCCGCGGTAATGTCGGCGACGGCCAGCAACTGCCGCATGTCGGCGATGGCCAGCACCAGCATCCCGAGCATGCCGTCGGTGCCGTTGATCAGCGCCAGGCCTTCCTTCTCCCGCAGCCGGACCGGCTCGATGCCCGCCGCCGCCAGGGCCCGGGCGGCGGGCAGCTGCTCGCCCGCTCCGTCCCTGACCACGCCCTCGCCCAGGATGGCCAGGGCGCAGTGCGCGAGCGGGGCGAGGTCCCCAGAGCACCCCAGGCTGCCGTACTCGTGCACGACGGGCGTGATGCCGGCGTTGAGGAGCCCCGCGTACGCTCGCACGGTCTCCTCCCGCGCGCCGGTGTGGCCGGTGGCGAGGGTGGCCAGCCGCAGCAGCATCAGCGCCCTGGTCACTTCCGTCTCCACCTCAGGGCCGGAGCCGGCCGCGTGGCTGCGGACGAGGCTGAGCTGGAGCTGCGCCCGCAGCTCGGCCGGAATGTGCCGGGTCGCGAGCGCGCCGAAGCCCGTCGAGACGCCGTAGTGCGGCTCGGAGTCATGGGCCAGATCGTCGATGATCTTCCGGCCGGCCCGGACCCGCTCCATCGCCTCGGCTGCGAGCTCGATCTGAGCGCCGTCCCTGGCTACCGCTACGACGTTCTCCGGGGCAAGCGGCCCGGCCCCGACAATGACAGTCATCTGGCACACCTCTCCGACGGCCCAGCTGCTCCGAACATACCGAGTCCAGCCGCGGTCGCTGGCCCGCAAGCCGCTCCAGCCGGGGCGAGCTTCTGCGCTAGGCTAGTAGTTGCAACTTATATGCATCTGAGTTAGCGTCCGGGCATGAGCAGGGCCTACCGACCGAGGGAGAGCGCATGTCCGCAGTTTCTGCCACCTCCGCCGGGCGGCTGGCCCGTATTCGCGGGGCGCTGACGCCGTCGGAGTGGGTCCGGTTCGGCGGGATGGTCCTGACAGTCGTCGGCCTGAACGTGCTGGGCTGGGCGCTGCTGTCGGCTGCCGTAGGCGGCCACTATCACATCTCCCACTCGGAGTTGTTCGGCTTCGGGACCGGAATCCTCGCTTACACGCTCGGCATGCGGCACGCGTTCGATGCCGATCACATCGCGGCCATCGACAACACGACCAGGAAGCTGGTAAACGAGGGCAAGCGGCCCCTATCGGTAGGCTTCTTCTTCTCGCTCGGGCACTCCACGATCGTGTTCGTCCTCGCCGTGCTGCTGAACTTCGGCATTCGCGAGCTCGACAGCCAGGTAAGCCACAGCGGGTCGGCCTTGCACAGCATCACGAACGTGGTCGGCACCTCGGTATCGGGCTTCTTCCTGTACATCATCGCGGCGCTGAATGTCGTCATCCTGGTCGGCATCCTGCGCGTATTCCGAGATATGCGCAGCGGCCTGTACAACGACGAGGAACTCGAGGAACAGCTCAACAAGCGCGGCCTGATGAACAGGATCCTCGGGCCGCTCGCCCGCCGGATAGACGCGCCGTGGAAGATGTACCCGATCGGCGTGCTGTTCGGGCTGGGCTTCGACACCGCCACCGAGGTCGCGCTCCTGGTTCTCGCAGGCACCGCCGTCGTCAGCGGCCTGCCGTTCTACGCGATCCTGTCGCTGCCCATCCTGTTCGCGGCCGGCATGAGCCTGTTCGACACCGCCGATGGCTGCTTCATGAACTTCGCTTATGACTGGGCGTTCGCCCGGCCTGTCCGGAAGGTCTACTACAACCTGACCATCACCGGCCTGTCGGTCTTCGTCGCGTTCTTCATCGGCACCGTGGAACTGCTCGGACTGCTCGGCCAGGAGCTCGGTCTAGACCACGGCTTCTGGGGCTTCATGGCGAACTTCAACATCAACACCGCCGGGTTCGTGATCGTCGGTGTCTTCGTCCTGACCTGGGCGGTCGCGCTGGGCATCTGGCACTTCGGCAAGGTCGAGCAGAAATGGGACCTCGCGGCCGCGCAGTCCGAGGGCAGCTGACGGGGTCCGTCTGGGAGCCCCCGTCCTAGCCGGCGCCGTCCTCGTCGTCCTCGTTGCGACTGGCCGCCGCCAGCATCATGTCCCTGAGCGCCTGCCTGGCCTGCGGGTCGCGCGCACCGGGCCGGTTGCGCCGCAGCGGCCCGGTAAGCAGTCCGCCGTCGACGACGATCGCCTGCCCGTTGACGTAGGCCGAGCCGTCGCTGGCTAGCCACAGCGCCGCCTCGGCTATGTCGGCCGGCCGGCCTGCGCGCCGGATCGGCGCGGCGTCGCTGAGCGCCGCGGTCATGAAGCCGACGGTCCGCTGCGCGGTGTCGACGTCCAGGCCGAGGCCGCGACCGTAGATCGCGGTCGCCACGGCGCCAGGGCAGATCGCGTTCACCCGGACCCCGTCCTCGCCCAGCTCGTTGGCGGTGGTCCTGGTCAGCTGGATGATCGCCGCCTTGCACGCGCTGTAGTCGTGGCCGGCATAGCCGCCGGACAGGCCGGCGACGCTGGCGGTGTTGATGATGCTGCCGCGCCCGAGCGGCCGCATCACCCGCGCCGCGGCCCGGATCCCGAGGAACACGCCGCGCAGGTGGACCGCGACGGTCCGGTCGAAGGTCGCGAGGTCCACTTCCTCGATGCCGCCGATCGAGCCGGGATTGCCCGCGTTGTTGAACAGGCAGTCCAGGCCGCCGAACTCGGTCATGGCCAGATCGACGGCGGCGTCGACCGCGCCCTCCTGCGACACGTCGGCGACCACGAACCGGCACCGCTCGCCAAGCTCGGCGGCCAGCCGCTCGCCGCGCTCTGCCTCGATATCCGCCATCACCACGCTCGCGCCCTCGTCCAGAAACAGCCGCGTGGTGGCCTCGCCAATACCGCTCGCGGCGCCGGTGATAACAGCCCTAATACCGTTAAGTCTGCCCATAGCCGTAACCCTAGTGCCACGCTGGCCAGCACCTCCAGCGCCACCGATTCAGCGCGCCGCGGTCAGCTGGCCGGATTCGGAATAGAGCGCCCGGCCGGCCGCGCACTTCCCGTTTAAGGGTGTTCTGAGAATCGGATTGTAAGATGACCCGGACTTCCGCGGCCGAATTGGAAAGGGAGACCTGTGACCCAGCCGGTACCGCCTGCGCCCGAGCAACTACTGCCGCCCAGGCTGCGACCGGCCACCGGAGTCGCCATCGGCCTCTGCATTCTCATCGTCGCCGTCATCGGCACGCTCGTCGCGCACGACGGCATGCCGTCCCGGCTGGACAGCGCGGTCTGGAACGCGCTGCCGTTCCCCTGGGGGCCGGCCGGGCAGACCGGCAACGGTGCCCGGATGCTGAAGGCGGCGGACATCATCAGGCAGCTCGGCGGGCCGCTGCCGATCACGGCGCTGACGGCGCTGCTGTGCTACTGCTGTCTCGCGATGCGCCGTTACCGGGCGGCCGTGCTGGTGGCGGGCAGCGAGATCGTCGCCTCCGGCCTGACGGAGTTCGCGCTCAAGCCTCTCGTCGGCCGCACGCTCGGCGGCTCGCTGAGCTACCCGAGCGGGCACACCTGCGCCGCGTTCGCGCTGGCCGTCCCCGTTGTCCTGATCCTCGCCAGCTCGCCCGACACCCGGATGCCGCGATCGATGCGCATCGTCCTGTCGACGGTCACGCTGGGAACGGCGGCCCTTGTCGCGTTCAGCATGGTCGCCTGGCACCAGCACTACCTCACTGACACCTTCGGGGGCGCGGCGGTCGGTACCGGGGTAGCGCTCGCGGGCGCGATGCTCATCGACTTCGTGGCCGACCGTCGCCGCCGGGAAACGTCCAGCCCCGCTGCGGCCAGGGAGGAGCCCGCCAGGCTCGCCTGAACGGGATCTCTGCGCTGCCCGCGAACCCGACGTTCCGGTATGAACCGCACGCCTTCGGCGCGGGCCTCGCCGAGCAGAGGTTTACTGGTACTGAGCAACTCCTTGCCCGACGGAAGGAGCGCTGCCATGACCACGATGTCCAGGGTCATTGTCGGCGTCAGCGGCTCGCCGGGGTGTCTTCCGGCAGTGCGGTACGCGGCCGGGCTGGCGCGCGCACACCAGGCACCGCTGATCCCGGTGCTCGCCTGGCAGCCGCCCGGCGGCGATCTCGCCGAGCGCAGCCACCCGTCCCCCGTCCTTCGTGATCTGTGGGCCGAGGCCGCAAGCAGGCGGCTGCACGCTGCGCTGCTGCTGGCCTTCGGCGGATTACCGCCGGACGTGGACGTCCAGCCGCAGGTAGTGCGCGGCGACCCGGGGCGTAGCCTGGTGAAGGTGGCCAGCGAGCCAGGTGACCTGCTGGTCATCGGCACCGGAAGGCGCCCGATGCTCGGGCGGGCGCTGCACGCGGGGGCGAGCCGGTACTGCCTCGGCCACGCGGCCTGCCCGGTGCTCGCGGTTCCGCCCTCGCCGCTGGACCGCGCCCTCGGCAGGTTCGGACTGCGCGGCTGGGCGATCCGCCGCAGGGCGCTGAGCGCGGCCGATATCGCCGCGCCGCCCGCCTCGAGGACGTGAGAGTGGATACCAGCAGCCAGCGACAGCAGCAGCAGCCCGCACGGCCGTGGGATGAGGACCGGCCGGGCGATGCGGTCTGCTGGCTGCGGATGGTCTGCCCGGAGTGCGGCGCGATGGCCGAGGATGAGCCGCCAGCCGACTGCCCGCAGTGCGGGGCGCGGATCGAGCCGTCCAGGTAGCGTTCTCTCCAATGCCATGGGGCGACTGGGGAGGCTGCGATGACCGGGACCGAGTTCGTGCGACTAGCCGGAAGTGAGCGGCGGCCGCTCCCGGATGCGACCTTAGCCGGACCCGTCGACCCGGCCGAGCGCGTCGAGGTGACGCTGGTTACCCGCCGTTCCGCCGCCCTGCCCAGGACCGCCGCCGGGGTTCCTGCCCGCCTCAGCCTGGCGGAGCTGCGGCGCAGCTACGGCTCCACCCCGGCCGATCAGGACCGTGTCGCGAACGTGCTGACCAGCGCGGAGCCGGCCATCGAGATCGTCAGCACGGACCCGGGCTCGCGGCGCATGACCATGGCCGGCCCGGCCGGCGCAATGGCGGCCGCGTTCGGCACGGAGCTCAGCGTGGCCTCCAGCCCGAGCCCGGCCGGGACCGACGCCACGCACCGGTATCGCAGCGGCGACCTGCAGATCCCGGCGGAGCTCGACGGCATCGTCGAGGCCGTGCTCGGGCTCGACAACCGGCCGCAGGCCGCGCCCCACTTCCGCTACGCCAGCCCGGAGCGCGCCCAGGTCGACTACACCCCGCCCCAGGTGGCCAGCGTGTACCAGTTCCCCGCGGGCACCGACGGCACCGGCCAGACCATCGCGATCATCGAGCTCGGCGGCGGCTTCGGCGAGTCCGACCTGGACAGCTACTTCGCCAGCCTCGGGATCCCGACACCGTCGGTGACCGCCGTCGGCGTGGACGGCGCGAGCAACGTGGCGGGCAAGGACCCGCAGGGCGCCGACGGCGAGGTGCTCCTCGACATCGAGGTCGCGGGCGCGGTCGCGCCGGGAGCGAGGCAGGTTGTCTACTTCGCGCCGAACACCGACCAGGGCTTCCTCGACGCGGTCACCAACGCCGCGCACGCACAGCCGACGCCGGCGGCGATCAGCATCAGCTGGGGCGGTCCGGAGAGCTCCTGGACGGCCCAGTCCATGAAGGCACTCGACCAGGCCATCGCCGACGCCGTCGCGGTCGGCATCACCGTGTGCGTCGCGTCGGGCGACAACGGCAGCGGCGACGGCGTCAGCGACGGCGAGCCGCACGTCGACTTCCCCGCGTCCAGCCCGCACGCGCTTGCCTGCGGCGGCACGAGCCTGCAGGCAGACCCGGCCACCGGGATGATCACCTCCGAGACCGTGTGGAACGACGGCGGTGGCGGCGGCGCGGGCGGCGGCGGAGTCAGCGGCCAGTTCCCGCTCCCGGCCTGGCAGGCCAGCGCTGGCGTCCCGGCCGCCCCCGGCGGCGGCTCGGGCCGGGGCGTGCCGGACGTGTCGGGCAACGCAGATCCGGCGACCGGCTACCAGGTGCTGGTGGACGGCCAGCAGTCGGTGATCGGCGGCACCAGCGCGGTAGCGCCGCTGTGGGCCGCGCTGGTGAGCCGGCTCGTGCAGTCGCTGGGCAGCGGCCTGGGCCTCGCGCAGGACGCGCTGTACGCGGGCATCACGCCGGGCGTGCCCGAGGACGGCCTGCGCGACATCACCAGCGGAAGCAACGGCGCGTACACCGCGGGCCCCGGCTGGGATGCATGCACGGGACTCGGCGTTCCCGACGGGAGCGTGCTGCTGTCCCGCCTGTCGGCCGGGACCGCGCCGGCCCGGGGCGTGCCCTAGGCCCTGCGGCCCTGGCCCTGCGGCGGGGTGCCGATCGTGTCCGGCGCGCCGAACCGGCGCAGCACATCGGGCACCGCGACCGTGCCGTGCTCGTCCTGGAAGTTCTCCATGACGGACAGCAGCGCGCGCGCGGTCGCGCCGGTGCCGTTCAGGGTGTGCACGTGCTCGAGCCTGCCGTCGCGGCGGAACCGGATGTTCAGCCTGCGCGCCTGGTAGTCGGTGGTGTTCGAGCAGGACGTGATCTCGCGGTAGCGCTGCTGTACCGGGAACCACGCCTCTATGTCGTACTTCTTGGTGGCCGGGGCGCCGAGGTCGCCGACGGCGATGTTCATCACCCGGTAGGGCAGGCCCAGCTCCTGCGCGATCTCCTCCTCGTAGGACAGCAGCAGGTCATGCATGTCGCGCGAGTCCTCCGGCAGGCAGTAGACGAACATCTCCACCTTGTCGAACTGGTGCACGCGGAACATGCCCCTGGTGTCCTTGCCCGCCGCGCCCGCCTCGCGCCGGAAGTTGGTGGTGAATGCCGTGTACCGGGCCGGCAGCTCGTCCTCCTCGAGCCGCTCGTCCGCGTGGATGCCCGCGAGCGCGACCTCGGACGTGCCGGTCAGGTACAGGTCGTCCTTCTCCAGGTGATAGAGGTTGGACTCCTCGGTCGGCAGGAAGCCGGTACCGTACATCGCGTGCTCGAGCGCCATGATCGGCGGCAGCACGAGCAGGAAGCCGCGGCTGGTCAGCTTGTCGATAACGTACCGGTACAGCGCCATCTCGGTCAGCGCGACGTCACCGATGCGGTAAGCGAACCGTGCGCCCGACAGCCGGGCGCCGCGGGCCATGTCGATCCAGCCGCGCGGTGAGCCCAGCTCCGCCGCGTCTCTCGGCTGGAAGTCGAACTTGGGCTGCTCGCCCCAGGTCCGGACGAGCTGCGCGTCTTCCTCGTCCATCCCGTCCGCGGCAGTCGGGTCGGGCACGTTCGGGATCCTGGCCAGCAGCTCGTCCCGCTGCTGCGCGGCCGCGGTCAGCTGGTCCTGGGCCTGGTCGAGCTCCGCGCGCAGCTGGCGCAGCTGCTCGATCTGCTCGGGTGTGGGCTTGCCCTTCGAGGAGCTCTTCTGCGCGGCGCGCAGCGTCTCTGCGCGCTCGGTGAGCGAGCGCCAGCGCGTGTCCGCGGCCAGCAGCGCGTCGAAGTCATCCGCCGCGCCGCGCCTGGCCAGCGCGGCCCGCACGGCGTCCGGATCCTGGCGGGCAGCCTTGAGGTCGATCACTCGCGCGAGTCTAGCGGCGCGGCCCGCGCGGCGCGCCGCGATAACCCCCGCGTGGCGCTACCTAGCCGCGCGGCCCGCCCGGCTGCAGCGCGACGACCTCGCCGGTCTCGCCCGCTCCGCTGCCCGCCCCGGCCGGCTCCCTGACCGGTTCCGTGCCCCGGCTCCCGCCGCCCCTGGTCGCGAGCACCGATCCGCCGAGAATCAGCACGAAGGCGCCGATCATCGCCAGCGTGATCCGCTCGCTCAGGACGAGCGCGCCCAGCAGCACCGCCACCGCCGGGTTGACATAGGTGATCACCGTCGCGCGGGCCGGTCCCACCTCGGCGATCAGCGCGAAGAACCCGATGAACGCGATCGCGGTGCAGATCACCGCCAGCCCCGCGATGGAGGCGAACACCTTCGCGGCCGGCACCGCCGACGGCCACGTCAGCGCCGCCAGCGGAGCGTAGACGACCGCGGCGAAGGCAAGGCAGGCCGCCGTCATGCCCAGGGGCGGCAGCTGGCTCAGTTTCCTGCTCGCGATCAGCGGGCCGATTGCATAGCAGACGGCCACGCCGAGAACCTCGGCGACCGAGAGGGTCCTGCCGTGCGGGGCGCCGGGACCCAGCAGCAGGGCGACGCCGCCGAGCCCCACCAGCAGGCCCGCCCAGCGAACTCCCGACATGCGCTCCTTGCTGCCGGTGATGCGCGCGAGCACCGCCGCGATTATCGGCACCGCCGCGACCAGGAGGCCGCTCAGCGAGCTGGACAGCTTCGTCTCCGCGTCGGTCAGCAGCAGCCACGGCGTGATGATCTCGACGACGGCGAAGACCGCGAGCCAGCGCCAGTGCGGACGCAGCACCGCCAGCTCGCGGCGGCGGATCGCGATCGGCAGCAGGATCGCGGCACCTACCGTCACCCGGGCGAGGACGAGCACCGGCGGCTCGACGCCGCCGACGGCGACCTTGATCAGCAGATAAGGAATTCCCCAGATCAGGCCCATCGCTGCGAACAGCAGCCAGCCACGGCGACTCACTGAAACTCCCTCTACTCGGGGCGACTGTGCCCCAGTATCGGGGCGGCACTCGGCTGGCGTCTTGAACGCTCTTGCGGCTCATTCGCATCCCCGCGCAGATCACGATTGATCAACGACCGGGGACTACAGGTGCAGGCAGATGCCGAGCGGGCCGACGAGCAGGCACGTCGAGCTCTGCGACTGCGACGGCGCAGGCGAAGGATCGGGCGTGGGCGACGCAGACGGCCCGCTGGCGGACGGCGACGGGGAAGGCACCCCGGAGAGCACGGGCACGGGGCTTGTCGCGGTGGACGATGTGGGCACGGGCGAGACCGTCGGCCGCGGCGCGGAGTTGCCCCCGGCACCGCCGGGCCCGGAGTCTGCTGGCGCGACCGCCGGGTGGCCCGCGCGCGGACCCGGCCCGGAGCCGTGGTAGTGCGCGAGCTGGCCCGGCCTCACCTGCAGCGCCCGCGAAGGACCGCTCGCGGGCTCGTCCTGACGGACGGTCAGCGTGACGAACGACATCATCACGAACACGATCGCGCCGGACACCAGGAGCACGAGCGGCGGCAGCAACAGCAGCGGATGGCCCCGCATCGCCGCGACCCCGTTGCCGACCGTCGTGCGAAGCTTGTCGGCGCTGACCGCGACGGCCATCCCGGTCGCGGACAGTCCCGGCCCGCATCCCATCCGCGCGCTGCTGCGCACCCTGACCAGTGCCGCCCGGCGCTGCTCGGGAGTCAGGCCAGGCTGCAGGTAGATGATCGTGTCACGGCCCTGCGCTTCGGCGCTGACGTGTAAGCCGGCGGGAAGTTCCGAATACCGGATCTTCACCATTATCCGATCTCACATCCCACCTTAATCAGGGCTATCTCGCGCACCAGGCTAAACAGACGGTGACGACGGTATCACGCTGGATAGCTGCAATCTCACGGATAGCCAAACTGAGACCTATTGGCTGGCCGGCTCCACCGCCGCTTCGGCGAGCCAGCCCTCGATCAGCGCCCGGCCGATCGAGTCGTGGCGATAGGGCGGCACTGCGGCCGAATCGGCGATCCGCGCCCGGACCTCTCCGGCGGTGAACCACCGCGCGTCGATCAGCTCCGCCTGGTCTACCGCGATGTCCGGTGACTCGGCGAGAGCACGGAAGCCGATCATGATGCCCGCCGGGAACGGCCATGCCTGCGAGCCCTGGTAGCGAACCGTACCCACCACGACGGCCGTCTCCTCGGCTACCTCGCGCCGCACCGCGTCTTCGAGGCTCTCGCCGATCTCGACGAACCCCGCGAGCGTGCTGTAGCGGCCGGGCCCGGCGCCCCGGTGCCGGCCGAGCAGGCACCTGCGCGGCTCACCCGCCAGCTCGACCAGGACGATGATGGCCGGCTCGATCCTGGGGAAGTGCATGGACGCGCACTCCGCGCAGACCCGCAGGTGCCCGCCATCCCTGGGCTCACAGCGCCCGCCGCAGCTCCCGCAGAAGCGCTGCCGGCGCTGCCAGTGCAAGATCCCGCGCCCGTAGGCCAGCAGGCCGGCTTCGGCCCGGCTGATATCCGCGATCAGCGCGCGCACGTCGGCGTCGTCGTCGGCGCCGGCCAGTGCCACCGCCTCCGCCCGGTCCAGCCCGGACAGGTCGGCCGCGAACACCGGCGCGTCGGCGGCCAGGCCGAGGAAGACCGCCTCGCCGCCGGCCGCAGCCATCACCTCGTCCGCCCGCCCGGCGCGCTCGGCACGTTGCAGCACCACCGGCCGGCCATCGCGAGTCAGGCACTTATCCCGCCAGAACGGCACAAGCGAGAGGTCCTGCCTGCCCAGCTGTGTCCCGATCCAGGCCTGGTCGGCGCGGCTCGGGCCGGCCCGGTCCAGGGCCAGGCCGGTGTAGTACAGGCTGCCGTCGTCGAGCACCGCGCTCTCTTTCCCTGGCGGACACCGCCCGTCCGCACCCACGCAAGGCTAGACAGGCTGGCCAGATCCCGGCAATCCACCCGGCTACCTTCGCGCACCGGGAACGGGTGACACCCGGATACGCTCACAGCAAGCGCACAATCGCCAGCACGGTCCGTGGAGGAACAGTGCGGCTCATCAGCACCGGCACGGCCCTGCCCACCGCCGCGGCTGACGTGCGCCCGCAGCCTGCACCGCGGTTGCGCGCCTGGCAGGCGCTGCTGATCGCGGCGGGCGGCGGCCTGGTCCTGGCCGCCGCGTTCCCGCCCGCCGGCGTGTGGCCGCTCGCGGTCGCCGGCCCGGCGCTGCTGACGATCGCGCTCTGGCGCCAGCGCCTGCGCACCGCGCTGGCCGCGGGTGCGGCCTTCGGCCTCGCGTTCTTCTTCCCGCTGCTGTCCTGGCTGGTCAACGTCGCCTGGTACGCCTGGGTGGCGCTGGCCGTCGCCTCGGCCGTGATCTTCGCCGTGCTGGTCGCGGGCCAGTGGCTGCTGCTGCGGCTGCGCGCGTGGCCGGTCGCGGTCGCGGGCTGGTGGGTGACCTGTGAGGCCGTTCGCAGCCGGTGGCCGTGGGAGGGATTCCCGTGGGGTCGGCTCGCCATGAGCCAGGCGGACTCGCCCGCCGTCCGCTGGGTCGCGATCGGCGGCCCGCCGTTCCTGACGTTCCTCATCGCGCTCACCGGCGCCTGCCTCGCCTGGCTCGTGCTCGGACCGCGCCGGCTGCCCGCCGCATCGTCGCTGGTCGCGGCCGCCGCCGTGGCAGCGGGCGGCGCGTTCCTGCCCGTCGACACGGGAACGGCAGGTCAGCCCACCGCGGTCGTCGCCGCGATTCAGGGCGACGTGCCGCACGCCAGGAACCTGCCGGACCTGCTGCGCGCGACGACCGTGACGCAGAATCACGCGAGCGCGACCGAGCAGCTCGCGGCCAGGGTGCGCCGCGGCCAGGCGCCCGCGCCGAGCCTGGTCATCTGGCCGGAGAACTCCACCGACCAGGATCCGGGCCTGAACCCGTTCATCTACTCGGCCATCGGCGGCGCCGTCAACGCCATCGGCAGGCCCGTGCTGGTCGGCGCCGTGCTGCAGAATCCGGTCCGCAACGCGGGCCAGCTGTGGCTGCCCGGCCGCGGCCCGGTGGCCGACTACATAAAGCGCAGGCTGGTCCCGTTCGGGGAGGTGATCCCGTTCCGCGGCCTGCTGGCCAACGTCACCAGCCTGCCGGCCACGCTGCAGCCCTACAACTTCACCCCCGGCCATGACGCGGTGGTCTTCCACGTCGGCAAGATCCGCCTCGGCGACGTGATCTGCTACGAGGTGGGGTTCGACGGCCTCGTCACCTCCGAGGTTAAGGCGGGCGCCAACCTGCTCGCGGTGCAGACCAACGACGCCGACTTCGAGCTCGATGGCCAGACTGGCGAGACCCTGCAGCAGCTCGACATGGCCCGGATCAGGGCCATCGAGCATGACCGGGCGGTGGTAGTGGCATCGACCACGGGAGTCAGCGCGATCATCGCGCCCGACGGCTCGCTGGCGGCGGCGACCGGCACCTGGCAGCGGGCGGAAATCGAGGCCAGGGTGCCGCTGCGGACGGCTACCACCGTGGCCGACCGGCTCGGCGGCTGGCCGGAAGGGCTGCTGAGCTGGGCCACCGTAGCGGCGATGGCCTGGGTGGTCGGTATCTCGATCCGCCGTCGTGGCAGGTCCGATGGCGGGCCATCCGGGCCGGCCGCACAATAGAGAGCGTGGGATTCCGGCGCGCATTCGGACAACCCGCCCGCTGGGCTGCCCTGGTCTCGGGCGCGATCCCCATCCTCGCCTTCCCGGCGGCCAACCTGGAGTTCCTCGGCTGGATCGGGCTGGTTCCCGGCCTGGCGCTCATGCAGGCGGCGCCGGCCCGCAGGGAGGCCGCGGTGCGAGGCTGGTGGTTCGGCACCGGCTACCTGCTCGCGGCCATGTACTGGCTGACTCCCAACCTGGGCCCAGCGCTGCTGCTGGTCGCGATCGTGCTCGGATTCCTGTGGACCGCGGTCGGGCTGGCAGTCTGGTCCTGTACCCGGCCGCCGGTATCTGCGCGCCGGGCCGCAGCCGCGATCTTCGTCGTGCCGAGCGCCTGGCTGGTCACCGAGTGGATCAGGTCCTGGCAGGGCATCGGCGGCCCGTGGGCGGTGTTCGGCGCGAGCCAGTGGCAGCACCCGGCCTTCCTCGCGCTCGCAGCCGCGGGCGGCGTCTGGCTGGTGACCTTCGCACTCGTCGCCGTGAACACCGGAATCCTGCTGCTCATCACCGCGCGGGCCGGCGCCGCGCGCATCGTCGGCGTTGCGGGCGCGCTCGTCGCCGTGCTGGCAGGTCCGCTGATCTTCGCCGCCACGGCGCCCGCGCCGGTCAGCCGGCACATCACGATCGCGCTCGTGCAGCCGGGCCTGCAGGGCCGGCAGAACCCGCCGGGGCCCCGGCTCGCCGCCAGCGAGCGGCTGACGGCCCGCAGCGCCCACCGCGCCGACCTCTATGTGTGGGGGGAGAGCAGCGTCGGGTTCTACCTCGCCGACCGGCCCGCGCTGATGGCCGGCATCGAGAACCTCTCCAGGACCGCGGGCGCGCAGATCCTGCTCAACCAGGACGCGCTCAACTCCGCCGGCGCCAAGTCGAAGCAGGCGGTCCTGATCAGCGGCACCGGAATCCGGGGAGCCTACGTCAAGACCAGGCTGGTGCCGTTCGGCGAGTACATCCCGTTCCGGTCGGCGCTCGGCTGGCTGTCCAGCATCAGCAAGGCGGCCGCCCAGAACGTCGTGGCAGGCGACGGCGCACGGGTGCTGCACGCGACCATGCCCGGCGGGCGGCGGCTGACAATAGGCGTGCTCATCTGCTTCGAGTCGGCGTTCCCTGACATGTCCCGGGTCGACACCGATCACGGCGCCCAGGTCATCCTGTACCAGACCTCGGACTCCACCTTCCAGGCCAGTTGGGCGCCGGCCCAGCACGCGGCGCTCAGCGCGGTGCGCGCGGCGGAGACCGGCAGGCCGGTCGCGCAGGCCGCGCTAACCGGTGACTCGGCCGCGTTCGACGACCGCGGCCGGCAGCTCGCGTACGCGAGTTCGAGCTACCGGGGCGTGCTGCTCGTGCGGCTGGCGCTGCCGGCCGCGAGCGCCAGGACGCTGTACGACCGCCTCGGTGACTACGTCCCGTGGACCGCGGTCGCGATCGCCGCGCTCGCCGCCGCGATCGGCCTGACCCGTATCCGGCGAAGCCGCCAGAGTCCGGGTAACGGCCCGGCTTCCGGTCCGGCGGTTCGCATAGGCTTGGACAGCAGCCGCATTACGGGCAGCCCGGCCGGCGCGGACGACCGCTCGCACGCGAGTGCGCCGGGCGCAGCGGCCGATCCTGGCAATGCGGCGGAGCCTGCGACATAGCCGCACGCGAAGGAGGCCCGGGCGTGCACGAGGCGAGCAGTCTGCGGCGCCCAGCCCGGCTGGCGCGCGTGTCCGTCCCCGCGGTCGTCGCCGCGGTGTGCGCGACGGCCGGGCTGCTGGTGGCAGGCTGCGCGGGCAGCGCGAGTCCCGCGGCCGGGAAGGGCACCGCGCACGGCGGCGCCAGCGCCGCAGCCAGGCCGGCGATGCAGCTCTCGATCACGCCTGCCGACGGCAGCAGGCATGCCAGGCCCGGAGCCGGCATCGGCGTCACCGCCAGCGGCGGCAAGCTCACGAACGTGACCGTCCGCAGCTCCGGTGATCCGGTGGCAGGCACGATGAACTCGGGCTCCACCGCGTGGCACAGCACGTGGACGCTGGGCGTCTCCACTCGCTACACGGTCACCGCGACCGGCCAGGCCGCCGACGGCCAGGCGGTGACCCGGACGAGCACGTTCACGACGCTGACGCCGGCCAGCACGTTCCAGACCATGATCTTCGAAGGCCAGGGCGCGACCTACGGCGTCGGGATGCCGATCATCCTGACCTTCAGCCAGCCGATCACCGACAAGGCCGCGGTCGAGCGCGCGCTGCAGATCCGTACGTCCAGGCCGGTGGTCGGCGCGTGGTACTGGGACGGCAGTCAGGCCCTCGACTTCCGGCCCCGGACCTACTGGCCGGCGAACACCACGGTCAGCTTCACCGGCCACCTGAACGGCGTGCAGGGCGCGCCCGGCGTCTACGGCTTCCACACGCTCAGCCAGTCGTTCCGCATCGGCGAGTCGCTGATCGTGGTCGCGAGCACGGCCAGCCATTACCTGAACCTGTACCGGAACGGGAGGCTGTACCACCACTGGCCGATCAGCACCGGACGGTCCACCCTGCCGACCCCGAACGGCACGTACCTGACGATCGACAAGGGCAACCCGGTCCTGATGAAGGGTCCCGGCTACAGCGAGGAAGTGCCCTGGTCGGTGCGGTTCACGTGGACCGGCGACTACCTGCACGACGCCTTCTGGTCGGTGGGCGAGCAGGGCAGCATCAACGTGAGCCACGGCTGCGTGAACATGGCGCCGGCCGACGCGGAGCTGTACTACAAGATCGAGCACCCTGGCGACCCGGTCACGATCACCGGCAGCCCGAAGGCGGGGACCTGGGACAACGGCTGGACCGAGTGGTTCCTGAGCTGGCCGCAGTTCCTGAAGGGCAGCGCCCTGCACGAGGCTGTCGAGGCCGGCCCGCAGGGCAGCACGTTCGTGGACCCCGCGTCCCTGACTCCGGTCACCGCGTCGGCACCGATCGGGACATCCAGGTCGGGCAACTGGCACGCGTCCTGATCACGCGCGCGCAGCCGGCCCCGCATCCCGGTAACCCGGCGCTAGCGGGTCCGCCCGGCCGGGCGCGGGGCCGGCCCGGAGCAGACCGCCAGCCAGCCCGGAACGCCCGGTAACCCCGCGTTCTATTCCCGTTACCCGCCGGTAGTGACAAGCGTCATACCGGGATGCCGTGGTTTCTGAGCTGGCGTTATACGTCCCAGATCCGCACCGGGGAGCGTGTCCGAGCCGCTCCTCTAACCCCGCTGACCGAGTGACTCGCGCCTGCGCGCGCACCCCCGGGACCCCGAGGAAAGGATTCTGATGCAGAGCGCCGACCGGCTGATCGGCACCATCCGCAGCCACCGGAAGTCGATCGCGTACTTGTCCAGCGCGATCGTCCTGGCCAGCGCCGGAACCGCGAGCGCGGCGACCGTCGGGCCGGGTGCGCACGGCGCGCTGCCGGACGCGCCGCTGGCCGGCGCTCCGTTCGCCGCTGGGCATCGCCTGCCCGCGCAGCACGACACCCTGCACGCCGGCGTCGTAGCCGTCGTCGAGCACGGCCTCGGCTCGCTCGCTCACCCGGCGGCGCTGCAGGTCCACGGGGCCGCCCGGCACGGCGTCATCCGCCACCAGGGAACGGGCCGGGCGCGCTGGGTCGCACACCGCCACAGCCTGCGGCGGAGCGCGCGGCCGGCCCTGGCCGGCCACCGGGTTCTCCCGGCCGCGGACCGGCTGATGCCGGTTGCGACCGCGGGCCCGCAGAACGTCATGCCGATCACGTCGGCCCAGTACGCGAACGCCGCCACCATCGTGCACCGGGCCGTGGCCGAGCGGATGGGCACGCGCTCGGCGGTGATCGCGGTGGCGACCGCCATGCAGGAGTCCAGGCTGCAGAACCTCAGCTACGGCACCGGCGACTCGCTCGGCCTGTTTCAGCAGCAGTGGGACATGGGCTGGGGCTCGGCGCAGCAGATCATGAACCCCTGGTACTCGGCCGGGAAGTTCCTCGGCGCGCTGCACAGCTACCAGGTGGCCAACCCGGCGTGGGCATCGCAGCCGCTGTATCAGGCGGCGCAGGGCGTCCAGCGCTCGGCCTTCCCCTTCGCCTACGCGCAGTGGGAACGGCAGGCCGCGCAGCTGACCGCGTCCGTCCTGCGCACGCGGTAAGAACCTCCGGTCGCCGGCCTCCTCCCCCCTGGGCCGGACCGGAACCGCCAGGCCGCCGGGCTCCCCCCGCCCGGCTGGCCCGGCACAGTGTGCCCCGCCCTCCCCGAGGGGGCGGGGCACACTTATCCGACCTGCGGCTGACGGCGAATCAGACCACGGGCGATACGAACATCGCCGGCGATGAGGTAGAACAGGGTGCCATGACGACCTTCCTGCAGAACGAGGGCTACCTGGCCCTGGCCATCCTTGCCTTCGTGCAGGCCTGCTGCATTCCGATCTCGTCGGAGATCGTGCTCGGCTTCGCGGGCGTGCAGGCGTACGACCATCACCTCACGCTGGCCCTGGTGATCGTCATCGGGACGCTGGCGGAGTATGCGGGCTCGTTCACCGCGTACGGGGCGGGCCGGCTGGGCGGGCACTCCGCGGTCGAGCGGTACCGCAAGTACGTGCTCATGACCAGGAAGGACGTCGAGCGGGTCGAGCGCTTCTTCGACGGCAGGGGTGCCTGGGCGGTCGCGCTGGCCAGGATCATCCCGCTGGTCAGGGCCTTCGCCGGGCTCGTGGCCGGACTCCTTGAGGTGCCGCTGCGGCCGTTCGCCATCTTCAACTTCATCGGTACCGCGGTCTGGGTGAGCGCGGTCTCCGTCTTCGGTTACCTCGTGGGCAGCGACTGGGACAAGGCCTCAAGGAACTTCTCGCACGCCACCGACATCCTGTCCCTCGCGGTGGTGCTCCTGCTGGTCGTGCTCATCCTGCACAAGTGGTACCAGCTCAGGAAGGAGCGCAAGGCCGACGCCGCCCATGCCAAGGCCACGGCCGCGGCTGGTGACACGGCGGAGGCGGAGGCGGAGAACCCTCCCGCGGTGGGCGGCGGCAGGCACCGTGCGCCGACGGACAGCAAGGGTGGCTGACCCGGCAGCCGCCTGGCATCACAGCGCCGTCATCTACGAGGTTTACCTGCGCAGCTTCGCCGACGGCAGCGGTGACGGGGTTGGTGACCTGGCCGGGCTGCGAGCCCGGCTGCCGTACCTGCGCGACCTCGGCGTGGACGCGCTGTGGATCACACCCTGGTACGTCTCCCCCATGGCCGACGGGGGCTACGACGTCGCCGACTACCGGGATATCGACCCGCTGTTCGGCTCCCTCGCCGAGGCCGAGGAGCTGATCCGGGCCGCGCACTCAGCCGGCCTGAAGATGATCATCGATCTGGTTCCCAATCACTGCTCGGACCGGCATGCCTGGTTCGCCGCCGCACTCGCGGCCGCGCCGGGCTCGGCCGAGCGGGCGAGGTTCTGGTACCGGCCCGGCCGGGGCGAGGACGGCGAGCTGCCGCCTAACGACTGGCAGTCGATGTTCGGCGGCCCGGCCTGGACCCGGGTGACCGAGCAGGACGGCAGCCAGGGCGAGTGGTACCTGCACCTGTACGCCCGCGAGCAGCCGGACCTGAACTGGGACAACCCGGAGGTGCGGGCCGAGTTCGAGGGCATCCTGCGGTTCTGGCTGGACCGCGGCATCGACGGCTTCCGCGTCGACGTTGCCGACTTCCTGGTCAAGGACGCGGACCTGCCCGACGTCGCGGGGCTGCCACCGGACGCGCGCAAGCCGTGGGAGGACCAGGACGCCCTGAGGGACATCTACCGGCGCTGGCGGCAGATCACCGACTCCTACCCGGGCGATCGGCTGCTGGTCGGCGAGATGTGGCTCAAGCCGCTGACCCGGCTGCGGCCCTACCTGACCGGGGACCAGCTGCACACCGCGTTCAACTTCGACTATCTCGGTACTGCCTGGGACGCCCGGCAGCTGCGGGCCGGCATCGACCTGGCCCTGACGAGCATCGGCGCGGCCGCTCCCTGGGTGCTGTCGAACCACGACGTGACCAGGCACCTCACCCGCTATGGCCGGGCCGACACGAGCGGCGGCTGGCATCCCGACCCGGGCGTTCCCGACCTCGCGCTCGGCACCCGCAGGGCCAGGGCGGCCGTCCTGCTGTCGCTCGCGCTGCCCGGCAGCGCGTATATCTACCAGGGTGAGGAGCTGGGCCTCTGGGAGGTCGAGGACATCCCGGCCGAGCTGATCGACGACCCGGTCTTCGAGCGGACCGGCCGCCTTGTCCGCGGCCGGGACGGCTGCCGCGTGCCGCTGCCCTGGCACTCGGGGACGAAGGGGCTCGGCTTCAGCCCGGCCGGGAGCCCGGATCCGTGGCTGCCGCAGCCCGGCGGCTGGGAAGCGCTCGCCGCCGACTGCCAGGATGGCGACCACCGGTCGATGCTGGAGCTCTACCGGCAGGCGCTGCGCCTGCGCAGGACCCGTGCGCGGCTCGACGACGACAACCTGACCTGGCACGAGGCCGGCGACGGCGTACTGGCCTTCAGCCGGCCCGGCGGCCTGATGTGCGTGCTGAACATCTCCGGCCGCCCGGTGGAGCTGCCGCCGCACGAAACCGTGCTGCTAGCCAGCGCCGAGCTCCCCGGCGGGGAACTGCCCGCGGACGCGGCGGCCTGGCTGCAGGTGGTGCCCGTCTGACGTTTCATCCCGGCCGGTGGCACATTAGCGACAAAACCCCCGAGTGAGCCACCGCCCAGAATGAAACGTCAGACGCGAGCACTCACAACCCCGCGCGCAGCGCCCGCTTTGCCCAGTACCGCCGTACCCAGGCCGGGCGCGTGTCCCGCTCGCCCACCGCGGCCGCCACGTCCGCCGTCCACCGGGCCAGCAGGTCGTCCGCCTCAGCGAACGCGGCATCAGGCCCGGGCGGGGCGGCCAGCCAGCGCGCCTGTACCTTGTCCCGCTCCGGCCAGAACACCGGGAAGGCAGCGGCCGGATCTTTCAGCGCTATCCGGTGCAGCCGTTCGTGCCGCCACCACAGCGCGGCCGGGTCGTAGCGGTCCGACGGCTCCGGCCCGAGATCGAGCGGCGCGGCGACGCAGACCGGCTTGAACAGCGACGTGCACGGCGCCGCCGTCGCCGTCACCCAGTGCGCCGCGCCGCCGGGCCGAAGTTCCGCGACCCAGGACGCGGTCGTCTGCGAACTGGCGGCCACGCCGCCCGCGTGCATGCACGGCGCCGCCATCGCGCCGTTCACCACCGAGTAACGCGGCCCAAGTCCGCCCCGGCCGTGGTCCGCCAGCGCGGCCATCAGATCACCAGGTCCCGCCGCACCGGCTGCGCGCCGCTGCGTGAGCGGCTGCCGGATCCGGCAGGCCGACACCGCCGTCTTGATCCTGTCGCTGTACCTGGCGGCGAACGGCTCGATCGTGAGGCCGTTGGAAATACTCCGGGCGCCGGCCTCGACGCGCTCCACCGCCCAGTGCCGCCCGGCGGTCTCCAGCACGTAGCCGCCGCCATGATCGGCCACGATGAAGCTGTTGTGGTAGGTGAAGTCCCGGTCCTCGTGGCCGCAGCCGCCGCCCTGACCGTACTGCTCAAGCAGCCCGGTGATCACAGCGACCGCGTCCCCCGCGGTGGCCGCCCGCTCCAGCGCGAGCCGCAGCAGGTCCATCCCGGTCAGGCCGGTCCTGGCATAGCGCTGCCGGGTGAACACCGCCTCGTTCCCTATCACCACGCCGTGCTCGTTGGCGCCCATCTCGGCGCCCCACATCCAGAACGGCCGGCTGAGCAGCACCGCGCTGGTCTCCCGCACCTGGGCGATCTCGATCCAGGTACAGCGGAGCCGCGCGCCGGCGGTGTGGCTGCGCCGCGGCTGCCAGTCCAGGAACTGCGCCTCGTTCGGGTCCCGGTCGGAGTTCTTCGCGAAGAGGACCGAGCCCGGCCGGACGACGACCATCGTGTCGCACGAGGCGCTCAACATGCACCTCAGTCAACCAGAGCCTGGTAGACCAGCTGGCGCAGCTGCGGCCTGATCGGGTACGCGCTCGACGGCATGAACTGGGTGAAGAAGCTGACGGTCAGCTGCTCGGCCGGGTCTACCCAGAACGTGGTGCTGGCCGCGCCGCCCCAGTTGAACTCGCCCGCCGAGCACAGGGTCTTGGACGCTGCCGGGTCGAGCTGCACCGCGAAGCCGAGCCCGAAGCCGACACCCTTGAAGACGGACTCGGCGTACAGCGGCCGGCCGAAGCTGTCCAGGTCGGCGTCCCCCGGCAGGTGGTTCATCGTCATGTACGCGAGCGTCCGCGGGCTGAGCAGCCGGACACCGTCCAGTTCGCCGGCCGGGCTATCGGGACGGTGCAGGAGCATCTCGGTGAACCGCCGGTAGTCGGCTGCCGACGACACCAGGCCGCCGCCGCCGCTCAGGTAAGCGGGCTCGCGCAGTGCCGCCCTGCCCATCGCGTCGATCCGGCCGAGCTTCCCGTCGATCCGGTTGTACAGCGCACCGAGACGGCCGGCCTCCTCCGGCCCCGCCCAGAAGGCGGTCTCGGTCATGCCGAGCGGCCGGAAGATCCGCTCGGCGAAGAAGTCATCGAGCGACTGTCCCGACACGACCTCGACCACGCGGCCGAGCACGTCGGTGGAGACCGAGTAGTTCCACTCCGAGCCCGGCTGGAATAGCAGCGGCATGCCCGCGAACAGGTCGCAGATCCCGGCGAGGTCGGTGTCCCGCGGGCTGCCCCACTCGAAGCCCCTGGCCCGGTAGATCGCGTCTACCGGGTGCGCGCGGTGGAAGCCGTAAGTAAGGCCGGAGGTGTGCGTGAGCAGGTGCCAGATCCGCATCGGCTCGGTGACCGGCTCGGTGGTGAAGGCGATGTCCGAGCCGCCGGTGAAGACCCTGGTGCCGGCGAAGGACGGGATGTAGCGGCTGACCGGATCGGTGAGCTGGAAGGCGCCCTCCTCGTAGAGCATCATCGCCGCCACCGAGGTGATCGGCTTGGTCATCGAGTAGATCCGCCACAGCGTGTCGGGCTCGACCGGCAGGCCCGCCTCGATGTCGCGCTGACCGTACGTGGCGACGTAGGCGAGCTTGCCGTGCCGGGCGACCGTGATCAGCCAGCCGGGCAGCCGCCCGGTATCCACGTACCGCGCGAAATGCGCGCCGATCCGGTCCAGGCGAGCCTGGTCCAGTCCGACTTCCGCGGCCTCTACCTCGGTCTGCACTCCGCCCATGACAGCCTCGCCTCTCGTTACTTCGCAGTCAGCAACTTCCACCCCGATCCTGCCAACCCGAACGTCACTCGGTCTAGGTCTGAGGCGGGCTGTCATCCGCGCAGCGGGCCGTGGCCGCTGCCGGCAACCCGGTCCTGCGGCGCACCTCGTACAGCAGGATTCCGGCCGCCACGGCCAGGTTCAGTGACTCGGCGGTGCCGGTCATCGGGATGGCGACCCGCAGGTCCGCAGCGGCGAGCAGGTCGTCGGGCAAGCCGCTTCCCTCGCTGCCGAGCAGCAGGGCCAGCGGCAGCTCCAGGCGAGCGTCCCAGCAGGACATCGCGGCCCGGCCGGAAGCCGCCGCGACGCGCACGCCGCGTCTGGCAGCCCAGCCGAGGAACTCCGCGGCCGAGGACGCGACCGCGACCGGCACGGTGAACAGCGCGCCCATGCTCGCCTTCACCGCGGCCGGATCGTAAGGGTCGGCGGATGGGCCGAGCAGGATCACGCCGGCCGCCCCGGCAGCACTCGCGGTCCTGATGATCGTGCCGAGGTTGCCCGGATTACCGACCTCGTGCAGGGCCGCGAAGACGGAGCCGCCGTCGGCCGGCAGGCCGGCCAGTTCCGTCGGCGCCGAGCGCACGATCGCGGCCATCCCGGACGGGCCGTCGCGATCTGCGAGGCGCGCGAACAGCTCGTCAGACAGCCGCGCCACCCGGACGCCCGCGGCCTCTTGCGCGGCGACCATGGCCGCGGCGGCCTGGTGCCGGAGCAGGCCGGGCGCGACCACCAGCGTCTCGATGGCGGCGCCGGCCTCCACCGCCTGCCACACCGGCTGGATGCCCTGCACGACGAATGCCGACTCGCGGCGGCGGTGCCTGCGATCGGCAAGCAGCCGGATCCGCTGCACAAGCGGATTCGCGGCACTCGTGATCAATCCGGCCATGAACCGTTCACCGTCAGCTACCTGGCTTAATCCTGACGCAGGTCAGCGCCCGCTATTACCCCGCTCGGGACCAGAGTAGCGGCCCTGGCCGGCAGGCCATGGCCGCGATGCCTGCCGCGATCCCGGCCGGGAAGAAATGGCGCCTCGCCTCATCTCGCCGACCCGCAGCCAAGGGAGTATCGTGCGGTTCCGGCAGAAGGCAAATGTCGTTTCTATGTTGAAAGTTGGTGACAAAGTGTCGAGGATCTTACGCACCCGGCGGCCACTGCGCATGCTCGTGATGCTGGCCGTTCTCGCGGGAGCACTCGCGGGCGTGACGGCGAGCGCGAGCGCCGCGACCCAGCAGCCTGTCGACTCTCGCTCGATGCCCGATCCGGGCGTCTTTCTGTATAACGGCACCTTCTACGCGTTCACCACCGGGGGCTTCGGGTTGTGGGAATCAACCGCGCCCAACGCGGCCGGGCCGTGGACGGCGCCCGCCGACGTCCTCAACCACTCGAGCATCCCCAGCTGGGTGGAGCAGAGCGGGGGGATCTGGGCGCCCGACGTCATCCGGCTCCCGAGCGGCGGCTGGGTGGTGTACTTCGCCGCCGTTCTCAACCCCAGCTCGGGGAGCGGACCGGAAAAGCCGGCGTCCGACGCACGCTGCATCGGCGCGGCGACGGCCTCGTCTGCGAGCGGACCGTTCACCATGCAGGCCAACCCGCTCGTGTGCCTGCCGGGCTACGGCGCAGCCGACGACATGACCGCCGATCCCGGCGGCCGGGTGCTAGGCCAGGGCGTCATCGGGGCGGATCCTGTCTTCATCGATAACAGCTGGGACAACAACACCAACGAGCTGTTCCTGGTTTACAAGACGCAGTCGGGCACCGGCCAGTCGACCATCCGCATGGTGCGGCTGAACCTGACCGACGGCACGTCGGTACTCGGCGTGAGCCACCAGCTGCTCGCCGCCATTCCCACCGGGTCGGGCGGTACCTACCAGTTCTCCGACACGATCGAGGCACCGTCGATGCTCGCGCTCAGCGACGGCTGGTTCATCATGTTCGTCGCGCACGGCAACTACGACTCCTGCAGCTACTCGACGGAGTGGTACAAGACACAGCACCCGTGGTCGTGGACCCAGACCCCGGTCGCGACGGTGCTGAGCCAGGGGCAGGACGGGCTGTGCGGGCCAGGTACCGCCGACATCACCAGCTCAGAGGTCTCGGGCCAGTACCGGTTGTTCTTCAACGCCTACACCAGCGGCACGGCCGGCACGACCAGGGAGCTGTACGCGGACTGGGTCACGATCGGGTCCGACGGATACACCCCGACCCTGAATCCGCTGGCGCCCGCATCCTGAGACAGCCGGGCGCGGACCCGGTCCGCGCGCCTTTCTGGCCGGGACTCCGGCACCTGACGTTCCCGTAACATGCGTCAGGTGAAGCGGACGCCGCACGATGCGAGCAAGGCCAGCCATCCGTGAGCGCTGAGCGTGATCGGGTGGCTGGCTTCGGCCGGCTAGAGGACGGCCTGCGGCAGGCCGGGGACTGGTACCGGTGGGGACCATACGTCAGCGAGCGGCAGTGGGGCACGGTCCGCGAGGACTACAGCCCCGACGGCGAGGCCTGGGACTACCTGCCGCACGACCACGCGAGATCCCGCGCGTACCGGTGGGGCGAGGACGGCCTGGCCGGCTTCTGCGACATCGAGCAGCGGCTGTGCCTCGGGCTGGCCCTGTGGAACGGAGCGGACCCGATCCTGAAGGAGCGGCCGTTCGGGCTGACGGGCGAGCAGGGCAACCACGGCGAGGACGTCAAGGATTACTGGTGGTACCTCGACGCGGTGCCGAGCCACGCGTGGAACCGCTGGCGCTATCACTACCCGCAGGCAGAATTCCCCTACGCCGAGCTCGTCGCGGAAAACGGCGCGCGCAGCCGGCTGGAGCCCGAGTTCGAGCTGATCGACACCGGCGTGTTCGATGACGGCAGGTACTGGATCGTCGAGGTGCACTACGCCAAGGCAGGTCCCGACGACATCCTGATGACCGTGGAGGTCACGAACGCCGGGCCCGAGCGGGCCGACCTGCACGTGCTGCCGACGGCGTGGTTCCGTAACACCTGGTCGTGGGACGAG
>Ga0335078_10002793_pt1 | contig 26322 bp, 25 predicted proteins | sample Lox_Sample_32_FD_206711 | JGI IMG/M metagenome (GOLD analysis project Ga0335078, IMG submission 206711) | Soil microbial communities from Loxahatchee National Wildlife Refuge, Florida, United States - Lox_Sample_3.2 | ecosystem: Environmental > Terrestrial > Soil > Wetlands | place: USA... | reverse complement strand
GGTACGGGGAACTCTTCAGCGGTTGCGGTCGAAGCATCTCGCGATCGTCGAGGAGTCGCACGAAACGGTCCGCCGATTGACGAGCCGGGGGAGCGCCGCGATCGGCGCGGCGTTGCCCGAACGTCGCCTGATCGAGATCCTCCGGACCCACGGTCCGGCGACGATCGAGCAGCTCACGGCGGCCGGTCTGAAGGACGACGAACGGTCCGTGGCGATCGGGATCCTGCGCCGTCGCGGCTGGCTCGAGGACGGGATGCCGGTCCGTTGGGCCGCCGGCGCCGCTCCGCCGGAGGGGCTTCTCCCCGAGGAGGCCGTCCTCCGTCAGATCGGTAACGGGGAGACCGACGTCGACGACGCCGTGGTCCAGGCGCTGGAGCGCCGCGGGCTCGTCAAGACCGAGCACCGATCGCACAAGCGGTGGGCCGCGTCGGAGGAGGGTCGCCGGCTCGAGATCTCCGCGGACGGGGTCGACCAGCTGGGGGCGCTCACGACCGCCAGCCTCGCCAGCGGGGCGTGGCGGGACCGGTCGTTCCGGCCGTACGACGTCCGGGCGCCGGTGCCGTACCTCGCCGGCGTCCGGCCGAACCCGTACGTCTCGTGGCTGGAGACGTTCGAGGAGATCCTCCTGGGGCTCGGGTTCGAGCAGTCGGAGGGTCCTCTGCTCGAGACCGAGTTCTGGAACAACGATGTCTTGTTCATGCCCCAGGACCACCCGGCCCGATCGATCCACGATGCGCTCGCGGTCGACGGAGTGACGGGGCAGCTCCCTCCGCCCGACCTGCTCGCCCGCGTCGCCGCGGTCCACGAGGGCCGGGCGCTCCCGGGCACGTCGGAGCCGCTCGGTCCCGGCTGGCCGGGCCGGTACGACCCGGCGGTCGCCGCCCGTTCGGTCCTCCGGTCGCAGACGACGGCCGTGTCGGCCCGGTTCCTGGCGAAGCGACCGACGCCGCCGTTCCGGATGTACTCGATCGACCGGAACTTCCGGCGCGAGGAGCTCGACGCCCGCCACCACCTCGAGTTCGCGCAGTGCGAGGGGATCGTCGGGGAGGACGGGCTCTCGCTCCGCGACCTGGTCGGCCTGTTCCGCACGTTCGCCGAGGCGATCGGGATCCGAGAGCTCAAGATCCGCCCGAGCTACTTCCCGTTCACCGAGCCGTCGATCGAGGGGTACGTGCGGCACCCCCGGCTCGGCTGGATGGAGATCTTCCCCGGCGGGCTGCTTCGCCCCGAGGTGCTCCGCCCGCTCGGGATCGACGTGCCCGTGATCGCCTGGGGCGCGGGGATCACCCGGCTCGCCCTCGTCGGGCTCGGGGTCTCGGACATCCGGGAGCTGTTCGTGGACGACCTGCCGCGGCTGACGGGGGCGGGCCGGTAGGATGCCGACCGCCACGCTCTCCCGCGCCCGGGTCGCGGCGCTGCTGCCCGCCAGCGCGGCGGCCGAGCCGTGGGACGACCTGCTGTTCCTCTCGAAGGCCGAGCTCGAATCGTCCGAGGGCGACGACCTCGTCCTTTCGGCCACGCCGGACCGCCTCGACCTCCTCTCCGAGGGCGGCCTCGCCCTCTACCTCCAGGGAGCGCTCGGGGCGGCGAAAGGGCTCCCGCGGTTCGCCCCACCCGTCGACGCCGAGGCTCCGCCGGCGATCGTCGTCGACGCCGGCGTGGCGCCGCTTCGGCCCTCGATCGGTGCGGTCATCGTCCGGGCCCCGTCCGGTCGCGCCCTCGACGCGGGACTGCTGGCCGAGGCGGTGCGGTTCCAGGAGCTGATCCACGCGACCGTCGGCCGCGACCGGAGGGCCGCGAGCCTCGGGATCTACCCCCTGGAGCGGCTGACGCTGCCGGTGCGCTACGCGATGGAGCCGCTCCCGCAGGTGCGGTTCGTCCCCCTCGACGGGACCGAGGAGATCGCCGGGCCGGAGTTCTTCCGCGACCACCCGATGGCGGCCCGCTACGGGGCGCTCGGCCGGAGCGGGGACGGGTGCCTCACGCTCCGCGACCACGAAGGCGCCGTGCTGAGCCTGCCTCCGATCCTGAACGGGCGGAGTGCGGGCGAGGCGCGCGCGGGCGACCGCGAACTGCTCCTCGAGTCGACCGGGACGCGCGAGCGGAGCGTCCGGGAAGCGCTGGGCCTCCTGCTCGTCCCCTTCGTGGCCCAGGGCTGGACGGCGGTACCGGTGCCGCGGAACGGCGGGACGGACGGCGGAACGGACGGGCGCGCCCTCGTCGACCCCCGGTCCGTCGCGCTTCCGTCGGCGTTGCTGCGGTCGATCGCCGGCACCGCCCTGACGTCGATCGAGGTCGAGCATCGGCTCACGCGCGCCCGCCTAGGGGTCCGTCCGCACGCCGGCGGATGGACGGTGGAGGTCCCGCCGTGGCGGCCCGACCTGCTGGCGCCGGTCGACGCGGCCGAGGACGTCATCCTGGCCGGCGGGGTCCGGGCCGAGGACGGCATCGTTCCGCCGAGCCGGACGCGAGGCCGGCGGATTCCGGCCGCGGCGCTGCGCCGCACGGTCGGCAGCTGGCTGCTGGGCCTCGGGTACGCGCCGCCCAACACCCCCGTGCTCGTCTCCGAGGAGATCGTCGCACGGGTCGGCGGCGCGGCGCCGATACGCCTCCACAACCCCGTGTCGACCGAGTTCGCCTTCGTGCGCGACCGCCTGTTCCCCTCGCACCTGCTCGTCCTCTCGAAGAACACCCGGTACGGCTACCCGCAGCGGTTCGCCGAGGTCGCTCCCGTGGTCGTCCGCGATCCGACCGCCGAGACCGGGGGATCGACCCGGTACCACGCCGGCGCGGTCGTGGCGGCCGACTCCGCCGGGTTCGCCGACGCGGCCGCCCTGGTCGACTATCTGCTCCGGGGGCTCGACGTCGGCTCGGTGCGGGAGCCGGCCGAGCTCCCCGGGACGATCCCGGGTCGGGCCGCCCGGGTCCGCGTCGCCGGAGAATCGATCGCAGAGATCGGGGAAGTGCACCCGCGGCTCCTGACCGAGCTGGGAGTCCCGGTGCCGGTCGCGTGGGCCGAGGTCGACCTGACGGCGCTCGATCCGCTGCTCGCGCGCCCCGGCAGGGCTTAATATCGAGCCCCCGGTCGCACGCCGATGGCGCGCTCCCGGGCCGCCCGGGCGAAGGATCGTCCCGACGCGGCGCGCTGGGAGCGCGAGGCCCGGAAGGCGATCGGCGATCGCGCCACCGCGGGGCCGGTGCCGCTCCTCGTGGGCCCGTCGGCGACCCCGGAGGCCGACTTCGTGGAGAAGATCGGCTTTCCCGGAGCGGCTCCGTACACCCGGGGGATCCAGCCGACGATGTACCGCGGCCGGGTCTGGACGTTCCGCCAGTACTCCGGGTTCGGGAGCGCGAAGACGACGAACGAACGGTTCCGCTTCCTGCTCGACGGCGGCCAGACCGGCCTCTCCGTCGCGTTCGACCTCCCGACGCAGAACGGCTACGACTCGGACCATCCCCGGGCGCGCGGGGAGGTCGGCCGATGCGGCGTGCCGATCGCGACACTGGGCGACATGCGCACGCTGATGGCCGGCATCCCGCTCGACCGCGCGACCGTTTCGATGACGATCAACGCGACCGCGCCGATCCTGACCGCGCTCCTGGTCGCGGTCGCGGAGGAGAACGGAGTGCCGCGCGCCCGGCTCGGCGGGACGGTCCAGAACGACGTGCTGAAGGAGTACGTCGCCCGCGGGACGTACATCTACCCCCCCGACGCGTCGATGCGCCTCACGGTCGACCTCGTGGAGTTCGCGACCCGCGAGATGCCGCAGTGGAACTACATCTCGGTCTCGGGCTACCACATGCGCGAGGCGGGCGCGACGGCCGCCCAGGAGGTCGGGTTCACCTTCGCGAACGCGATCGCCTACGTCCGCGCGGTCCAGGCCCGGGGGCTCGATCTCGACGAGTTCCTGCCGCGGCTGTCGTTCTTCTTCTCGGCGGATCGCCATTTCCTCGAGGAGATCGCGAAATTCCGCGCCGCCCGACGGCTGTGGGGCCGGATCGTCCGAGACACCTTCGGGGCGAAACGGCCACGCTCGCAACAGCTGCGGTTCCACACGCAGACGGCCGGCTCGAGCCTGACGGCGCAGCAGCCGGAGCTGAACGTCGTCCGGACGACGCTCGAGGCGCTCTCGGCGGTCCTGGGCGGGACGCAGTCGCTGCACGCGAACGCGCTCGACGAGGCGCTGGGCCTTCCGACCGAGGAGTCGGCGCGGCTCGCGCTGAGGACCCAGCAGCTCCTGGCCGAAGAGTCCGGGATCCCGTCGACCGTCGACCCGGTCGGCGGGGCGTACGAGATCGAGCACCTCACCGACCGGATCGAGGAGGAGGCCCGGCGGTACCTCGACCGGATCGAATCGATGGGCGGCGCCCCCGAGGCGATCCGCCGGGGCTACGTCGCAGGGGAGATCGCCCGCGAGGCGTACCGCGTCGCGCGGGCCCGCGAAAGCCGAGAGGAGATCGTCGTCGGCGTGAACGACTACCGGGACGGGAACCCGGCGTTCTCGCTGTTCCCCGCACGCCGGGGGCGCGGGACCTCCGCGCAGCGGATCTCTCCCGCCGAGGAGGGACGCCAGTCGGCGCGGGTCCGGGCCTGGAGGGCCGGCCGGGACGCGTCGGCCGCGCGCGGGGCGCTTGACCGGCTCCGCGCGACCACGACCGCGGGCGGCAACGTGATGCCGGACGTGCTCAGCGCCGTGCGCGCGGGATGCACGCTCGGGGAGATCGCCGACCTATGGCGCGAGCTGTTCGGGGAGCAGCCGCCGTCCACCACCTTCTAGGAGCGGGGCGATGCTCGACCACGTCGGGATCGCGGTCTCCGACCTTTCGGCGGCGATCGCCCGGTGGCGTCCGCTCCTCGGCGAGCCCGAGTCCCCTCCCGAGGTCGTCGCCCCGCAACGGGTCCGGGTCGCCTTCCTGGTCGCGGGGGAGACCCACATCGAGCTCCTCGAGCCGACCGAGCCGGAGTCGCCCGTCGGACAGTTCGTGGCGAAGCGGGGCGAAGGGATCCACCACCTCGCGTTCCGGGTCCCGAGCGTCGATCGCGCGCTCGAGGAGGTCGCCCGGGCCGGGGGCCGGCTCGTCGACCGGGTCGGTCGACCCGGCGCCCGGGGCCGTCGGGTCGGCTTCGCCCATCCGACCGCCTTCGGCGGGGTCCTCGTCGAGTTCGTCGAGGGGCCGTGAGCGCCGTCGCACGGGCGGAGCTCGCGCCGATCTACGATAGCCGGGGCCGGCCGACCGTCGAGGCCGAGGTCGTGCTCGCCTCCGGTAGCCGGGGGCGCGCCGGGGCGCCGAGCGGGGCGAGCACGGGAGCGCATGAGGTCCGGGCGTTCCCCGACGGGGGCGTGCCGGCCGCGATCCGAACGTTCCGGGAGCGCGTCGCCCCCCGGCTCGTGGGGGCCGACGCGGCCGACCAGGCCGGGATCGACGCTCGGCTCCGGTCGGCGGACGGAACGGCCGATTTCTCGGCGATCGGTGGGAACTCGGCGACCGCGGCGTCGATCGCGACGGCCCGGGCGTACGCCGCGGAGCAAGGCCGCCCCCTCTGGTCGGTCCTCGCCCGTCCGGGCGTGGACGGGCGACAGTTCCCCGCGATCGTCGGCAACTGCCTCAACGGCGGACGCCACGCGATCGGAGGGCCGGACATCCAGGAGTTCATCGCCTTCGCCGACGCCCCCCGACCCGAGGATTCGATCGCCGCCGCGCTGCGCGTCCACCAGCTGGTCGGCGAGGCCCTCCACCGTCGCTATCCGCAGCACGCGCTGGGCCGCGGGGACGAGGGGGGGTGGGTCGCCCCGATCGAGAACGTCGCGGCGATCGAGCTGCTCGCCGAAGCGTGCGAGCGGGCCCGGGACGAGCTGCACGTCGAGGTCCATCCGGGGCTCGACCTCGCCGCGAGCGAGTTCTGTGCGGACGGTCGCTACCGGTACCGGGAGCAGACCCTCGACGCGGAGGGCCAGGTCGGGTTCGTCGTCGGGCTGGTCGACCGCTACGGGCTGCGGTACGTGGAGGACCCGCTCGACGAGGAGGCGTTCGACGCGTTCGCCGAGCTCACGCGCGCGGTCGGCTCCCGAACGCTGGTCATCGGGGACGACCTCTACACGACCCGGGCCGACCGCCTCGCGACCGGACTCGCCCGGTCGTCCTCGAACGCCGTCCTCATCAAGGTCAACCAGGTCGGAACCCTGACCGACACGTTCGCGTGCGTCGATCTGGCGCGCCGATCCGGCTGGTCGACGATCACCTCCCACCGCTCCGGGGAGGTGCCCGATGACTGGCTCGCCCACGTCGCGCTCGCGACGGCCGCCCGCGGGCTGAAATGCGGACTTCTCGGCGGTGAGCGGGTGGCAAAGCTAAATGAACTCCTGCGGCTCGGCCGCGCCACCGGAGCGTAACGAGTGCCCGACGACGAGACGATGGTCGAGGAGCCCAGCGGGGCGTCCGACACGCAGGACATCCGGCCCGGGGAGCTCCTGATCCCCGAGGATACCTACCTCACGTCGGGGGTGCACATCGGCACCCAGCAGAAGTCGGCGTCGATGCGCCGGTTCGTCTACAAGGTCCGATTCGATGGCCTCCACGTCCTGGACGTCCGCGAGACCGACCGCCGGATCCGGCTCGCGGCGAAGTTCCTCGCGCGGATCCCGGCCGATCGGATCCTCACCGTCTCCCAGCGCCAGTACGGCCAGAAGCCGGTCCGCGTCTTCGCGAAGGCGATCGGGGCGGTCTCGTTCTCCGAGCGATTCGTCCCCGGCTGCCTCACGAACCCGAACCTCGCCGAGTACTTCGAGCCGAAGGTGCTCGTCGTGACCGACCCGGCGACCGACCAGCAGGCGCTGAGCGAGGCGGTGTCGATCGGGATCCCGGTCGTCGGGTTGTGTGACGTGAACAACGAGACGCGGAACGTCGATCTCGTGATCCCGGCGAACAACAAGGGCCGGGTCGCCCTCGCGACGGTCTACTGGCTGCTCGCCCGCGAGGTGCTCCGGGCCCGCGCCGGCGCGAGCGACCTCGAATTCCCCCTGACGATCGAGGATTTCCAGGCCGCGCTCTAGACGCGCGGCGTCGCGCGGGCACCGCCCGCACTCGGACACCTCTTATCGAATCGGGCCCTGAACAGCACGTGAGCCGGCCCGGGTCGGGACTGCTAGATCTGCTCGTCGAGCACGGCGTGCCGGCGAAAGGCGCCCGGATCTACCTGGCCGCCTGCCGGTCGGGCGTGCAGACGGCGAGCGAGCTCGCCCGACTGTCGGCCGTGAACCGGGTCGAAGCGTACCGCATCATCAACCAGCTGACGGCGGAGGGGCTGCTGACCGCGACCGGCAGCCGCCCGCAGCGGTTCGAAGCCCTGGCGCCGGACGAGCTGGTCGACCGGTGGATCCGACGGGCCTCCGACCGGCTCCGCCGCCTCGAGGGCGACCGGGCCAAGGTCCTCGCTGACTGGGAGGAAGGACGGACCGAGCTCGCCGAGCACGACCCCCGTCGGTTCGCCGTGCTCGAGGACCGGGAGACGATCCGTCGGTTCCTCCGCAAGCGGATCGGCCTCGCCGAGCGGCAGGTCCTGGTCACCGCCAGCGGGCCGTGGCTGGCGAGCCTCATCGACGGGGGGGTCGACCGCGCGCTCCGAGAGGCGGCCCGCCGTGGGGTGAAGGTGCGGGTCGTCACGGAGGTCCACCCCACGAACCTCACCGAAGCGAAGGTCTTCTCGGGATTCTCGGAGCTTCGCCACGCCAACGGCCCGATCGCGAACCGCGCGATCGTGATCGACCGCGGCGGGGCGCTCGTCTTCGTCTCCGGCGACGACGGCCTGGGCCGGACGCGGGTCGAGCAGGTCGCCCTCTGGTCGTCCGCTCCGTCGTTCGTCGGTCTGGCGTGCGACTACCACCGGCGGCTCTGGGGTCCGGGGAGCCGCGCGGAGGCGCGGTTCGTCGAGCTCGAGAACCCGCCGGCGGCCGTGCTCCCCGTCGTCGCGGGCCGGGAGTCCGTTCCGTTCCAGCGCCTCAAGGAGATCGCCAAGCTCGGAATGCGGGCCTCGGGGGTCCGCGAGCTGAAGCTGAACCTTCCCGAGCTGATCGATGTGATCGCGGCGCAGCTGGGGCGGGAGATCGCGAAGGAGGTCGACGGTCGCACACCCGAGGAGGTGGCGCGGTCGCTCGGGCGGTACTACGCGACCCACACGATGGGCCAGCTGGGGGTGGTCCGCGAACGACCGCTGACGGTCCAGGTGACGGGCTGTTTCGCCTGTACGCAGGACTCGCCAGAGATCGGCCGGGTGATGTGCCCCCAGCTGCTCCGATCCGTGCTCGAGACCCGGCTCGGGCAACGTTGGGAGGTCTCGAAACCCGACCCCAAGAAGCATGCCTCCCGCGGCTGCCTGTTCACCGCGACGGCCGGCTGACGTGCGTGCTACACTTCGGCACGGTGTAGCAAATGTAGGTTACAACCGGTACAGCGGACGGCTGAACCTATAAATACCACCCTCCGATAGGGAGGGGCAGAAGCTATGAAGCCCACTCCACCGTCCTCGGGAGTTGCCAAGGGTCGACCCGCGCCGAAGTCGGTGCGGGGTCCGGTCGCCCTCTCACCCGCGCCCGCCCTGCCGGCGCCCCCGCCGGTGTCGGACGCGTGCCCGAATTGCGGTTCGGCGCACCTGATCCGGGACGAGATCCGCGGCGAGATCGTCTGCGCGGACTGCGGGCTCGTGGTCGACCAGAGCGCTCTCGTCAGCGACCGCGGCCAGCGCGGATCGAAGGAGGACACGGGTCGCGAGGCGCGAGGCTGGGGACCCGTCATCTCGCCGTTGATGCCCGACAAGGGCCTGTTCAGCGAGATCGGGGTTCCGACCCGGGATTTCCAGGGGAACTCGCTGTCGCGGAACACCTCCCTGAAGTTCTACCACCTCCGCAAGCTGAACCACCGCCTCCGGGCGGCGCGGACGCACCAGCGCAACCTCGTGGTCGCGCTCGGGGAGCTGAATCGCCTAGCGGGAGTGCTCGGGCTCTCCCGCGAGGTCAAGGAGTCGGCGACGTACATCTACCGCCGCGCGCTCGAGCACAAGGCGACCCGCGGGAAGAAAATCGTCGCGCTCGTCGCGGCGAGCCTGTACGCCGCCTGCCGTCAGTGCCACGTCCCGCGGACGATGAAGGAGATCATCGCCCACTCGAAGGCGACCAAGATCGAGGTCGGCCGCGCGTACACGCTCCTCGCGCGCGAGCTCAAGCTCGGCCTCAAGCCCGTCGAGCCGCGCGACTACCTGGTCCGGTTCACCCAGGACCTCAACCTCTCGAAGGAGGTTCGGCAGAAGGTGCTGACCCTCCTGGAGCAGGTCGAGCAGGTCTACTCGACGAGCGGAGTCCTGCCGAACGGGATCCTGGCGACGATCATCTACATCGCCTCGAACTTGATGGGCGAGCCGCGGAGCCAGGACCGGATCGCCGCGGTCGCGAACGTCACGCCCGTGACGATCCGCAACCACTACAAGGAGCTCCTCGACCTCCTCGGGCTGCCGAAGAACCTCACCAACCCGCAGGCGCGCGGGACGGTGCCGGGCGACGCGGGCGACAAGCTCGCGGTCGACGCGGCCGCCGGGGCCCACTAGGCGCTCCCCCGACCGGGGGGCGGTTCCCCCCGGAAAACAGATGAACCCTCGCCGGGCTCCGGCGACGTGGCCGGCTCTTCGGCGCTGAGCTACTCGTCGTACCGGACGTACCTCGAGTGTCCCCTCCGCTGGAAGTACCTCTACGTTGAGCGCCGCCCGGAGACCCCGCGCGGCTACTTCACGTTCGGGCGGGTCGTCCACTCGGTCCTCGAGGAGCTGATCCGCCCGTACGTCGTGCCCGCCGCCCGGCGGACCGAGAGCGGCGACACGCAGCGGACCCTCGACGAGTGGCCGGGGGGGACAGCTCCCGCCCCAGCGCCGACCGGTCGGCCGATGTCGGCGGAGGAGCTGCTCGCGGCGTACGACCGGGCGTGGTCGGGGGAGGGCTACACCAGTCCCGAGGAGGAAGCCCGGTACCGCGCGCTCGGGCGTGACCTTCTGCTGCGGTACCAGGCCCGCCTCGAGAACGATCCTCCGCGGCCCGTCGCGATCGAGCAGCACCTCGAGGCCCGGTGGGACGGGATCCCGATCCACGGCTACGTCGACCGCATCGACCGGACGGAGTCGGGCGGGCTCGAGGTCGTCGACTACAAGACGTCGCGCGAGCTCTCGCACGAGGACGCCCGCGACTCCGACCAGCTGTCGATCTACCAGGTCCTCGTGGAGGAGAACTACCGGGAACCGGTGGAGCACCTCACCCTGTACCACCTTCGGTCGCTGACGCCGTTGAGGACCCCGGCGCGGGCGCGGAGCTCGCTCGACCCCCTCCACGTGCGGTTGGGGACCGTCGCCGACGGGATCCGGGAGGAGGCATTCGATCCCACGCCGGGCCGCCAGTGTGCCCGGTGCGACTTCCGGTCGATCTGCCCGGAGTTCCGCGAGGTTCCCGGGGCGGACGGGGAGCGGCTGACCGCGCTCGTCGACCGGTTCGAAGCGCTCCGCGCCGACGAGCGGAGGCTCGAGAAGGAGCTCGCCCGCACCGCCGACCAGCTCCACCGGGCGGCGGAGGAGCTCGGCGTCCACCGCGTCCCGGGCAGCCGGTCGGTCGCGATCCGGCGGCGGGAGGAGGCCTGGCAGTTCTCGCTCGACGCGGTCCGCCCGATCCTCGCCGCCCACGGGATCACCGACCGGATCGGGTCGGGATCGCCGGAGGAAGTGAAGCGGCTCCTGCGCGATGCCGACGTGCCGGCCGAGGTGCGGCGTCGCCTCTCCGAGACCGGTTCTCGGCGCGTGCGCTGGTTCTGGGAGCTCGAGGCCGCCGAGAACGGCGCCGGACGCGGCCGCTCCGCGCAAAAGCTATGATACGTCCCCGGTAGTCTCGCCTATGGGGATTCCCCTCTCTTCCGAGGCGCGACTGCGCTCTCTCGCGGGTCGCGCGCCCACCGTGACCACCCTCTGCTCCCACTCGTCCCTGCAGATCTTCCACGGGGCGCGGACGGAGGGGCTCGAGAGCCTCGGCATCTCGGTCGGCCCCCCGCCCCGGTTCTACGACGCGTTCCCGCGGGCCCGACCGGACCGGTTCCTCTCGGTGCCGAAGGTGAGCGAGCTCGCCCACTCGACCGCCGCGCTGCGCGACGCCGGCGCGGTCCTGATCCCCCACGGCTCGTTCGTCGAGTACCTGGGGCCGGAGGCGTTCGGCCAGCTGGACGTCCCGGTCTTCGGCAACCGCGCCGTCCTCGGCTGGGAGTCGGACCGGCGGAAGGAGCGGGACTGGCTCGAGTCGGCCGGCGTCTCGATGCCCGAGCGGTACGAGGACGCGTCGGAGGTCGATGGGCCGGTGATCGTGAAGTACTACGGCGCGAAGGGCGGCAAGGGATTCTTCCTCGCGAAGAACCGCGAGGCGCTCGCCGACTTCCGCCCGACCGGCCCGTACGTGATCCAGGAGTACGTCCTCGGGACGCGCTACTACATGCACTTCTTCTACTCGCCGCTCTCCGACCGCGGCTACCGCGTCGGCCACGGCTCGCTGGAGCTGCTCGGCATGGACCGACGGGACGAGGCGAACATCGACGAGCTGTACAAGCTCGGGGCGCAGGAGGAGCTCCTCAAGGCCGGGATCCGCCCGACCTTCGTCGTCACGGGGAACGTGCCGGTGATCCTCCGAGAGTCGCTCCTGGGGAAGGCGTTCGACGTGGCCGCCCGCATCGTGGAGCGTTCGATCGAGCTGTTCGGCGGGATGGTCGGCCCGTTCTGCGTGGAGGGGATCATGACCGAGGAGCTCGAGTTCAAGGTCTTCGAGATCTCGACGCGGATCGTCGCGGGGACGAACCTGTTCATCTCGGGCAGCCCGTACTCCGACCTGGTGGAGCCCGGCCTCTCGACCGGCCGACGGATCGCGCAGGAGCTGAAGCGCGGTCGCGCCGAGGGCCGTCTCGCCGAGATCCTGAGCTGAAGCGCCCGGACGACAGGGGGCGGACCGGGGAGCGATGGCATCCGGTTCGGCGGCGATCGTCGCGGACGACGTTCGCAAGGTCTACCCGCACGCCCCGGCGGGCGTCGCGGCGCTGAAGGGCGTCTCCCTCACCGTTCCGACCGGGGGCGTCTACGGGCTGATCGGTCGCAACGGGGCCGGGAAGACGACGTTCATCCGCATCGCCGCGACCCAGCTCGCGCTCTCCGCGGGGTCGATGCAGGTGCTCGGTCACGACGTCGCCTCTGAGGAGCGCGCGATCCGCGCCCGCATCGCCTGCGTCCCGCAGGAGTCGCGCCCGCTCTACTTCCTCCGGACGGAGGAGGTCGTCTACCTCTACCTCAAGATGCGCGGACTCCCCACCGCCGACGCCCGGAAGCGCACCCGCGACGCGCTCGAGGAGCTGTCGCTCTCCGAGCACGCGAAGCGGCTGGTGAGCCGGCTCTCGGGAGGGACCCGGCGCCGGGTCCTCTGCGCGATGGTCCTGGCGTCCGACGCGGACGTGATGTTCCTCGATGAGCCGACCACGGGCCTCGACCCGATCGCCCGCCGCGAGGTCTGGCAGGCGATCCGACGCGCGAGCCGCGAGCACCGCACGATCGTGCTGACGACCCACTACCTGGACGAGGCGGAGGCGCTCTCCGGCCGGCTCGCGCTCATCGAGAAGGGGGAGCTGCGGCTCGAGGGCCGGCCGAGCGACCTCCGCGCCCGGGTCCGCTACCCGTACCGCGTCACGATCCAGGGCCCGGTCCCGCGGTCGGAGATCGAAGGCTTCGGCGACATCTCCGAGATCGAGGGCGGCTACCTCGTCTTCGCCCGCGAGGACGCGGCCCGCGAGCTCGCCCGCCGGACGCTCGAGCGGGGGGCGCGCCTGTCGATGGGGCCGGTCAGCCTCGAGGACATCTTCCTCGAGGTCGTCGGCCGGGCGATCGACCAGGACTCCGACGCGCTCGAGTCGAACGGGGAGGCGGCGCAGTGACCGCGCGCAATCGCCTGCGCTCGCTGTTCACCCTCGTCATGCTGAACGGCGTGATCCCGATCCGCAGCCAGCCGCTGTACCTCGTCAACCTCCTCGGCTCGCCGCTGTCGTTCCTGTTCTTCATCGACGTCATCTCCCAAGGGCGGCTCGTCGCCTACGGCATCACGGGCGGGCTCGTCCTCCTGATGCTCTCCTCGGGGACCGGCCTGCAGTCCGACCTCACCCACTATCGCCACGACCTCAAGTTCCAGGACGTCGTCGTCGCTTCGCCCGTCGAGGCGCCCGTCTACGTCGCGGGGATGGCGCTGAGCGAGCTCGTCTACTCGTTCCCGGGGATCGGCGTGTTCATCTTCCTGTTCATCGTGAAGGGCTACGCCAGCCCCCTCGGCGCGGTCGTCGTCGGGGGCGTCCTCCTCCTCGTCTGGTGCTTCGCGACCGCCCTGGCGTTCACGCTCGCGACGTACTTCGAGGACGTCCGCGAGACGTTCATGTTCAGTCCGATGATCTCGCTCCTGCTCACCGTCCTGCCGCCCGTCTACTATCCGCTCTCGCAGCTGCCGCCGTGGGCGCAGCTGGTCGCGCGGTTCTCCCCGACCACCTACGCCGCCAACCTCGTGCAGGGCGTCTCGATCCCGGGCCACACGATCGCCCTCGGCGCCGCCGCGGTCGACTGGGCGGTCCTCGGCAGCGTGACCGTGGCGCTGTTCCTCCTCGCGGCGTTCAAGGCCCGCTGGAAGGAGCCGTAGCCCCGTTCCGGGCGCGTCGGCGCGACGCGGGGCACGAGCCCTTATGTACCGGGCTCATGGTGCTGGCGGCCGATGCTTTCGTTCGCCGATGCGCGTGGCTCGAACCCCGCCGACGAACGCTACGCGCGATGCCTGTTCTGCGGCAAGGAGATGGTCGTTCTGCCGAACGACCGGCGCGGCGGCAGCTGCTTCGACTGCCTCGCGCTGTCGGTCCCGGTCGCTCGCCCCTGCCCGGGGTGCGGGGGGACGATCCCCGGCGAGGAACGCGCGGTCGGCTGCGCGTCGTGCGGCTGGTATCCGCTGCGCGACTAGCGCCGTGGCGGCGCTCCGCCGCTAAGCTTATCGCTCGCCTCCCGTCCGGCGCCGAGGGCGTGCCGAGGTGGCTCAGTCCGGTACGGCGCGAGTCTGGAAAGCTCGTGGCGGAATACGCCTCGGGAGTTCAAACGCCGCGGGCGGCCGCTCCGCCGCGGCGGAGAGTCTCCCCCTCGGCGCTCCTCTCTCGGGCGGTGGGTCCGGAGACGGGGCCGGCCGATGACCGTCCCGGCGAAGTCGATCCGCCCCGCGCTGCTACAGATCGACGCGATCCTGGGGCGGCTCACGGGGGCGGCGGCGCTCGAAGAGGTCTGCCGATTCCTCCGGAGCTCGTACCCCCACTACCGCTGGGTCGGGATCTATCGGCGGGACGGCACGGAGCTCGTGCTGGACGCCTGGCAGGGGGACGCCCCGACCGAGCACACCCGCATCCCGATCGAGCGCGGCGTCTGCGGTCGAGCCGTGCGCGAGGAACGGACGGTGATCGTCGACGACGTGCGGACGGCCCCCGAGTACCTCGCCTGCTTCCTCGAGACCCGCGCGGAGATCGTCGTGCCGATCCGGGGCGCGCGGGGAGTGATCGGAGAGATCGACATCGACGGCAATTCCGTCGGCGCGTTCGACGCGAGCGACCGCACCTTTCTGGAGGCAGTCGCGCCGAAGCTCACCCGCGACGTCGAGGCGATCGCCGCCGCTCCGCCGACCGACGGAGCCGGCGCGCGATAGTCGCCAGGGCGTCGGCCCGGGCGCGGGCGGCGTCGAACTTCGGTCGTCGCGGACGCTGCGCTCGACCCGGACGCGCCCGGGCCGCCCGCGCGATCTCGCGCAGCGCCCGGGTGAGCTCGTCGACGATCGGCACGTCGGCGGCCCGGCTCGTCCGGGAGAGGGGGTTCAGGTCGATGGCGATCACGTGCGTCCCGCGCGCCCGAAGCGCTTCGGCGCGATCGCCATCCTCGAGCGGGACCAGGCAGACGTCGGCCCGATAGATGCCGCGCCGGTCGACGAGGGCGCGGTCGGACGGCAGTCCCGGGATCCGCGCGGTCGGCCGCACGCCGAGCACCTCGCGGACCCCGGCCTGCGTCAGGAGGCGCGCGATCCGGGCGGCCCGACCGGCCGTGCGATGGAACAGGTTCACCTCGACCGAGAGGTGCGGGATCGCCCGGACGAGCGCCGCGACCTCGCGGGCGGCGAGCGCCGCGACGTTCCCGTTGACGCTGACGACCGGTGCCCGGGCCGCGCGCAGCCACTCGGCCGCCGCTCGCTCGGCCCGTCGGGCGCTCGGGGTCGTCCGTTCGCCGAGCAGGTAGTCGAACGCTTCGGCGCGCCCCTGGGCGATCAGCCCCTCCCCGACGACGACGCCGTCCTGATGGGCCGCGGCCAGCCGCGCGCGAACGACGAGGCTCCGGTAGCGGGGGTGCCGTCGGGAGAGCCGCATCCGCGGGGCCTAGCCCGACGCGGGAGGATCGCTCGCGCCGGTCGAGCCGTTCGCCGCCACGCTCCCCCCGAGGCGGCTCTCGAGCGCCGCGATGCGGCCCTCGAGCGGCTCGAGGACCTCCTCGAGCGCTTTCGTAAGCGACAGCTTGAGGCTCTCCTCCAGCGCCACGATGTCCCGACCGAGGTCGGTGATCCGGCGGGCGTTCTCGTTCAGGAGCAGCCGTGTCTGGGTCGAGACGCGGTAGGTGTCGGAGAGGTCCTTCGTCAGCTGGTGCGAGGAGCGGGCGAACGTCTCCACCGATTCGCTGACGGGCTTCCACTTCGCGTCGAGGTTCGCGGAGACGGAGGCGTTGAGCCCCTCGGTCGCCTGCGCGAAGCCGGTGGCGATGTCCTTCGAGACGCGCTCGCCGAGCGCCGCCTCGATCCCCTGGAGCCGCGTCTTCAGTTCCTCGCCGAGCCCGGAGCCCGAGGCCTCGACGTGCTGCAGTCGATCCTCGATGGATTGGAGCCGTGCGGTGAGGTTCGAGTACGCGGTGCCGATGAGCGTGTTCGTCTGCGTCTGGCCGACCTCGGCCGCGCGCAGCAGAAGGTGGAGGACCCAGTGCTCGCGTCCCTTCGCCTCGGCGAGCGGCCCCCGGTCCAATCGATCGCGGACCTCGCGCTCGTCGATGAGCGACTGCAGCTCCTTCAGCACCTCGACGCGCAGCGAACTGGGCGGCGCGCCGGAGGGAGCAGGGCGACCGGCCATCGGCGACGGATGGTCCCCCCGAGCCTATATACGTTGGCCGAACGGACGCCGAACCGGCCGCTCCGGACCGTTCCGCCGACCGTGCGACGGTTACCCTCACTTCATCAGACGGATAACTATTAAGGGAGCCTCCGAGCCTCGTTGCGTCGGACACGCGACCGCCGGTACCGGGTGCCGCGGTAGCGTGGAGTACCCACTTAGGAGGAGCAAGCAAACATGCCGCGCCCACCGAAGAGCAAGGAGAAGCGCCGAGTCGGCCTCGCCGTGTATCTCGAGCCCGCGATCCTGCGCCGGCTGCGAAAGGCGGCCGACGACGACCGCCGCTCGACCTCGACGCAGGCGGCCCTCTACATCGAAGAGGGACTCGGCCTTCGGAAGCCGAGGGCGCGCTGAACCGCCGGCTCGTCGGCTCAGTCCGCGAAGCCCGGACCGAGGAGGTCCCGGGCGACGATCAGGCGCCGGATCTCCGAGGTGCCGGCGCCGATCTCGAGGAGTTTGGCATCGCGGGCGAGCCGCTCGAGCGGTAGGTCCCGCATGTAACCGTAGCCCCCGTGGATCTGGACCGCCTCGAGCGCGGCGCGCGTCGACGCCTCCGAGGCGAACGTGAGCACCGCCGCGCTCGCCCGTAGGCTCTTCGGCGACCGCGCCAGCTCCTCGAACGCGGCGTACAGCATCAGCCGCGACGCGGCGAGGTCGGTGTACATGTCGGCGAGCTTCGCCTGGATCAGCTCGAACCGCCCGATCTTCTGGCCGAACTGCTCGCGCTCGCGTGCGTAGGCCACGGAGCGGTCGAGGCACTCCGCGATGATCCCGACGGGGATCGCCGCGAGAACCGCCCGCTCGGCGTTGAGCCCGCCCATCATGATCGCCACCCCTTCGTTCTCGGCGCCGAGTCGCTGCGACTCGGGGACCGAGACGTTGTGGAACGCGAGCTCGCCCGTCGGCGAGCCGCGCATCCCCATCTTGTCGAGGCTTTTCGCCACGGAGAACCCCTCGCTCGAGGTCCGGACGAGGAACGCCGAGATGCCGCGGCTTCCTTTCGCCGGGTCGGTCTTCGCGTAGACGAGAACGACGTCCGCGACCGGTCCGTTCGTGATGAACTGCTTCGTCCCCGAGAGCGCGTAGGCGTGCCCGTGGCGGACCGCCCGCGTCTTCAGCGAGACGGCGTCCGACCCCGCGTTCGGTTCGGTGAGGCCGAGCGCACCGATCTCCTCCCCGGAGGCGATCTTGGGCAGGAATCGCTCGCGCTGGGCGTCGGTCCCGTTGCGGGCGACGTTGTCGGCGAACAGGTTCGAGTGGGCGCCGACGCTGAGCGCGAGCGCCGGGCTCGAGCGCGCGATCTCCTCGAGGATGATCGCCTGGGCCCGGTAGCCGAGGCCCAGTCCCCCGTACGCCTCGGGCACTGTTGGGGCGAGGAACCCGTGCTCGCCGAGCCGTCGGAAGACGTCCTTCGGGAATCGATCGTCCCGGTCCATCGCGTCGGCGACGGGGGCCACCTCGCGGCGGACGAACTTGCGCGCGGCGTCCCGGAGGTCCTGTTCCTCGGACGTCAGCGACGGTTCCACGCGAAAACGGAGGGTCGGGCGATGATAACGGTTATCGGACCGCTCGCGCCGACGACCCGGCGCGGCCCGCGAGGCGGAGCCCGATGTGCTTCCGCCAGACCGCGCGGGGACGCGGCCAGTCCTCTCGGAAATGCGCGCCGCGGCTCTCGGTCCGGCAGAGGGCGGCCGTCGCCATGAGGGACGCCGTGAGCGCGGCGTTGGCTACGGCGCCCGGGAGATCGTCACCGTTCGTCGGGGCGACGGACCGGGCGACGCCGCGCAGCGCGCGGATGGCGCTCCGGAGGCCGGTCGCGTTCCGTACGATGCCGACGTTCTCCCAGAGCTGCTCGCGGACCAGCGCCAGCTGCCCCGGACTGCCCCGGCGCCCCGCGCCGCGCTGCGGGGCGAGGACGAGGAGTCGCGCCGGGACCGTGGGGGCGCCCGCAACGGGTCGGGCGAGCTGCCGCGCGACGCGCTCCCCGAAGACCAGCCCTTCGAGCAGCGAGTTGCTTGCCAGCCGGTTCGCGCCGTGCACCCCGGTCGCCGCCACCTCGCCGGCCGCGTAGAGGCCCGGCAGCGAGCTCCGCCCCTCGAGGTCGGTCGTCACTCCGCCGATCATGTAGTGCGCGACCGGCGCGACCGGGATCCACTCCTTGGACGGGTCGAGCCCGTACGCTTGCAGGAACCGGCAGACCGACGGGAACCGGGCGAACAGGCGCGTGCGGGGGATCCCGGTCGCATCGAGGTAGACGCTCGGGTGTCCGGAGCGCCGGATCTCCCGCTGGATCGCCCGCGCGACGACGTCCCGGGCGGCGAGCTCGGCCTCTCCCCGACGCGCGTTCAGGAACCGGTCCCCGGCCTGATTGCGGAGGATCGCCCCCTCGCCCCGCAACGCCTCGGTGATGAGGAACCGCGGCGCGCCCTCGCGGGCGAACACCGTCGGGTGGAACTGGAGGAACTCCATGTCGCTGACGAGCACCCCCGCTCGGAACGCGATCGCGATCCCGTCGCCGGTCGCGACCGCCGGGTTCGTGCTCTGGCGGTAGAGGCTGCCGGCGCCCCCGGTCGCCAGCACGACCGGGCCGGGCGCAAGCTCCTCGAGGTCCCGCCCGTCGGGACGGGAGACGACCGCGCGCGGTCCGGCGGCCGACCCCGGTCGGAGCGCCCGGAGGACCCGCTCCTCGCGGGCCTCGATCCCCGCGTCGATCGCCGACCGGCGGAGCGCTTCCTCGATCGAGAAGCCGGTCGCATCCCCCCCGGCGTGCAGGATGCGGGAGCGGGAGTGCGCCCCTTCCCGTCCGAGAGAGATCTGCCCGTCGACGGTGTCGAACGGGACGCCGTACCGAACGAGGTCGGCGATGCGGGCCGGGGCTTCCCGGGTCAGGATCCGGGCGGCGGCGCGGTCGACCAGGCCGTCCCCGGCCGCGACCGTATCCTCGAAGTGCAGCGCGGGGCGGTCCCCGGCGCCGACCGCCGCCGCGATCCCTCCCTGGGCGTATCGCGTGTTCGACTCCTCGAGCCGAGCCTTCGTCACGATCGTCGGCCGGAGGCCGAGCTCTCGCGCCCGGAGGGCGACGTAGAGGCCGGCGATCCCGCTCCCGACGATCAGCGGCGTGCCCGGCTCTCCACCCATCGCCCGCCGAAGCGGCATCGAGTAAAGCGACTCCCCCTACCGGGCGACGACTCATCTTCCGGCGGGACGTGGGTTGCCGTGGAGCGACCGCCGACCTCCCGACCGAAGCCGGGGAACGTTCGGGTCGAGGAGGACCCGGAGCTCGCCCGGACGATCCGGGATCGAAGTTCGCCCCCGGCCCCGTTCCGGTCCCTGACCGTCAGCGACCTCCTGGCCCCTCGGCGGGCCGTGTACCGATGGCTCGCTCCGCGGACGCCGATCGCCGACGAACGGCGGGAGCGGATGGAGTCGGGGCGATCGATCCACGCGCGCCTCGACGTGGCCCTCCGGGGCGAAGGACAGTTCGAGGTCCGCGTCCGACGCGGCGGGATCGCGGGCCGGATCGATCTGTGGGCGGAGGTCCCGGTCGAGGTGAAGACCGGGTCTCCCGTCGGCGCGGAGCGACTGCTCGATCAGCGGCCGGACCACGTCGAGCAGATCGCGATGTACTGCGCCCTGACGGACCGGCGCACCGGGCGGGTCGTGACGCTCTCTCGCCGGGCGGACGGGGCCTGGGGCGTCGAGGCGATCGACCTCTCGATCGACGCACCGTCGGCGGTCCGCGCGGCGATGGATCGACGGGCCGAGCGCATCCGCGCGGCGAGGCGCGCCGGCAGCGCCGCCGGGCTTCCGGGCTGCCGATGGCGAGGTCGCGGGTGCGAGTTCGAGGAAGCTCACGTCTGCGCGTGTGCGGAGACGGATCCCGAGGCCGGGCGCGACCTCCTCGAGCACGTCGTCGATCGGACGCCGCGACCGGATGTCGAGGAACGCTGGCGGACCGCCCTCGGGGGGATGATCGAGGACCGTCCCGGCGCGGGCTCGTACCGGATCCGCGAGCTTCTCTACCCGCGGCGGACGTTCTACGATCGCACCGTCCCGCCCCCGGCTCCCTCCGCGCCCGTCCCCCCGCCCGTCCCCCCGACCGAGGCTCCCGACCTGTACGACCGGCTCGTCGGCGCGGTCGAAGGGGGGCCGACCGGGGAGGTGGGGCGGCTGTCCACCGCCGCCGACTTCACGGACGACGAGGTTGCCGGATTTCGCGCCCTGCCGTTCCTGCTGAAGACCTCGAGAGCGTGGGCCCCGCTCCGCCCGGCCGACGTCGACTCGAGGCTCCCGCACTACTCCCTCGAGCTGGGATTGCGCTGTGCCGCGGCGGCCGCGCCGGACGGTCTGGTCTTCCTCGCGTACGAACGCGCGGAGCGCGAGGCCGACCGATTCCAGGTCCTGCGGTACCACTTCGAGGACCTTCCCGGGCTCCTCCGCCTCGGCTCGGGGCGTCGCGAGGCGCTGACCGACGCGATCGCCCGGCGCGACACGTCACGGCTGCCGCCCTGCCCGGGCTGGATGTACGACGGCTGTCCCTATCGGGCTCAGTGCGGCTGCAGCGCCGAACCGGGTCGGTCCCAGCGGTAGATCGTGGCGCCGCCGATCGTCCGGAATCCAAAGGCGTCGTACAGGCCGAGCGCCGGGCCGTTCGACTCGGTGACCCAGAGCCGAACGCTGTCGTAGCCGAGCCCTCGCAGCGCGCGCAGGACCCACGTCATCGCGAATCGCCCGATCCCGCGCCGCCGGTCGGCCGGATCGACCATGAGGTCGACGAGGATCGCTCGCCGGATCGATTGTTCGGTCGATAGGACCGCGGCGACTAAGCGGAGCGGCTCCCCGCCGACGAGCGCGGCCGACGCCTCGTCGACGAACCGACCCAGGCGCCCGTCGAGCATCGCCCGGAGCGCCTCGCGATTGCCGTCCGCGGACGCCCCGACGAGCAGCGCGTCGACGGACCCCGCGAACGAACGTCGATCGAGATCGGCCAGCGCCTCGAGCGTGATCTCGCGCACGGGGACGAGGCGAAGCCCCGTAGGCAGCGCCGGGGCCGGCCCTCCGTCGCGGGCGGTGAGCTCCCGCTCCATCGAGCGGCGAGCGATCGAGGTGGACCCGGGCCGTCCGGCCAGCCGTTCGACGACGGCCCGCTCGTCGGGGAGCGACAGCCCCGTGAAGCCGAGGTTCGCCGAGTCGGTGGTGGCGACGACCTCGTCGAGCAGTGCGTTCGCGAGGGCGACGGTGCGCCCGACGGGGTCGGGGCCTTCCTCCACGTGCACGTGGCCGTACAGCTCCCGTCCCCGGCGGCTGCCGAAGGCGAGTCCGCCCGTCGCTCCCGGCCGCAGGTACCAGCCGGGCCGGCTCCCGGCGGCGAGCTCCTGGGCGGTCTCCTCCACCCAGGTGCCGCTCGGGGCATCCTCCCGTCGCGTCAGCTCGCGGCGGACCGACTGCAGCAGTTCCTCGAGGTCGGAGCGGGGGGCGCCGCGGGCCGGTCGGGGAGCGTCCACGGTACGGCGGTCTACGAGGAGAACTCGCGCGAGAGGATCTGGGCGATGTCGGGGGCGACCGACGCCTTCTCCGCCGGATTGCCAAGGGTGTCGGTGGAGTAGATCTCGTCGGTCACCGCCTTGATGCGCTCGAAGGCGTCCCGGAGGAACAGCCCGTGCGTGCACGCAGCGCTCACCGCCCCGGCCCCTTTCTTCTTCAGGAGCCGCGCGGCCTCGACGATCGTCCCGCCCGTCGTGATGACGTCATCGATCAGGACGACGTGCTTTCCGTCCACGGGCAGCCCGCCGGAGGACGGAAGGGCGAGCTCGACGTGTTCGCTGTCGATCCGCCGCTTGTCGAGCGCGAACCACGGGCGGTCGAGCAGCTGGGACATCCGTCGGACCCGGTCGACGCCCCCCTTGTCCGGGGAGACCAGGATGTCGACCGGCCGCTCGCGCAGCAGGCGGCCGAGCGCCGGGATCCCGCTCGCCTCGAACGCCGGTTTCTGGAAGTGGCTGAGCGTCTGGGCGGAGTGGAGGTCGACGGTGATCACCGCGTCCGCGTCGAGCTCGACATGGCGGGAGAGGGCGCGGGCGCTCACCGGCTCGCCCGGGAAGAACCGGCGGTCCTGCCGAGCGTAGCCGAAGTACGGCACGACCACGAACGTCCTCCGCGCGCCGGCCTCGCGGACGGCGTCCTCCAGGAGCAGGAGCTCGAGCAGATCCTGGTCGGTCCGAGTCGACTGGACGATCACGACGTCGTCGCCCTCGAGGCGACCGCCCACGCGGAGGTACAGTTCGCCGTCGGAGAACCGCTTCGAGAACGGGATGCCGAACGGAGCGTTGCCGAGCTCGCGCGAGATCCGCTCGGCGAGGGCGGTCGATGCGGTGCCGCCGATCACGTGCATCGGGATCCGAACGGCCGCCGAGCCGGGCGAGGGTATTTGAGCCGGCGGGTCTCCGCCCGCGTTCCTACAGGTCGTCGTTCTCGCCGCGGTGCCGACGGCTCGGGCGGCGCACGCGCGGGCGAGGTCGCCCGTGCCCGTCGCTCGTCGGCTCGCGGGGCCGCCGAACGGGCGCGGATCGGACGGTGCGCGCGGGTCGGGGCGGGGCCTCGTCGAGCTCGTCCTCGTCCGCTCCGCCCCCGCCCGGGCGCCAGGCGCGGAGCCCGGCGAGGAAGCCCGGGCGACCCCCGTCGCCTGGGTCGTCATCCTCGGCCTCCGCCGCCGCCTCCTCTTCCGCGCGACGCCGGATCGGGCTCTCGATCCCTTCGGTCTTCAGCGCGTAGTGGATCCCGAACGCCGCGAAGATCGCGGCCACGATCGACAGGCCGATGAACTGCCAGGAGACGGACGACACGTTCTCCGCGTTGCCGTCGAGCAGCAGCTTGAAGGCGCCGAACCACGGGATCTCCCCGCGCGCGATCCCGATCACCCAGCCGGGTTCCACGAGCGAACTGAGGCTGGGGGTCGAACCACCGCCGCTGATCGGGGACTGGTCGGGTTCCGGGTTGTGGTCCCCTTTCGTGAGATAGCCCGAGTGCTGACCGATCGCGAGGAAGTCCGAGAGGTCCAGGATGATCGTCGAGGAGTTCCATCCGACGCCGTAGAGCCGCAGCGTCCCCGAGAGGTCGGACGTGACGCATCCGCCGCCGGCCCCGGAGTCGTAGTAGAGCTCGCCGGCGGTTCGATTGGACCCCGTCCCGCACGGAAGTCCCCGGAGATCCGGTGCGCTGTAGGCCTCCTTCGACTGATCCCAGACCAGGTAGAGGAGCGCTCGGTGGACGATCGGGGTCGGCCGGGTGACGCCGTTCGGGTGGTACAGGACGACGTCGCCGAACTCCCCGTACGAGCGCACCCCGTCGCGGGCGCCGGTGACGTACGGGACGATCGACGCGTTGGGGACCTTCTGCGCCAGCACCATGTCGCCCGGGTTGATGTCGCCCAGGTCGCCGTTGCTGGAGTGCTCCATGCTGCCGGACTCGACGACGTACGCCGGGGGCCAGTTGTTCGTGAACGCGAACAGCCCCACCAGCAGCAGCACCACCACGGCGAGGGCGACGAGCGGCTCGAAGTAGAGGGAGTCGCGCGCGCGCCAGTAGACCGGCACTCGCCCACCGCCGAACCGACCTCGACCGCGTCCGACGTCGTCCCATTCCTCGTCCGAGCGGTCGTCCTCGGACGACTCCCAGGCTCGAAGACCGGCCGACCGACCCCCCTTCGGCCGTCGGGCCGGGGCCGAGGCCCGGCGCGGGGATTCGAACGGGTCGTCGAGATCGAGGTCGAGGTCGTCGTCGGGGTCCTCGCGCCCGCCTCGAACCATCCCTCCCTCTTTCGAGCGGCCACGTTTAACCCTTATCCCGGACCGACCTCCCGGGCGCTCCGATGGACGTCGATCCGACCCGGCCCGGCGCTCGGGGTGCTCCGGTCCCGCCCCCACCGGCCCGGGCGCTCGAGACCTGGTGGGACCTGTCGATGCCGCTCGACTCCGCCACGCCGGCGTTTCCGGGCGATCCGCCGTTCGCGAGCGTTCCGGCCGCGCGTCGGGCGCAGGGCGCCCCGTTCGACCTGTCGATCCTCACCTTCGGTTCGCACGCCGGGACCCATGTCGATCCCCCGGCGCATTTCTTCGCGAACGGCGCCTCCGTCGATCGCCTCGACCTCGCGACCCTGAACGGGCCGTCGCTCGTGGTCCAGATCCCCGGCACCCCGGAGTCGATCGGACCCGAGGCGCTGACGCGGATCCCCGCGGGCACGGAGCGTCTCCTGCTCCAGACGGCGAACTCGGCCCGTTGGGCACACCGGCTCGAGTTCTTCCCCGATTTCGTCGGGCTTTCGGCCGACGGCGCCCGGTTCCTGAGGGCGCGGGGCGTGCGCCTCGTCGGGATCGACGCGCTGTCGATCGAGCGAGGTCTCGGCCCGGAGTTCCCGGCGCACCGGGAGCTCCTCGGGCATGGGGTCCCGATCGTGGAAGGGCTGCTCCTCGACGGGGTCGAACCCGGAGCGTACCGCCTCCACTGCCTGCCGTTGCGGATTCGGGACGGTGACGGGGGACCCGCGCGGGTCGCGCTCTCGCGGCCTCGGCGCGGTCCCGAGCTCGGGGCGTAGCCGTCAGTCCCGCTCGTTCGGCGGGAGCAGGTTCGGGATCCCGTCCTCGATGGGGTAGTCGGCCGGGCACTTCGCGCAGGCGAGCGTCCCGTCGACGATCTCGTCGCCGTCCTTTCGACGGACGGTGAGCGTGAGGTCGCCCCGGCAGACGGGGCAGCAGAGGATCTCGAGCAGGTCCAGCCTCACTTGCCGCCCCCCTCGACGATGCCGTAGCCGATCAGGCGCCAGGCGTTGAGCCGCCGGCTGATCGCGACCCGGCTGCCCGGAAAGACCGTCACCGAGCGCTGGAGGGCGAGCTCGACGTCGTCGCCGCGGGCGCTCGTCACCTTGCCGGTCGCGACCGTCGTCCCGACCGTGACGGCGAGGAGCTCGCTCGTCCGGATCTTCTCGACCTTGATCTCCCGCTCGGAGCCGAGGACCCGGTCGAGGAGGGTCGCCTTCAGGCGGATCTTCTGGCTCACCGGCGGAAGGGTCCCGGCGGTGCCGACCAGCCGGCCGGTGAGGCCGTCGCCCTTCGCGAGCGACGGGTCGAGCGACGTGCCCAAGGCGGCCAGGCCTCCCGGGCTCAGCTTCTCCCAGCTGCGGCCCCCCGACAGGATCGACGTCACGCGGGTGGTGAGGGACTCGGCCGGCACGTTCGGGCCGCCCGGTACCCCCGGCCGGATCTCGATCTGGTCACCGACCGCGAGGTGCCCCTGGAGGAGCGAGCCCCCGAGGACCCCGCCCTTGAGGTCGTTCGGGCGCGTCCCCGGCCGGTTGATATCGAACGACCGGGCGACGTACATGAGCGGGGGCTTCTTCGGATCGCGCGGAGGGGTCGGGATCGTCTCCTCGATCGCACCGATGAGCGCGTCGATCCCGGCCTTGTGGTTCGCGCTGATCGGGATCACCGGGGCCTTGGCGATCGGTGACCCCGCCAGGAAATCGGTGATCTCCCCGAAGTTCCGCTGCGCGTCCTCCGGCGGCACGAGGTCGATCTTGTTCTGCACGACCACGACCTTCCGCACCCCGATGATGTCGAGGGCGTACAGGTGCTCGCGCGTCTGCGGCTGAGGGCACTTCTCGTTCGCTGCGACGAGCAGGAGCGCGCCGTCCATGATCGCCGCGCCGGAGAGCATCGTCTCCATCAGCGTCTCGTGGCCGGGGGCGTCGACGAACGAGACCGCCCGCAGGAACTTCGCCTCGCCGCCGCAGTTCGGGCACGTCGCCTCGACGGAGTAGCCCGTCGGCGGGGGACACTTGGGGCACAGGTAGAACGCCGCGTCGGCGTACCCGAGCTTGATCGAGATCCCGCGCTTGAGCTCCTCCGAGTGGCGGTCGGTCCACTCGCCGGTGAGCGCCTGAGTGAGGGTCGTCTTCCCGTGGTCGACGTGTCCGACGAGCCCGATGTTCACTTCGGGTTGCCGCGGGACGTTCATGTCGCGGCGAACAGCTCCGCGAGCGCCTTCGGTCCCTTCTGGTCGACGACG
>Ga0335078_10002792_pt1 | contig 26331 bp, 26 predicted proteins | sample Lox_Sample_32_FD_206711 | JGI IMG/M metagenome (GOLD analysis project Ga0335078, IMG submission 206711) | Soil microbial communities from Loxahatchee National Wildlife Refuge, Florida, United States - Lox_Sample_3.2 | ecosystem: Environmental > Terrestrial > Soil > Wetlands | place: USA... | reverse complement strand
TGCTGGCTCAGCCCAGTCGCCGGGTCGACGCCCAGGCGATTTGCGACTGCTTGAGCGGTCATCGCGTGCCAGCAAGCGTCGGTTGACGTACTTTTCTGCAAGGGTGCGCCGATCACAGCTTGTCGCGAGTATCGAGGCATGTCGAATTCCGAAAGGCCTCGGCGCACGATAGATCGATTTCACTAGGTTTCGGCCCCACTCGGCCAGACCCGTTAGTGGCGAAGTGTTGGGCACCGAGTTGAGAAATGGACTTGACCGGGCATCCGGCAAGCCGCGGAGTCGAGGCTGAACTGGCGCTCGAATTGGCCCGCGTCTTGCCTGACCGCCAGAGTGTCTGCCGCGTCGGGGCGGACTCTTGTCATGAACTTGCTCCTCAAACCCAACCGCAAGGATCGCCGCGACGGTCTCCAAGAGGAGACCCGGCGGCTGCGGCAGATCGCGAGCGTGGCGGTCCGGTACGGGTTCGCCGATCAGCTCCGGAAGATACCCGGAAAGCGGATGCAGAGGTGGTTGCGCGGGTCTGCCGGACAGAACATCGCTGGGCTCAGCTTTTCCGTGCGGATCCGGCTAGCGCTGACGGAACTCGGCACCACGTTCATCAAATTCGGTCAGATGCTGAGCACCAGGCCCGACCTGGTAGGACACGACGTCGCCCAGGAGTTGACGCACCTGCAAAGCGCGACGCAACCGGATCCGCCGGGGGGTGCCGAGAAAACCATCGAAAAAGAGCTTGGAAAAGCGCCCGCCGCCATCTTCGCTTTCTTCGACCCGACTCCATTTGCGTCCGCATCCATCGCACAGGCGCATTACGCACGTCTGCCCACCGGCGAAAACGTCGTGGTCAAGATTCAAAAGGATGGAATCGAGCCCCACATCGAGTCCGACCTGAAGATTCTCGCGGATCTCGCAGAGCTGGCCGAAAAATACATCGCCGAGCTGAAGCTATTTCACCCGGTTGCCGTCGCCCATCAGTTCACGAAGATGATGCGCGGCGAACTCGATTTCGGGCGCGAGCTGCGCAACATCCAGCAGTTCCGTCAGAACTTTGGCGGGGATGAGACCGTCCATTTCCCAGTCCCATTTCCGGATTTCTCCACGCGCCGAGTACTCACCATGGAGCGGATCGAGGGCGTGCTCGTTTCGCAAATCAAGCTGCTACCCGGACCAAATCCCGACCTGGATGAGTTTGTCCGCCGCGGGGCGGACATGTATCTCCGGATGATATTCCGTGACTCGTTCTACCACGCGGACCCGCATCCCGGAAACCTCATGCTTCTTCCAGATAACGTCGTGGGTGTCCTCGACTGCGGAATGGTGCAGGCGATGGATGACTCTCTTCGCGAGCTCATGGAGGACATGCTGCTGGCAGCCGCGCAGGGCGACGCAGCGGCGTTTGCCGATGCGGTGTCGGCACTCACCACAGCCCCTCCCGCCGGTGGACGTCAACAATTGGAATCCGACCTTGCCGAGCTTGTCGACGACTACACCGGGCAGACTATTGGCGGCGTACAAGTGGCTCCGATGGTGAACGACCTGTCGGAAATCATTCACCGCAACCATCTGTTCCTGCCGCCTGGCGCATCCATGCTGCTCCGGCTGTTGGGGGAAATCGAAGGGACGACCAAACTGCTGAATCCCTCGTTCAGCCTGTTCGACCTGATCAAGTCGTACGCGCAAGAGGCTGCCATGCGCCGGTTTGCACCTAAACGCATCTGGCTTAAGATACAGCGCGGCGCACGCGACTGGGAGCGGCTCATGCGCGCCTTCCCACGAAATCTAAACGACATGCTCGAAGGCATGCGCGCCGGGACGCTCAGCGTACACCTGGAGCATCGTCGCCTGGATCCCATCGTCAATCGGCTCGTGCTGGGAATCCTGACCTCATCGCTCCTGCTCGGCTCTGCTCTCCTTTGGAGCACTCATGCGGCGCCGCTTGTCAAGGGCGTGTCTCTGTTCGGCGTGATCGGCTACGCCCTCGCGTTGATCATGGCGTTGAAACTATTCCGCCTGATGAGGCGCTCCGAACACCCGCCGGATGAAAAATGAGGGCCCGCGCCCGCGTCAACGGCACGCCCAAGTGGAACCTGAGTTGCCTCGAATTGCGTGTCACTGCCGCGTTCGACGCGCAGCAGTCGGACAGAAGGAGTCAAGAATGACAGCAAAAGACACGAATATCGCACCCGCGAAGGTGCAGCAAGCCGGTAAGCACGAATCCGCCGGCATCAGTCCGTTTCGCACGCTCGAACGGTTCGCCGACGAAGTCACGCGAGTCTTCGACGATTTCGGCCTGACACGAGGCTTTGCTCGAGTCCCGGCCTCCGGAGACCTCATCACATGGGCGCCTCGCGTCGACGTCACACAACATGGCGAAGAACTCGTCATCCGTCTGGACCTGCCCGGCATGGACAAGGACGATGTCAAAGTCAACATCGCCGAAGACGCGATCACGATCCATGGCGAGCGGCATCGCGCCCAGGAAGAAGAACGCGACGGGGTGTTCCGGAGCGAACGCAATTACGGCGCCTTCTATCGCACCATCGCGCTGCCGCCGGGCACCATGACCGACCAGGCGAAGGCGTCGTTCAAGAACGGCGTGCTCGAGATCCGGATGCCGGCCGCGCCCAGCGCGGAGGGCCGCCCGCTCGAGATCGCGGGGTGACATGCAGGGAACGATGGATGGGATCCGGGTAACGTCTATGTTTGACAGGGCGGCACTCCTCGTGAGTGCCGCCGGCGAGGATTACGATCTGCTGGGTAAAGTCTTCTCTCAGGAAGGTTGGACTCTTTATCTGGCACCGGGGTTTGATGCAGCAGTGGCTTTTCTTCGCGAGAATTCCGTTCCCGTCGTGGTTACAGAACGCGATTTGCTTTCCAGTAGCTGGAAGGATTTGTTTGCTGCGACGCGGCAGTTGCCTCGAGCGCCGCTATTCATAGTCGCTGCCCGATTGGCGGACGAAGGTCTCTGGGCGGAGGTGTTGAATCTGGGAGGCTTCGACGTCTTATGCAAGCCGTTCCGGACAAAAGAAGTCATGTGGGTTTTGAATAGCGCCTGGGAGTTCACTGAGCGCGATGCGCTGCCAATGGGACCAAAAGGAATTGAGGCGCCCACGGAGGCCTATTCATTGTCGGCGTGTGGAGGATGACCATGAAAAGGAAAATTGGGTTGAAGGTGAATGGGAGGTTGAAAATGAGCACGAAAGTCGAATTGCCGGTTATGGAAAACAAGACTGTCGCGGTGGCGATTCTCGAGCCAACGCTTCCAGAGCAGGAGGACGTCGCGGTAACGATAGTCGAATCGCCAGTGCCGGAAGACGAGAGCGCCGGCACAATCATCGAAATCGATGAGTCTCCATCGCACGATGAGATCGCCGTTCTGGCGTACTCCTACTGGGACGCCCGCGGTCGGCAGGGCGGCTCCGCAGAGGAGGACTGGTTTCAGGCGGAGCGGGAATTGCGAGGGCAGAAGGATGCGGAGAAGGCTTGACCGGCGGAGGCTGAATTGACGATGAGCCTGCTAAAGAACATCCTTTTGCCAGTCGATTTTTCCGAACGCTCGCTGGAGGCGGCGCTACAGGCGGAAGTCCTGGCCCGCCAATTTCAAGCCACGGTGACGGTGCTACACGTTGTTGATCCTGGAGAGAACGAATCCGGCCGTTTTGAACCCGGCGGGGTCAAGAATCGCGAACTGGAGAAGCTGCTGACTCACGATTTCGCCGAAGGCACCGTCTCGCGGGTTGTGCGCGATGGCAACCCTGTGGAAGAAATCGTGAGTTTCGCCAGTTCCAATCCCGTGGACCTGATCATGATGGCCAGCCACGCCTACCGGCCCTTAGAGACTTTGGCCATCGGCTCCGTGGCAGCGGAAGTGCTCCGGGACGCCAACTGCCCGGTGTGGATTTCGGTCCAGGCAGACAAGGAATTGCCGCCCAGGTTCCGCAAGGTCCTATGTGCAGTGGATCTTGGTCCGGACACCAAGAGCGTAGTCAACTGGGGTTCACGATTCGCCGCGGCATTCCAAGCCCAGCTCTCGGTTCTGCACGTGTTCCGGAGCCTGGAATCAGACGAGCCGCCACCGGATTGTCCTGACGAGTGGCTCAGCCTCACCGAGCGCGCCGAACTTGATAAAGCCAGACAACATCTCGGAGCCACGGGGCAGGTCCTTTTCGCGGGGGGAGATATTCCGCAAGCCGTTTGCCGCCAGGCCAGAAAGCTCCACTCAGACCTCGTGGTGATTGGGCGGAGTCCAAAGGCCGGCGACATTCAGAGCTTACGGATGTCGGATTACATCCGTCAAGCACCGTGCCCGGTGGTACGGATTTAAGAGGCGGTTGAATTGTGGAAAGGTCCCTCATGTCCTCGAATGCAGACAAGAAAAACAGATGGGCTGTGGTGCTGGCGGGCGGTGACGGCCTGAGACTGCAGCAACTCTCGCGACGAATCGCCGGGGATTCAAGACCGAAACAGTTCTGCCCGTTCTTCGGAGAAAAGACGCTTCTCGCCCAGACACGCGAGCGAATCGCTCCTCTCTTCGATCAGCGCCAGATTGTATTCGTCCTGACTCAGGCGCATGAGAGATTTTATCGGGAGCTTCCCGGGGTGAACGACTGGCGAAAAGTGGTCCAACCGTTGAACCGGGGCACAGCCGTCGCCATGGCACTTTGTTTGGAAATCATCGCCCGCCAGGACGATCACGCACTTGTGGCCTTTTTCCCGTCCGATCACCACTTTTTGGATACCTCCGCGTTTCACAGCAGCATGGAGTACGGTCTCCGAGTAATGGAGGAATATCCGCAATCTATCCTTCTTCTAGGCGCCGAAGCACGATATCCGGAGGTGGAATACGGCTGGATCCAGCCGGGCCGGACGTTGGAAGATTCGCCTGACCATCCTTTGCAACGTGTAACACGATTCTGGGAGAAACCGACCCGGCAACTGGCCGAGATCCTGCGCCGGCACGGCTGCATGTGGAATACGTTCGTAACCGTCGGGCTGGCAGGCGCCTTCCTGGAACTGTTTGCTGCCACGCTTCCCCATCTCACCAAATCGCTGGAAAACTGCCTCGATGGTGGTCAGCTCGATCGATTCTACGACAAGACCGAACCGGTCGACTTTTCCAGTGCTGTGCTCTCTCGTGTACCGGAGCGGCTAGTGGTCTTACGCGATGAGAAATCCGGCTGGATGGATCTTGGGAGCCCGCACCGGGTAATCGAGGCCGTGACCCTTAGCGGACTGCAACCGCCGTGGCTTGTCTCGGACCGCAACCGCGCCGCCACCGCCCGTGTAGTCGCCTGAATGAGGACGTGATGCTGCCAATTCATCGAGTTCTTACACCTGTTGATTTCACGGACACCTCGATCGGGATAATTCCCTTCGCCCAAGAGATCGCCGCGCGGTACGGCGCAGAACTGATCCTGCTTCACGTGGAAAGCGACCGGGAATTGGGCAAGTTTCGCCGGGATCCACTTCACGAGTTCAACGTGCGTCGGGTACTGTATGACGGCGATCCGGCCGATGTGATCGTGGGATTTGTGAAATCGAAGAAGGTCGATCTGATCGTTATGCCGACCCATGGCTATGGCCAGTTCCGGCGATTCCTGGTCGGTTCGGTGACCGCGAAAATTCTTCACGACCTTGAGTGTCCGGTTTTGACCGGTGTTCACGTCCCACAACCGCCGCCCGTCAAGATCGCGGAGCTCCACGATGTGCTTTGCGCGATCGATCTCGGTTCGGAGAGTTCCGAAGTGCTGAAATGGGCGTCCCGGCTCGCAGCCGATTTTCGCTTACCGCTCGACCTCGTGCATGCCGTACCCGCTTTCAGCCCAGGGCAGTCGCTGGCGTTGTCGAATGACTGGCGGGCCGAAGTCGCCAACCTGGCCGGACAGGGCCTCGAGCGCGCCGCGAGCGCTGCGGGACTAGTCGCAGCCGGAGCTTACGTTGAAGAGGGCGATCCCGCAAAAACCGTGTGCACCTTAGCGAACAAACTCCGTTCCGGTGTCCTCGTCATTGGACGGGGTCCACGGGACCGGATGGGAGGCAGATTGACGACCCACTCTTATTCCATCATTCGTCAATCGCCATGTCCCGTCTTAAGCATTTGAAAGGTGCCAATGAAAATGCCTTCATCCCCGGAAGTCGACCCGAGAACGGCCTACTTTTCGATGGAAATTGCTCTCGATCCGGACATCCCGAGTTACAGTGGAGGTCTCGGTGTTCTTGCGGGCGATACGCTGCGAGCAGCGGCCGACATGGGTTTTCCAATGATCGGGGTGACCCTGCTCTACCGCAAGGGCTACTTCCGGCAGACTCTGGATGCTGGCGGCAGTCAGACCGAACGGCCCGAACAGTGGAATCCCTCCGCAGAATTGAAGTCTGTAGGTCCTCTGGCCGCCGTGACGATTGAAGGGCGGCAGGTCCGGGTTGCGGCATGGCGTTACGAGGTAACAGGAATTTCGGGTCATGCCGTGCCAGTCTACCTGTTGGACACCGATCTTCCAGTGAATGCCGAACAGGATCGACATCTGACGGACAGTCTTTACGGCGGGGACGATGTCTACCGATTGAGCCAGGAGGTCATTCTGGGGATCGGCGGATATCGCGTCCTCGGAGCGTTGGGCTATTCCAACATCGAAACCTATCACATGAACGAAGGGCACTCAGCGCTGTTGACCCTGGCGTTGATCGAGTCGCAACTCAAAGCGCAATCTCGAACCGGCGTCACAGAGGAGGACATCACAACTATCCGCAAGCGTTGTGTGTTCACCACACACACGCCGGTGCCCGCGGGCCACGACCGGTTCTCCAGAGACCTGGTCGAACGTGTCCTCGGAAAAGACCGTGCCCACCTGCTCGAGTCTGCAGGCTGCTATCACGATGGTCTGTTGAACATGACCTACGCTGCTTTGCGGTGCTCCCATTACATCAACGGAGTGGCTATGCGGCACGGGGAAATATCGAGGGGAATGTTCCCCGGCTATCCGATCAGCGCTATTACGAACGGTGTCCACGCCCTATCCTGGACTGCAGGTCCGTTTCGCGCCGTTTTTGACAGCCATCTTGCTCCCTGGCGGCATGACAATCGCTATCTACGCTACGGGATCAGCGTACCGCTTGACGATCTCCGTAAGGCACACCAGGAGACAAAACGGACGATGTTGGCGGCCTTAAAGAGCCGCGCCGGTGTTGAACTCGATGAAAAAGTGTTCACCATTGGGTTCGCCCGGCGCGCGGCAGTGTATAAGCGGCCCGAGTTGTTGTTCTCGGATATTGAACGCCTAAAGCGGATCGCTCGGCAGGTTGGCCGGCTACAGATTATCTTTGGCGGTAAAGCTCATCCGCGGGACTTCGACGGCAAGACGACGATTCAGCATGTCTTTACGGCGGCGGCCGCACTGAAGGGCGCTATTCCCGTCGTTTACGTTTCAAATTACGACCTCACTTGGGGCCGCTTATTGACCAGCGGCGTCGATTTGTGGTTGAATACTCCGCAACGCCCGGAAGAGGCATCGGGAACGAGCGGCATGAAAGCCGCCCTCAATGGTGTTCCGAGCCTCAGCGTCCTTGACGGTTGGTGGATAGAGGGCTGCGTCGAGGGTGTGACCGGATGGGCTATCGGCACCGATGGTCCGTCCGACCCGAAGGCGGAAGCGTCTTCGCTGTACGCGAAACTCGAATCGGCAATACTGCCAATGTTCTATGGGCGACCTGATGAATACGCGAAAATCATGCGATATTCGATAGCGCTGAATGGCGCATTCTTCAATACACAGCGCATGCTGTCGCAATACATCAGCAACGCCTACAGTGTCGGTTGCCAGGGCCGGTGGCCGACCAGGGTGGAGAGCATCGAGGTCGGCGGCGTTGTGAGATGAGGGAGGCGTCTTGAGGTTCAGCGTTTTGGCGCTCGATTACGATGGGACGATTGCCCACGATGGAGTCCTGGACCGCAGTGTCAAGGAAGCGATTCAGGAAGTGCGCACGCGTGGAATTGCCGTCATTCTCGTGACCGGGCGAATTCTATCGGATCTCAAGCGTGTCGCCGGGGAACTGAACTTCGTCGACGCAGTCGTGGCGGAGAACGGCGCGGTGCTGGCGTTTCCAAACGGTCATTCGTGGTTGCTTGGTCCCGCTCCCGCGCCGATGTTTATCGACGAACTCCGTCATCGCGGGATCGCGTTTACCGCCGGCCAGTGCATCCTGGACGCGGACGCTGATCAGGCGCCACGGATGCTGTCCGCCATCCGAGAACTCGAGGTGCCACTTGTTCTGGTGTTCAACCGCAGCCGCCTGATGGTGCTCCCGCAGGGAATCAGTAAGGCGACGGGCCTTCATTATGCCCTTACGGCGTTGCGCCTGTCGGCCCACAACGCGATTGGCATCGGCGATGCGGAAAATGACCATGAACTGCTTGCCGCCTGCGAACTCGGCATCGCAGTCAGTTGGGGCAGTCCGGCGCTGCAGCGGAGAGCAGACCAGGTGATTCACGGAAACGGTCCGAGCGACCTTGCCCCGTACATTCGGCGGGCATGCAATCTGACGCGGCTGCCGCCCGATTGGATCGGCAGGGACAAAATCACCATGGGCACGACAGACGATGGTGCGCCACTGGGCTTCCCCGAACGCGGCCGGAATATCCTCATCACCGGGGATCCACGATCCGGAAAGTCATGGGCCGCCGGCGTCCTCTGTGAACAGCTCATGCTCCACGGTTACTGCACATGCGTAATCGACCCGGAGGGCGACTACGAGCAATTGGAAGCTTTACCGAGGGTGGCTGTTTCGGGGGGAGACGATCCAATGCCGGCGCTGCCGGACTTAGCTCGGCTGCTGCGTCATCCCGACGTGAGTGTCGTGATCAATCTATCTCGCGCGTCCTACGAAGAAAAGGTCGAATACCTGAAAATGCTTTTACCCATGCTCGCATCGCTCAGGCGAAATACAGGGCTGCCTCACCGGATCGTGATCGATGAAGCCCACTACTTCCTCCACGAAGCGAATGTGAAAGAGCTTTTGGACCTCGAACTCGGCGCGTATACGCTGGTCACTTACCGGGCATCCGACCTGAACGCTGATATACGCCGGGCGATGGAAATCGTCTGTGTGACCCGCACCGCCTCGCCGGAAGAGGCTGATGCCATCGCAACTATGTTCGGCGCCAGTTCTGCCGATTTGCGTTCGATTTTGCCGGGTCTGAAGGATGGCGAGGCCCTCCTTCTGCCTGGCCTCCTGGAAGGCGAGAAGAAACTGCAGCGTTTTTCCTTGTTGCCTCGTTTGACGGCGCACGTGCGCCACCGGGCGAAGTATTTTGACGTTCCAATACCGGCAGGGCGGGAATTCGTCTTTACGAAAGATGGCCGGCCGGTTGGGCCTTCCTGCCGAACGTTGAAGGAATTCGTCGTTTCGCTCGGGAAGGTCCCCGCCGGAGTGCTGGACGAACATGCCGGCCGTGGGGACTTCTCAAAATGGATCGCGAGCGTCTTCCACGACCATCCCCTGGCGTCTGACTTGCGCAAGCTCGAGCAGCGCTATCGTCTCGGGTACGTTGAGAAGCTGCCGACGGAAGTGGCAATGGCGATTCGACGTCGCTACGAAATCGAACCCGAATTGGTTCTATAGGGATCGTGTTGAGTTGTGCATGGAAGTCTCCTTACTGGCGATCGTAATCGGCGCGGTGGGGGCGTGGGTTCGCCAACTTGGCGGCCTCGGCCTCATCCTGCTCGGCCTTGCCGACAACACTCCCTTCGTTTCGGCGCCCGCCGGAAGCGTGGACGTAGTCGTCATCTGGTTCTCGGCAGCCAACCACGAATTGTGGCCATATTACGCCTTGATGGCCACGGTTGGCGAAGTTGCCGGCGGATACGTGACATACCGGTTGGCGGCAAAAGGGGGCAAGGAAACCTTGGAAAGAAAAGCCGGGAAGTCCCGCGCCGGGAGGATCTACAGGCAGTTTGAGAAACATGGCGTTCTGACGGTGTTCGCCGGTTCGATCTTGCCGCCTCCTTTCCCCTTCACATCCCTCCTGGTGGCCGCCGGGGTCCTGCAGTGCCCGCCCAAAAAGTTCCTCACCGCGCTCGCCGCCGGCCGGGCCCTGCGCTTCTTCACAGTGGCGTTTTTGGGCAGGACGTATGGCCGCGAGGTGGCGGATTTCTTTTCACGGCACTACCAGTCCATGCTCTATCTTTTAATCGCGCTGGCGTTCACTGCGGGGATCGGCCTCCTGATTTATTTCAGATACTACCGAACCGCCGGACGAACCAAACGGACGTAAGGCCCAACAAAGCGTCTATTGAGGGTACGGATAGCCTTTCGCGAGGGCGCGCTGAAGTGCCGCGTCGTGACCGTAAATATCGTCGAAGAAGTGCACCACTCCGTCCTCCGACACGACGGCCGTGGCATAAACAATTCCTACCGGAATCGGATGAACCAGATCCACCTGTTGTGTGGCGGCATCGTTCAGGGCCGCGCGAATGCGGTCCGGCGTCCAACCGGGATTGCCGCGCAGAACCCATTCCGCCAGATCGAAGGCGTTCTCCAGTCGAATACACCCGTGGCTGAAATCACGCCGCGAGTTCGCAAACAGCTCCCTCTCCGGTGTGTCGTGCATATACACGTTGTAGCTGTTGGAAAACATGAAAGCGATGAGGCCAAGCGCGTTCGCGGGACCCGGCCTCTGACGAATGAACAGCCGTCCCCCACGCAGTTCGTTTAGGATATCGGCCGTAACGACCTCGGGGTTCACTACGCTCTCCTGGCCATCAGTGATTTCGAAATCCCCTTTGCTCAGATATTCAGGATCTTTGCGGAGATGCGGAACCAACTCATTTTGCACGATGGATCGGGGCACGTGCCAATAGGGCCGGAAAACAACGTACGTCATGGTGCTGTGGAAGACAGGGGTATCATGGCCGTACGAGTTGCCGACCACGACCTTCATGGCGATGGCGACCTTGAAATCCTCGTCGTACGCCCGAAGGCGGAACTCCGGAATGTTCACGACGATGAGCGGCGTCTGATAATCGGCCGGCAGCCAGCGCCAGCGCTCCAGCGCCAGCCCCATCTGCTGGGCTCGCTGTGCCAGAGGAACATTCAAATCGGCCAGCGTCTCCCGGTCGATTCTCCCGTTCGGCTCGCGGCCGTGCCGGCGCTGGAAATTCCTGACTGCCTCAACCAGGGCCCCATCGTAGACTGCTCTGTCAGGCTGAACGTTGACGTCGGCCGGAAGGTCCCCCAGCAGTCGTAGAAGGTGTACCAGCCGTGGGACACCGGGATACACATCGCCGCTAGCTATGGTTTTCTTCGAGGCGGAAGCCGGCGGCGGAAGTGGCTCCCCATCGTCTTGCTTTACCATCCGCAGGTAGCGTCGGAGTGCTTGAACCGTGCGGCGGTAACCGGGATAGGGCGGCTCGACTTGCGACAATGCGGCGGCGACATCATCGGCCAAGACCACGTGATCTCTGAGGAATTCGGGCAGGTCATACTTCTTCGATTGCGCGTCAAACGCGAACGCCAAGCGGTTCGGATTCACTTTGCCGATGTGGAGATCGGAGACATATCGCATGGCACAAACGGTGAGTGCGAGATCGAATGCCGCGGCATCGGCCTCCCGCGGACTACTGGTCGCCGGTTTCAGTTTTGCCAGACGGGCGCTCCAACGGCCTCCATCGTAATCGTCCGCCGAGAGCCCTTTTTCATCGGCCCGCTCAAACAAGGCGATCATTTGCCGCGCCTCGGCGGATGGCTCCCGGCCCTTCACCCACCACAGCGAATCTCCGCTCAATGCGTAGAACTTCGCCACGTGATCGGTGTAGTCGCTGAAGTCAGGCCAACGGAGGTCCGTCCGGCCGGTGAGAAGGGTTTCGCGGAGCCAGGCTTGACCGCCGGAACTGAGAATGTCCTGAGCTTGCGCCGAAGCTGCGAACATAGCCGCGGCCCCGCAGGAGATGACGACGATCGGGTGCAGTCTCATCGGCGCTGAATGTCCTACGAAAAAAACAGGGAAGTCGACTACCGCGCGGCGGGGATGGCGCTGTCCCCACGGGTGGCCCGGCCGGCTTCCCTCTCTCCGATTCTCTATGCCACTTTTACTTCAATGGATTTGGGTTTGGCTATTTCAGTCTTCGGCAGGTGGACCAGAAGAGTCCCATCCTTAAAATCCGCCGTCAGCTTGTGTTCGGCAATGTTCTGAGGCAGGGTGAATGACCGAAAGAAGCTTCCGTACGAGCTCTCGATTCGATGAAACTTCTTGCCCTTTTCCTCCTTTTCCTTCTTGCGCTCGCCTTGGATGCTCAGGACGCCGTCCTCCACCGTGACTTTCACGTCCTTTTTGTCCACCTCGGGGATTTCAGCCTTGATCAGGTACTCCTTGTCGTCTTCCGAGATGTTGACTGCAGGTATCCAATCGGCCACGGTCAGAGCTTCATGGGTCGAACGGTGTTCCGGCAGCCGGCCAAAGATGCGGTTGAAACGATCGCTGATTTCTTCCAGTTCCTTGACGGGATCCCAACGCGCGGCACCCCATGGAATCAGGTTGTTCATAAGATTTATCTTCTTTCTGATACCGGGCGGGCAACGTCGCGGATGACAACTAGGCCGCCCGGTATCGCGTTGCGTCCGCATCCTTACGCCGGTAGTTCTTCGGGGGCGGCAACGATTTCGACGTGCGGCGCATTTGAACCTGCCAATTCGGTGATTGCCGGCTGAGGACCTTTTGCTGGCTCCGCCGACGGAGGTGCGTTCCTCTCACAGCCGCTGGCGAACGGGAGCAAAAGAATGCAGACTATCCAAAACAGCGCCTTCGGCTTTCGCACGCGCTTTCCTCTTTTCAGGGGCCGGACATGAACCCGTCGGCCTATTTTGTCCTTGTTATGCCTATCCCTGCCTTCTGGTCACGATTCGCGCGGGAAGAGGCACGCGCCGCGGAATCGCGGCGTGATCCGTCAAGGCTTGCGCCTTGCCCTCGTCGAACAGCCGGATTTCGTTTGTGGCGGTGACGAAGCGCCCGTGTCTTACCGTGTAGATGAAGCCAGCCCCATCCTGCGACAGCCGAATGCAAATCTGCTTCTGAAATAGAGTACTCATTGCTTTTGTCCCTTCCTCACATTCTGATCACCTCAGGCCGAAGGCCTTTCTACACGCGCAAGGCTGCGCAACCCGCGTTAAAGAATGCGCGGTCCAAACCAAAAGACGGGCCGCGCCCACGGCCCGATGCTTCGAAGCGCCGCAATTAGAGAACCGTGATGAGATCTTCGACTCTGGTAACGCCCGGCGCAGCCCAGGCCGCACGTTCGGCTTCTGCCCGTTCCGCCCAGGAGTTGACCGTGCCTCGGAGTGTCACCTTGCCGTCCGAGGTCTCGACTTTGATGTGCTTGGCGTCCGTTTCCGCGCTTCGCTTCAGCGCGTTTTCGATCTTGACCTTCACATCGCTGGCGCTGGCTTTTGGGGTGACGGTGATTTCGTTGAACACCCCTTTGACGCCCACGAGCGGTCGAACCGTTCTCTCGGCTTCTTCCCTCTGATACTGCCACTCCACGGCGCCCTTGAGCGTCACCCACCCGTTGCTGACCTGTACCTTTACGGTATCCGGCACCGAGTAATCCCAGTCGAGATGGTTCTTGGCGGTTCGCGCGATGTCCTCATCGGTTCGCTCCGCCGATGAAGACAACTCGACCTTGATCTCACCGGCGATCGCTTTGACGCTGGCGACGCGTAATGCCGCCCGCTCCGCGGCCCACTTTTCGTAGTAGCTGCCGACCTGGCCGTCGAGTTCGACAACACCGTTCTTGGCCGAGACACCGATCTGCTCGGCATGAACACTGGGCTCCCAACGTAACTCTGCTTCTACGTCGGATTTCAACTGTGCATCGCTTTTCATAAGTTATCTCCTGATTATCTGTGTTCTCTTTCTTCGCCACGCATTCGGACAACCGCTCGCCACACGCTGCCGAGTGGCGCCCTGTACCGTGACTCAGGTACCGATGAATGTGCAATCCGAATTCCGCGAGACCGGATGGAACATCGATTGCGCCCCTCTCGAGGCGATGGCGACGAATCTGGAATTGGCAATTCGCGGACTGGCTGCCGGCTTGATCATCGCGGCGCCGGTCGGCCCCGTGAACCTGCTTTGTGTCCGGCGAGCGATCGAGAGAGGTTGGAAATCCGGCCTGGTCTCGGGCTTGGGTGCCGCGTTTGCGGACACTATGTATGGCGCTATTGCCGCCTTCGGAATCAGCCTGGTGATTCAGTTCTTGATCCGCGAACAATTCTGGATCCGGATGGTCGGCGGAATCTTCCTAATAGCGATCGGAGTGGTGTATTACCGCAAGAAGCCGCACGCACTTGACCAAGAGGAGAACAGCTCTGCCACCAATTCCGACCTTGTCTCGACGTTTCTGTTGAACGCGACGAACCCGACCACGGTACTCTCATTTCTGGCGGTCCTGGCGACGCTTGGTGTAGGGCTACAACGTTCGCTCTGGCAGACCTCGCTTCTGGTGATCGGGATATTCTGCGGATCAATGACTTGGTGGATCGTCCTGGTGGCTGCGGCGAGCCGCTTTCGCGGCAGAGTCACCGATGGCGCCATGCGAGCCATGAATCATGTCGCTGGAATTGCCATCAGCGGCTTCGGGTTCGCCAACGTTCTGCTCAGTCGCGGAACCAGTCGTTAGCTGCAATTCATGGGCTCCCGTGCCGAAGTGTTGGACACAACGGTCCGAAAGTGGGTTCCAACAACAGCGAGTCCTCCGCCATCGGCCGCAGTTCCCTACAGTGGGCTTGGTCGGCAACTTGCATATGTTCGCGCGAAGGAGTCGCCGTGAGACCAACATCGCCCAGACCCGAATCGGACAACGAAAAAAAGAAACAGGAAGAAGCGCGTCGCCAGGTTCGCTTTAGCTTCACGTATGTGCTGGCGAGCTTCCTTTTTCTTTGGCTATTTCAAGAGCTGATCTTAAATCCGCTCGTCAACCGCACCACCGAAATCGCCTACAGCGACTTCAAGGCGAAGCTGACGGCTCATCAGATCGAAAACCTCATCATCGGGGACCGAAGCATCGAGGGGCTGATGAAGGTCAAAAGGCCGGATGGCTCCTTCGACAGCGTTCCATTCAACAGTGCTGTGATCCGGGATAGCGACCCCGGCTTGATCCAGGAGTTGCAGAATGCCGGCGTATCCTACCGTTTTCAACGGCCTCCGAATCCGATCGGTGGTTTCCTGTTGTCCTATGTTCTGCCGCTCCTGTTGCTGAGCGGGTTTTGGTACCTGGCTTACCGGCGGGCCAGTGGCGGCGCTGCCGGCGTTGGCGGCATCAGCAGCATTTTCGGAGTTGGCAAAAGCAAAGCCATCGCTGTAAAGCCTGAGGACGTCAAGGTGACATATAAGGACGTCGGAGGAGCAGACGAGGCGATCGCGGAACTGCAAGAGACGATCCAGTTCCTCAAGGAGCCGGAACGATTTGCAACTCTCGGCGGCCACATTCCAAAAGGGGTGCTTCTGGTCGGACCTCCCGGCACGGGCAAGACGCTCCTCGCGAAGGCGACCGCCGGCGAGGCTCACGTGGCCTTCTTCGAAACGAGTGGCTCGGAATTCGTGGAAATGTTCGTCGGAGTCGGGGCGGCCCGAGTGCGGGACTTATTCGAGCAGGCCCGCCAAAATGCCCCCGCGATTGTGTTCATCGACGAGATCGACGCTATTGGTCAAAGCCGCGGCGGAACGATACGTCTTGGAACCAATGACGAGCGTGAACAAACGCTGAATCAGCTGCTGGCGGAGATCGACGGTTTCAAGACCGATGCCAATGCCCCCGTCATCATAATGGCCGCAACGAATCGCCCCGAGGTGCTCGATCCGGCACTTCTGCGTGCCGGCCGCTTTGATCGTCAGATCGCTGTCGGGAATCCCGATCTCATCGGGCGGGTCCAAATCCTGCAGATTCACAGCCGCGGCCTCAAGTTGTCGCCTGATTTCGACGTACAGCAGGCCGCCCGCATGACCGCGGGATTCAGCGGCGCTGACCTGGAGAACGCCATGAACGAGGCGGCACTTGTGGCTGCGCGCCGAAAGGCTGCGGGTATCGTGCTTGCCGATTTCGAAGCGGCCATCGAACGCGTGATCGCCGGATCCGAAAAGAAGAGCCGGGTAATGAACAAGCAGGAGCGGACCACCGTTGCATACCACGAATCGGGCCACGCCCTTGTAGCGGAGCTGGTGCCGCACCGGCAACCGGTTACCAAGATCAGCATCGTTCCGCATAGCCGTGGAGCGTTGGGCTACACCATGCAGACGCCGACGGAAGACCGGTATCTTTTGACGACCGAGGAACTGCAGGACCGCATCGCCGTGATGCTCGGCGGGCGCGCCGCCGAACTCGTGGAGTTTAAGGCCATCAGCACCGGGGCAAGCGACGATATCGAACGAGCGACGGACCTGGCTCGCCGGATGATCACCGAATTCGGCATGAGCGACAAGCTCGGATCGGTGCGCTATGCCGGTCAACAGTTGCAGTACCTGGGCGGCTCCGCCGAAGACACCAGCCAGCTTAGCCCGGGGACTCGTGAGCTGGTCGATAGAGAGGTGCAACGCCTCGTAACCGACCAGTACAACCGCGCTCAGGAAATCCTGAAGACGCGTCATTCCGCGCTCGAGGCGCTGGCGAAGCAACTTCTGGAGCACGAAACCGTCGATGGCAGCACGATCCAGGAAGTTCTAAATGCTCAAAAAGAGCCAGTGATTGCCAGCCGGTAATCGGGGCGCAATCTGCGGAGTGTTTTTTCGAGGAGGTTTGCGATGGCAACGATGACTATTGGTCCGATGGATGTCTTCTGGGTGTTTATCATGGTGAGCTCGCTGCAGCCGGTATTGAAGCAGCGATGGAGTGAAGTAGCGCGGCGCATGCTGATTGCCCGGCTGGAGCGCAAGCGCCGGTCACGCGTCATCCTGCTCGCGCACCGTCAGGAGACCATGAGTTTTCTCGGATTCCCGGTAGCGCGATACATTGATGTCAATGATTCGGAGGAAATTCTCCGCGCCATTCATCTGACGGACCCGAGCGTTCCAATTGACATCATCCTGCATACGCCGGGAGGTCTCGTGCTGGCTGCGACACAGATTGCCACCGCGATCAACCGCCGCAAGGGAAAGGTGACCGCCTTCGTGCCGCACTACGCCATGTCCGGTGGCACGCTGATCGCTTTGGCCGCCGATGAAATTGTGATGAGCGAGCATGCTGTCATGGGCCCGGTCGATCCGCAAATCGGGCAATATCCGGCGGCATCCGTGCTGAGAGCCGTGGAGCAGAAATCAAAAGACAGGATTCACGATGAGATTCTGATTCTCGCGGACGAGGCGTCAAAAGCCATACATCAGGTCCACGACACAGTGCGGGGACTGTTGCGCGGGAAATACCCCGATTCGGTTGTCTCCAACCTGGCGACCACCCTCTCCGAAGGCAGGTGGACGCACGATTTCCCCATCACATTCGATTACGCCAAAGAGCTGGGGCTGCACGTAAGCTCTGACATGCCGTCCGAGATTTTGGACCTGATGGCGCTGTATCCGCAGCCCACGCGAAGCCTCCCCACGGTCGAATACCTGCCGGGAAGGCGGGTCGCCGAGGGGGCAAGAGAGGCAACGATATGGCAGGCATGATCCCACTGTCGGATTCGACCCGGCGGCCCGCCCGGTTTTCTGTCGTCACGACCGGCATTATCGTCTTGAACGTCGTTGTCTTCCTCATGGAGCTGGCCGGCGGAGATCAATTTGTGCAGCAATGGTCGGTCATCCCCGCCGATATCGTCGCGGGCCGGCATTGGATCACCATCTTCACCGCGATGTTCATGCATGCCGGATTTGTTCATATCTTGGGGAATATGGTATTCCTTTGGGCCTTTGGTCCCGAGATCGAGGATGCCATGGGGCCGCTCCGTTATCTGAGCTTCTACCTGCTCAGCGGTCTGGCTGCTTCAATTGCGCAGGTTGTGGCTATGCCCAGTTCCACCGTGCCGAATTTGGGAGCCAGCGGCGCGATCGCCGGTGTCATGGGCGCCTTTCTGATCACCTACCCTGGCGATCAGATCCGCACGGTGCTCCTGTTTGGCATTTTTGCTCGTATCACTCTAATCCCTGCGGCGCTCCTGATCGGGCTCTGGTTTCTTGTTCAACTCTTTGATGGTGTCGGAGCCGTGGCGGATGTGCAGACGGGCGGCGTCGCCTATATGGCGCACGTCGGCGGTTTCATTTTTGGGGCCGTTTCCGGACGACTGTTTGAGAGGCGCCTGCGCACCCGCAAACTGGGGTAGTTGGCGACGCGCGCATTCGGCGGCAGCTATGGAAAGCCCAGTATCTCGGGCGTGGACAATCTGCATCCTAATGTGGGTGGCTCAGAATGGCATGCACGCACAGAAACCGGTGCCCATCGGTGCGCCGCAGGAAGAGACCAGGCGGAATCCCGTGGCCCCATGCCTGGAGCCGCCACCGTTAATGCGATGGGACGAGTACCACGGACCATTCAAAAAGGCGGAAGGGGTCTTCGCACGCAAAGTGGAGCGAAAAGCCGTACGTGTGCCGCGCTTTAAGCCCGATACCTTGCTTTGCTCGCTTCAGACAAGAGACAAGTTCAAACTGTTTCTCCATGACGCGTTCGATCCGGTGTCATTCCTGTCCGCCGGTTTCAATGCCGGTATGGACCAGGCGGCGGATCGCGATCCCAATCTCGGGTTGGGCGCGGCCGGCTATGGGAAGCGTTTCGGGATTGATTTCGGCGCGGAAACCACATGGCGGTTTCTCAAAGACTTTGCATATCCAACCGTATTTTCGGAGGACCCCCGCTATTATCGGCTGGGCCGCGGAACCCGCAAGAAGCGGCTTCTCCATGCGGCGGCCCACTCGTTCGTGGGGTTCCGCGACAACGGCAGATACATGTTCAATGTGACCGAGTGGTCGGGAACCCTAAGCGCGGCCGCCCTCGAAAACGCCTACCATCCTGATGACGAGCACACCTTCGGGTCAATTATGAAGCAAACGGGCTGCTCGGTCGGTATGGACGTGGGGTTTGATATTCTTCGCGAGTTCTGGCCTGAGCTCGCTCGAAAGCTGAAGATACCTTTGGGCGATATACCCCGACCACAAGGCAATCACTGAGAAGTCACTTGGAAGAATAACTGCTTCTGTAATGGTTGAAACGAGGACTCTCATGCGCTTCTCGAAGCTCACGATACTCACGCAGATAGGCATGGCGCTGCTAATCGCCCAGACGCCACCATCAACGGACGGAGGCTGGCCAAGGGAAATTGATACGGATAGCATTCACCTGGTCATTTATCAGCCCCAGGTAGACAGTTGGAAGGACAATCGGATCGAGGCCCGCTCGGCCGTGATCGTCACGCGCAATGGAGATCCGAAGCAGATCTTCGGCACCGTCTCAATTCACGCAAGAACAGAGATCGACAAGGAGACCAGGTTGGTGGCTTTTGAAGACCTTACGGTCAAAGACGCGCGGTTTCCGTCCGATAGTTCTCTGGAGCCGTCCCTCCTCAAGGCCTTACGACAGAGCGTTCCTGCCTGGCCAAGGACAGTCTCGCTTGACCGTCTGATGGCGGATCTTGCCTTTGCGCAGGCGGAGAACAAAGCCGAATCGACTGGCTTGAAAAATGATCCACCCGAGATCATCTTCAGCAAGGTCCCTGCCGTTTTGGTCTTGCTTGACGGCGAGCCCGTTTTCCACCCTGTGGAGGGAACGCACTATTCCCGCATTGTCAATACTCCCGCCCTGCTGCTTTTCGACCACGCGGACGAGCAGTTTTATTTGGATGGCGGGCGATGGTGGATGACGGCGCCCGTGATTGGGTCGTGGACCGCGGCCGAACATCCACCGGTAGATTTGGAGCAAGTCAAGCAGCAACTGACGAAGGACGAGGAGAAAGATCCCGCATCCCAGCCGGCTTCAGCGCCCGCGGGGAATCCGCCAGCTGTCTACGTCAGGACGCTTCCGGCGGAGCTGCTGATCACGGATGGCGAGCCAAGGTACGCACCGATTCCCAACACAAGTCTGCTATACGTCACGAATTCAGATAACGATATCTTTATGGACACCCGGACACAACAGTACTATGCCTTGCTGGCGGGTCGCTGGTTCTGTTCCAAGTCGCTTCAAGGTTCATGGGAGTGGGTTCCGGGAGAACAGGTGCCGCGGGACTTCACGCGCATTCCACCGGGGGATCCGAAAGCACATGTGCTGGCGTCGATTCCGGGAACCGAACAGGCGCGAGAGGCCGTCATCGCCAATCAAATTCCACAGACGGCCGCCGTGCGGCGGAGTGAAGCGAAACTGGAAGCTCACTACAACGGTGACCCCGAGTTTCGCGCAATTTCGGGCACCAGCATGCAGTATGCCGTCAACACGTCGTCTGAAGTAATCCGCGTGGATGGTCGCTACTACGCCGTGCAACACGCCATCTGGTTCGTTGCGGATTCGCCGCTCGGTCCATGGGCTGTGGCGGACATGATTCCAGCGGAGATCTATACGATTCCACCGAGTTGCCCGCTATACCATCTGCGTTATGTCTACGTCTATGGGGCCACGCCGGATTTGGTATATATGGGCTACACGCCAGGGTATATGGGGGCTTTCGTCTTCGATGGCGCCGTGGTTTTTGGCACGGGGTGGTGGTATCCCGGAATTCTTTGCGGCGATTTCTGGTGTGGATGGCCATGGACCTGGGGACTGGGATTTGAATTCAGCTATTGGGGCAGCGGCTGGTTCTGGCGGCCGGTGGGTCATTACTGGTGGTATCACACCACCCCCATCACGCACCGCATCTTCTACGAGCATTGGAACCCTCATTGGGTTGCCCCGAGCGAGTCTTGGGTGCGCGCGAACGTGAACGCTTACAGCCATTGGGGCGGAAACGCCATCGTCGCGCGAGACCTTCAGCAGCGCGGGACAGCTGCGGGGCCGGGTAGAGGTCCGAACCCGGACTTGTACGTCGGAAAAAGCGGGCAGCTTTACGAGCATCGGTCGGACGGGTGGTATCAGCGGACCGACTCCGGCCAGTGGCGCAGAACACCTGCGAACCCCGAACTGGAGCAGGAGCGGCAATCGCGTTCACTCGGGCAGTCCCGCCAGCAGGAATTCGAAAACCGCGGGCATGCTCCCGGCATACCTCGAACCATGACTCCTCCGCGAATTGCGACGCCTCCCAGAGGTCGGGGGAAATGAGCGAGCAGATCCCATTCCGTGTCCATCCGATGCTGGCGACCCTGGTTCGCGAGCCTGTCGAGAAGGCCGGCTGGGTCTACGAGGAGAAGTACGACGGCTATCGAATCCTGGCCTACAAGGAAGGACCGGTCGTGACGCTGATGTCAAGGAATGCCCATGATCGCACCGACGCGTTTTCAGTTGTGGCTCAAGGCGTCGCGGCGCTGCCATTCAGGACTCTGCTGCTCGATGGAGAAGTAGTCGTATTTGACTATCGCGGCGTTTCGCGCTTTCAGCTTCTACAAAACTTGAAAAGCCGCCCGCGATATGCGGTTTTCGATTGTCTCTATAAAGACGGTGTTGATCTTCGAACCAAACCCCTAAGCGCTCGTCGCGCGGCTCTCGAACAAGTTCTGTCCAAGCGGACGGCCCGCGGAATGATCTTTGCATCGGCGATTCTTTCGGACACGGGACCAGAGGCGTTTGCAGAGGCCAAGCGCAAGGGCTTCGAGGGCGTGGTCGCCAAAGACGGCTCCGCACCGTACACGGAAGGGCGTTCACGCGCATGGCTCAAGTTCAAAGTGCACCAGGAAGATGAATTCCTGATTGTTGGCTATACGGCCCCCACGGGAACCCGAAAGCACTTCGGCGCGCTGTTGCTCGGAGCATATCATCTCCGCCGGCTGTACTACGTCGGCAAGGTGGGCACAGGATTCACACGGGAATCGCTTAGCCGCCTTTTCCGGGCGTTTCAGCCGCTTGTGGCGGGTGACGCGCCCGTGATCAATCCACCAAAAGACCGGAACGTCACCTGGCTGGCGGCGCGACTGGTCGCTCAGATTGCCTATGAGGAGTTGACTGCCGACCAAAAGCTGCGGCAGCCAGTGTTTCTTGGCCTGCGCATGGACAAGCGGCCGCGGGATGTCAATCTGCCGGAGCCAAAATGACGGCCGAATTGCCGGTCGCCAATCCCGAAAAGGTCTTCTGGCCGGCCGAAGGTTATACGAAGCTCGATCTGGCACGCTACTATGACGCTATTTTTCCCCGGCTGCAACCGTTCTTGAACGACCGTCTGCTGGTGCTGGAACGCTGCCCGGATGGGATGCGGGGAGAAAGCTTCTTCCAGAAAGACGCTCCCAAGGGTCTGCCGGCCGGCATCCCAACCAAGCTGATCCATCACCCGGGCCGGGCAGTTCACTACATCGTCGGGGGCCTCCGCGAGACACAGATCGCGCTGGTGAATCTCGGGTGCATCGCAGTCCACGTCTGGGAAAGCCGCGCCGCTCAACCGCACCAGCCCGACTGGGTCGTGTTCGACCTTGATCCGAGTTCCGGGAAGTTCTCCGACGCCGCCAAAGCGGGCCGCGTCGTGAAAGCCGGCCTCGACGCTCTCGGGGTGAAGTCTTTTCCCAAGACGTCGGGCAGCCGGGGGCTTCACGTCTTCATGCCTATTCAAATCGGACCCGATTACGATGAGGTTCTTGCATTCGCAGAGGAGTTTGGCAGGCGCCTGGCAGCCGCATATCCGGAGATGCTCACGGTAGAGCAGCGGATCAAATCCCGTGGCGGCCGCGTTTACCTCGACCCGTTTCGCAATGTCTTTGGCGGGACGGTCGTGGCGCCCTATTCCGTCCGCCGGCGGGAGCATGCTCCCTTCTCAATGCCTCTCGGCTGGCCCGACGTCGAGCCTTCGGTCATCCCTGCAAGCTTCAACCTCGGCAATTTCGAGAAGCGTCTCGCCCGTCCCGACCCTTGGCACGATTTCTTCGACTCGCGCCTGCCGCTCAAACGGGCGGCGAAGGCCCTGAATCAGATCTGACGGAATCAGTCTCCAAACTGACGAAGTGTTGGACACCCGGTCCAAAAACTCCCTAAGGATTTTGGCTGGCGGTTTGCTTGTTGCCATGCCGTAGATATGCAGCCCGAACTCGCCCGTCGAGATGTCAATCGCACTGTCGTCCTGGCGCTCGCCATTAGCATCGCGGTGTTCCTGCCCGCGGCCTATCTGATGGCGAGACCATTCCTGGCGGCGGCGATTCTGGCGGCAATACTGGCTGTTGCGCTCGACCCGATTCATTCGCGCATTATCGGCCTGGTTCGGCATGCTTCCATCGCGGGATTGCTCACGACCCTCGTGGTCGTCGGGCCCGTCCTGGCCGTCTTGACGTTCGGAGGTATGGCCGTGAGCCAGGAGATCCGATCAGGCGCGTTGGCGGACGCTATTAGAGCCGGGGAAGGGCTCACCGGTCATCTTACTTTCGATGTTCACTCCATCGAGCGAGCCCTGCCTGAGGTCAACCGCATCGCGGGAGGCGTCTTCACCGGTGTTTTCGCCACGGTGTTTCTTTACGTTCTGCTGGTGCGCGGAAAAACCTGGGTGAAACAGACAATGGCGCTGGTCCCCCTCGAAGCCCCTGCCAACGAGAGAATTCTCGCGGCCGTTCGCGATTCCATCGTGGCCAACGTGGACGGTATCCTCGCGATGGCCGCGGTGGAAGCGATATCGTATGGGGCTCTTTTCCAGGTCGCGGGCATGGCGTCACCTGCGATGTGGGGCGCCTTCGCCGGACTCGCGTCCATGATTCCCCTCATCGGCGCCGCAGCCGTATGGTTGCCTCTTACGATATCCTTGGCGGTTCACGGCGCGTGGGTGAAAGCGGGCGTGATCGGGATCCTGTGTTTTGCCACGCAACAGGCGGTTGCACTTGTACTCGTACCCCGAATTGTGGGCAAACGCCTTCGTCAATCGCCGCTCGTTATCGCGTTGGCCCTATTGGGCGGCGCCAGTGCATTCGGGGCTTTAGGCATCCTGGTGGGTCCGGTCATTGTCGCCGTTTTGGGCGCGCTCGTCCAGGAACTGCGGATCCAACTACGCCCGCACCCTGCCCCCTCCCGTCAGTGACCAAGTGTTGCGCAGGAAGTTGAAAAGTGGACTCTGCCCGCTGCCCTTACAACCATTCATCAACTCTTTAGCGCCGCAACATTTGGCTGGCAATTTGCACCAGAACCGGCGGTGGGCTGCGGCAAAGCGGCCCTGGAAAGGAACCTGACATGGAGAAGCTGATCGCAGTCGTCTTCGACGACGAAGCCAAGGCGTTCGCGGGATTCGAAGTCCTGCGCCAACTGGATCGGGATGGCGAGATCTCCGTCTACGAAGCGCAGATGATTCAAAAGGAAGCTGGCGGCAGCATTCGGTATATCGATAATACCGACAAGCTGATGTTTCCGGTGGTTGGCGGCAGCACCGCCGCGGGTGTGTTCATAGGACTTCTCGGCGGGCCCTTGGGAGCGTTTATCGGCGGCATGGCAGGCGCGTTGATCAGCTCAATCGCCGAGGCGGAGCATGCCGGTGTCACGGACGAGTTCCTCGACGATGTGAACACGGCGATGACGCCAGGCAAGTACGCGGTGATCGCCGATGTATCCGAGGACTGGGCGACCGCTCTGGACGTGCAAATGGAAAAGATCGGGGGCGTAGTTTTCCGGCGGATTCGCACCGAGGTCAAGCATCTGCATCACGATCGCGATGTGGCGTCGCACCGGGCCGAAATGGAAGAGCTCAAAGCCGAGCGGGCACAAGCCAAAGCGGACCGTCAAGCCAAGATCGATGCCAAGATCGATGCCGTGCGAAAGAAACTCGAGGCCGCTCTGGAGCGCCACCGTCACAGCATGCTAGCCCGCGAAAACGATAGAGATTCCAAGATCGAGACCCTGAAAAAGAAGGCTTCTCTGACGGAAGGGGAAAACCGCCGGCGGCTGGAAGCGAGAATCGCGGAGGTTCGGCACGACTACCAGGAACGGGCTGCTAGTTAGCCGCTGGCGTTTCGGGCTCGGATATTTACGCGGGAAAGGACTGCCGCCATGGAAAAACTGATTGTGGTCGTCTTTGACGACCAAGCCAAAGCCCACGCAGGCCTCGAGGCCCTCCACGAATTGGACACCCAGGGCGAGATCTCCCTTTTCGAAGTTCGAACCATCGCCAAGGAACCGGACGGCTCTGTGCAGGTTGTCGAAAACCCCGAAGACACGGACTTCCCCGTGATTGGCGTCAGCACCATGGTAGGCGCGCTCGTGGGAGCTCTGGGCGGCCCCATCGGTATCCTCGGCGGCGCCGCCGCCGGCGCAATCATCGGTTCCACGCTCACCCTTTTGCGCGGAGACGTGACTGAAGAATTCGTCGAGGACGTCAGTACGGCTCTGGCGCCTGGTAAATTCGCCCTGGTTGCAGACATCTCCGAGGACTGCGTGACTCCCCTGGACACGCGAATGGAACCACTCGGGGGTGTGATCTTCCGGAGAAGCCGCAGCCAGGTCAGAAGCCTGCATCACGATCGCGACGTGGCCGCACACCGCGCTGAAATTCAACAACTCAAGGCCGAACGGGCGCAGGCCAGGGCCGAGCGGCTCGATCAGATTGACGCAAGGCTGGATGAGCTCGGCAAGAAGGTCGAGAGAGCACTTCTGCGCGACAGGTCCGATCTCCTGCTCCGCGAAGAGCAGCGCGATGCCCGGGTTCGCGCCCTGAGAGAGAAGGCCGATCAGTCCCAGGGAGACATTCGCAGGCGCCTGGAAGCGAGAATCGAGCAGCTCCAGCGCGATTACGAACAGCACGAAACGGACGATTATGTGGGGCTTTCTCAAACTCGCTTACAAGCTACTGATCAACGACCGCGCCAAGTTTAGCGCGCTTCTCGTGGGGATCACGTTCGCCGTCTTCCTGATCATCCAGATGACCGCCATGTTTGCCGGAACAATGAAGCGTGCGTCCGCGACTGTCCTCAACCTCGGCGCCTCCGTATGGGTGATGGATCCCGCCGTTCAGACCGTGGCCAACACGATCGGAATGCCGGATTACGTTTTGGATGCGGTCCGAAGCATCGAGGGCGTAAGCTACGCGGTTCCAGTCTACACCGGGGGCGCCCTGCTCAAGCTGGCCGATGGCACTTACCAGTCGGTGACCGTGGTCGGTATGGATGACACCACTCTCTTCGGCCGTCCACAGCTGATTCAAGGCAAGATCGAAGACATTTACGGCGAGAACGCTTTCATCGCGGTCAGAGATTCTGAATTCCGAAAACTCGGCAACCCCGGTATTGGAGCGGAATTCCAGGTCAATGATCACCGCGGGGTGATTGTCGGCATT
>Ga0335078_10002791_pt1 | contig 26331 bp, 25 predicted proteins | sample Lox_Sample_32_FD_206711 | JGI IMG/M metagenome (GOLD analysis project Ga0335078, IMG submission 206711) | Soil microbial communities from Loxahatchee National Wildlife Refuge, Florida, United States - Lox_Sample_3.2 | ecosystem: Environmental > Terrestrial > Soil > Wetlands | place: USA... | reverse complement strand
TCCAGGCGGGCCGAGCGCCGCTTGGAGATCACGACCGCGGCGACGATGATGATCACGGCACCGACCGCGACCCCGGTCCGCAGCCCCACGTTGCTGCTGTACTTGACCACGCTGGTCGCGATCAGCAACGACACCAGGTTCATCACCTTGAGCAGCGGGTTGATGGCAGGTCCCGCGGTGTCCTTGAACGGGTCGCCCACGGTGTCGCCGATGATGGTGGCCTCGTGCGCCTCGGAGCCCTTGCCGCCATAGTTGCCGTCCTCGACGAGCTTCTTGGCGTTGTCCCAGGCGCCGCCGGAGTTGGCCAGGAACACCGCCATGAGGACCCCGGCCGCGATCGCGCCGGCCAGGTAGGCGCCGAGCGGCGCGTAGCCAAACGCGAAACCGATCGCGATCGGCGCCAGGACGGCCAGCAGGCCGGGGGTCACCAGTTCACGCAGCGAGTCCCGGGTGCAGATGTCCACCACCCGCCCGTACTCGGGCTTTTCGGTGTAGTCCATGATCCCCGGGTGGGTGCGGAACTGGTTGCGGACCTCGAGGACCACCCGCTGCGCCGCCCGGCCGACCGCACTGATCAGCAGGCTGGCGAACATGAACACGACGGCCGCGCCGACGATCACCCCGACCAGGACATTGGGGTGGTCCACCGAGAGGCTGAACGAGCCCGCCGCCTTGCCCAGCGACTGCTCGACCGTGGTCCGGAACGAGCCGAACAGGGCCGTCGCCGCGAGCACCGCGGTCGCGATCGCGATGCCCTTGGTGATCGCCTTGGTGGTATTGCCCACCGCGTCCAGCTGGGTGAGGATCTGCGCGCCCTCTCCCTCGACGTCACCGGACATCTCGGCGATACCCTGCGCGTTGTCGGTGACCGGGCCGAAGGAGTCCATCGAGACGATGACGCCGACCGTGGTCAGCAGGCCGAGGCCCGCCATGGCCACCGCGAACAGCGCGATGGTGGCGTTCCCGGTGCCGAGCAGGAACCCGCCGAACACCGCGCCGCCGATCAGCAGCGCGGCGTACACGCCGGACTCCAGGCCGGTCGAGACGCCGGACAGGATGACCGTGGCCGCACCGGTGAGCGAGCTTTCCCCGATGTCGCGGACCGGCTTGCGGCTGGTCTCGGTGAAGTACCCGGTGAGCAGCTGGATCGCGCTGGCCAGGACGATGCCGATCAGGATGGCGCCGAACGCGATCCAGCGCGGGCTGTCGCCGTGGTGCAGGATGCCGACGTCGGTGACGCCCTTGAGCTGGCTGAAACTGCTCGGCAGGTACGTGAAGCAGGCGATCGCCACGCCGATGACCGAGACCACGGCGGAGATGAAGAAGCCGCGGTTGATCGCGGTCATCCCGCTGCGGTCGTTCTTCCGCGGGACGACGGAGAAGATGCCAATGACCGCGGTGATGATGCCGATCGCGGGGATGATCAGCGGGAAGACCAGGCCATCGTCGCCGAACGCGACCTTGCCGAGGATCAGCGAGGCCACCAGCATGACCGCGTAGGACTCGAACAGGTCGGCCGCCATGCCCGCGCAGTCACCAACGTTGTCACCGACGTTGTCGGCGATCGTCGCCGCGTTCCGCGGATCGTCTTCGGGGATGCCCTGCTCCACCTTGCCGACCAGGTCCGCGCCCACGTCAGCGGCCTTGGTGTAGATGCCGCCGCCGACACGCATGAACATCGCCAGCAGCGCCGCGCCGAAGCCGAACCCCTCCAGCACGTTCGGTGCGTTCTCCCGGTAGATCAGGACCACGACGCACGCACCCAGCAGGCCGAGCCCGACCGTGAACATGCCGGCCACGCCGCCGGTCCGGAACGCGATCCGCATCGCGCGATTCTTGCCGTCCTCGCGCGCCGCCGCGGCCACCCGGACATTGCCGCGGACCGTCAGAGACATGCCCGTGAAACCGGTCAGCCCCGAGAAAAGCGCGCCGACCAGGAAAAATATGCTCCGGCCCCAGCGGACTCCGGGGCCGTCCGCGGGCAGCACCAGCAGGATGAAGAAAATGATCACAACAAAGACGCCAAGCGTCCGGAACTGGCGCTTGAGATAGGCCGCCGCGCCCTCCTGGACCGCGCGCGCGATCTCCTGCATGCGCTCGGTGCCCTGGCTCGCCGCCAGCACCTCGCGGACCAGGCCCGCGGCCACTCCCAGGGCCAGCAGCGCGACCACCGCCGCGATCACGATCCACAGCAAGTTACCGCCGGTTACACTGACGGACCCGCCCGCCGCCGCAGCGGCGCTGATCGAAAACAATTCGTCGTCCTCCTTGACCCTCGAGCCAGGCTCGATGCCCGCTTTGGGCGACCGTACGTTAGCTCACCGCACGGGCCGCACGCTGATGGGCGCCCAGGGCGGCGGTCGGCCGCGCCCGGCGCCGGGCAGTGGCGCATGCACTGAGTAGTGCCACCAAGACAGTGGCGGGAGTCTACGCAGGCGGCACGGCAATGGTAAAGGCAGGGTCCTTCCTAACGGATCCGAGACACTTCTGTGATCCAAATATGCCCGAATAGAAACATAAATGGCCGGGCCTGGATGTTCGGCGGCCGGGACTGCGGAAACGGGCCGGCGGCTAGCTCGCGGCCGCCGTGGCAGGCCAGCTCATGCGCACGCTGAGGCCCGATCCGGTGGACACGACCTGCACCTCGTCGGCCAGACCGGAGATCACGGCGAGACCGAACGCGGCCGGGAACGCGCCGTCCCTCGGCTCCGCGGGCACGGGCCGCAGCGGCGTCGACCCGCCGTTCGAGGCGGACACGGCGGCGGTGTCCATGACCGGGGCGAGCCCGCCCGCGTCGGGCCCGGCGTCCGGGGGCGCGGCGTCGGTCACCACGACCTCGAAACGCCCGCCCAGATCGGTAAGCTCGATCCGGACCGGCTCGGCCGGGCAGTGCCGCCGGTGCGCCTCCACCGCCCGCGAGCAGGCCTCGCCCACGGCGAGGCGTACCTCGTCCAGCAGAGCCTCGGCCACCCCGCTGCGGCGGGCGACAGCGGTCGCGACCAGCCGCGCCGTGCGGACGTGCGCGGGCAGCGGCGTAAACGTGACTTCGACGGTGGCCATCGCGGGAGAATCAGCCAGCTACGCGCTACTTCTCAGCTTTGCGGGCGGCGATGGCCTCATCCACCGTGTCATGGATGCCGAAGACCTTCGTGAGGCCGGTGATCCGGAAGATCTTGAGGATCCGCTCCTGCGTGCAGACCAGGTCGAGCGACCCGTCGTAGGCGCGCACGCGCTTAAGTCCCCCAACGAGGACCCCGAGACCGGTAGAGTCGAGAAACTCCACCCTCTCCATGTTCACGACCAGGTTGTAGTTGTTCTTATTGACCAGATCGATCAGCAGCTCCCGGAGCCGCGGTGCGGTATATACGTCGATCTCGCCCTCAACATCGACGACTTCGATGCCGTCCTGTGTGTGGTGACCCAGCTTCAGTTCCACAAAATCCTCCAGCGCCATGCAGTCGTCGTCTCCGCGTCCCGTCCTCGCCATGGGGTCTGGCGGACCCGGGACGCGGAACGATCCTCGGGGCATTCAACCACGCTCCGGTGTCATGTCTATACGAAATCCAGGTGCCGGGCACGCGACGACAGCAGATGAGGCACTGAGCACCCGTGGCCGCAATCACGCCCCTGCCGAGTCAGCCAGGACCGGAGCAGGGCTCCCGGCCGGCCTGGCGGGCGGCGCCCGGTGACGGCCCGGCCCGCGGGCCGGGCCGGCCGCTGCGCGCCGCCCCCGAACCCCCCGGGGGTGCGGCGGTACCGGCCGGCCGTGCGGCGGTTCCCGCCCTCGGCATGCTGCGCGAAGGCGAGCGCACCGGCCGCCTGATCCACCTGGAAGAGATCCCGGCCCGCCCCGGCGTCCCGGCGGCCTGGCCGGACTGGGTTCCCGCCGAGCTGACCGCGGCGCTGGACCGCTGCGGCGTCCGCACGCCGTGGTCCCACCAGGTCATCGCGGCTGACCACGCCCGGCACGGCCGCCACGTGATCATCTCGACCGGCACCGCGTCGGGGAAGTCACTCGGCTACCTGGTGCCGGCCCTGACCGGGATCCGGGAGGGCGGTACGGTGCTGTACATCGCGCCGACCAAGGCGCTGGCCGCCGACCAGCTCGCCGCGATCCGGGCGCTCGCGCTGCCCGGCGTGCGGGCGGTCACGCTGGATGGTGACAGCAGTGCGGGCGAGCGCGCCTGGGCCCGGTCCCATGCCGACTACCTGCTCACCAATCCCGACATGCTGCACCACGTGCTGCTGCCGCAGCACCGGCGCTGGTCCGGGTTCCTCGGCCACCTGCGGTACGTGATCATCGACGAGTGCCACGGGTACCGGGGGGTCTTCGGCTCGCACGTGGGGCACGTCGTCCGGCGGCTGCGCCGGGTCGCCGCGCACCACGCCCCGGCCGCCAGCCCGGTCTTCATCCTGGCCTCCGCGACCGCCCGGCACCCGGGCGAGACCGCGCGCCGGCTGACCGGCCTGGCGGCCGAGGAGGTCACCGCCGACGGATCGCCGCGCGGCCCCGTGTCGTTCGCCATGTGGGAGCCGCCGCTGACCCCGGCCCGTGGCGAAGCGGGCGCGCCGGTCCGGCGGACGGCCACCGCCGAGGCGGCCGAGCTGCTCGCCGGGATGGTCCGCAAGGACGTCGCGACGCTGGCGTTCGCCCGCTCGCGGCAGGGCGCCGAATCCGTCGCCCTGCACGCCAAGCGGCTCCTCGCCGAGCAGGGAGCCGGCCGCCACGCCGCCCGGGTCGCGGCGTACCGCTCGGGCTACCTGGCCGAGGACCGGCGCAGCGTCGAGGCAGCGCTGCGCGACGGCCGCCTGACCGGCCTGGCCACCACGACCGCCCTTGAGCTGGGGGTCAACATCACCGGGCTCGACGCGGTGCTCATCGCGGGCTAGCCGGGGACCCGGGCCTCGCTCTGGCAGCAGGCGGGCCGGGCCGGGCGGCGGGGCACCGGCGCGGTGGCGGTCCTGATCGCCCGGGACGACCCGCTGGACACCTACCTGGTGCACCATCCCGAGATCCTGCGGCACCCGGTCGAGGCGACCGTGCTCGATCCCGACAACCCCTACGTGCTGGCCCCGCACCTGTGCGCGGCCGCCGCCGAGCTGCCGCTGACCGAGGCCGACCTTGCCCTGTTCGGCGCGGGAGCCGCCGTGGTGGCCGAGGATCTGTGCCGGCGTTCCCTGCTGCGCCGCAGGCCGTCCGGCTGGTACTGGACGCGCCGGGCGCGCGCGGCCCGGATGACCAGCCTGCGCGGTACAGGTGCCGAGCCGGTCAAGATCGTCGAGGAGACGACCGGCCGGCTCGTCGGGACGGTGGACGAGCCGTCCGCGCACGTGCTCGCGCATGACGGCGCCACTTACCTGCACCAGGGGGATACCTACCTGGTCAGCACGCTGGACCTGGCCGACGGGGTGGCGCTGGTCGGCCTCGGCGATCCCGGGTACGTGACCTCCGCCCGGCAGGTGACCAAGATCGAGGTGATCGGCCAGCAGCGGCAGATGCGCTGGGACGAGGCACAGGTGTGCTTCGGCGATGTCCAGGTCACCAGGCAGGTCACCTCATTCGTCCGGCGCCGGGCGGACACCGGCCGGCCGCTGGGCGAGGTCCCGCTGGACCTGCCGCCGCGCACCTTGCGCACCCGCGCGATGTGGTGGACGGTCTCCGCCGCGCAAGCGGCCTGGCTGGCCGGGTCCGGGGTGGATCTGCCCGGCGCCGCGCACGCGGCCGAGCACGCCTCCATCGGCCTGCTGCCGTTGTTCGCCACCTGCGACCGCTGGGACATCGGCGGTGTCTCCACCGATCTGCACCCGGCGACCGGGCGGCTGACCGTGTTCGTCTACGACGGGCACGAGGGCGGCGCCGGGTTCGCCGAACGCGGCTTTGACGCCGCGGCCGCCTGGCTCGCGGCGACCCGGCAGGCGATCGCGTCGTGTGAGTGCGAAGCCGGCTGCCCATCGTGCATACAGTCGCCGAAGTGCGGAAACGGGAACATGCCGCTGTCCAAGAGCGGGGCCCTGGCGCTGCTGGACACGGTCCTCGCCGCGAGCGGGCCACGCGCGGCCGGGCCCGGCGAAAAGGGGGCGGCCCTCGCCGGGGGGGAGAGCGAGGGCCGCCGCACGGTCCGGCCCTGGGGGGGAGGAGCCGAACCGGCTTCAAGCAAAGCTTATCTTGAATCGGGCCCGCGGACACACTTCAGGACATCGAAGGACCTGCCGCAGTAAGAAAATTAGAACATATGCGGCGCGATCTGGATAGTGCGGGGCGGGCACTGATCTGTTTAGCACGGCTGGGGAGATGACGAGACGCAGCGCCGCATTCTTTGATCTCGACAAGACGCTCATCTCGAGATCGAGCACGCTGGCCTTCTCCCGGTCGTTCTACCGTCACGGCCTCATCTCCCGTACCGCAATGATCCGAGGTGCCCTGGCCCAGGCCGTGTTCAGCCGGGCCGGCGCGGATCACGAGCGGATGGAACGGATCCGCAGCCGGGCCAGTGAGCTGTGCCGCGGCTGGCAGGCGGAACAGGTGAGCGAGATCGTCCGGGCCGACCTCGACCAGATCATCGTCCCGCATCTGTACGAGGAGGCCCGGACGCTTGTGTCCGGGCATCGCGCGGCGGGGCGGGACGTCATCGTGGTCAGCGCCTCGGGCCACGAAGTGGTCGACCCGATCGCCGCGCTGCTCGGCGCGGACACGGTGATCGCGACGCGGATGGTCATCGCGGACGGCCGGTACACCGGCGATGTCGCGTTCTACGCCTACGGCGAGGCGAAGGCGGCGCGGATGCGCGAGCTGGCGGGCGGACGCGGGTATCGCCTGGCCGATTGCTACGCCTACAGCGACTCGATCACCGACCTGCCGATGCTGGAGGCCGTCGGCCACCCCACGGCGGTCAACCCTGACCGGGCGCTGCGCCGGGTCGCCGCCACGCGCGGCTGGCCAGTGCTGTCCTTCCCGGCCCCGCAGCGCCGCCGCCCGGCCCGCGGCTGAATCCCGGCCCGTCCGGGTTCTTCGCTAAACCACCAGTTCACGGCATGCGACAGGGCGTAATGATCAATGTCACGAATTGATTACGCCGGGGGCCTTTTCAAACCGCAGGCGTTCGTCATAGAAAGGACTCACGGACACCGAAACGTCCGGGCACGACAGCCGGGAACCCACGCGCGACCAGCCACGAGAGGCTTGCCGGCCAGGAACGCCGGAGACGTCCTAGCGCCCGCGCAGGCGGAGGCGACGGCCTGGCCGGCAAAAGGAAAGGCGCACGCCTGGTACCCCGGCACACAGTGCATTGCGACGGCGTCCCCGGGAAGGGGGCGCCGTCCGCATGTGGCGGGGTATGAGGCTCGTTCGCATACGGCACCGGAACGGCCTTTGTCACGGTCCGCAGTCACCGCAACGCGCACCGTCAGAACTATGCCCATAGGGTTCTAGCTGGGCCTTTACCAGCGGACAGGGCATGATCCCGCTCTTGCGCTTGACCGGCGGTAAGCGCTGAACTGGTGGCGGGCACGATGCCGATGAGGCGCAGCGGACGACACGCGTGCGCCAGGCACGAGGCCCCAACCGGGCAGCCGCAGGCGAGGAGGGGCTCATTCCATCGCGCCGGTGAGGATTTGCCTGGGCGGCAAATTATCGCAAATACCACGAGCCGGCCGGTTTGCAGGCCGCCCCGATACAGTTCGCCGAGAACGGAGTCAGCGTTGACCAGAGAGACCCTTTCCAACCTGCTTCAGGAATCGCGCCGATTTGATCCGCCACCAGAACTCGCCGCGCACGCGAACGTGACCGCGGACGTGTATGCGGAGGCCGCCGCGGACCGCGTCGCCTTCTGGGCGGACAAGGCGCGCCGGCTCGACTGGGATCAGCCGTGGGATCAGGTCCTCGACTGGTCCGGTGCCCCGTTCGCCAAGTGGTTCACCGGCGGCACCCTGAACGCCTCGGTCAACTGCGTGGACCGGCACGTGGCCGCGGGACACGGCGGCCGGGTGGCGTACTACTGGGAAGGCGAGCCCGGCGACGAGCGCGTCATCACCTACGCGGAGCTGAAGGACGAGGTCTGCCGCGCCGCCAACGCGCTCACCGAGCTCGGCGTGCGCAAGGGCGACCGGGTGGCGATCTACATGCCGATGATCCCGGAAACCGTGATCGCGATGCTCGCGTGCGCGCGGCTGGGCGCCCCGCACATGGTGGTCTTCGGCGGCTTCTCCGCGGACGCGGTGAGCTCCCGGATCCTCGACTGCGACGCGCGCGTGGTGATCACCGCCGACGGCGGCTACCGGCGCGGAAACCCGAGCGCGCTCAAGCCGGCGGTGGACGAGGCGCTCCAGGACTGCCCCGGCGTGCGGACCGTCCTGGTGGTCCGGCGCACCGGCCAGGACGTCGACTGGGCCGAAGGCCGCGACGTGTGGTGGCACGACGTAGTGGCCCGGCAATCCGCCGAGCACACCCCGGAGATGCACGACGCGGAGCACCCGCTGTACGTGATGTACACCTCGGGCACCACCGCCAAGCCGAAGGGCATCCTGCACACCACCGGCGGTTACCTGACCCAGGTCTCGTGGACGCACTGGGCGGTCTTCGACATCAAGCCGGAAACCGACGTGTTCTGGACGGCCGCCGACATCGGCTGGGTCACCGGCCACTCCTACATCGTCTACGGCCCGCTCTCCAACGGCGCGACCTCGATCATGTACGAGGGGACGCCGGACACCCCGCACCGCGGCCGGTGGTGGGAGATCGTCAGCAGGTACAAGGTGTCCATCCTGTACTGCGCGCCCACCGTGATCCGCATGTTCATGAAGTGGGGCGAAGACATCCCGGCCAGGTACGACCTGTCCACCCTGCGGCTGCTCGGCTCGGTGGGGGAGCCTATCAACCCGGAGGCCTACATCTGGTACCGGGAGAACATCGGCGGCAGCCGCTGCCCGGTCGTGGACACCTGGTGGCAGACGGAAACCGGCGCGCTCATGATCAGCCCGCTGCCCGGGGTGACCCCCGGTAAGCCGGGCGCGGCCATGCGGCCGCTGCCCGGGATCGCCGCGGACGTCGTGGACGACAACGGGCAGAGCGTGCCGGACGGCGGCGGCGGGTTCCTTGTCATCAGGGAGCCCTGGCCCTCGATGCTCCGCACGATCTGGGGCGACGACGAGCGGTACGTCAAGACGTACTGGTCGCGGTTCGACGGCGCGTATTTCGCCGGTGACGGGGCGAAGAAGGACGCCGACGGCGACCTGTGGCTGCTTGGCCGGGTGGACGACGTGATGCTGGTGTCCGGGCACAACATATCCACCACGGAGGTCGAATCGGCGCTCGTGTCGCACCCGCGGGTCGCCGAGGCAGCCGTGGTCGGGGCCAGCGACCCGCTCACCGGGCAGGGCATCGTGGCCTTCGTCATCCTGCGCGGGGACGGCGCGGAGGAGGACGAGAACCTGGCGGCCGAACTGCGCAGCCACGTGGCCCAGGTGCTCGGGCCGATCGCCCGCCCGCGGCAGATTCTTGTCGTGGCCGAGCTGCCGAAGACCCGCTCCGGCAAGATCATGCGCCGGCTGCTGCGGGACGTCGCGGAGAACCGGTCGCTCGGCGACGTGACCACACTGACCGACCGCACGGTGATGGACCTCATCAAGGACCAGCTGCCGACGGCCAGATCCGACGCCTGAGGCGGCGCCGCCGCCTCAGGCACCGTCGTTCCCCCGGGCCCGCGGCGTGGCCGGCCGGCCACGCCGCGGGCGCAAATTATGCCTGACGGACGCCACCCGGCATAATGATCTTTCGCGGTACGTGCCGGGCCGGCGATGATGGTCGCGGACGCTAGCCTTGACACAGCGGGGGCCAGGGGTAACGGCGCCGGGTCACCGCGGTGCGGGCCGCCGGCACGGATGCGGCATCCATCCCGCGCGATGAGCGGCAGATGCGAGCGCACGACGGGAGAAGAAGCGATGGCCCAGACCGGAACGACGCGGCCCGCAGGCAGCGACCAATCACTGGGCGACCTGGTGGCCCAGGCATCCAAGGACGTCTCACAGCTGATCCGTGGTGAGATGAACCTCGCCAAGGTCGAGCTGCGCGCCGATGTGCGCCGGATCGGCATGGCTACGGCCCTGGTCGGCATGTCGGCGTTCGTCGCCTGCCTGATGCTCGTGCTGCTCTGCTTCGCCTTCGCCTACGGCCTGCAGACGCTGGGCATCTGGGACTGGGCCTCGTTCCTGATCGTGGCCGGCGTCTGCCTGCTGCTGATCACGCTGGCCGGGCTGGTCGCGGCGCTGCGGGTGCGCGGGGTGACCGGCCTGCGCGGTACCCGGGCCTCGGTGCAGGAGACGATCGAGGCGCTGCGCGGCAGCGAGGGGCGACCGGAAATCGAAGCCTCGACACCGCGGTGAGCGTGCCCGATGACCGTCGCCGCTGATTTGGCTATCCATATCGGCGGACCGTGGGCGCACCGGTCCGTCAGCGCCAACGGCACCCGTTTCCACGTCGCGGAAAGGGGGGACGGCCCGCTGGTCCTGCTGCTGCACGGATTCCCCGAGTTCTGGTGGACCTGGCGGCATCAGCTCGTCTCCCTGCCCGCCGCGGGCTTCCGCGCCGTCGCCGCCGACCTGCGCGGCTACGGCGGCAGCGACAAGCCGCCGCGCGGCTATGACCTGGTCACCGCGGCCGCGGACGTGGCCGGGCTGGTCCGCGCGCTCGGTGAGGCCAACGCTATCGTCGTCGGGCACGACTGGGGCGGCCTGGTCGCCTGGACGGTCGCCGCGTACTCCCCGAAGCTGGTCCGGCGGCTCGCGGTGGTCTCGGTCGCCCATCCGCTGCGCATGCGGGGAGCCATGTTCGCCGAGCCGCTGAGCCACCGCCGCCGCAACGGCCACATGCTCGCCTTCCAGCTGCCGGCCATCCCGGAGCGCCGGCTGGTCCGCCACGACGCCGAGCTGGTCGGGCACATGCTGGCGTCCTGGTCGGCGCCGGGGTGGCCGGACGAAGAGACCGCGCTGACCTACCGGCGGGCGATCCAGATCCCGTCCGCGGCTCACTCGGCCATGGAGTACTACCGCTGGTTCTTCCGCTCGACGCTGCGCCCGGACGGCCTGCGGTACACCCACCGGATGCAGGTGCCGATCCAGGCCCCGACACTGCAGGTGCACGGGGCCCTGGACACCTGCGTGCTGCCGGGGACCGCGCGCGGCGCCGGGCGGCATGTGGAGGGCGCCTACCGCTGGCGCATGATCGACGGCGCCGGTCACTTCCCGCACGAGGAGCGCGCCGCCCGCTTCGACGCCGAACTGCGCGGCTGGCTGCTGGACGCCGAGCCGGAGCGGTGACCGGCCCGGGCCGGGACCGCGACCTGGCGGGCCGGCCGCGCAGCGCGAGGCCACGTGACGGCCTCGGCCGGCCGCTGCCTCGCGAGGCCGCCGGTGAGCCGCGGGTGCCGGAGGACCTGACCCTGCCGCCCGGCGACAGCCTTCGCCTCGCGGACTCGATGCTGGCCGCCGGCCGCCCGTTTCACGCCCACGAGGTGCTGGAGGCGTCCTGGAAGTCCGCGCCGGCCGCCGAACGGGACTTCTGGCAGGGGCTGGCGCAGCTCGCGGTCGGCCTGACCCACGCGCGGCGCGGCAACGCCCCGGGCGCCGTCGCGCTGCTGCGCCGCGGCGCCGCCGCCATCCGGCCGTACGCGGCCACCGAACCGCACGGCATCGCGGTGCGCAGGGTCGCCGGCGACGCGGACGGCCTCGCGGACCGGATCGCCCGCGACGGCCTGGCCCCGATCGCACCGGCCGGGCTGGTGCTGCGGCTGCGGCCCTCGGGCCCCGATCCGGGCGCCCGGGCCTGATAGGTCTAAGGACGCTCCCTAGCCGCAACTGTCGGTGGACACCGGGACGGTCGCGGTGCTGCCCGCTTGCGCGTCCGCGTGGACCTCGGCGGCGGTGAGCACGAAACCGGTGCCGGGCACGCCGACGGCCGCGGCGAAGACGACCCCGTAGACGGTCCCGTCCGGCGCGATCAGCGGGCCGCCCGAGTTGCCCGGCTCCACGTCGGCCTTCACCTGGTAGATCTCGCGGGTGACCTGGCTGGTCTGGTAGATGTCGGGGCCGGTCGCGTCCTGGATCCCGGCGACCCGCGCGGGCGCGGAGGTGAGGGCGTGGTCGAGCGGGTACCCCGCGACCACGGCGTCCGCCCCGACCGCCGCCTGCCCGGCGAAGCCGAGCGGCGTCATGTTGAGGCCGGGCACGTAGAGGATCGCGATGTCGACCTGCGGGTCGTAGAAGACCACGGTCGCCTGGTACACTGCCCCGCTGGGCGCGTAGACCTGGGGGCCCTGGGTGACGCCGGCCACCACGTGCGCGTTGGTGATGATGTGATCGGGGGCGTAGACGAAGCCGGAGCCCTCGACGGTCCGGGAGCAGCTGGGCGCGTTCCCGCGGATCTTGACTACCCGGCTGCGCGCCGCCAGGTACCCGGCGCTGTCCAGGACGGCGCCGTCCGGGGGGGCCACGGACAGCACGCGCGCCGCGCCGATGCCGCTGAACACCTCGGGGAACGGGCCGCTGGCCAGCAGGCGGCGGAATTCTGAGAACATCGTGCGCGCGGGCGCGGGCATCAGCCGGTCCGTCGTGCGCAGCACCGCGGAGTTGTTCACCTGCGCCACCACCCCGCTGAACGGGGAGCCCACGAGGACCGAGCCGATCACCCAGGCGATGAGCAGGACGGACAGGATGCTCACGACGGCCCCGCCCACACTGTCCAGGAAGGCGGCCGGCCGCCACGTCATGCGCGCGCGCAGCGCCGTGCCGATGGCCGACGCGGCGAACTGCCCGATGATGGCCAGCAGCACCAGGATCACGACCGCGACCAGGTCCTGATGGCTCTGGCCGCCGACGATGGCGCGCGAGATTGCGGGGGCGAACAGAGCCCCGGCGACCGCGCCGCCGAGGAAGCCGGCGAAGCTCAGCACGCCGACGACGAAACCCTGCCGGTAACCGGAGACGGCGAACGCGGCGGCGACCACCAGCAGCGCCAAGTCCAGCAAGTCAGCGTGCACGAACCTTACGGTATCGGGCGTTCCTGAGTGCCCGGGAACACTTCACCCGGTCCGGCGTCACCCCGCAGCTCGTAGACGGCGTCGGCGTTCCACGGGACCTCCCAGCCGCCGAGCGCCAGCAGCCGGTCCACCAGCGCGGCGGTGAAGCCCCAGATGAGCAGTCCCTTCACCCGGAAGCCCGGGCCGACCAGGCGGCCGGGCAGCCGGACGGTCACCCGGCAGGCCGGATCGGCCAGCTCGGCCACCCCGATCCGCTCCACCGCCGACACTTCGCGGGTGTCCACGGCCGACACCGGGCCCGGTGAGTGCCACCAGGCCAGCACGGGGACCACCCGGAAGCCGCTGCGCGAGATGAACAGCTCGGGCAGCGTGGTGAGGACCTCGACGCTGCCGGGGTCCACCCCGGCCTCCTCCGCCGCCTCCCGCAGCGCGGCCGCGACCGGGCCCGAGTCGGCGGCCTCGATGGCACCGCCGGGGAAGGCCGGCTGCCCCGGATGCTGGCGGAGCCGCTGGCTGCGCTGAGTGAACAGCAGATCCGGACCGTCCGGGCCGTTGGCGAACAAGACCAGCACCGCGGACGGCCGCCCGCCCGATGGCGGCGGCTGCAGCGGCGCGATCACCTCCATCCGGGCCGCCGCCGCGGCGAGGTCGGTGAGCCAGCGCGGCGGCCCTGGCGGCGTCCCGGTCGGCTCGGCGGGCCGCGTGGCCGCCAGCCGCGGTACGTTCCGCGGCGGCGGCGCGTCCCCGTCCGGGCTGGCGTAGCGTTCCGGCTGCCCGCCGCCCGTCACGAGAACGGCCCGGTCTTGACGAGCGTGGCCGCGACCTGCGGGTCGGTCGGCCCCTCGCCGAACGACGGGCAGAGCCGGGCCACCCCGCACGCGCCGCAGGCCGGGCGGCGGGCGTGGCAGACGCGGCGGCCGTGCCAGATCATCCGCTGTGACAGGTCCGTCCAGTCCTTCGGCGGGAACAGCGCGGCAACCTCCGCCTCGATCTTGACCGGGTCGGTGCTCGGCGTCCAGCGGAAGCGCCGGGACAGCCGGGCGAAGTGGGTGTCAACCGTGATGCCGGGGACACCGAACGCGTTGCCGAGCACCACGTTGGCCGTCTTGCGGCCTACTCCGGGCAGGGTCACCAGGTCGCGCAGGCTGCCGGGAACCTCACCGCCGAACCGGTCGCACAGCGCCTGGCCGAGCGCGATGAGGCTGTTCGCCTTCGCCCGGAAGAAACCCGTCGGCTGGATCATCTTCTCCAGCTCGCCGCGGTCGGCGGAGGCGTAGTCGGCGGCCGACCGGTAGCGCGCGAACACCGTCGGCGTCACCATGTTGACCCGCTTGTCCGTGCATTGTGCGGACAGGATCGTCGCGGCCAGAAGCTCCAGCGGATTGCCGAAGTTCAGCTCGGTGTGCGCGTCGGGGTAGAGCACGGCCAGTTCGCGGTTGATCCGGCGGGCGCGCCGGACCAGCGCGATCCGCGACTCAGCGTGGGCGGTCACACTCATCAGCCTATTGACTGCGGCCAGCGGAACCGGCAGTAACGTTGGGCGGGTGCCCAGCGAGCGCGAGCAACCGGACATCCGGACCGTCGAATCCCGTGTCGTCTACCAGGACTCCTGGATCCGGCTGCGGCAGGACCGGATCGAGCGGCGGGACGGTTCCCGCGGGACGTACGCCTTCGTGCAGAAACCCGATTTCGCCCTGGTCATCCCGGCCGAGAACGATGGCTTTCACCTGGTCGAGGAGTACCGGTACCCGATCCGCCGGCGAAGCTGGTCCTTTCCGCAGGGCGGGTTCCCGCCCGGCACGAGCGGCGACCCGGCCGACCTGGCCCGGCTGGAGCTGAGCCAGGAGACGGGCCTGCGGGCGGCCGAGCTGACCTGCCTCGGCTTCCTGCACTGCGCCCACGGCACGACGGATCAGGGCTTTCACGTCTTCCTGGCGACCGGCCTGCTGCCGGGCACGCCGGACCGCGAGCCCGAGGAGCAGGACATGCGGCAGCGGTGGGTGCCGCGGGCCCGGTTCGAGGACATGGCCCGCGACGGCGTGATCACCGACGATTCGACGCTGGCCGCGTTCGCCCTGTTCATGCTCCACGAGAAGCGGCCCGGCTGAGGGCATGCCGAGATCGGTCCGGGATATTCGGGGCGGGGTGCGGCGGCACTGGCTGATCGCGGTGCTGCTCGCGCTGGCCGCCGCGTTGCGGGGGGTGGTGCTGCTGGCCTACCGCCCGGCCCTCATCTTCCCGGACAGCCTGCGGTACCTGCAGTTCGCCCAGCATTTCGCGACCGGCCACTGGACGCCCGACATGATCCGGCCGAGCGGCTACTCCATCCTGCTCATCCCGGCCGTCGCGGTGAAGGCGCTGGCCCTGATCCCGCTCGCGCAGCACCTGCTCGGGCTGGCCGAGGGCGCGATGATCTACGCGGTGCTCACCCGCCGGGGCAGCCGCCGCTGGCTAGCCGCGGCCGCGGCCGTCCCGGTGCTGTTCGACCCGCTCCAGCTCGACCTGGAGCAGTACGTCCTGAGCGATGTGTGCGCGGCGTTCTTCCTGCTGGCGGCGCTGGCCGTGCTGGCCTGGCGGGGAAACCGGGCCGGGCGGGCGGCGCTGGCCGGCTCCGGGCTGCTGCTCGGGGCCGCCGCGGTGACCAGAGTCGACGACGTGGTGCTGATCGTCCCGGCGCTGGCCTACCTCGCGGTCATCATGCGCCCGTGGCGGCGCCTCGCCGCGTGCGCCGCCATGCTGGCCGCCGGCTTCCTGGTGCCCGTCGCGGGCTACGCCGGCTGGTTCGCGTCCGCGCACGGGCAATGGGGCCTGACCGGGTACAACAGCACGTTCCTGTACGGCCGGGTGGTCCCGTTCGCCGACTGCGCCGGGCTGCGGCTGCCGTCCTACGAACGGCCGCTGTGCCCCGCGCAGCCCCCGGCGCAGCGCAACTATGACTTCTACATGTGGTCGGTGAGGTCCCCGCAATGGCAGTTCCGCCCGCCGCCGGGCATGACCAGGCAGGCGGTGGCGCTCGACTTCAGCCGCCGCATCCTGGCCCATCAGCCGCTCAGCTACCTGGCCGCGGTGAGCGCCGACAGCGTCTACGCGTTCTCCCCCGTCCGGGGGAACGGCCCCGAGCGCTACCCGGCCGCCTACCTGAAGTTCCAGGCCGGCTTCCCGCCGTACGCGGAGGTGGAGACGGCGCTGCGCAGCTACGGCGACACCGCCCCGGCGGTGCAGCCTGCGCTGGCCCGCTTCCTCACCGGGTACGGGAGGTTCTGCTACGTGCCGGGGCCGCTGCTCGCCGCCGGGCTGCTGGCGGGCGTGGCGGGCGTGGCGGGGACGCGAAGGTCCGGGCGGTCCGGGCGGTCCGGGTGGCCCGGCGGCCCGCGGTCGGCGGCGCTGCTGTGTACCGGGACCGCGCTGGGCGCGGTCGTCGCGGCCACGGCCTTCGCGCCGTTCGACTGGCGCTATCAGCTTCCTCAGCTCACCGTGATCCCGCTGGCGGCTGCGTTCGGGGTGATGGCCCTGACCGGGCCCGGCCCGGATGGCGGGCGAGCCGGTCAGCCGCCCGGCTCCGCCGCCGCGGACGACCGCCCGGCGGCGGCCCCGGAGGCCCGCTTCAGCGGTTCCCACCACCGGCGGTTGTCGCGGTACCAGCGCACGGTCGCCGCGAGCCCCTCCGCGAAGGGCGTGCGCGGCCGGTAGCCCAGGCCGCGCAGCAGCGAATCGTCCAGCGAGTAGCGGCGGTCATGCCCCTCGCGGTCCCCGACGGGGCGGACCATCTCCCAGCCCGCCCCGCACAGCTCCAGCAGCGCCCCGGTCAGGTCGGCGTTCGCCAGCTCGGTGTCACCGCAGATGTGGTACACCCGGCCCGGTTCGCCCCGCTCCAGCACCAGCTGAATGCCGCGGCAGTGGTCATCGACATGAACCCAGCCGCGCACGTTGCCGCCGTCGCCGTACAGCGGGACCGGCCGGCCGTCGAGCAGGTTGGTGACGAACAGCGGGATGATCTTCTCCGGGTACTGGTACGGCCCGTAATTGTTGGCGCTGCGGGTGATGCTGACGCCGAGGCCGTAGGTCCGGGCGTAAGCGCGGGCGATCAGGTCACCGCCGGCCTTCGCCGCCGCGTAGGGCGAGTTCGGCTCGAGCGGCGCGTCCTCGGCCCAGGAACCGGACGCGATGCTGCCGTAGACCTCATCCGTGGAAACCTGGACCACGCGGCGCACCCCGGCGTCCAGGCAGGCCTGGAGCAGGGTCTGGACACCAGCCACGTTCGCGGCCACGAAGGCCGACGCGTCGGTGATCGAGCGGTCGACGTGCGTCTCCGCCGCGAAGTTGACCACCGCGTCGTGACCGGGGACGAGCCGCGCCAGCAGCGCCGCGTCCCCAATGTCGCCGCGGACGAAGACGTACCGCGGGCTGCGCGCGACCGGCTCGAGATTGGCCGGGTTGCCCGCGTAGGTGAGCTTGTCCAGCACGGTGACCGTTGCGTCCGCACAGCCCGGGTACCCGCCGCCGACCAGCGTGCGGACGTAGTGCGACCCGATGAACCCGGCCCCCCCGGCCACCAGGATTCTCATAGATTGATCTATACCGCGCAATATCACCGGGCCACCGTAACATCTGCGTAACGCCTGTAACGTCTGCGTATCAAACCCCGCCCTCCTGTGCACTGCTAGGCAAGCCGGCACGTCCTGAGTGACGTATCCCGTGTGCAGCGAAAGGAACCGGTGATGAGTGTTGACACCACAGCGCCCACGGCTACTGGCGGAGGCCGCAGCCAGGCCGCGGACGGCGATCTGGAGGAGGCCGATACCGCGCCATTTTGCGCCGCCTGCGGCACCTGGGTGGGCATGTTCGAGGCCGGGGAGGGCTGGCGGCACTTCCGGGGAAACCCGGCGCCCGAGGGCACCCGGTCACGGTTCGATCCGGGGCACGAGGTGGAGCTGGCGTGGTGCGTCCCCCCGGCCCGCTCGGTGTCCCCGGCCCAGCTCGAGCAGCTGCTGGCGGCCCTGGACGATGCCATCTCCTACCGGGAGCACGCCGCCACCTCCGGCTACGCCACGACCTACCGGATGCTCCGACGGCAGCTCGCGGCGCCGCCACGGTCCTAGCGGCCGGGGCGTGGCCGCTACGCCGCCGGGTCATCCTGGTCGCGCCTGCGGGCCCCGGCGCGCTGCTGAGCCTCGGCGCGCTTGCGGGCGTCAGCGGCCAGCGCTTCCCGCAGCCAGGGCGGCCCGCCGGACCGGCGGTCCCGCTCATCGCGCCACCACAGGCCGGCGAACAGCGCCGCCGCGATGAGGTTCCCGATCCCTAGCCACCAGCTTCGGGCCATCGTGTTGCCCGCTCCGGCGGCCAGGTTCGCGACGCAGCACAAGGCCAGGAGCGCGGCCTGATGGCGGCCTCTGGCGACGAAGGCGAGGACGACGCCGGCGGTGGCCACCGCGATCCCGCCGTCGGCCAGCAGCGGCCCGGCGTTCATGGCCGGAACCTGGTGCCCGGGTGCGCCGGGCACGAGAAAGGCAAGATGGGCATGACGGCGGCTCCCCCCACATCGGCGCGGCCGGTGCGGTGATCCCCTCGCGAGCTGCCCGGCCGGCTGCTTCGGTCATCATCGTCGTCGCCCGATTACGGCCAGTCAACCGCACCGGGAACCGTGATCGGGAGTGGCCAGGTCAGTGTCTCGCGATGACATCGGGCGAGCTCACCGCCTGTGGCACGCTCCGGTTCGGGGACGGCCCGTCCTCCCGCGGGTCGCCCTCCCCCGCCCGGCGCATGCTGGCCGTTCATGTGCAGGGGCGCAGGGGGGCGCAGGTGCTCAAGATCTGCCGACGCGTAGCGGACCTTACGCCACCCGGTCCGGGAAGGCGCGCAGGACCGCGGCGGTGCGACTGCAGGCGCGGCCCTGTTCGCCGCCACTGCCGCCGTGCTCGCGGACCGGGCCCTGGCCACCCGCCGCCAGGCGGTCACCGCCACTGCCTGATCGTGCGCATGAGGCCGGCGGCTGGCCGCTGATCCTCCGGACATCTTTACTGTAAACACCCGCGGATCATGTTCCGGGCGCCCCCGGATACACATCTGGCCTTAAAAATAAGTTTCCGCAAAAATGCGGTACGCGGCGATTTATGTGACCGGTTTGAGCGGTCCCGGACGAACGGCCCGGCCATATGGGACCAACGTCGGTGCCGGTTAGATCCGCTAAGGATATGAAGCTGATAGCAGGCTTTCCAAGAGCCGAGGGGGCGTGTTATGAATGGCCCAAGCGGTCCTTATGACTGGACCAGGCTAAGGCGAGATGTTGATGCGGCGCCGTCCATCCTCAATACCAGGCCATGGCTGTTCGGCTCCGCTCCCGGTGATCGCATCGAACTGCGCGCCCGCTGGGACCGGCACTTAGCGGTCATCGATCCGCGGCACCGCGAATTGCTGATCAGCTGCGGCGCGGCGCTGTTCAACCTGCGCCTGGCGATCCGGGTGACCGGGCACGACCCGGTAGTCTGGCTGCTCCCCGACCAGACGGCGAGCGCGCCGGTGTGCGAGCACTGCGGGGACCGCTGCGGCGTCGGCGGCCTGCTCGCGTCGATCGAGATCATCCTCCGCCGGGCGCACCCGGCGACCATCACCGAGGAACGCCTCTACGAGGCGATCCCGCAGCGGCATACGGTGCGCCAGCCGTTCGGCCGCCCCATCCGGATGAACATGCTGGCCGAACTGGAGCAGGCGGCCCGGATGGAGGGAGCCGACGCGAGGCTGCTGTCGAAGGGAGAGGTCAGGCACCTGCTCCGGCAGTCCGCCCAGGCCGACGACCAGCTCAGGCTCGACCCGCTGTACCGGGCCGAGATCGGCAAATGGACCGGGCCGGATCTCCCCGATGGCCTCGGTGTGCCGCCGTCGAAATTCGGGCCGAAACCGAAAGATGAGCATTATCCGCCGGTCCGGGATTTCGGCCCGGCCGGCCCCGAGCCGCGCGCAATCATGAAATTCGAGAAGCATCCGCAGTTCATCGCGCTGGAAACACGGGCCGATACGCCGCCGGACTGGCTGCGCGCCGGCCAGGCGCTGCAAAGGCTCCTGCTGACCGCGACATATTACGGGGTCGAGGCGTCATTCCTCACCCAGCAATTGGAGGATAAGGACAAGCGCGTCCATTCCTGGCATGATGATCGCCAGTGGTGGCCCTGGGCCAGGCCGGCGCAAATGATCATACGGGTAGGCGGGCGGAGCCAGGTATAGGAGGCTTTTCTGTCATGGCATGGCCGTCCCGGCTCCCCTCATGTGGCAGTAATGCAGTAACGCCGTAGCTACGGCGGATTCGGGCGCGCCTGCGGCCTGCCGGCCCGGCCCACCGGCCGCGAAGTGTCGCCGCCCGCCGTATCACGCCGGGCGGCGCAACCAGACGAGGCCGGCCGCGGCCAGCAGGGCATCCAGGGACATCCCGCGTGCCGGCGCCCGATCTCACCCGTTGTCATCCGGCCCCGATGCGGTGCGGGCGTTCTCGCTGGCCGCGAGCAGGCTGAGAAAGGGGCCGACCCGGTGTCCTTCCTGGGCGGGGTGCCGGAAGAGGCTGTCATGGTTGACGGTGTACCGGGTGCGCCGACCGGTACGGATGCGGGTGAGGTAGCCGGCGGCTTCCAGGTCGGCCACGATGGCCTGGACGGTGCGTTCGGTCAGTCCCACGACGGCGCTGATGTCCCGGACCCGGGCGTCGGGGCTGCGGGCGATCTCCACGAGCACGTGCCCGTGCCCCGTCAGCAGCGTCCAGCTGCCGCTGCTCTCGTCAGGATCGCTCATAACTTGTGATCATACAACTCGCGGGAGAAAACGCGCGAGACTTTTCTCATGTTTCTATTGACAGGTCTCTGGCTCCGGCCCGATCCTGGAAATGCCCCGATCAGGTGACGCGCCTTACCCCCGCCACTCGCGGACGGCAACAGCGGCGGCCTTCAGCGCAGCCGTGCCCACGGCCTTAGGAGCTGACGCACATGCAGAACGGCAGGTGCCCGGTTGAGGTGATCAGCGGCGTGCCGGTCGTGGCGGCACCGCAGGAGATCGACATGATCAGCGCCCCGGCGCTGCGGTCGGCCCTGCTAGAGGCGGCCGCGCACGGGCGCGGGACGCTCGTGGTCGACATGAGCTGGACCCAGTTCTGTGATTCTTCCGGGGTCCATACCCTGCTGGCTGCGCACGAGCGCGCCCAGGCTGACGGCGGCGAGCTGCTGCTGGTCGTCTCCGCCGCGATCGTCCTCCGCATTTTCGAGGTCACCGGCATCGACCGCATCATCCGCACCTTCCCGGGCCTGGCGGAGGCCCTCGCGCAAACGTCAGCCAACGGGGCCCGGCGGCCATCAGCGAGCTGACGGCGCACCCGAGGGCAGCCAGCAACAGGCTCACCTGGCAGCTCAGCACGAGCGGCGCGGCGCGAACGCGGCGCTCGGCGTTGACCGATGGGCCGCCTCGATGGCGGTGCGCGGCCCTGCCGACGTTTGGCTTCCCCGCATCCTGCGGATCTATCCGCTGGGGTGGTCGACGTTCACGAGCGGCAGGTTCTGCGCCTGTAGCGTGGTGATGTTGAGCTGGATGCCGTCCACCGCCCCGGTGACGGCGCTGATCGGGATGGCCACGTCCCTGCGGCCAAGCACGTGCCCTTCTTGCAGCAGCACGTGGCTTACGTGATGGCTGCCAGAGTCGACGACAAGCCCCTCGACTCGCCCGATCTCGCCGTCGGTAGCATAGACGCGCTCGTTGCGCCGCACGTCGACCTCATCCGGGGGCAGGGAGCCGTAGCCGCCAGCTAGCTCATCTTCCCGGGTCTGCGGCATGTCCTCGCCTCCGATCGGGCTGTAGTAGGGCCACATGAGCATCTGTTCCGCGCTGTAGCCCGGGTACCGGCCCAGGCTGGCCCGCGGCGCGAAATCGGCATCCTGGGCGAAGCGGAGCCGATCGAAGTCCGCCCGGGTGCAGCGCAGCCGGACCTCCGTTGGTGTCGCGGCATCAACAAGGTCGATCGGGACAAGGCGGCCCAGGCCGGGCCAGTGCCTCGGCTGGACGACCAGATGGGTGACCGCCCGCTTGACCGGGTCAACGACCACGCGGGTCACCTTGCCGCAGACCCCATCGCCACACCGGGCGTCGGCCCCGATCACGAACGGTGTCTCTGCCATCGCCGGCCTCCTCATCCGCTTGGAGCATAACGCGCCCCAGACGGCGGCACCGCGTCGAACCGTTCGGGCTGGTGAAGACCGGTCCGCATCTGGTCCGCGGCCGGCTCAGCCCTTGCTGGCGATGATCAAGGCATTGACGATATCGCCGTCGAGGTGCGCGGTCTCGATTGAGGTGAAGCCCGCCTCGCCGAGCATCTTCCGGGCGGTCTGCTCTCCCCACATGGTGCCGAGGCCCATGCCGCCGCCGGCGAGGGAGACGGTCATGCAGTGCATGCACGAGATGGTGTACAGGAACGGCCCGAGCGGGTGGTCCAGGTTCTCCGCGAGCTTGCCGGAGGCGGCGGTATCGACGCAGAGGTAGACACCGCCGGGGCGCAGTGCCTCGGCAATCCCGGCGAGCATCAGGTCCGGCCGAGCCTGGTCGTGCACCGCGTCGAAGGTAGTGATGAAATCGTACCGGCTGATCTCGCCGAGGTGGGCGGCGTCGCGTTTCTCGAAGCGCGCGTTCGCGAGGCCGTTGCGTTCGGCCTCCAGGCGGGCCGCGGCGATCCCGGCGTCGGAAAAGTCGAAGCCGGTGAATCGCGAACGCGGGAACGCCTCGGCCATCAGGTTGGCGGCGTGGCCGGACCCGCACCCGACGTCGGCGACGTCGATGCCCTGCGTGAGGCTGTCGATCAGGCCGGGTACCAGCGGCAGCGTCACGTCGATCAGGGTGGCGTCGTGAACGGCGCCGCTGTCCTCGGCCATGACCGCCTGAAACCTCGGGAACGCAGAGTACGGGACCCCTCCGCCGTGGCGGAAACAGTCCACGATCTGATCTTCCACCAGTGCCATCAGCCCGATGTACTGCATGCCCGTGGCCAGGTTCTGCATGCCGGCCGCCCGGGTGAGCCAGGCGGCGTGATCGGCGGGCAGCAAATAAGATCCCGTCGCGCCATCGTGCTCGACGATCCGGCCGGTGGTCATCACCGCCAGCCATTCCCGGACGTACCGCTCGTCAAGCGAGGCGCGCGACGCGATCTCAGCGCTCGCCGCCGCGGGCATCGCCGCCATGACGTCGAACAGCCCGGTGCGGTGGCCCACGCTCACCATCAGGGCCAGCGCGGCCTCGTTCATTATACGGAGCATCCGCTCGGCGAATTCTGTCGAGCCCCCAGTCCGCGCCTCACTCATCCCGACCTTCTCGCCTCGGAGGATGGGCGTAATCGTAGTCGGAGCCCGGTTGGAGCCAAGGCGCGTAGACCTGCGCAACCACTTTCGGAGAACAAGGTCAGCGCGGAATCGAGCGCCAGGCGCACGTGCGGGCCTGGGGCCTGCCACCGGGCGCTCCGGTGCTTTCCCGGACGGACCTTCACCCGCATGGCGACGGGATCAGCGAGATCGCATCCGGCCGTGGGTCGCTCGCAGCCGCCCGGGCGTAACCTGGCACGTTTTCGAACATCATGCTAGATTCTGGGCAGTATCAGCAAGGACGCTGGCCCGTGGGGGGAACATGAAGTTCATCGTCGAAGTCGATTTTCCGCTGGAGCCGTTCAACACCTATGTCCGCCAGGGCACGGCCGGGGAGAAGATCGGCGAGGTGCTCGGCGCTATCAAGCCCGAGGTCATCTACTTCACCGACAACGGCGTGGGACGCGGCGCCGTGATGATCGTCGACCTGGACACTGCGAGCCAGGTTCCGCACGTGACCGAGCCGTTGATGCTCACCTTCGCCGCGTCGGTGCGTTACCGAATCGCGATGTCGCCAGAAGAACTCGAATCCGCTGGCCTGGACAGGTACGCCACGGCCTGATAGGCGCCACAAGCTCGGCAGCGACCGCTGACGCGGGCGCCACGGTCAAACCTGTCAGGCGGCCCGGTGAGCGTACTCGGCGGGGGCGACTGCCCCTCGCGACGACACGGAGCCAGTAGCAGCTCTCACACCGCCGCGATGCGGCGGGCTGGGGTGGAACCCGGAGGAGGTTCACATGCAGTCCATTGCCTTTGCGGCACCAATACTTCCCGGTAAGGCCGATGCCTTCCGCGACTGGATGCGTCTTGAGGGTGAGCGGAGGAAGGAACACGAAGCCTCGCGCGAGCGGCTTGGCATCGGCCGTGAGGCCGTCTGGCTCCAGCAGACTCCCGCCGGGGATATGGCGATCATCTACATGGAGGCGGACGACCTCCAGGCAGCCTTCGCTGGACTTGCCACCTCGCAGGAGCCGTACGACCGCTGGTCCCGCGACACGATAAGCGACGTCCACGGTATCGACCTCACGCAGGGCTTCCCGCCGCCGGAGCAGCTGGCGGACTATCGGCGCGACCGCTAGCGGCAGGAAACCCGTCTCCCGGCTACATCGCAGCCTGCGCGTGTCAACGGCCAGGTTGCCGTCCCCGCTGGTGGCCAGTCAGAAGTCTCCACCCCTCGGGCTTATTAGTTCTTTCGCAGGGTGGTTCGTTCCTCCTCGTTCTCTGGCCTGGCGTATGCGGTGGCAGCCGCCGTCGGTGACGACGACGCCGGCGTGGTGGAGCATCCGGTTGTCCAGGAGGCTGGCGACGGTGGTGTGCTCGGGGAGGAACCGGCCCCACTGGCCGAAGGGCCGGTGGCTGGTCGCCCTGCGGTCACGGTCACGCTTGAGCCTGGAGCGGCGGGCACGGACACCTTGCCGGCCACCCGCGGACCTCAGCCCGGCCAGGACTCTCGCAGCTTCCGCCCCGTCTCCGCTCCTGCCGTGTCGTTCTCGTGGCTGCCACGTGGTCGCGCGGGTTAGCCGCCCAGCAGGGTGAGCGCTTGGGTGATGTCGGGGTCGTGCCCGGTTGACAAGTCCTGCGCAGTGAGCGGGATGAAGTAGTCGGGCGCGACGCCGATGCCGTTGATGAGCTCGTGGTTGGCGCTCAGCTCATGCTTTGCCGGGAGGGCAAGCAGGCTGGCGTCGTTGAGCAGGTAACCGGCTGCGGGGCCAGAGGCGATGCCTGCGGTCCTGGTGCCGATCAGGGTGCCGAGCCGCAGGTCCTTCACTGCGCCGCTGAACGCGTCGCACGCCGAGAGGCAGTTGCGGCCGGTCAGCACGACCAGCGGCAGGTGCAGCAGCGGGACGTCTGTGTCGGTGCGGGTGGCGGCGCAGTTGCCGTGCACGTCGCAGTCGTAGGCGTAGGCCGCGCCGTGGGTGAAGGCGCCGAGCAGCCGGGAGACTTCGGCAGGGCTGCCGCCGCCGTTGCCGCGCAGGTCCAGGATGAGCCCGCGCAGCTTTACACCCCCGACGCCCCCGGCCAGGTTCGGTATCGCCTGCAGGACCTGGTCGGCGGCGCCGCCGAAGAACCCGGGCAGTTGCACGTAGGCGATGTCTCCGTTCAGCAGCTTCTGGGTTACCGAAGGCGGGGGGGCCTGGTAGAGCGCGGGTGTCAGGGTCACCGTCCAGGTGCGGCCGGTGGCGGGCCGGTTCAGCTGCACCGCGACCCGGCCTGGCCGGGGGTAGGGGCCGAGGAGGAGGTTTATCACCCCTGCGGATGCGGCGCCGTTGGTGAACGGTGGTGCGCCGTTGACCGAGACGATGATGTCCCCGGGCCGCAGCCCGCTGCTGGCGGCGGGCGATCCCGGCACCACCGTGGTGACGAATAGCGGGGGCAGCGCCTCTTCGGGCGCGGTAAGTGCCAGCGGGAGTGCCGGTGATGTCATGATCCCCAGATCGCCTGCCACAGATCCGGCTGGCGGTGCCGGGTAGGACCACCCGGCGTGGTTGTCGTGCAGGCTGGCGACCATGCCCGTCATAGTGGCTGCGGCAAGCGCCTGCCGCTGCGCCGGGCTGGCCCGCAGCTGGCTGGTCACCTTCTGGTACACGGCGGCGAACCCGGCGGCGCGGACCCGTACTCGCCGTTGATAATCTCCAGATCGGTGCCGCAGATGCCGATCGCCTGCGTCTGGACCAAGATCGGCCCGTCCTCGTCCGGAGGCTCCGGCATGTCGGTGAGCGCGACAGAACCTTGCTGCCCGGGAATGACCGTGATGGCCCGCATGCCCCGCCACCCTAGCGATCCTAGGTCTCTAGCTTCTGGCAACCAGACTGATCTTCCCCGCTGACCGGGTCAGGATCCACGGTGGCGTACCTCGATGGCCCCATGGGACGGGACGCAGGTCGTGGCTGGATGAGCAGCTCGCCGCCCGCGACGGTGAAGTGGGT
>Ga0335078_10002790_pt1 | contig 26339 bp, 23 predicted proteins | sample Lox_Sample_32_FD_206711 | JGI IMG/M metagenome (GOLD analysis project Ga0335078, IMG submission 206711) | Soil microbial communities from Loxahatchee National Wildlife Refuge, Florida, United States - Lox_Sample_3.2 | ecosystem: Environmental > Terrestrial > Soil > Wetlands | place: USA... | reverse complement strand
CCCGCAGTCCACTAACATCCTCTTCCGCACCGCTATAATCGATTCAGTGGACCTGCAAAAAACCCTCCTTCGCAAAGTCGGCGAGGCCATCGAGCGCTTTCAAATGATCCGCGATGGCGACCGCGTCGCCGTCGGCCTGTCCGGCGGCAAGGACTCGGTCACGCTGCTCGAAGCTCTCCTGCTGCTCCAAAAGCGCGCTCCCATCGGCTTTTCGGTCTGCGCTTTCACGGTCGAACAGGGCAAGTTCCTCGCCCCCATCGAACCGCTCGGCGAGACACTCAAAGCCCGCGGCATACCGTGGACCTATTTTCGCGACGAACCATCGCTGCGCCTGCTCGAAGACCAGCCCGATCACGGATGCGACCTCTGCAGCCGCTACCGCCGCCGCGCGGTTTACGAAATCGCGGCGTCTCTGGGCGTCAACGTAATCGCCTTCGGCCATACCGCCGACGATTTTTGCGAAGCGCTGCTGCGCAACATGATGTTCACGGGCAAGTTGAGCGCGCTGCCGCCGGTCGCCTGGTCGCGTAAGCGCGAGTATCGCCTGATCCGTCCCCTGGTCTACGTCACCGAAGAGATCACCACGGCTTATGCGGCCTCGCTCGGCGTCCCGGTGGTTCCATGCGGCTGCTCGCAGAAAACGGGCACCGTGCGGCGCACGCTGCGCGACCTGTTCCGCGACCTGGAGCGCGAACATCCACACCTCAGGGAGAGTATTCTCAGCGCAATGGGGAACATCGATCGCAACCGCCTGCTCGATCCCCGGTTTCTCGATCTCGAGGGATCCCCGTTCGCCGAAGAACTGCTACCCATCGTCAGTGAAATCTGAAACGGAAAAGGAGGATTCCAATGCAGATCAGTCCACATCTCGGCTTCAGCGGTCAATGCGCCGAGGCATTCGCGTTTTACGAAAAATGCCTTCGCGGCAAAATCGAAATGAGCATGACGTACGGCGAATCGCCGATGGCCGCGCAGATGCCGCCGGAAGCGCAGAAGATGATCATCCATGCTTCGCTCGCGATCGGCGATCAACGCTTGTCGGGGGCGGATGCCCCGGGTGAACGCTACAAAAAGCCGCAAGGAATCACCATCGCGATCGACGTGAAGGAAGAATCCGAGGCGGAACGTATCTTCGGTGAGCTTTCGCGGGGCGGTACGGTGCAGATGCCCCTGCAGCAGACGTTTTGGGCGCGCCGCTTCGGCATGTGCACCGACCGCTTCGGGATTCCGTGGATGGTGAACTGCGGCAACCCGGCATAGCGGCCGCCTCGAGGGCTGGAAACTCCCGGAGTGCAATCAGTTATGATGTTGATTACCAAAAGGAGTTAGCCCTCGTCTTTGAAACGATTCCCCTTCCTCGACTGGATGCGCGGCTTTGCCTGCATCGTCATGATCCAGTGCCACACCTTCAACGCTTTTGTGAGGTTGGACCTGCGCGAATCCAGCAGCTACATCTTTTCGCAATTCGTCGGCGGCATGGCGGCGCCGTTGTTTCTGTTCATGGCCGGAATGACCAGCGGCTTCCAGATGGAAAGCCTGGAGCGGCGAGAACCTTCGTCCCTGCGCCGCTGGCTCATCTCGCTGCGCCGCGCCGGCTACATACTCGGGATCGCCTTTCTCTTCCGCATCACGAACTACCTGGGCAGCATGCCCCACGCAAATCCCGCCGAGATCACGCGCGTCGACATCCTGAATTGCATGGGAATCGCGCTGGCTGTCTTCTCCGCGGCCGCGGTGTTCGGTAGCGCCGACCGCGCCCGTTTTGCGCTTGTTACCGCGCTGGCGATCGCGGTGGCCACTCCCGTGATGGCGCACCTCCCCTGGGACGGCGCTCCGCGCCTCTTGCGCGAATATCTTGTTCCGGCAGCCGGCCGCGGTCAATTTCCGCTGTTCCCCTGCGCGTCTTATGTGGGATTCGGCGTCGCCGCCGGCGTACTGGTAAAACGAACCGCCGCGCACCGGTTCGACCGATTGATGCTGTGGACGCTGCTGATCGGACTGGTGGTGGTCTACGCCGCGCAGTACGTATCGAACCTGCCGTTTTCGCTCTATCGCGAAGTCAATTTCTGGACGGAGAGCCCCGGCCTGGTCCTCATCCGCGGCGGCATTCTGCTGGCGATAATGGCTGGCTCCTATCTTTGGACGCAATACTTCGCCGGTCCGGCCTGGAGCTGGGTCCAGTGTATGGGCAAAAACTCGCTTATGGTCTACTGGGTGCACGTCGTGATGGTTTACGGCGCGCTTGGTCAGCCCATCAAGCGGACCATGTCGGTTCCGGCGGTGGTGCTGGTGACGTTGCTTTTGACCGCCCTGATGGTCGCGATGTCGGCCGCCTGGTTCCGCTGGAAATCCAGGAAAAACGGCGGGAAACGGGCCTCCCAAGACCGCGCGGGTCTGGCGTCGGCCCGGGAGAACGAGACCGTGCTCCAGACGCGTTAGCGCGCGGCTACGTCAAGCGCGCAAACGGACGATCGCTCGACGGAAACTCCATCCCTAAACCGGCTGCGGCAAGAATCCCGAAAGCCGCGGCCCACATGAAGCCCGCCGCCGACGGTTCCATGACGGGCGGCGGCGGCGAGGCCAGCGCCGTCACCGCGGCGCCGGTGACCACCATAATTACAGCCAACCACTGATAAAGCCTCAACCCCGCGATCCTGATGGTTTGCGGCTCGCCACGGTAGGCTTCCTCGACAAACCGTGCACATCCGCTTCCGATGGCGTACACGCCGCAAATCAGCGACAAATGGCAGCCCGAAGCCCAAAGGCGGAGGAGAAACGATCCCAGCAGGGCGTTGCTCAAAATAGAATAGAGCGGCGTCGCATGGATGGGCACGGCCCGCAATTCGGCCAGCCGGGTGACGCGCGAGCTCTCGTTGACCACTCGAATGCCCACCCCTTGCGGCGCGGGCGCGCCATGGCAGCATCCATTGACCAGGCAGCGAACCCGCCCGAGCGCCTGCATCCATGGAGCCGCCAGACAATGGGCGCCGAGCAGCGTCCATCGTTCTTTGAAGAACAGGCAGCAGATCGCGACCGCGATCAGTCCGCCGTAAAACCCGAACGGACGCCGCAAGCGGGAAGATCCTTCCAGCCATTGCGCCCAAATCGCCGAGCCCGCGATGCCGGCGATCGCTGTCGTCAGCACCGCCCGCTCCCGGCCGGGTCCGGCGGCGCTCATGACGATGGCCACTTGCAGCGCCCCGGCTAGTCCCGCAAACAAGCTGTAATTTACGATCCGCAGCGGTCCGATTTGCCAGGCGCGCCAGGAATTCGCGGTCCGCTCGGCGAACATCCGCAACCATTCCCATGGACGATGCGGATAGATAAATGCGGGCGCCAGCAGCAAAGCCAGCAGGACGTCGGCGACGTAATGCATGCTGGTCGTAATACAGCTCGCGGACACGGCTGCCACGTACAAAAACCCGATCCATCGCGGACGAAAGAGCCTGGCGACAAAGATCGTCCAGAGCACGTGGAACGACGGAAATGCCGCCACGGGCGGGTATGTGTCCCGTTCGAACCGCAGCAGGTGGACGATCCAGCCGTCAACCACAATGGGGCGCCGCGGCGCGCTCGACGGAAGCACCCAATAAATCGGAAATACCACCAGAGTCGCGACCCACGCCGACACCATCAACTGCCGCAGTTCGCGCCGCGTACGGACGAGCCACGGCGCGGCGGCAACCGCCAGGTAGAGGCTCTGGTAGATCACGGCGGTCCATGGCCAGACCGGGAGGTGGCCTTCGAACGCGAATCGGAAAGCCCTGCCTCCCGCACCGATACGGATCGTGATTTCGTAAAGCAACACCCAAGGCAGGACCGCGCACAGGTAATAATGAGCAATGTCGATGGCGCCGGGGCGGGTTTCTTCGTCCGCGGGAAGGATATGCAGCGTGGCTCCCAGACGCCGCTGCATGTCGGGGCGTTCATAGCCGAGAACCAGGGCCGCGCAGGCCAAAGCCATCGAGGGCGTAACCAGCCAAATTCCGGAAGCCGAGCGTGCGGCCATGGAAGCCCCCAGGCAGGCCGCCACAAATCCCGTGTAGATGGGATGCGGTATCCAGCCGTACGTCCCCCGCTTGACCAGTTTCCCGGGCGGGAAGGCATTCATCGGCAGGCCGCCGCCAAAACGCCAAAGGTCCGCGGCCGCCGCGGCCATGACGACGATTCCCAGGCAAGCGATTAGAACGCCCGAAGCCGGATCCCCAAACGCCGGCAATCCGATATTCCGACCGGCGCCGGCTGCCCAGGCCACCAGCAGCAAGGGAAGGACCACTACAAACGCGAAGCCGTAGAGGATTTTGGACAGCGTCACTCCGGCCATTCCACTCTCTCATGGATGGCCCAACCTTCGGCGGCCGGACCATGCGACTCGAGCAGACGGCCCCGGCTGCGCCATTTGCATTCCGTGATTGCCAGGAGCCTGCCCGGCAGGGAACCGCGGATTCCCGGAGCACGGCTGAACGGCGCTAACCCGAGAGGTCCCTCGCGGATGGCGAGCGACCGATCCAGGTCGAGCTGCGATCCATCTTCGAAATCGATCCGGCCATCCCCGATTGACCGAACCCGAGCGGGGACGCCGTTCCGGTAGACCAGTGTGCGCGCGAACTCACCTCGGCAGTCGATCCACACCACCGATTCCCGGCACGAGATAAACCGGCCCCACCGCAGCGTCCGGATGGGGAGTTTCCAGGGAGGGATCGTCATTTCCAGGTGCTCGGCATAGCCCCACCCGGTGTGTTCGCTTATGCGGCAAACAGCGCCGGGGATTTGGCAATGCCATGAGATATCGCCGTCGGCCGAAGCGAAAATCGTCTCCCGCAATTCTCCGGAGCCGCTTTTCCATTCGCAATCCAGGCGCAGCGGCTTGCATTTCCAGGTCAGAGAATCGCCGCTGACACTGGGCTGCTGCACTGCCCGGAAAGAATGCCGTTCGCTGATGGCATTCTTCCCGGCCTCCAGCCGGCTGGAGTAATTCAGGCGGATGGCGCCCCACCGCAGCTTACCTGTGTAGAGAATGGAGACTTCGCCGGCGTCGGTCACGCAGTCGAGGTACCACTTAGACAGGTGGAACGCAGCCATGCGAGCCACAATGGTAGCGAGTTTCCTTCGAGTGCGCTGGAGCCGCCAGCTTCTTTAATTTCCGACCGGGACCTGGTCGGCGTGGTCGATCACCAGCACCTCGATCGGCGACTTGCTCGATGTCAGCTTCAACCCCAATTGCGCCTGTATGGCGTGGAACAGATCCGGCCGCGACTCGATCTCCCGGTCTTCCGGCTGGCTGGCCGGGTCCGGGCCGCGAGTGATCGGCTGCGGATCGTCCGGCCTCCACTCCAGCTTGACATCGAAGGCCCCGTTCAATCCCGTACGGTCCAGCACCGGCTGTTTCAGTTGGCGCGCCAGCAGCACCGCAAACGTCGCCATCGGAATATGCCGGTAATCCAGCAGTCCGCGGCCGTACGACACCAGCCGCGAAATCTCCTCGCCCGACGCCGGCAGCTTCGGCCCGCCTTTCGCCACTTCGATTTCATAGTGGGCAACCGGTTTCGGCTCGCCATGCAGCGCCAGGTGGAATCGCTCCGCCAGCAGGCGCCGCAGCATCAGCAGCAGCGTGTCGCGCGGGGTATCGGGCGGCGCTTTGGCGTCTATGTCGAAGCGGATCTTGTAGTCGCCCATCCACAGCGGCCCTGAGATCTGCTCGTTGCTGGAGAGTCCGTAGGCGAACCGGATGCAGTCGTTCATGTTGGTGTTATTGAGCGTCACCTCGCCGTGGCGCGCTGTGCCCAGGTTGATGCTGATCCTGTCGCCGGGGTCGGTATTGGGTTTTACCGACGCGACATCGAACGAGGGCAATTCCGCGGCCGTCTGCGCCGCGGCGGTGAGACAAAACACCAGCCCCGCAATCGTACGCCTCATTCAGTCGATTTTAGACTCCGCGGGCCGCAAAAGGTTCCGCGCGGTCATTCGTGCCGCAGTGAAACCACCGGATCGATCCGCGACGCGCGCAGCGCCGGCACGTATCCCGCCAGCAGCGCCGCCGCCAGCACCACCGACAATCCCATCGCCATCGACCACGGATCCGACGCCTTCAGCCCGTACAGCCGGCTCGCAAACAATCGTCCCACGGCCAGGGCGCACGGCACTCCCACCATGACTCCGATCGCCACCATTCCGAACGTCTGTGCCAGCACCATCCCCATCACCGACCGCCCCGACGCGCCCAGCGCCATGCGGATTCCGATCTCGCCGCGCCGCTGGCTCGTGGAATATGAAATCACGCCGTACAAGCCGATGGCCGCCATGAAGAGCGCCACCGCGCTGAAGAACGCCGCCAATTCGGCCAGCAGGCGCTCCACAATCAGGCGGCGTTCGATTTGCTGGCTGACCGTGCGGATCTCCTCGAGCGGCAGGCTGCGATCCACTTCGCGCACGGCCTGGCGGATGCCCGAAGCCACGGCGGCATCGTTTCCGGAGGTGCGCAGCAGCATCGCCAGGCCGTTCAGGGTGCCGATGGGGTGCGCGACGTTGGAATAGAATCGCGGCCGCGGCTCTTCCCTGGTGGAATGTTCCTTGACGTCGGCCACCACCCCGATGATTTCGAAAGTCTCGCGCGTGGTGGGGTATTCGTCGGTGATATGGCGTCCGATGGCGCCGCCATCCGGGTAGTAGCGCTTGAGGAACGCTTCGTTGATCACGCAGACCTGCGCGGCGCGTGCCGCGTCGTCGGCCGAGATTTCGCGCCCCAGCCGCATGGGAACACCGAGAGTTTTGAAGTAGTCGGCGCCCACCTCGGTCCAGCGGGTGTGCATTTCGTCGGGGTTCTTTTCGGGCGATCCCTCGATCGTCAGCCGATCTCCCGAATCGCCGTCCCCGAACAGTCCGTTGTTGGAGAGCGAGACATCGCGCACGCCCGGAATCTGTCGCAGGCGCTCGCGCAGCGCCTCGTATAGCGCCGGTCGCCGGGCGCGATCCGCGCCGGCGATGTCGATGCCGGCCAGCATGAGGTGGCTGCGGTCGTAGCCGACGGGCTGAATGAAGATGTTGCGCAGGCTGCGCACGAACAACGCCGCGCCGGTCAGGAGCACTAACGAAAGCGCCACCTGCGCGATGACGAGGATGCGGCCGGTCCTGGTGCGTCCTTTTTCCCCGGTCGAGCCGCGCGCGCTGGCTCCCATGGCGCGAGCGATATCGACGCGCGATGCGCGAATCGCCGGCGCGAGGCCAAATGCCAGACCGGTCAGAATCGAGATTCCCGCGGTAAAAAGCAGCACATGCGTATCGCGCGGAAGATCCATCCAAAGATCGCTCATGCCGGTCGAAACCAGCGCCACCAGCAGGCGCGATCCGACCGCGCCGAGAAGGATGCCAAGCACCCCGCCCAATCCCGCCACCACCAGGCTCTCGGTGAGCAACTGGCGGATCAGCCGGGTCCGCGAGGCTCCCAGAGCCAGCCGCGCGCCGATCTCGCGCTCGCGGCCATTGGCCCGCGCCAGCATCAGGTTGGCCAGGTTGGCGCAGGCGATGAGCATCACCACGCCGACCATCCCCATCAGAAGCAGCAGCGGGTCGGAGAAGCGGTCTCGCAGGGGCGACGCGCCGCGCGCGCCGGCCCGCAGCTCGATGGACTCATTCGGTTTGCCGGTCCGCCTGGCATCGATGAGCGATGCGGCAGGCCGCGTTCGCAGGTACTGTTGAAACGTGACGTTGATGCCGGCTTGGGCGGCCTTGATCGAGATGCCCGGCGAAAGGCGGCCCATCACCTGCAGCCAGAGCGTGTCCGCCGGCTTCAGGTAATCCCTCCCGGGCAGCACCTGTGGCTGCGTGGTGATGGGGAACCAGATGTTGACGTCGCTGCCGACGGTGATGCCATGAAAATCCGGCGGCGCCACCCCGACAATCTGAAAGACGCCGCGGCCGGCCCGTACGCTGGAGCCGAGCGCGGCCGGGCTGCCGTCGAGTTCACGCCGCCAGAAATCGTAGGAGACCACGGCTACCGGGCTGGCGTTGCGCTCCTCGAGCGCGGTGAACACCCGGCCGAGAGCCGCCCGCACGCCGAGCACTTCGAAGTATTCGCCCGCAACGAGTTGCCCCCGCGCGCGGACCGACGTCGCGGCCCCGCGCTCTTCCGGTGACAGATCGATGTCGAGAATCGGGCTGCCGGCCGCGGTCAGACCGGAAAATACGCGGTTGCCCCGGCGCAGCTCGACAAATTCCGGATACGACAGAATGGTGCGCACTCCGGATTCCTGGGTTTCCACGTCGACGCCGCTGGCGGCGGGGTCGGTCAGCAGCACCAGTTGCTCCGGATGATCCACTGGAAGCAGCCGCAGGATGACGGCGTCGACCAGGCTGAAAATGGCGCTGTTGGCCCCGATTCCGAGCGCCAGCGTAACCACCGCGACCACCGCGAAACCGGGACTTTTGCGCAGTGTGCGCCACCCGTAGGAAAGGTCGCGCCAGAAAGTTTCCAGGGCGGCTCCGCGGCGCGCCTCGCGCACTTTTTCCTTGGTTTGTGTGACGCCGTCGAATTCCATCCGCGCCCGGCGTTCCGCTTCCGCTCGAGGCATTCCCTGTTTCTGGTAACGGTCAATCAGGATGTCGAGCCACGCCTGGGCTTCGCGGTCCAGATCCGCGTCTTCCGGCCGCATATCGGCTACACCTCCCCGGCCAGCACTCGGCTCATCGCCGTCGCAATCTTCTGCCAATTGCGCTTTTCTTTGGCCAGCCGGGCTCGCCCGGCTTTCGTCAGGGCATAAAACTTGGCGCGCCGGCCGGTTTCGAGCTCGCCCCACTTGCCCTCGACCCACCCCTGGTCGGCCAGCCGATGCAGCGCGGGAAAGAGCGATCCCGGCCCGACGACGAATACCCCCCGCGTCACCTGCTCGATGCGGTCCGCGATGCCGACGCCGTGCAGCGGTTGCAGTTCGAGGATCCGCAGCACCAGCAGGTCCAGCGTTCCTTGTAAAATCTCGGTGGTCTCTTCCACGGCAGCATAATATCGACATTCGATATCGGATGTCAATGTGGTTCGTTCATGAGCTCCTCTCGATGATCGGCTTTTCGGCTCGATGTCCCTGGGCGATATAAAATTGTGCTGCGATGGACTATTCCCTGCACTATGGCCGCCCCCATCAGCTCTCGGACCAGTACCTACAACCTGGTGGATTCGTTCTATCGGGACGTGCTGAAACTTCTTCCTGCCAACCGGGCCATGCATATTCTCGACCTGGGTTGCGGCACGGGATTTCTCCTGCACGCTTTACAGATCGCAGGCTACAGCGATATTCACGGCATCGATGCGGATCAAGGTCAAATCCGGATCGCGACCGAACATCGCCTGCAGCCAGAGTGGATTGCTGCCGACGAGGTTAGGAGCTTCCTTCGAGAGAACTCATCCTGGGACGCCGTGTTCTTGATGGATGTTCTCGGACATGTTCCCAAAGATGACCAGATTTCCTCAGCGCTGCAATCGCAGAGAGCCTCCGGCCTGGCTAAGATTCGTCCTCTCAAGTGGAGGATTCGCGGTGGAATCCGTTACGGGGCGCGAGGAATCGCCGCCCGCCGGGCGCACTGGAATTGCAGCGATAATTGTACCGGCGGCAAGAAAGGCGCCGCGCGGACCCGGTAATGGCGTTTGGCGCATCTGGGCGGCGTCTCAAAACGCATTGTGGACCCATCCAGCACCTGCCGCGCAGAGTTACCAATAGGTCAGCCGCCGGAGGTGCCGAGGCCGGTTCGGCTACTACTACGGCCGCATCGACTGGCGTGATGCGGGTGACCGCGCCTTGCTTACTTCCCGAGCGCCACCGACGGCTTGAATTTCAGCTCCCGGCTGAGCGTCTTGACCACCGTCGACAGGCACCTCACCCGCGCGAACCACTTGAAGTTGCCTTCCACCAGCGTCCACGGCGCGATGTTGGTGCTGGTCTTCAGCAACATCTCCTCGACAGCTTCGGCGTAGGCATCCCATTTTTGCCGGTTGCGCCAGTCTTCATCGGTCAGCTTCCAGCGTTTGTACGGGGTCTTCTCGCGCTGCTCGAACCGCCGGAGCTGTTCTTCTTTGCCGATGTGGATCCAGAACTTCACGACGATCATTCCGGCTTCCGTGAGCTGCCGCTCGAACTCGTTGATCTCGCGGTACGCGCGTTTCCATTCGGCCTCTTTCGCGAACTTCTCCACGCGTTCCACCAGCACGCGGCCGTACCAGCTCCGGTCGAAGATCAGCACCTGCTTCTCCTGCGGCGCCTTCACCCGCCGCCAGAAGCGCCACAAATAATGGTGGGTCTTGTCCTCGCCCGCCGGCGCCGCGATCGAGAGCACCTCGTACCCGCGTGGATCGAGCTTCTCCGTAACGCGCCGGATGTTGCCTCCCTTGCCGGCCGCGTCCCAGCCCTCGTAGACCACAATCAGCGACCGCTTGCGGCAATACAGCTCGTAGGTCAATTCGCGCAGTTGCAATTGATGCAAGATCAGCTTTCGCTCGTATTCGTCGCGGGAAAGCTGTTGATCGAGTTTCAGCGTCTCCAGCATGTCGCTCACCTGCGCCCCTTCCTGGCCGGCGGCCGTTTCTTCGCGGCCTTCTTCGGCGTCGCGGGCGCTTCCAGCTCGGCCCCCGGCTCCGCCGGCGCGGGCGGAACGGCCGCGCCCCGCTGCTCGAGACCCTCTTCGAAGCGCCGCGCGATGGTCTCGAAGACCTTCACGCGGGCCCACCGCAGGTCGGTGGCCTCCACGATGGTCCATGGCGCCCACTCCGTCTCCGTGCGCGAAAACATGTCTTCGACCGCGCGCTCGTACTTGTTGTACTTGCGATGGTGCTCCCAATCCTCGGGCTGCACATGCCAGGCGTTCAGCGGATCTTTCTCCAGCGCTCTGAAGCGCCGCCGCTGCTCCTGTTTGCTGATGTGCAGGAAGAATTTCAAGATGACGTAGCCGTCGTCGGCCAGCGCCCGTTCGAAATTCACGATGTCCTGATATCCCGTCCGCACCTGTTCCTTGGCCGTCAGTTTCTCCACCCGCTCCACCAGCACGCGGCCGTACCAGCTTCGGTCGAAAATGGCCATTTCTCCGTAATTCGGCAGCTTCTCCCAGAAACGCCACAGCCACGGAAGCGACGCTTCGTGAGTGCGCGGCGCCTGGATGGAATACAGCCGGAACCCGCGCGGTTCCAGCCTCTGCGTCAGGCTGTTTACCACCGTGCCCTTGCCCGCCGCGTCCCACCCTTCGAACACCAGGATGCTGCCGATCTTCTCTTTCCAGCAAGCGTTCTGCAAGTCCATCAGACGCTCCTGGAGCCACGTAAACCGGGGCTTAAACTCCGCTTTGGGCAGTGCCCGGTCGAGATCGATCTTTTCGAGCATTTGGTACCATCGTAAGCCATGGCGTCGATTCCGCCTATACCCCAGGTCACTTTGGACGATTTCGAGACGACCTGTCGCGATCGCCACCTGGTCCACAGCGCGGTGGATTATTGGGCCGGACGAACGCCCGGCGCCATCGCCATCATCAATGCCACCCGCGGCACGCAGTTGACCTGGCGGGACCTCCAGCGCGGCTCGCTGGCCATCGCCGCCGAGTTGGCCCGCCTGGGACTGCGCCGCGGCGATTTCCTGGCCGCCTCCCTGCCGCTCCTCGATGAGCACATACTGCTGGAGTACGCCTGCTTTCGTCTCGGCGTCATTCACGCGCCGCTCGATCTTCGCCTTCAGCCGGCCGAGGTCATTCGCTGTCTCAATTTGATCCGCCCCAAAGCTTATTGTTTCCTCGGCAAGACGCCCGCCGCCGACTTCGCCGCGCTGGCCGAGGCCGTCCGGTCCGCCTGCGATTCCATCGAGTTGTTGCTGCAATTCTCGCCTGCCGCCGACTGCATTCCCCACGCCACCAGCGCCTTCGACCTGATCGGCCGCGCCCGTCCGGAACCTCTCGAATCCCAGGTCTCCGAGCACGACGGCGCGCAGGTGATCTTCACCACCGGGTCAACCGGTTCGCCCAAGCCGGCCCTGCTCTCTCACCGCGGCATCACCTGCCAGAATCTCTGTCTCGGAACAGCCTTCCAATTCGGACCCGGACAGCGCGTCCTCTGCAACCTTCCCGCGTTTCACGTCGGCGGACAGGCGGAAATCCTCATGACCTCGATATTCACCGGCGCCACCGCCGTCACGCTCGAAATCTTCGACGCGGCGAAGAGCCTCGACGCCATCGAACGCCACGGCGTCACGCTCATCGGACAGATCCCCGCGATGTTCCATCTGGAATGGCGGACAGCCGGGTTCTCCGGGCGCGATTTTTCCGGCCTGCAAACGGCCGTTTATGGAGGACAGTCCGTGCCCGCGCCGTTCCTCGATCGCATGCTCGAAATGGCGCCGCGAATTGGCACCGGTCTCGGTTTGACGGAAGCATCCGGCTTCTGCACCTACACGCGCCTTTCACCCGACGCGGCGGAAACCGCGCGCGGCATCGGCTGGTCGATGCCCGCCTATCGGCTTGCCATCCGCGGAGCAATGGATTCCTCGGGCGCGGCCGGACGCGAGTTGGCCGCTGGGGAAATCGGCCATATTTGCTTTCAGGGACCACAGACGTTCCCCGGTTATGTGAATGATCCCGCCGCCACGGCCGCCGCGGTTTCCACCGATGGCTGGCTGTACACCGGCGATCTCGGGTTCGCGGACGAGCACGGATTGCATTTCTCGGGACGCGCCAAATGGGTGCTCAAGCCGGCCGGACACCAGGTCTTCCCCGGCGATGTCGAAGCCCATTTCAGCGCGCTGGCCGGCCGCGTATCCAACGTCGGCGTGGTCGGCCACGAGCATCGGCTGTGGAGCGAAGGGATCGTCGCCTTTGTCGAGCGGCAGCCGGGCGCCGACCTTTCGGAAACCGATCTTCGCCGGCACGCCCGATCGCTGGCCGGCTACATGCGGCCGCTGCACTACGTAATTCTGGAGCCCGGCGCGATGCCGCTCAATCGCAGCGCCAAGGTGGATATCATCCGTTTGCAGGAACTTGCCCGTGACGAGGTCGTTAAGCTGCGCGAGCGCGGGCGCTGGGATTCCGAGTAGCGTCGGCCGGGGCACACACCGGCAAATGCGCCGCCCTTCAGGACGCCGCGCCGTCATGGTCTGCGCCCATTCAACTAGTGGGCTGCATTCGCGGTGACGACCCGCTTGAAGTGCATGGTCTCGGTTTTGGGGTTTGGCGCAAAAGTCTCCTGCACCATGTCCATGGTGTCCCCGTTACCGGTTACTACAAATGTCCGTCGCAGGGTACTCGAACCCTTGGTTTCCATCTGGATCAGCTTTGGTCCGTCATAGTAAAAGGACATCTTCGCCGAGTGGCCGTTGTCCTTCACTACGCAGTCGTGCCCCATCGAGTCACAATCGAAATCCATCACAGTTTTGGGTCCGGCGACGTTCGTCACGTGAACCGTATCGCCCTTTTCCTGGAATGACCAGCTTTGCGACTCTTTGGCATTGGCACTATCCGCCAGCTGCCAGGAACCAACCAGTTTGGCACGGTTCGTATCGTCATCGTCGGCGATGGCGAGCCCGGCCAGCAGCACTACACCTAACGCGGTGATACGTAGGATCATCGCACCTCCGTTGCCTCTTCTTTCTTCAATTATTCATACCTCCGGCCAGGAGGCAAGAGAATCCTGTAAAGGCTGTATTTTGCCGGGTACAGGATGGGCTTCCGGATCGGCTGTTTTAGGTCCGCCCGGGCGTCCGTGAAAGCCATGGAATCGCACCCTCAGTTTTGCAGAGAAGGTAATTATTTCCAACGAGATAGATAAAGAACCGAGCACCTTCCGGCGGTCCGCGAAACGATCCGACGGCATGCGGACAACAGAAAAATGCCGTGCCAGCGCGGGCCGGCACGGCGTAAATGGAGAGACAGATGACCTCCAGCGAGATGACCGGAGATCCGGAGAAACTATGCGACTCAGCCTGGCAAACGCATTTCGACGGGTTGCGGCACTGCCGGGTGCTGGAAGGCCCGTCCTTGCGTGCGAAATTCGTAGCGCTCGATAGCCACGGCCGCGCCCTTTTCGTTGCTGCGCACCACGCAGCCATAGATCATCAGTTTCATCGGGCACGAATCGTTGAGCAGAACCGGCCAATTCATGGAGATCTCGACCGGCATTCCGATGGTGAGCATGCTTTCGGTGGTGAACCAGACGCCGCCGCTGGAGATGTTGGCCGTCTTGCCGGATCCTGTCTCGGCTATGCGTTGGCCGTACAACATCTTGTAGCGGACATCCTGCTCGATATTGAATCGCCGCTTCATTCGGCGTTCACGCTCGCCATTCGGGAGAAGCTTCTCTTCTTGCGGGTTCTCCATCATGCGCACCACCTTCCCACGGCCACAATGCCATCCGTGTTTGGATTGGCACAATATCTCTTTGGTTATGCTGACCGGTTAACAGGATCTTTTCGAGTAGTCTGGAGCGCACAACAGAAGCCACGGATATTCAATAGATTAGAGCGGCCGATCCGGTTTGAGCCTGGCACCGGGCGGCGGCTGGAGGTTTCCGCCTGCATTCCGTAAATTTTTTTCTGGACAAACAGATCCGAAATTGCTAATGTGAGAGACAACACAGACAGCATCCCTGGCGGTGAGTCCCCTCCCACCGCCACTTCTCTGAGTGCAAAAGGCCCCGAGATACCCAGCTCGGGGCTTTACCTTTTTCAGGCCCCTTTCCTTTACGTCAGAGCCCCCAGCCGGTCCCAAAAAAAAATTTTTAAAAAAATTTTGTCCGATACTAGACAACAAGGTCCTAAATTGCTACTATAGGAGACAACACAGACAGCATCCCTGGCGGTGAGTCCCCTCCCACCGCCACTTCTCTGAGTGCAAAAGGCCCCGAGACACCCAGCTCGGGGCCATTACCTTTTTATGGGCCTTTTTTTCCGCCTGCAGAGCCTCAGTTAGAACCACCGCTCGTTCTTCTTCAACGATCCGAAAGTCCCTATGTTCGCCAATGCCAGCGCGAATTCCCAGGCTCCGTGCGGCTGGCCAACATTTATCCGCAGGTACTGTACACTAAACCCACAACAGTTCGTGTTGTATGTCACCTGCGTGGTGTATTGCAACAACTGGTTCGCGCGGTAGTCGTAGATGCCTTGTATTCCGGCATTCCAACCGCGATGTTGCGGATCCCCAAAACCCGCCCGCAGAGAATACTGGTTGGCATAGGGCATCAGAATCGGATTGGCGTGAACCTCGTTGTCGCTGACCGAGGCATAATACATGTGCCAGCGGTAGTCGATGCCGAAGCTGCTGTCGACGATCGCTCGCGCCTTGGGATCGTAGTCGGTCTGCCAGTTGATCCCCAACCCGCCGATCGGGCTGGCGCGCACCAGCGAAACGATCGGTGAATAGGTCCGCGGCCCTACCACGAAGGCATACGCCGTCAGATCCGACGTTGCGGCGAAGATATTCGGTTGATTGGCCAGAACCGCGCCGCCGAAAGTCGGATCGAAATACCGCTTCTGCATCAGCTCCCAGGTGAAAATCTCCTGCACCGAGCCGTCTTTTTTCTTGGCGTACAGCCGATTGGTGAGCGACAGCGTGACCTCGTTGGTGTCCGACAGGATGTCCATGTTGTCGAAGCGCAGGTAATGGTTGAAGTCGCTGCAGCCGGCCCCCGCCACATCGCCGGCCGCCTCCGCGCTCTTCTCGCAGGTGGCGTCGGTGCCGATCCCGGTGACATATTTATATGTCACGCGCGGCTCAATCACGTGCTTCAGCTTCTCCCCGAATATCGTTTTGCCGTAAATGCGCTCGAGCGAAGGCAGGATGATATCGAGCGAGAAATCGCGCGTACTGCGCGTCATTCGCTCCGAAATCGCCTGGTAGTATCCGGCGCCGAGCGTCGATTGCACCTGGCTTTCGCCGTAAAACGTCTCCTCCAGGCCAACGCTGGGGATCAGATCGATCGGACCCAGGCGAAGCGCGCTGGTGAGATGCGGCGAAAAATCGAGGCGCGGGGTGGCCTGGCTGGTCTGGAAATTCCCGATCTCCGTAGTGTTGGCGCTGTTGAAGAAGGGTTCGGAGCGGTACAGCAGGCCGGCCGCGGAATAGAGCGAAAGCCAGATCGGCAGTTTGCAGAAGAGCTGTCCATCCTGGCCGGCGCCCTGGCCGTCCCCCGGGTTGCAGAACAACTGGCGGTCGCGGCTGCCGAATTGAACCTCGGGCAGCTTATGGATCAGGACGGCGTTGCGCTCGTAGCCCGTGATGCTGCCGCTCGGCGACGTGATCGGCACCTCCGCGGTCTGAAAGTTCTCCAGCCGCGAAACCACCAGGTCGGTCGTGAAGCCGGACCAGTCCTTATTGAGAAAAGCGGTCGAGTGAAACTCCGACGAGACGGCTTCGGAATACGAATACGACCATTCCTGGCGGAAACGGAACGACGTGACGTAGTTTACGTTACTGCTCACCAGCCATCCGTGGCCGAGATCGGCTTTTCCGAAAAACAGGAGGTTCACGCCGCTGAAGGTCTGTTTCGGCGTCAGGTTCGGATCGCCGGACCGGTCCTGTATGCCGTACAGCAGCAGGTCGAAATCGCTCTTGGCGGTCGGCCGGCCACGCAAATCCACGTTGTGCCCGAGGGCGCTGGTATTGTAGTCCAAGAAATCGTAGGTCAGGTCGTAGCTGCGATTGATGGCCCAATAGTATCCCAGGCCCACCATGACGCCGCGCTGGGTGTGAGGCGCGATGTGCGGCATCAGGAATCCGCTGTGACGCTGCTCCTTGGCTAACGAGTGGTAGAAATAAGGCGCGTAGAACAGCGGCACCTTGCGCAGAATGAACCAGCTTCGGTAGGCTTTGGCGCGGTCGCGCGGGATGATGTCGAACTTTGGACCTCTCATGATCCACCACGGGCTGCCGCCATCCGGAATTTTGCAGTTCGTCACCCACCCGTTGTACAGAATGTATTTTTGGCCGATGCGCTGCGCCCACTCGCCTTCCGCATGATAGGGGCTGGTGCCGCTCAGGATGCCTTTCCGCACCACAGCCCGCGGCGACGACTCCATGCGGACATCGAAAAACGCGCCGTTCTCGGTTTCGCGATTGTATTCCAGGTGATCGCACCAGATCTGCTCGTTCTTGTCGAGGCCGTAAAAGTAAACGTTGCCGGTGGCGTTCAGAACGTGGGTCTGTTCGTTGTACTCGATGTGGTGGGCGCGCACCAGGACGGCGTCGTCTTCGGCCTCCGCATGGCCTTCCAGGACCTTGATGTTGTCGCCCTGTTCGTTCTTTCGCGAATCCATGGTAATCGCGGAGAATACCCATTCCTTTTTCTTAAGCGAGGCGGGCAGCGGCAGCAGCGGCGGTGGCTCGATGGTGGCCGTCGCAGAGGTCTCCTGCGGGTCGGGCGGCGGAGCCGCAGGTAAGGTGTTTACCTGAGCCCCTGCCGGAACGACTAAAATCAAGGCTACCAACAAGCTGAGCCTCGAAATGTACGTAATACTCGAAGATTTTTCGTGACAAAAATCGGTCTTTGTGTTAAAAAACCTTAGAGAGCTAGACGGGTAGGGCTCCAAACGGCAAACGTAGCATATTTGTCTGCCTTTAGCGCCTGTGAATTTGAGGAGCCGCCTGTGAAAGAGGGAGTCGCCGGTTATTATGAGCTGCGATTATTGTGGTGCACCGAATCCGCATCCGGAAGAGCGCTGCCCGCGCTGCGGCCGGCGGCGGTTCGGCCCGGCGCGCACGACTGACCTGCGCGTCGACGGAGCTTTAGCCACCCAGCCCCACGCGACACCCGCCGCCGGGTTCAGCGAAAGCTCCCGCTCTCGTGACTTATCCAATGCGGTACAGCCGCGGCTCTTCTACGACCGGCCGGCGCCCAACGTAATTCCGTTCGAAGCGTTCGCTCCGCCGCCGCCGGCACGCCCGGCCCGCCGCCAGCGCTCATCCGGCGCCAAGACGCCCACCCGCAGCGACATTCCTTCCAAGCCGGTGGCGAAAGCCACGCGCTCGGGATCGCGGCGCGCGCCCGCGCCGGAGACACAAGGCAGGCTCGATTTCCTGCCGCCGGCCACACCCAAGCCGCGGACGCTCGGCACCACGGTCGAAGCTTCCATATACTGCGAGGCGCCGGTAGCCACGCCGCTGCATCGTTCGTTGGCCGCCGCGGCCGATTGGAGCATGGTGCTGATCGGCTACGGCGTATTTCTGATTGCGTTCCGCCTGCTGGGCGGCGCCTTCATCACCAACAAAATCGGCCTGGCCGTGCTGGGCGGAGCGCTTCCGCTCATCGCCATCGTCTATGGCCTGATTTTCGCTATCGCCCGATCCGAAACCGCCGGCATGCGCTGGATGCATCTGGAGCTGGTGACCTTCGACGGCGAACGTCCCGAAGGAAGGGCGTGGCTGTGGCGTTTCCTCGGTTCGCTCCTGAGCCATGCCACCGTGTTCGGCCTCTTCTGGACCTTCGTGGACGAAGAGAGCCTCGGCATGCAGGACCATATTTCGAGCACCTTTCCCACGCCGCGCGAATCCAACTGCCAGGTCTTTTTGCAGCGGTAATCGCGGTTTCGGGCGATGTATGATCAAGCGATGCGCCCGATTCTGACCTGTCTTCTGCTCTGGCTGCCGCTGGCAGCCCAGACTTCCGACGAGAAAGAAGTCCCCGCCGTGGTCCAGAAAGTCTTCGATGGCATGACCGCCAAGGATGCCGCGATGATCCTGGCCTCCATGATTCCGGAGGCGCGGCTGTACGGCGTGAGCTCTAACGGCGCTGCCTATTCCATGCCGGCGGAACAGTGGGCCAACCGCATCGGCGGCGTGAAAAGCGCGATTCGCGAGCACTTCATCAAGCCGCCCACGATATCGATTCACGGCACCATCGCCAATGTCTGGGGCGAATACGAGTTCCTCCGCGACGGCAAGCTCAGCCACTGCGGCGTCGATTCGTTCAATCTCCTGAAGACTGCCGACGGCTGGAGAGTCGCCTCCATCATGGACACCGAAGAAACCACCGGCTGCGCGGCCGCGAAATAGCCCGAGGGCTTCCGGTTTTTCGTCAATTCTGCGCCGGCACTTTCTCGGCGTGGTCGATTACGAGGATTTCGATGGGTGCCTTTGCGTTTGTACCTTGAGGCCGAGTTGGCTCTGAAGGGTGGAAAAGAAAGCGGCTCGATGGCCCGGGTTCTGTCCTCGCGGCTGATTCCACCTTCATGTAGTTTCACCGACGCCGCTTCGAACGCCGGAGGGGCAACTCCGGTCCGGGTTTGGCTGCGGGCCGGCTGAACCGACGGGACGCCAATTACCGCAGGGCCTCCCAAGCCCCAGAATCGGCCGTCGTTGCATTAGCTTCTCTTCATCTTGTCCCTAAATCATTGATAACAAGCCCAATTATTCCCTTGACGACAATCGCAAATTGCAATATCATCATCACATATTGCGATATGAGACTCGGCGAAAAGCTCCGGTACCTGCGGGAAGTGGAAGGCACGCTGCGCGGCCTGAATCGCGAACTGTCGCAACTGGAACTCGCCCGGCTGATTCAAAAGGAGCTCAACAAGTCGATCTCGCAAAGTTATCTGTCGCAAATCGAGAGCGGCGTGCGCCCGCACCTGACCAACTCGACGCGCATGCTGCTGGCAAAGTTTTTCAAGGTTCATCCCGGTTATCTGGTGGACGATCCTGAGGGTTTTCAGAACGAGCTGATCTCGGATCTGAGCGGGCTCGAGGACAAGCTGGATCTGTGGCTGGTCTCGGGCGCGGAACGGTTTCGCCGTGACGCCGATTTGCACCACGCGCTGCTGGCCGTGGCGCGTCACGAGGATTCGCGGATGTGTGTGGTGTTGCTGGGAGAGATTCTGGAGAATCCGGGGCTGGCGGAGCGTTTGATGGATGTCCTGAAAGCGCCCGGCGCCGGCTCCAAGAACAGGAGACGTCAATGACCTGGTCGGATTTTTACTTTATCTGCTTTCTGGTGGGATTCGGCCTGAGCGCGCTTTCGTTTCTGGCCGGCAGTGTGCATTTGCCGCACCTGCCGAATCTGCACATCCACCATGGGATTCATCTGGGCCCGGCGAACGGCGGAACGGGCGGCATGGGCGGACGTCTGGGCCGCGTGGGACGCATTGGCCGCGTCGGAGGGACGGGGCGCAGCAGCGTCTCATACTTCAATTTCGCTACCCTGTCGGGATTTCTGGCATGGTTCGGCGGCACCGGCTACGTGCTGACGCACTATTACGCCGTCTGGTTCCTGCTCTCGCTGGCCATCGCATCGCTCAGCGGCCTGGGCGGCGCGTCGGTGGTTTTCTGGTTTCTGGCGCGCGTGCTGATGAAGAACGACATTCCGCTCGATCCCGCCGATTACGACATGATCGGCGTGCTGGGCAAGCTCACCATCTCCATCCGCAAGGGCGGCACCGGCGAACTCGTCTATTCGCAGGAAGGCACGCGCCGCTGCACGGGAGCGCGCAGCGACGATGGAGTGGCCATCCCCAAGGGCGCCGAAGTCATGGTGACCCGCTATGAAAAAGGGATTGCGTATGTAAAGCCGTGGGAGGATCCCACGGACGAATTAGAACCTAGGAGGTAGGTAGCAGGAGCGGGCGGTTAGGCTGCCCGAGGAGAGATAACAACACCTTTATGGGAAACGAAGTTTACATCATCGCGGGATTAGTGATCCTCGTATTGCTATTCCTGATGGCCACGTTCGCCCGGCTGTTTCGCAAGGCCGGCCCGCACGAGGCGATTATCGTCTACGGATTCCGCGGCACCCGGGTCATCAAATCCCGCGGCACCGTAATCCTTCCGATGGTAGAAAACTACCGTTGGCTGTCCCTGGAACTGATGTCTTTCGACGTCGCGCCGCAGCAGGACCTGTACACCAAGCAGGGCGTTGCCGTCACGGTAGAGGCCGTGGCGCAGATCAAAGTCAAGAGCGATCCCGAGTCGGTCCTCACGGCTGCGGAACAGTTTCTTACCAAGGAGCCCAGCGAGCGCGAAGGCCTGATCCGTCTGGTGATGGAAGGCCATTTGCGCGGCATCATCGGCCAACTCACCGTGGAAGAGATCGTCAAGGAGCCCGAAATGCTCGGCGATCGCATGCGTTCCACCTGCGCCGACGACATGAACAAGATGGGCCTCGAGGTCATTTCTTTCACCATTAAGGAAGTCCGCGACAAGAACGAGTACATCACCAACATGGGAAAGCCGGACGTGGCGCGCATCAAGCGCGACGCCGACGTAGCCGCCGCCGAAGCCGAGCGCGATACGGCCATCAAGCGCGCCGAAGCTTCGCGCGAAGCCGCCATTGCTAAAGCCAAGGCCGACCAGGAGCGGGTTCTGGCGGAGACGATTTCGCTGACCAAGCAGGCGGAAGCGCAGCGCGACCTGGAAGTAAAAAAGGCCGAATACGCCGAGCTGGTGAAGAAACAGCAGGCGCAGGCCGACAAATCGTACGAGATTCAGACCAATATCATGCAGCAGAAGGTGCGCAGCGAGGAAGTCAACATCCGCATTGTGGAGAAGGAGCGTGAAGCCAAGGTCCAGGAAGCTGAAATCGTGCGCCGCGAAAACGAGCTGATCGCCACCGTACAGAAAAACGCCGAGTACGAACGCAAGCGAATCGAGACGCTGGCCGAAGCCGAGCGGCAGCGCACCATCACCGAGGCTGAAGGCCGCGCCGCCGCCATCCGCGCGCAGGGCGAAGCCGAAGCCGAGATCATTTTCAAGAAGGGCGAAGCGGAAGCCAAGGCCATGAACGTGAAGGCCGAGGCATACCAGGAATTCAACCAGGCGGCGATCGTGGACAAGCTCATCACCAGCATGCCTGAAGTGGTCAAGGCCCTGGCCGCGCCCCTCGCCAACGTCGATAAGATCACCGTGATCTCCACGGGCGGCGATGGCTCCGCCGGGCTCAACAAGATCACGGGCGATATCACCAAGATTGCGGCGCAGGTGCCGGCGTTGTTCGAAACGCTCTCGGGCATGCCGCTGAATGAGCTGTTGTCGAAGGTGCGGATGATCGGCGACAAATCGCTGAAACCGCCGGACAAAATCTCGTAGGTAACGAACAGACCGACCGGGGTAGCGGCCACGCACCGCTACCCCATAAATAGGAGTAAATACAATGGCACTTTTGGAAAGAGTTGCAACCCTCATCCGGGCCAATGTCAACGACCTGGTGGACAAGGCCGAAGACCCGGAAAAGATGATCAAGCAGGTCATCCTGGACATGGAGAATCAGCTGCTTCAGGTGAAAACCCAGGTGGCCATCTCCATCGCCGACCAGCACGTGCTGGAGAAGAAACTGCAGGAGAGCGAAGACAACGAAAAGCAGTGGATGCGCCGCGCCGAAATGGCCGTGCAGAAGCACGACGATGCTTTGGCCCGCGCCGCCGTCGAGCGATCCATGAGCTACAAGAACGTCGCCGAGAATTTCCGCCAGCAGGTGGAAGATCAGAAAACCCAGGTGGAGAATCTCAAGACCGCGCTGTTGAAGCTGCAGCAGAAACTCGAGGAAGCCAAGAGCAAAAGCGATTTGCTGATCGCCCAGCACCGCCGCTCGCGGGCCATGCGCAAAGCCTCGGATGCTTCCATGAACGTCGGCTCCGAATCCAATGCCGCCGCGTTCGACCGCATGAAGAACAAGGTGCAGCATAGCGAAGCCGCCGCGCAGGCGTCCGTCGACCTGGCCACCGACAGCGTCGACGAGAAGTTCGCGGCGATGGAAAAGCAGGATGAAATCGAGCGCCTGCTCTCCGAAATCAAAACCCGGCTGAAAGCGGGGTAATATGTCACCCACAACCCGGAATGAATGGTGGCTCGCGGCCGCCCTCGCTCTTGGTGTGTCCGCCGGCCTGGGAATTGCGCTGAACTGGATCGGCACGCCGTCGTTACTGGTGCTGGTTCTGTGTATATTTTGAAAGCGAGCGAACATGATCCACGCAAACCGAAATGACTGGTGGCTGGTGGCCGTCTTCGCCTTGGGGATCTCCGCCAGCCTCGGCGCCGGGCTTTACTGGATCGGCGGGCCGGCCCTGGTGTTGTTCGTGCTCTGCGTTTATCCGCAGAAATACGAAACCACCGATCGCGGCCTGTTTATCCGCGCGACGCTGTTCCACCGGCTGATCCCGTACGCCGCCATCACCCAGGCCGAGCCCTGCAGCGGCGGCCGCGGCCTGGCTCTGGCGCTCGATGGAGTCAGTATCCGCTACGGGCTGAGCAACGAACTGCGGATCTCGCCGGCCGATCCCGACGCGTTCCTCGCCGATCTCGCGGCCCATTCGCCGCACCTCAAGCGGCGTGGTCATGGGCTGGTTCTGGCGGTCTCATAATCTTTATGGAAAAACTCTTCCACTTCGACACTGCGGCTGAACATTACAAGGCCGATGCGTGCGTCGTTTCCTGCTACGACGCACGCTTCGACCTGGTGCTGCGAAAATTCCTCAAGCGGCGCGGTCTCACGCTGGTGGACCACCTGAAAATCGCCGGATCGGCCAAGGGAATCGCTTCGCCGGAGAACGAATCCGACCGCGACTTCCTGTTGCGCATGATCCGGATCTCGGTGCGCCTGCATCGTCCCGAGCTGCTCGTCATGGTAGGCCATGCCGATTGCGGCGCGTATGCCGGCGCCGGAGCGGATGTGATCGCCGCCGATCTCGCCCGCGCCCACGAAGTGGTGCGCGGCTCCGAGCCGTCGATACCGGTCGAATGCTATTTCGCCGCTTTCGACGGAGTCTACCGCATAGATAGCTGACCTCCGCCTGGTCCCCACCCCCGACTGCCCGTTTTCGGAACTCCGGTCCCGTTGGTCCCAATACCGGACACCGCGAATCCGCGGTTGTAAAAAACGGCCCCATCAAAAAAATCGATAAGACAAATCGGGCAGTCGGACGTATCATAAGCCAACAGCAATTATCCCTGGGTGAATCCACCGGCCCCGGTGGAAGGAGAGGACAATGCACAAAATACCAGCAGGTCTTTTGCTGCTCGCCCTGGCGGCGGTAGCTGGTTTCGCACAATTGAATACCAGCACCATGGACGGCGTGGTGAGCGATCCTCAAGGCGCCCTGGTCTCGAAAGCTCAGGTGACCGTGACCAACACGCTCACCGGCCAGGTATTCCAGACCCTAACCGACGATCACGGCCACTGGGCCATTCCCGCGTTGTCGACGGCCACGTACAGCGTGACCGCGGCCGCGCCCGGCTTTCGAAAAGTCACCAAGGCGGATGTCAAAATGGATGCCGGCATTCCGGCCACGGTCAATCTCACGCTCGAAGTCGGCGCCGTCTCCGAAACCGTCGAAGTGACCGGCGGCGCGGAGGTGATTCAAGCCGCGACCGCCACTGTTTCCAGCGATCTGACCGGACGCCAGGTCAGCGACTTGCCCATCCCCAGCCGCAATGCCACCGATCTGATCGTGACCCTTCCGGGCACGCAAACGCCCGCCGGTCCCCGCAACACCACCTTTGACGGCCTGCCGCAGAGCACCGTGAACATGACCTTGGACGGAGTCAACATCCAGGACAACCTCCTGAAGAACGGCTCGGGAGGCGCATTCTACCCGCTCGTCTATCCGCGGACGGACGCCATTGAGGAGGTCTCGGTCACCACCGCCGCAGCGTCCGCCGACAGCCTTGGCGAAGGAGCGGTCCAGGTGAAATTCGTCACCAAGGGCGGCACCAATCACTGGCACGGCGGCGCTTTTATCCAGGAGCGGAACACGTTCTTCGATGCCAATTATTACTTCAATAACATCAATGGACTGCCGCGCGACCGCATCTTACTGCACCAGATGGGAGCTCACATAGGCGGGCCCATCCGCGAGAACAAGCTCTTCATCTTCTTCAACTACGAAATCTTCCGTTTCCCGCAAACCTGGAATTCCGGATCGCAGACGATCATTAACCCGACCGCGCAGAGCGGCATTTTCACTTATCTGGGCACCAATGGACAGATGCAGTCCGTCAATGTCTACAACCTGGCGGCGGCCAACGGATTCCCTTCCACTCCCGACCCCACCATCGCCAGTACGCTGAACCTGATAGCCAAAGCCACCTCGAGCGGCGGCAGCCTGGTCAACCGTTTCGCCGTCAATGACTTCAACCGCAACACCTTCACCTGGCTGGCTCCCGGCGAGCAGAAGATCGATTTTCCGCAGGGAAGACTGGATTATGTCATCAATTCCCGGCACCAGTTCACGGCCACCGGCGGTGTGAACCCCTATCGGCTGTTCCCCGACGGCATCAACGGAGTCATTCCCATTTTCCCCGGCAGCGGCACGGTGCTTGGCTCGTCGACCAACGCCGGCCAGCGCGAGGCATTCTGGACCGGTTCGGTGGACCTGCGCTCGGCCTGGACGGCCACCATCACCAGCGACATCCATTTCGGAATGTCGTCGGGCAACGTGCTGTTCTCCGACGGCATCTCCGACGCCTTGTTCGCGCCCTGGCAGGGCTACGCGCCCAGTCTGGGCTTTGTCACCAATCCCTACGACACCAGCAGCTTCTCGCGGCGAAACAATCCGCTGAAGCAGCTCAACGGCAGCGTAAGCTGGACCCGCGGCGCGCACCTCCTCAATTTCGGCGGCAGCTACTCGCAAATCAACGAGTGGGTCGAGAGTGTAAGCACGCAGCAGATCCCGCGCGTCAGTTTTGGCGTAACCAGCAACGATCCGATTCTGGCAATCTTCAACACCACCAACCTGCCGTTCATATCTCCCACCGACCTTTCGAACGCGGAATCCATGTACGCCATGCTGACCGGCCGCGTCTCCGGCATCACCCGCTCCGTGGTGTTGGGGGAGCAGAGCAAAACCTACGGACCGAATCCGGCGGTGGACCGCGTGCAACAGCGCGAATGGGGCATTTTCGCGCAGGATAGCTGGAAGGTCAGGCCGAATCTGACCATCAACTACGGTCTGCGCCTCGAAAACCAGGATCCGTACCAGGTCCTCAATTCCCTTTACACGCGGCCCGGCTTCGCCGGGTTGTACGGCATTTCGGGAGTTGGCAACCTGTTCGAGCCGGGCGCGAATAGCGGCACGACGCCGGTGCTCAGTCCGGTGACCTCGTCGAGCACCAGCGGATATTCGCCGACCCACTTCATGTCGCCGACCGTAGGTATCGCGTACGCGCTGCCGAAAGCGCCAGGCGCCTGGGGCTGGCTGCTGGGGCACGGCGATCCGGCGGTGCTGCGCGCCGGCTTCTCCATCGCCACCTCGCGCGAGCAGCTTACCAATATCACAAGCGTTTGGGGTTCGAACCAGGGCCGCACCATCAGCACCACGGTGGATCCGCTCACCAATTCTCCCGCCATTTTCGGACCCGCGGGCAGCGTGCTCTTCAGCAACCCCACGCTGCCGGTGCGAACGATTGCG